>OBLO01000012.1_pt1 | contig 174331 bp, 237 predicted proteins | sample 1519401 | NCBI WGS metagenome assembly OBLO01 (sample SAMEA2602897, study PRJEB22501) | metagenome | reverse complement strand
ATCATCTTGCAATTTTTCAGATGCAAATTGTAAAGCCAAACCATTCTGTTTTACAACCTCTAACACGACATTTTTATTATTCCAATCAATATTTTCCATATAAAAACCTCCTTGAGTTCTATTTACTAACAATATGTCTGATTTCGAACAAAATAAAACCAAAAATAAAAGCAGGACTTATGCCCTGCCTTTATTTCAAAAAACTGTTAATGAGCCGATTCCCATAAACATCACCCCTTACAGTACATCCCAATTTTCATCATTGAATAGTAATCTGTTTCTTTTACCATCTGGAAAATTAATACGTAAATATCCATATTCTAATATTTCCACAGTACATTCTTCGATACTCACTTCTTCAAACCAGGATTTAAACAAGCGTTTCTTTTTTAAGATTTTCATAACAATTTCTTTTAGCTGCTTCTGTGATAATTTTTTACTGAGATTTTCATAGTAATGGTCTAAAATTCTTGCATATCTTTCATTCTGCTTTTTCCTTAATTTACGGATTTCTTCTGCCGACTTGCAATAAACCTCTCCCCTCCAATCAGGATATGTAAAATAGCGTTCTGAATATACCTGGGTTTTATCATACGTTCTTAAATCCTCGTATAATAAATGCTTGTCGTAAATTTCTTCAACAACAATTTCTTTATAATCCATTCCAGTCTTTATCCGATACCTACCGCATTGGCTGTTTGATAAAAATCCTCCGCACATATAGATATGTAAGATTGGTGGCAGCTTTTTATTGCGAGTATACAACAATAAATTAGATGCACTGCTCTTAGGAAAATTAATAACATATCCTTTTTCTAATGCCAGTGACACCACTTTTGTAAACCGTTCTTCTAAATCTCTCATAGTTAATACTTTTTCTTCTGATTTTTTTGTAGATGACATTCTTTATTCCTCCTTATATTCAATGTATATCTACAATATGTCAGATTTCAGGCAAAATAAAAAAGAGCCATTTCTGACTCTTTCTTATCGATTATTCTTCTTTCTTGCCGAATATTAATCGGTTTTTTGCATAATATTTTTTAAAAGCTGCTCATACAATTCTTTGTATGTGTCACGTTCCGTCTGTATCCGGATAAATTCGTTATTAAGTGGAGTTTTGTGTTTTTGTTTGATAGCTATTGATATGCTTAATGCATGGTCAATTTCTTCCATTTCATGCTCGTCAATACTTGCGATATAATTTTTTATTCTTTCCACTGAAACGGAAGTAATTTGTTCGCAAAGGGCTGTTGATTCACGTCCTGTACTACAAATAGTAACATGTGTTGGAAGATCTATCTTCGGCTGCGTCGTAAGATAGACAATTTCTACTACGCCAGATGATGCGTTATTTGCATTGTTGCTTACAATCAGTGCCGGACGGTCTGGATATTGTTCGCTTCCAGTTTGTCCATTACTGCCCTTACTAACATAAAAAATATTGCCTCTTTTTATTGCATTTTCCAATTTACCATTCGCCTCCTAGTCAAAAATTGCATAGCAATTTATATCTTCTGTAATTATTGTATTTTCGTTTACTATATTACCTGCACTGTCTTTCCAACCGCCGAAGGTTTTTCCTTCTTCTTTAGGGTTCTCCGGTAATGTGAGATTGTCTTTTTCAGACACCCTTTTCGTCTTGTAGACGCTGCCATCGTCAAGATAAAATGTTACAGTATGTGTTTTAGATGGTTTTTCCTCAATCGTTTTGTCTTTTTCATAAATAACCATCTTGGTTTGTTCTATTTTGTCATCAACTCCAAGACTACTTTTATACGTCACTTCTACTTTTACATCAAGTATTCCTTTTTCCACGTTGACGTAATTGTATTGGACCTCAACATTAGAAATAGAATTCATGGAATTTTTTAGTTCCTTTTCAAACTCTCTCTCTAGCGTTTCTGTTTTTTGTGTATCACCTAAGCTATCATAGCTGCTAAGCTTATAAAGAGACTCAAAAGCATTTTCGGCACACGTACTTATATTTGTATCCAATTCTGTTTTACGTCCATTGGTATTTTCTATAGATACGATGCTTACTATGATTGTCACGGCTATAATAAGCATAAGTGCATATTGAACGATATGCTTCATATTAAATATTCCTCCTTATCTTGAATTTACTAAAACATTCGTGCTTGTTGTCGTTCTTTTGCCAGTCTGCCGGTCTTTTACTTTCATTACAATCGTATAGGTTCCTTTTTCCGGAAAAGTAATACTTTTCGTATCTGAAGCATATGAGGATGTTTTATCAACATCACCTGATACAGTATTGAGTGTAATAGATGTTATTTTGTTGATAGCAGCATCATCACCTTGAGAATCAGTTACTTTAAATAGATCTTTTATGTTATATGCAGTTCCTGCAACGACACGGTTTTTTCTTTGTTCTACAGTAGGTTTTGCCTTATTAGCATAACCATCCATAGCATTGTAAGAACCATTATCCGGAGCTTCTGTTGAACTGGAATTGTTTACTTCGGCTCCGAGAATATTGTAAATTCCACGATTTCCGTTTTTATCTGTTATGCCAAAAAATAAAATTCCAAGGACAGAAATTACGCAAAATATCGAAATAACAACGCCACTATATTCTTCAAACAAGGCTTTCATAAAATACACCTTCCTTTCTTATGAGCCACAAAGACTAGCTTCTAATGTTTCTACAACCTGATGCAGTGTCCCATTTTGTGCAAGCATTGCTAATCCTATTGTCAAAAATATTCCAACAACCATTACACCCATAATTACGGAGCCGTATTCTTCAAATATTTTCTTCATAGAGACCTCCTATTGTGCCAATATTAGCACCTGCATGAATAAGCCTACGATTACTCCGCCAACAAGCAGAGCAATCACGCCTTCTCCATATTCTTCAAATATCTTCTTCATACACCTATCCTCCTTATCTGGCCACGCCACGGATATAATGTGTACTATCTACGTTTAACAACGGAATACTGTAGGTATATCCTAAGACAACCTCTGCGGAATACTCTTCTGCATCGGCGTCTACTACGGTTTTATTTACCGTTAATGTATATCCATTTTTTTCTGCATTTGACACACATTCAGATATTACTTCATCACTGAAATTGCTGTTTTCAATTTCAGCTATTACTTCAGCTTTATAAGATTCTGCCTCACTTTTGTTTTGTCCGGCATTAATGATGTTAATGCCAAGCACAGTAACAATCAAAAACAAAAATAAGGAAAAGAACACTTTTGGGATTGATTCCATACAAGTACCTCCTTAAATAGACATCATTGCTGGCAATGCTACAAGAATGAACATAACCAGATCTACGATAAGTTTTGCACTTCCGACCAACATAGGGTATTTGAACATATTAGAAAGTCCTAAAATATTCTCGTTTGCCTCTATTTTTTCAGCGTTTTCCTGAATAACGTAGATGGTATCAAGCAATGATTGCATCTGCTTTGATGTGTTTCCACTTCCGGTTACTCCTACCATATATAACACCTGCATAGCTGAGTTAATTTCCGGAATATCAAAGAACGCAAAGAAATCGGTATATGCATTAATATCATTTGGATTAGTATCTGTCCGCTCCAATAAACGTGTGAGTTCCGGCTTAATAATTTCCGGTGCGGTTGCCATGGACTTCGTTAATGCATTTTTAATGTTGTTTTCCTGTAATAACAGTGTTAACTGTACAAACCACGCAGGTAATGCAAGCATAACTTCATTTTTTACAGAACGATACAATACTTTATATCCAAGTCTGGATGACAACAATACAAAAAGGCCGATAATTCCTAAGATAATTGCTGCAACTTTAATTTTCAATACACCTGTTACAATTGCACCAACAAAGAAAATAGCTGAGAAAATTAAACTCTTCATATTTTCTTTTTTTGCATCATATGACAGTAATTCATTGTATTTTTCTACAGAATTTTTGCTCTTATTTAATGAATCTTCTTTTACCCAGTCGGTGTTAAGTTTTGTACTTCCTCTTTTTGCAATAAGCAGAAGTAAAAACATTGTAATTACCGCACAGCCCTGTACAACAACATTGTTTGTTATATTGATATTGCCTGGCAATTTATTATATACGATAGTAATAATGGCGCATAACGCTCCACTGGCAATAGCAGAAAGAGCGAGCTCTTTATATTTTTTTTTCTTTTCAACACGCATTACATTGGTGTTATTCACCCATTTTTTCTTATCTTCAAGAAGAATTCTTGCCGATCCTTCAAAGTCTCCACCATAAAGCTCTGCTGCAATCATAAGATTATGAGCATTTGCAATACGCTTTGATGGAAATTTTCTTTCAATAATAGCTAATGCCTCACTGTAGGCTTCTTCCTTGTAATCACCCTGTTCAATATATGCAATTGCCTTTTCAATGCATTCTTTTAGTTCACCGGTTTCATAGAGCTGTGAGACATCCCTTAAAGATTCCAAAATCTTCTTTGTATTCATAAATGAATACAGCATATTTTCTACATATTTTGTTGCATCAATATATTCATCTTCTGCCTTTTTCTGCATATAAGAATCGCGTACAAAAAATGGGACAAAAGCAATGCTGAGTGCAAATAAAATAATAGAAAATGTAAGATTTAAAGCAAAAAGGCGTGCAATCACAATTATTGCCAAGGCAGCTAATGCAAAGTAGGCCGCATATTTCTTGTATGAAAAGCTATAACCATAACCTTCTATCTCTCTTTTTAAATTTTGAGGGAGAAATAAGGAACGCTTTCTATTTGTTTTTTCTTTTCCTGCTTTATTTTTTTTGTTTGCCATATTAATGTGGCAGATTATTCATCTGCCCCTCCTTCCTTTATTTTTTCTAATACCGCATCAACCTCTTTGCATTTAAAAGGGTTGTCTATATATTTTTTCTTCATTGCTTTTATAACGTCAGCAGGCAATGTATTTGATACGATATGTCCATCTTCCACAACCATATACACTCTGTTTTTTGTTACTTTTGCAACAGTGTCAAATTCTCTCGCAAAAAAGCACATCTGATTAATATAGCGGTATCGTTTATTTGTGTCTGGGTCAATTCGTCGTCCAATAAGAATTCCGACATTAAGAAATTCATATACGGTATTTCTAATATTAGATGTATCCCCTTCATTTCCAATCATATTAACAATTCTGTCAGGAATTTTTCTTACACTATCTGTATGCAATGTTGTCATTCCGGAAACGCCAGTGCTCCATGCTTCAAGAAGATACGCAACTTCTTCACTTCTAGCCTCAGATAGTAAGATCCATTTTGGATTTAGACGGAGACAAGTCTTAATCGCTGCTGTATAAGAAAATCGCTCTTCATCAACTTTTAATTCCTGATAAGGTCTTCCCGGATTGATTTCTCCATAATGAATTTCTGGATTATCCTCGATTGTTATAGCTTTATCTGTAATAAATTGTGTCATGAATTTAAGTAATTCTGTCTTGCCAACACCAGGCTTGCCACAAAAAGCAAAATTCAGTTTACTTTTTACACAATTAATCAGCAACGCTAGTGTTTCCGGTTCACAATATTTATCTGTTATCATGGATTCCATTGTTTGTTTTATATACGGCATAGATTTTCGAATGGTAATACTTCTACCGGATAAAGCAACTGATTCATGTACAATTTCAATTCTTAAGGTATCTGTTTCAGCTTCAAGGACATTATTACCACGGCTCTTGTTAAACTGCTTATTTACACGATTAGCAACCATACAACAGAATGTTTCGATAAATGTTTCTGTAAAGTCTGCTGTATTTTCTACTTTATGTGTGCCTTTATCATCTGTAATCCAGAGAGAATGCCCCTGGAAATCAATATCTGTCACAAGCGGATTTTCAAGATAAGGTAAAAATGGTCCAAAATCTTCTTTTTTTATTTCTAATACATTTTCTTTCATAAAATCCTGTTACGGTTTCACCATCCTCTTTTTTATAGTTAATAAGCCTCGCCATATTTGACGAGGCTTATTTGTTTACCGCAGAGACAAAGGCGGTACAAAAGCAATACCGCCGTTTCCACCAGCTGCATCTACCTTGTTCTTCATTGTGGTAAGCAAATCGGTAAACATTGTCTGCACGGTTCCATTTGTGGCCATAATTACTGTAATAATTGCGATCAAGGCTACAATAACTGCTACGGTGATAATAACTCCACCATACTCTTCAAATAACTGTTTCATAATTTAGTCCGGGCTATCTAAAGCCCTTCCTCCTTTCTTTTTCTTAAACTATTTGCTTGTTAGCTGTCCCCAGTAAAACTGACATTGTTCAAAGAACGTATGTACCATATCGATAATTTCCTGTCCTTTGTCCGGGGAAATGTATGTTATAATTGCAAAAGCAGAAAGAAAGATAAGCGCCACAATAATCAGAAAACAAATAGCGAACATTACACTTCGTAAATACGGATGTTTTTCTATGTGTACTTGAGGCAATTTTCTTATTCCTATCACATCAGCAATAGGTAATTCCTGAGTAGAATCTTTACTTACATTCTTTTCAGACTGATTTTCCTCTTGTTTTTCTACTATTTTTTTTTGTTTTATTACATCTTTCCTAAATTTTGCGGCCGCGCCTCCTTTATAGCCACCCATAGGCTTCACCCCTCTTTCTTTTTGTTCTGCATATATAATATGTACGATTAGGTTCAAATTTTTTAGATTTTTGCATTTTTCAGAAAAGTTCAAAAAAATAAGGGTTCCAAGTTATGAATAGCTTGGAATCCTTATTTAAGATTGTCTTGAAGTTGTCTCCTATAAAGATTATTTTTTTAATCCAAAGTGAAATCCTTTTTTCTTCTCTGACACTTCTTCTTCCTTTTTATGATTACCCTCTATTCTAAGAGAAGTGAACAGTTTCTGCATTACTTCTTCTGTAGGTTCGAAAGGATTTGCACAATACGGAACAGAAACCACCGTGTTTTTACTTGTAATATTCTTAACAGTAGCCAACATCTCGTCAGAAGCCAAAGGTACAAGATACATAATTGCTCCAGTTCTATCGTATTCGCAATTTTTGTAAAACTCTTCCAATTTGCCTAATCTCCAGTCAATACCACTAGCAATAATAAATCGCTTTCCGGAGCGGATAAACTCAGACATATTGTTGTTATCCTGTATATTTCCGTAATTAATTACCACAAAATCATACTGATCCTTGTAATCAGAGATAAATGTCATGTAGTCAATTCCAAAATAAAAGTCTACGCCGCCAAGTTTAATACTTGTCATGCCATTAGGTTCTTCATCCAAAATCCATTTTGCTAAAGCGTAAATATGCCCGGTATCATTAAACTCAAAGTATGCCACCTTATAATCGTTTGATAATGCCATAGCACACATAACTGCAGTGTATGTTGTACCAATTCCCGGTTCTAATCCCATAAAGGCCAGCTCGGTCGTATTAATGGCATATGTTGTTCCGTTCTGGCTCCGGTAATTCCGTACCTCTTCTATTGTTGTTCCAGGAGGAACTGCCGGTGGTGTGAAATTATTAGTTTTTTGAACGGGTTTTACCTCTTTCTCATCCGTTTTTTCTTGTGTAGAATTGGTGTTTTCTTTTTTTACAGTAGCGCCACCAAGAATTTTGTTTCTAAGTTTTTCGAATTCGGATGCAAAAGCTTCTGATTCCTTATCATCTTCTTTGTCATCGTCGTCAATATTTTTAAAGTCTGTCCGTTTCATAAGCTCTACAAAGCTTGGTTTCCCAATAAAATTGCACAGACGGTCAGCACTCATATCAAAGAATTTTTCATCAATAGCAATTCGAACAATATCGTCTTCTGCCATATAGAAAAAAGGCATTCTTGTATTAAGCAGCTCAACAAATGCTAAATCCCACATTGTACAAATCTGTTCATAATCGCTTGTACCGACAAGATTGTTCTTTTCCATATCTCTTTTGATTACATCTGCTTCTTTTAATATGTATAAATAATGTCTCTTTTTTGATGATGCCATGTTTATTTCCTCCTATTTTCCGAAAAAAAGTGATTTAAAAAATTTTTTTGCAAAAGGTTCTTTTTTTCTTTCTTCTCTTTTCTCATTTTCTAATTCTTCACTTAACCCTTCTATTCCACGGGCCTTTTTTTGCTTTAATATCTCTTGTGGAGTGAGCCATATGGTTTCGATATAGCAGCTCCATTCATGCCCACAGTCACAACAGAATGCATTTTCAACCGGGACAATATCTGTTTCTTCTACAATCTCACCATTCTTTAATGATTCTTCGAATATATATCCCTTATCTTGCTTCACAACTGGATTTTTTACATATCGTCCGGTCTTTCTGCTCTGGCATTTTGGGCAAGGTGGTACATAATAATAAGGTCTTTTAAATATTCCCAATTTATTCTTCCTCCTTTTCTGTCGCTGGTAACAAATGATTTTTTAACAATAAAATATTACCTTTAGGATTAAACAATAAATCTCGTTTATGCAGGGTCTGTCTGAGTGAAATATAGTTCATTTTCAAAAGTTCCCAATCCGGCATACTCTCGCTCCATGCATTAAATTCATCAATATCAGAAAAAACAACCTGCATTTTTTCATCACTGTTTTTTATCTCTGCTGTTGCATAAAAGATTTCCGGACTATCTCCATTCTTGATTTTTACAGGCACAAGAAATTCGCAATGTTTTAATTCTCTTATATATTTTTTCTTTTTGGTTTTTTTAATAAGAGTTATTGTTGCAGCAAGTAAATTATTGTAATAATCAAGCGGTAATACTTCCTTATATATAGGATGATTTTCCCAATCTCCATCTTTATAGACAGCAACGTTAATAAACCCAAGCTTATACAGTTTTGCATTAAGTTTTTCTTCTGTATAAAATTGAGCCGAAGCTTTTTTTGTTTCCTTATGTATTTCAATAAAAGAATCAGCTGTCATTTCATCTGGAAATAAATAAGCGCAACGTTCTTCATCCATGTAAGGTAATCCAGTCTTTTCATCACAAATCATATACATTTGATTTAGGTCTATTGCAGTTCGTCGTTTCATAGAAATCTCCTTCCATATTAAATATGTATGATTGGGAAGAAAATTTTTGTAAAAATGTCCTTTATGTGTTAATTCATACATAAATGTAAAAGCATATAAAAGCAGATGTTTTCTACAACGAAAAACACCCTTATTAGAATAATAAGAGTGTTGAGTGTTTATGCCTCAGATACTACCCTGAAAAAATCAGTTCCCATACGCAAATCTTTTGTGCTGTGTGCATCTAATCCATATATAATATTGTTATGAGCCTTGTATGCCCAGAAATTCGAATGCCAATATTTTATTTTGGGGTTTACCGCTGAAAAATAGTTATATTCTATTGGAATATTTTTGTCTTTAGTAGCTTTCCATATAGCCTTTGCAGCTAATATCTGTTGTTCACCCCATGACTGGCTATTTTTATATATCCTTTCTGGATGAAGTAATGCAGAGAAAAAGCCAGTATCCACTCCCTCAAGAATAGATTCTGCTAACCATTCATATTCTTTACTTTTATCCTTATACGCAAAATTGTAATTACCATTATAAGTACAAATATGCTGTCCAAGAAACAAATCAATGCCGTAATTTTCTTTTAGCCAACAATAATATTGCTTATACTTAGGAAGATACTCTATTTCAAATCCTACTTTAATCTCTATTTCATGGTTGTATCTTTTCTTTAATTCTGCCAGTGTATTAATGTATTCACCCAATTCCGCCATTTTCATTCTGTTTCCAAAGACATCTTCTGGAAAAGGAGCATGATCCGTAAAATATATCGACTTTGCATTTAATTCTAATGCAGTGCGGATATAATCAGTGTCAGTTTCATTACTGGCATGTCCGCATCTTTTTGTATGTACATGAAATAAATTATCGTACTCCACGACTAATCAACTCCTGTTTAATGATATTCATCTTGTTTTGTAAATACATTGTTTCGTACTGTGCTAAATTCCGACCCCATTTATCCAGATTAAGAATTTTTTCTAATGCTGTTTCAGGGCTCTGTCCTTTTAAGTCGATTGATTTTCCATCTCTTGTAACAAGAGAAATAGAATCGAAGCAGCCTTTATCTTTAACGGTTTTCAAATTTTCTGCAATATGTCTTACATTATAGTCATATTTGTCTATTGGTACGAGGCGTGGTTTCAGCTTATGCTGTAACATTTCTTCTGCTCTTGTGACTGTAGATTCCCATGCCTGACACGCATCACAAGCGATTACAACCAAATCAACCTTATGACCGCTTTCTTTTAATTTCATACAGGTATTAATCGGAACTTCTGCTGTCCGTAGCGTCCCTTCTATTACAAGGTCGTAGCGGTCCTTTGACAATTCAGTTATAAGTTTTTCCGTCACTGAACTAGCAAATCCTTGTGTCCGTTCTGCGTATTCTTCAGCATCCAATTTTTTAATAGTCTCAATCCGCGGATGGAAACGTCTGAATTCATCCGTATCGATAATAATGCAATTTTTTGATAATTCTGCCTCATAATTCGATTTTCCGGCTCCCGGCTGTCCATTAACAAGAATAGTATTTGTGTTGCAAGACGGATCTTTTCCAGTAACCAGATAAGATTTTATAAGTTCATACTGTTGCTGAAATTCCTCAGCAGAGTACTCATTTCCAAATTCGCTCATTCAAAAATCTCCTTTCGTGCCAAATATGCCTGTGCCATAACTAAGCAGCTTTCGAATTGCTCGATATCCTCATAAGTCATATGCGGTGCTTTCTCCCTGCATTCCCATACTTGCCTTTCCATGGAGATAAAATTTTCGTCAATGTTATGCTTTAAGCGATATATTGAAAAATCGGCGCAGATATTATTGAACTGTTCTCTGTAGACAGCTCTCTTAGCACTTAAAATTTCATCCATCTTTCCAAACTCCTTTCAAATTGCAACTTTATGCAAAAAGTATAACACATTTTCTGTAGGAAACCGTATCTACTTCGCAAGATTTTTATAAAAATCCTGCACCCTCAAATCAGTTATAAGATATTCTGTCTTTGGCGGTACAAGGAAATGTAAGTTATCAATTGTTTTTACACGGGATAATGCAACATAAAACTGTCCTTCTGCAAAGCAATATGGGTCAAGGTTAACCTTTTCATAAGTTTGTCCCTGGCTTTTATGCATGGTAATAGCATATGCCAAACGCAGTGGAATCTGGGAAAAAGAACCTATTTTTTCTGTGATAATTTCCTCTTTTGCGCTATTCGGAACCCTTTTAACCGTATATTTATTGATGGTCCATTCGAAAGGATAAATATCTACCACTGGGCCGTCGTCAATTTTTACTTTTACAAAGCCAGCCCTAACTGCCGTAACGATACCAAATGTACCATTTGCAAATCTTTCTTCTGAGTCGTTTATTGCAAACATTACTCTTGCCCCTACAGCTAATTGGATTTCTTCCGGTACTGGTTCTTCATTCTTATTAACTTGTCCAGAAATAGTTGCTGTAAATTTTGTTATTGGGGCATTTAACTTATGTAATTCCGCAAAATTTCTTTCATCTGCTTTTTTATTGGTTGCATACAATGTGATTGCATCTTTTATTGGATTTTTGTTAGAATGGGCATAAATCTCTCCTACAACTGCTCGCTTTCCAACTCTAATATCATTTAGCATTCTTGCAAAATCCTTATCTTCCTGCCGGATAATGTCTTTAAGAAGAATTGTCAAGAAATCAAACATCTCCCAAGAAGCTGATTCAAACGCATAAAATCCCTCATATTTTGAGCTAAGACACTCTGCATCTGCATTTGTTACAACCGGCGGTAACTGGCAAAAATCTCCACATACAATAAGCTGGATAGTCTTTTTCTCTTTTACTTCTGTTCTGAGAATAACATTTGCAACATAATCGAACACATCAGCTCTACACATAGAAATTTCGTCAATAATAATGACATCGGCAAACAAAATTTCCTTTGGTATATGCCCTTTTAGCTCTGGACACGGACCAAACGGAATCTGAAATGTACGATGAAGTGTTGCACCACCTACATGAATAGCTGCAATTCCTGTTGGTGCTGTCACAAGCACTTTTTTTCCTTCTTTTCTTAGTTCTGAAATCAATTTCTGCATAACATATGATTTACCTGTTCCGGCTCCGCCAGACAAAAAGATATTTCTTCCGGTCTTTGCAATAGTGATTAGCTTCTTCTGTTCTTCTGTAAGCATTTATATTATATTTCCTTTCTTTCTTTGATTACGAGTTTCTTCCTTATTTATAATATGTACGATATTTTCTATTTTTCAGGTCTTTCTACAAGAAAAGCAGGGCATATTGCCCTGCTCCTTGTTAATCAATTGCTCTTACATATTTATAATTCTTTCTTCCGCTGTACTTTCTAAACTGGACACCGGATATTTCTTGCGGTGTGCCTTTGTTCGTTGTTGTACATTCTACGGTATATTCATCTGTAACACCATCAATGGTCAGTGTACCAAGGTAAATAGCTACATGGTTCGCTGAGGAAGTTGTTCCACCAGCCGTTCCGTTCTTTATAAGAAGGTCCCCCGGTTTTCTGGCTTCATGTGATGATGCAAGGTAGCTGTCTTTCAAAGCCACGCAGCTTCGATAGTTGTAGTTGTAATCTACTCCAGATTGATACAGTACATAACATACGAATCCAGAACAGTCAAATCCGGCACCACCATCTGCGGTATGTCCACCGCCATATAGGTAATAATGTTTTCCAACTTCCTGAAGTGCAGTTTTTATCAACCATTTTCTATCTTCCGATAGCTCTCCGTCATAATTTGCTTCAATTTCTGCCAGATAATTATCAGCATCCTCACTGCCAAGCATACTAGCGCAGTTGCCAGGGAAGGAAATATCATACATATCCGTCCAGTCTTCATCTGATTGTTCAAAGAATGTTAATGCCCAGTCCTTATTATCATCTGTCCATCCTTCGAAATCATTTTCGATACCATAATTGTCGGTAAACCATTCTCCAGTTGTATCATCATGAGACATCATATACCCGATATCCGCATTCACATAAAGAGTTGCTTTTGCGGTAAGCCTTGCACCATCTGCACGATAGGTTCTGCCATCATCTCCGGTCCAGGTATAGGCATAATCTCCGTCAGCAGTACCATCCAGATTTACCGTTGTGTAATCAACTGAATATCCCCGGAAACCGCCAATTGCCATATCAAATATTTTTTCACAATAACCGTAAAAAGTATCGTAATCAACATCATCATTTTCTGTTGCAACTGCAGCCATAGATACTATTGCTTTAAATAGTGTATTTGTTGTAAATGGAATAGCTTCTCCATCTTCTGATACATACTGTGTTTGTCCGTTTTCATCTATATATGCAAGATTAATTTCTACTGCATTAGAAGAAAAACGGTCTTTTAAATCTCCAGTTAATTCATCTGACGTTACAACCTTTACATCTCCCGTTGTAGATGCAGTATAGGTTACTTCTACTGTTTGTGTCTCTACCGGTTTCCATATTGCATACAAATCTACAGAAGGTGCCCGATTCAATATAAAGGAATCTATAACCCTGTTATAAGGCTTGTATTTTGGTTCCGTATCACTACTTTTTAAAGCCCAGCCAGCAAGATAATATCCATCTCTCCGGAAGCCGGTATCGTCAAATTGTTGTCCTTTGATACCATAATAAAAAGTCTGTTCCGAATTTGTTGGGTCTCTCGGAATATTGGTATGGAATACAACCTTAATATTCTTTCTTGTAGATGCATCCGTTACTGCTGGCGGAGTATAATCAGGAATTGTCTCGCCATCATATGTAACCTGTTCTTCTTCAACAGTACATGTTCCATTATAAACATATGATCCAACATAGCTATTTATATCTCCTGAAAAGCCTTCTATTGGGACCCCATTCAATGTTGCACTATATACTGCCGGAGTAGTTAATCCGTATGCATATGCAGAATATTTATCGTTTGTTCCAGTCTGCATTAATTCTTCATATGCCATCATTCTATTCCATAGAGCTTCAATTGTTTGCTGTCCAACCGACATGCTTTCTTCATCACCATCATCATCAGGAAATAGTGATGTAATAGATATAACCGGAAGAGTTCCAATTTGCTGAATACCGCCAAGTAAGACAACAACCAATATAACTCCAACAACAACAAGTATTAAAGCTATCTTTATCTTTCCAGTAACGCTTACGAAGCTCTTTGCAAAATTTAAAAATTTGGAATGCTTTTTTATAAAAGCGGCTCTTTTCTTTTTACGTGCTTGTTTTTTTAAGTTTCTTGCCGCTCTTTTTACATCTGTATAGCCAATTAACTGTCGCCCTTTTTTAAATTTAGACAAGCCTTTCCGTGTAAGTTTTCCCCCTACTTTAACTACTTTTCTTCCACCCGCTTTTGCAATTACATAAGTTTTTCCTACGATGGTTTTATTATTAAAGTCATTAACTTTTTTCATTTTTTGAGTACGGACTTTAATTTTGTCAGAACGTCTTTGATTTTTAGCCTTAACAATACTCTCGTTTTTTTGAATTTTCTTTTCTGTTCTTATTTTCTGTTTTTGAATTTTTGCAATGGCTTCTTTATTTTCTTGCAGCTCACCTCTAGCAACCTGCTCTTTGAAGTTCAATTGCCGGAGTTTTTCCTCATTTTTTTGATTCTTTTTCATAGTAGATTTTATACTATGTTTCATTTTCTGAGTATCATGCAGGTTTTTGGCTGCCGTAGCCACAGATAATGTATTAACAGCATATTTTACAACTTTTTGCTGTTTTTTATATCCTTGTCCAACTTCTGTATTACCATACATTTTCTTAGACGCTGAAGTTACAATATGAGCAGGCTTCCGCATTTGGTTTGAAGCAATACGGTAATGTTCTTTTTGCTCCATTATATTGATTTTTTCATTTAAAACGGTTTTCATATTGTCGGACAGTTTTATATTTCCAAGCTGTCCAGTCGCTACTGCTTGTCTAAGTTCGTTTGTATTTGCATGATGTGCATCGGAATTTAAAACAATATTATGTGAAAGAAGGTAATCATCCACCTGCTTTTCAGCTCGATTTATTGCATCCTCCCTTGACAGTTTTCCATCAGAATATTGATTTGTAAATTTTACTTCATCTTCCGAACTATCTTTTGTATTCTTGGAGTTATCTGCAAGTACATACCCCTTTATGATGGAACCTGTGCTGGAATGATCCGTATTCATAAGATAATCGTCTATTTGTGCAAAAGATGTTTCTCCGCCGATTACGCCTAAACTTCCAAGAGCATATTCGCCCCATTCCTTTGTTTTCTTTTGTCCCTGCACAACTTCCGTATTACCATATGGATTCATTGCAGCTTCACCTATTGTTTGTTGTAATGTTTCCGTATCAATATTTTGGGAAGCTACAAAACTTTCTGTGTTTACAGGAATTTTTCCATTTTGGGGACCTGGCCCAGAACTATTTGTTCCGCCAGCTCCATTATTATTTCCAGTATTGTTATTTTTTTCTGCCATATTATTAACGAGGTAAACACCTCTTCCTCCTTTCTCAAGTTCTCTACAAACAATATGTTTGAAAAGGTGCAAAATAATGCAAAAAATAAGGCGGACATAGCCGCCCTATAATAATTTTGTTTTTCAATCTGCTTTTATTCTTTTCCACCGCCTGTATGTTGCTTATTTCGCTTATGCATAATAACAAATAGCCCAATTAATATAAGTATGCTGATTGTTATTTTTACATATCTCATTATATCAACATCCTTCTTTTCTTCTTTTTGGTTTGCAACAAAAACAGTCGGATTATCATTTGGTTTTTCCGTTGTAAACTCTAAAGCCTTAGAACCCATCTCTTTCAGCTGCTTATTTGCTTCTTTTTCAGAAATAGAACCGTTTTTTATTGCTCCTCCATCCTCGGAAACATCATAGGCTAAAGCCTTATATTTTGAAACAAATTCTTTTGTACCGGCAACGATATTTATATATGTTGTTTCGCCCGGTGCCACTTCCATTGGTGTAGGATCTACATACGTCCAATACTCCGTACCTCCAAAATTTCCTGCAAACATAGCATCTGGGATATATGTACCAGCTGGAATACTATCCATTATTTCATATCCCGTATTTGAAGATAACGTCCAGGAATATCCGTTATCCTGATCATCTTCAAACTGCATATATGCATAAACATCATAATCTACACCTTCTTCAACCATAGCTTTTATAACAATGGTAGAATCTTTTACGGTTTCAGCTTTTATTGGATGCGTATTAAATACAGTTAATAATAAACACGCTAATAAAGTAATGCATTTTTTCATATTTTTCTCCTACTCGTTTGGTAAATTGCTTATGTCTACATATGTAGGCATTATTTTATTATCCTCTACCTATAATATGTACGAAAATGAAAATATTTTTATAATTTTTACAAAGAAAAAGAGCCATTTCTGGCTCTTTTCCATTTTTTATCCGGCCAATGCCGTTTCATCTGTTGTTGACATAATCTCGTATAACGGGCTATCTTTTGGAAATTCATTTGCAAATGGAATAATAACTTTTCCATTATATAAAAGTCCGCAGCCTTTATCACTGTTCGTAATATAGTCAAGCTGAGCATCCGAAATCTGAAGCAGCGTAGAAAGATTGGTTCTGTCAATCTGTGGTAAAGACAACATCATTACAAACGAAGAGTTATTAAATATATTTCTTGTTGTCGCACTTCGCAATAAATCTTCCGTGTTCTGCATAATTCCGGTTGGCACGCCATTCCATTTTCGGCAGCGTTTCCACACTTCCATAAGGAACTGAGCTGTACTTTCCGAACGTAACAGTAAGTAAAATTCATCAATATAGAACCATGTCCAATAATTTTTTACCCTGTTTTCAATCATTTTATTCCATATATTATTTGTACATATATGCAGTCCAAGGTCTTTCATACCTGTACCAAGACCCTTTATATTATATACAACAAATCTTGCATTTGTCTCTACGTTTGTACGGAAAGCAAATGTAGAGTAAGAACCTGTTGTATACATTTCAATGGTCTTTGCTAACTGTGTTGCCAAGAAATCATTCTGTCTCAACAATTCTTGGTACAAATTGTTAAGAGTCGGAGACGCCTCCTTATCACAAGTAATTTTTGGGTTTTCTTTTCTTACAACCATCATATGTTCCAGATATGGACGGTAAATATTTTTTACACATCTATCTAAGATACCTTTAGCTTCGGAAGTTAATGTCTGCCCATTTCCAAGCATAATTTCCACCATCGAAACAACAAAGTCAGATTTTAATGCAACCGGGTCTCCGTCACCGGCATAATCAATGTCCATATCAAGAGGATTAATGTATACCTTAGCACCTGGGGACAATGTAATTATCTCACCATCCAATGCTTTTGCCATTTTTGAGTATTCGCCATCAGGGTCAATAACGTATACCTGATTATGGTCACTCTTTAATAACGCCATCAGCATTTCGCATTTTGCTGCAAACGATTTACCGGAACCAGGTTCTCCAAATATCAAGCCATTATGGTTTTTGCCCAATTTTCTTGAGTAAAGAATCATCTTCTTTGTATCCGGATTAATTCCGTAATAAAAGCCGCTCTTCTGATGTAATTCCTGTGAAGTGTATGGAATAAATACAGATGCAGAATCTGTAGTATACATACGTTTTGTATGTAAGTAGTTAGTTGCAAGTGGCAATGCTGTATTTAATCCTTGTTCCTGCTGGAAGTATAATGTTTTGATTGGTGCTAAATGTCTTCTTCCAACACGCACAACAGCATCGCTATTTGTCTTTAACTCTTCCTTTGTATTTCCAAATACAACTACCGTAAAACACACATAATAAAGTTTTTGGTCTCTTCCAATTAAGTCTTCCATCAGTTCTCTCGCACGTTTTTGTGCTCTTTCAAGCTCTGGTGGAATTGAGGCACTATATCCTTCTTCTGCTGCTTTACCCTGCATTTTACCGACCTGTCCATCTATGCTTATCATTTGGTTACGCACCATTTTCATAGCATCTGCCTGGTCTATTGGTTCATAATTTACACTGACAAGCATATTACATTCGATATCAGCTACATCGGATATAAAATCAGTTGAAAGCCATGTAGGAATACCTTCCAGATAAAGCGCTCTTCCATAAGTATTTCCCATTTTAAAATAGTTGTGTTTGAATTCGAATCCGCTTGGTCCAACCACATCTTTTGATGTGAGTCCTGCCTTGTAGAGCTGGTTAATATCAAAAACAAACCTGTCTTCTTCTTCATTGTAAGAATTTTCAAACATTCCCTCATCATCCTGATTGTATATGGAATGTAAGGTCTCAAGTCTTTCTGTTATGCTGGCCGTTTCAATACTTTTGCTCTTTGTGATTCTATTGATAGATTTCTTTATTTCAATACTCATACTATCAAGTTTTTTACAAGCTTCTTCCGCCGAATCGTCAGCAGTTGTAATTGCAAGATATTTTTCCTGAGTAAGATTGTTCTTGCCTTTACTCATTTGATGCATAAGAATGTTGTTCCATTCCTGCCGCATAGGATTTAAGTTATCCTTTTGTGGATCAAGACAAATATCTTTAATTGTTGTCTGTTTGTCAGCATAGTGATTAAATATACTAATCTGGAATCTGGAATCTGAACCAAATGTATTTAACAGTTCGCCAAATCGCAGAAACATATTTTCCTGTTCGCTATCTGGAGCAGTTTTAAAGTTAACGTCTTCCAATTTATATGCCTGAGAAAAGACGCCGGGTTTTGTTTCGATTATTCCATCCGTATCAAAAATATGGGTATATGGAATACTCTCCTGCACTGTTTTTGGCAGTTTCATTTTTTTATTTTTCTTTGTTCTTTTATTTGCCATAATTAATGCGGTATTCCGCGCTCCTTTCTACTTATAAGGTTTCATGGAACCATAAGTAATTTTTTTCTTTTTTGTTTGCTGCTTTTTTCCTTTTGACTGAGTAGTGCTATTTTCAGCACGTTTGAGCTTAATTATTTCCTGCTCATATGTGTTTTTTGTTTTGTATTTTCGTTTTCTTGGGGTCAATACCAAACCAACTATCGCAGTTTTCATAAACTGTTCCAGTGGCATACCGTAAGCATTTCCCCAACCACATGCTAATACCGGTGCCATCAATACAAACCCTGTTACGATACGGGTAAATATATCTGGAATAAACGAAGCCATCATCATAAATGGCAGCCCATATGTGCACGCTATGATAATGCAAATAAGCTGTCTACCCGTAAATATACTTAACACCTTTGGTTGGAAGTCTTTGATGTCGGCATTCATTTCCACTTGTACCATCGTCTCACCTCCGTTATGCACCTACTATGTCATTCGCAAAGTTACCGGTCATTCCCATAAGGGTTACACATGCATAGTTGATAGCTAATGCATCCCATAGCCACGCTGTACCATCTACGGCTGCGCAAGCAAAAAGTTGTCCACCGGCATATGCGATAACGACCATAATCGCAATTCGTATATATAATGCCAAATATCTTTTTAAGTATCTGATTCCTGGGCTTCTCATTCCTTCACCAGCAATTTCAGCAACAGCAATCGGCACAAATGCGCGACGTATTGCAATTTCGATTAAAATGGAATAAGAAGCTATTTTTGCAGCCAAAACCACTAATTTCTGCATTACCCAAGGTAAAAACAATTGGAAAATACCGCCTAATGTTTTAATCAGACCAGGAGATGAATCCCCACATATAGCTTCTATTAATTGGTCTCTTGTAATTGCATCAGTATCATCAGGGTTCGCAATTGCCTCTTGTATTAATGTCCCGATATAAGTTCCTAACTGGTCAATTGCGGATAAAATATCATCGATATAAACGATGACTAATACAGATACTGCAATTTTTATAAACAGCTTCAGCCACATATCCATGCAATCCTGTCCACGCTGCACAGCTTGGATGATTTCCATATAGATAATGACTAACACAATACCCATTCCAACACCTTTAAGGGCAGATACAATTACCGAACCTGCATCAAGCATTGACTGTAAAAACGTGGTTCCGTTATCACCGAAAAACATGTCAAGAATAACCGATGTTAAATTTCCCCGGCACTCATCAGCCATGTTTTCCAATGTTCCACTTAATGCATTAGCCCATACCGTTTTTATTAATAGAAAGCTGATTGTTGCTAATAAGATTGCAATAAAACTGGTAAGCACAATCCTTTTTTTTGCACGTTCACTCTCTTCTACTAACGCCGTGCCAAAATTTCCAACACATGGAATTTTTGGAACGGCGGTTTTACTCATGCTCATTTGCATAAAAACCTCCTTAAAAGTACAGACCCGCATAATACGGGTCTGTTCGTGTTACTGTCATTAACCGCTTATCATTCCGGCAAAATCGATTGAATCTAATACAGAAGGTATGACAATAAGGACAACACCCGTTGCAGCTATTCCCGCTGCTCTTGTTTGTGCTGGTCCATCTCCTTCAGAGTGCGCCATTGCAAATTTTACGATACCTACGATAGCAAAAATTACGCCCATAACTCTTACAATTAATTTAACAACAGTAAGAATTGCATTAATCATATCTGCACCTGCATCCGCATATACCATTCTGCTGGTGCATGTAGCACACATTGCCATCGCCATCATAGCGCCTAAATATGTTTTTGCTGTCTTTCCTTTCGCGGATAAAGACTTTGTTACCGCTGTTGCTTTTGCAACGATTTTGTTTCCCATAAAGATTCTCCTTTCGTGTTTAATCTTCTTTGTATACAACTTGTATGATTTGTAGAAAAATAACCTCAGCTTTAGGGGCTTTTTGGAGTTTTTTATTTTAGTTTTCTGAGGAAATTTTCTACTTTTTCCTATATGTACGCTTATACAGCACATATATTTTTCATGGCCATACGTCCATGCACTAACAATATGTACGATTGATGGCAATTTTTTTGTAAAATAAAAACCGCACTAAGAATTTCTTCTTAATGCGGTTGAAATTATTCAGAATCTTCTCGCCTGTATCAGCAGGCATTTATTGGTAGTATATACCCGTAAAGTTGCTTCACTGATTGGAACTGCAGCCTGCAACAGCAGGTATTTATGGGTAGCATATATCAGCAAGCGGAATATTTCCTTTCCTTTTGGAGCCTGCAACAGCAGGTATTTATGGGTGGTATATACCGCAAGCAGTGCGGAAAGCTGTTTATGCCGGGCCTGCAACAGCAGGTATTTACACCTTCTTTATAAAATTTTCTCATAATGCGTCCAGCCTGCAATAGCAGGTATTTTATAGTACACATTTTTAACATTTCGTCTGATTGTCGTGCCATGCCTGCATCAGCAGGGATTTATGAGTGGTATATACCATTAAATGGAAAACAGAATATGCATGTATTGCCTGCAACAGCAGGTATTTTCTGGTGGTATCCACTCAGGCGTACCAGCCATCTATATATAATATGTACGAAAATAAAAATATTTTAAACTTTTCTACAAGATTTTTTTGGTATTATTTGATTTTTCTTTGTAAAAAGCCAAAAAAAATCAAATAACGTACATATTATAAGTGTAAACTTCATACAAATCATTTTTTAGCCCACGATGGGCGGTTCCTCTTACTTAATCTTTCAACACGAAAAAGGCCCCGATACCGGGACCTTTTTTGTTGAATAAATTTATGCCTGCGTAGAAGAAAACAACATTTCATCTGGACCAAAATCATTAATATCGGCTACGCTTTCCATAGCTTCATTAATTCCAGTCTGAGTGTTAAGATTAAGTTTTTTTGCCAAACTATCTATTTCTTTTGGGTCTTCAATAATTTTTTCCCCTAATGCATCTACATTGTTTTTAAATTCCATTGCAGCCTGCTTACCTTGTTCATTTTGTTTTTCTCGCTGTTCTTTTTCTTTTTCAGTTTCTTCTATTACTGTCACTGTTGGTTTCTCACGATCAGGGTTGTCCATATTATCTATGGTTTCAGCTTTTTCTTTGTCAAATTCAAATCCAGGATGCACATAAACACGGTTTGGATGCTTATCGGACCGGTATTTTTCGCCAACGAATGGATCCAAACTCTTAAGTACACATACACACTCATCTTCCGGCAATGTTCTTAATTCAGAAATTGATAACAATTCAATACCCTGTTTATTGAAACTGGAAGAACCGCCTTTATTGTCTGCCAATGAAGTGTTCATTACGGTAATTGTTTTCTTACCAAGCAATTTTGAAAGCCATTCGAATGTGTCAAGGTCTGCACCACCACCAAGGTATATTGTAGAATCGCAGTTACCGATAATATTGCTCCAGTCGTCTTTATACATATTCTTTAACTGTGTAATAGACTGCACAATAATGGTTGTACTGATTTCGTACTTTCGGATTGTAGAAACTTTTTCCGGGAAAGAAGGAATTTTTCCAACGTTTGCAAACTCATCCATCATAAAACGTACATGCCAAGGCATACACATTCCATGATTACTTGGAAGTATTTCAGAGCCTTTATGCAAAGTACAATGTTGTAAAGTGTGAAGTTCACGTTCTGCCCATTCTTTCTGTCCACGATAATCTACCGCTACTCCGTTTTTGTCCTTAATATAATACAGCTTGGTTTTTTCGTCATATTCGACATATCCACCTTTTATATCTTTTAAGAACTGTTCTCCAGCTTCTTTTGCCTTTGCCATTTCTTCTATAGAATCAGCCGTAAAGACTCTATGCGTTATAGCTCTTCGTTTATCACTTTTTGTTTTTATTTTAAATATTCTCTTAATCGGGTTGAAAGATTTCTTTGAAGTGCCCTTTGCTTCTTCCGACAAAACATACGTATATTTTGCGGTATCCTCACAATAACGATACATAATATCAAACAACTGAGACTCCAGCATACTCGCAATAAAGTTGAATGTCTTATCGCCTGTAGGTAACACAAGGAATAAAGCTGTTTTATGGTGAATAAATGAAGTAAGGTCAATATCATCAGTATCTGTAAGGTCCATTACCTCTTGTAAATCAAATTGCTGTAAACGCACTGCTACAGAAATAAGAATACCTTTTAATGTTTTTCCTGCTCCCATTTTGAATGTCTTATACTGCTTTACAGCAAAGGAGTCTGGGTCACGCTCTTCCACTTCACGGAATATATGATCCAATGGGCTTTCTGTGGATGAATCATTTTCATCAATATCTGCTGCACGAAGTAGTTTCATTACGGTTGAGAAGTTCTGATTTTTCTTTGGTGAATAATGATAAAGATAAGCAATACAGGCAACTAACAATGCTGTCTCACACTTTTCCCAGAATGCCTCTCCATGGGCTTCCGGTGGTGTTGTGTTTGTAATAAGAGTATTTACCAGTATTTCAATATCCTTATCTGAATGAATATAACGGAATGGATTGTAATGATTTCCCTTATGCATTTTGTTCAGATTTAATACTTTTACACGATATCCAAAGTTCTCAAAGAAACTTCCATACTCATCTAATAATCCTCCGGATGGATCCGTAAAAACATAAGAACAATTTGCCTGCATACCATTTGGTCCGACGATATTATACGATTTACCGGCACCAGAACCACCGACGCAGAATACATTCAAATTACGGCGAATTCTGGAAGCCTGCATCGACATCCGAACCAATTCACTCAAAATCATATTGTTGCTATCGCTGTTGTCTGTTTGTCCAAATGGTTCTGTGAATTTTTTGTTGTATTCATCCAGATTTTCAAGAAATTTTGCATCTCCACCAACTTTATCTGGATTATCATGTTTTCGTAGCCCAATATCTGCTAAAAACATAATTCCAAACAAAGCCATCAAAAGTGTAGAAATGCCAAGTCCTCCCCAAATATTTCCCGGTAACGGAAATATCATAAGTGGCGACGTAAACAATTCATTTACCGCCCTGTTCATAGCTTCCGTCATAGACAACTTTGGATATGCTATAAGTATTTCTTTATAATGTATGTAGCCTAACACATACAGGATATATACTACAGCGAGAATAATACCTATGAGAAGCCGTTCCTGTTTTTTTTGTTTTTTCTTCATAAGCAATTGTTGCAGCTGCAACATTCCTCCTTCCTGCTTTTCTACAAACAATATGTTTGATTTGCATGAAGTTTTTCACAAAAAGCACAGACTCATAAGAACCATATTGTTGAACAAAAAAATATCCCTGCAAAAACAGGGATATTCTTGAAAAATACTATTATCTTGTTGGTTCTGTCTTTTCTGCTTCTTTGTGTGGGGCTCTTTTTTCAAAAGTTTTAAGCTTCTCATCAAGTGATTTTGTCTTATTTTCTGCCAACCGTTCTGTCATCTCGCATCTGTCAATAGCTTTTATGGCATCCTTATAGTCTTCGATATTCAGATTATATTTTCGACATATACTGCCTAACTCATCAAACTGCTCTTTTGAGTATTCATCCGGCTGCTTATTCTTTGATAATGCTTCCATGATTTTTACCGTTTCATCCTGATACAGATTGAATTGTTTAGGAGCTGGGTCATTAACATGAAGTTTGTATTTTTCACTATTTTTAATCATTTCATCAATCTTTTCTGCCAGTGCAGACTCACCATCACTAATTTGTTGCTCTAATTCATTCTTTACCGGACGTTTTGATTGAGTAGAAACACCTTTTGTTTGGAAGTGTTTATCTACAGCAGCACGGTCATAAGTAAATACCTTATTTTGAAGTTTACACATATAAGACTGTAATTGTTCCTTATAATCCGGCATACTTGCATCTACATGGTCGATAGCATCCTCATTCATCATTCCATCACGTACAGTAACCTTTTTAAAGTCAAAACCGTGTTCATTGATTACAATGAAACAATTTGTGTTATCAGCACCGAGGATGAAACCATCGCCATTTACAACATCGTAATTAAAGACATCCTGATTAAACTGAATATCTGCTTTTGCCTGCGCTTCTCTGATTTTTGCATTCGGGCCATATAAGCTGAATGCCATTTCATTAAATGCCTTGCCCATATCCTCACGCTGCATATTTGGTGTAACTACTTTTGAAGACTGACAGCTCAACCGGTTTGTACCATCTTCTAATTTTTCTATAGCAATGGTAAAACCTTCTCCCATGTTTGAGCATTTTCCCTTTAAGACTTCTGCCTGAATATTTGTTAAGCCGTCAATAGAAGCAATCTGTCTGTCCTGCTCCGGAAGTTCTACTGCATTTGCTAATGCCTGTTCCAGTTCTGCTGCAGATACCTGTTGATAATAATTACCTTTGATTGTAAGAACGTCTTTATTAATCTGCTTTACCCTTTCGTTATCACAAGAACGAATTAAATAATAATCAGAACCATCCGGCTGCCGCATACGCACATAAGGGACAGCTCTTGCACTCAGTTCCTTTGACATCATTTCAACGCAATCTGCTCTTGCCCGGTAAGCACTTACCCCTTTATTATCCTTTATCCACTTTGACATTATCTGTGCTCCGGCAACTTCATTTTGTGCCTCCAGATACTTTGCCAGAGCCTCCAGGAATTTAGCTGTTCCACCGGACTGTGCATTTAAGAAGTCAAATACATTATCAAAATTTTCTTTGCCTGCATCAAATCCCATATAATTTCCTCTCTTTCTTTTTTTGATTTACATACAATATGTATTTTTTGGCGGAAAATAATATTAAATTGTACTTTTTTAAAATTTCGTCTTGTTTTTTCTTGTAGAAAAGGTAAACTTTTCTTAGAAATCAGACATATTATATATAGGAGGCTTTTAAATATATGAGTTTATTTAAGAAAAAGAAAAAGGAAGACAATTTCATTCGTGACGGATATACACCTGCCAATAAAATTGATTATGAGGGCAAAACGCTTGAATGCATAAACTATGAAGGGGAAGAATGTCCTATTGACCAAATGGCATTATCAGATGTGAAGTATAAAGCAATGTGCCGGGCATTCAAATATAAAACCCCGATTCGTATTGCCCTATATGAAAAATTCGATGATACTACTTTTTCATCTTTAGTAAATACTCTTATGGGTGTTCACAACGTAAACCGGGAACATTTCCTTGAAATAGAGTTTGAACTATGGAAACTTGGACAGGCAATGCTTGATCACAACATCTTTATCCATTACTTATCACCAATCTCACAGGGCAGCAAACTTATGAATATTATTAACGTATTTTGTTATTCCCGTGAGCAGGCTAAAGCTATCGAAGATGCATATAGCAGCAAAAATATAGAACGGCTTGGGATTGCAGAGCTTGATAGAAGACTTGATAACATCACCCCACAGATGGTACCAGAAGAAATAAGTGAAGTATTAGCAAAATAAGTATTGGCATACATAAAACCCACTATATATTTATATAGTGGGTTTATTTGTTGGGGCTATATTTTGATTTTTATTCTTTTTCAAAACTTTCCATGTTATTGACATAATTAACAATTTCCATTGGCGTACATGTCTGAAAGCCGTAATTAGCTGCTTCCACCAATGTTTCCCAATTGTCATCTACGATGAGAATTTCCGCTTTTTTGTAAGCAAATGTTTCTTCAATCGCAATCAGCATATCAATTTTATTTTTTCTTTCACCCACACAATAATTTGCAAGTGTTATATCATATTTATCTTTAACCCATTTTTCTTTTCTTATCATATGCTGATAAGACATTGCTGCGCTAATTAAGCCCTGTTTAATTCCCTTTCCGTTTACAAATTGTATAAATGTTTTGATTTGTTCATTAGGCTGCCCGGAAGCAAATGCGTTTTTTCCGCTCAGTATTTCTACATGATATAGTATATCGTCTTCCTTACTTCCGCCATGGTCTGTATGAATACAAAGTGTATCATCGAAATCCCAAAGAATAAGTTTTAGTTTGTCAATATTAATCATTTTATTCTCCTTCTTTAGCTGAATATAGTTTGTTCTTCTTTCTAGGCAATTCCTACTGCTTCTTTTGCAAGCCTGTCGGCCTTTTCATTTCCCTCAACGCCGGAATGTCCTTTTACCTTTGCAAATCTGATATTTATAATCTTCATTGCATTCTGCATGAAATCATGATATTTTGCCGTCTGTTCTTTATTTCTCTTCCATGCACCAGTAGCCCACATCTCAATTCCCATATAATCATAAAAGATAGTCAGCTCTTTTAACCCAAGGGAAATTGCCTTTTCTACAGCCATCTGACTGCCAAGGATTTCCCCGGCCACATTCCGCATGGAAGCCATTTCTGTGTCGGTTCCACTGCCCTGCAAATAGTGAGTAGTGTCTTCCGTCCGGATAAAACCGCCATAGCCATATGTATGTGTTGCTATATTATAAGAGCCATCGACAAAAGCAATATTTCCTGTGAATTCCGAGATGCTAACCAATGGTGCATTTTTCTTCTTTTCCTCGGTATGTGCTGTTGTCTTTTTACCATAAACAAATTCCCATGCTTCTTCTTCTGTTGAAAACTTTTTATACTGTGCGCCCGGACAGCCGATTACCATTTTTGAGCATTCTGCCCAAGTAGCATACACCCCAGGCTTAACACCTTTTCTTACTGCATAATAGCTCATCGTAAAACTCCTCCTACAACGCTTTAATAATATCTGCAAATTCCTCAAAATGTTCTAATTGCTCTAATTTCTTTTTTGATGCAAGTTCTTCTTTGTCTGATGACTTATACTCATACATGCTTGCAATTAAGTCGTTTGGCATATATAAAAATTTTATAGCTCTAAGAATTTCCACCCAACGCAAAATCAGCTCTTGGATGTTTTTAACACTATTAATAAATTCCGAGGTACAAGCATATTTTTTATCGTATACCATATTAAGGTTATTGCCATTTTCATTACAATCAATTGTATATGGCGATATTACTGTATGGGGTAATATGCATTGACACCTTAAAATAGCTTTATCACCTTTTCTTCTGATCTTAGCTTTATTTCCGTATTCATCTTCGTATTCAACAATCCCCTTATTGATAAAAGAGTTTTTTGTTATCTTATACATTATTTTCTCCTTGTCTTCTTATTTTGTTCCGGTGCTGCCAAAACCACTTCTATCTTTGTTGCTCAAAGTCTCTTTTTCTTCAATAACAAAGCATGGCTGATTTTTTAAGATACGGAACTGACAGATTCTATCGCCTTTTTCAATTACAGTATCTTTTGTCGCTAATACCGGTATTTTCCACTGGTCATTATCTCCGTTGTAATCGTTATCAATTACCCCAATTCCATTTGTCTGGATAATACCCCAGTTCTTAAAAGTAGAACTACGTGGAGCCACAATAGCTTCATATCCTTCCGGTAATTCCATTGCAACACCTAAAGATATTAATGCGGATTCTCCTTTTTTCAGTTCCACTTTTTCTGCTGCTCTTAAATCAATCCAGTTACATTTTTCATCCGGCACGATCAGTCGTGTCATTTCTTTGTCGAAATATTTTACTTTAACCTTTAATCCATTCATTTCTAAAAACTTATCCTCAATCATCTGTGCTCTTGTATCCATTTACAAATCCTCGCTTTCTAATACTATTTTTCCTTTGTTTGTTATTACTCTGCCCCTTGGGGTCTTTTCTATATAACCGCTTTTTAATAAAAACGGCTCATACACTTCTATCAGTGTTTCATTATCTTCTCCTAATATTTCTCCCAATGTCTTTATGCCTACGGGAGAATCAGCTTCCATCAATATTTTCAGAAGCTTAATATCTGTATCGTCCAACCCATTTTTTGAGATTCCGAATGACTTTAATGCTGCATATACTGTCTGTTCTGTTACATCCACATCTTTTACAATGGCATAATCCCGAATTCTTACAACATGCCGATTTACAATTCGTGGTGTCCCTCTGGCACACTTTGCAACAATCTGTGCGCATTCGTCTGATAGGGTAAGCCCATATATTTTTGCAGTTCTTTCTGATATTTCAGCTAATTCATTAAGTGAGTAATATTCCATTCTACAGGATAAGCCGAATCTATCTCTTAATGGCTTACTTAACATTCCTGCTTTTGTAGTTGCCCCAATTAATGTAAATGGTGGCAATGTTAGTTTTATCTGCTTTGTCTGTTCTCCTTGTCCGATAGCCACAGATACAAAGTTATCTTCCATGGCAGAATAGAAAACTTCTTCTGCCGTCCGGTCCATCCGGTGAATTTCATCTATGAACAACACACTATTTGTATCCAGCTGCATAAGTGTTGGAACAATATCTTTTGGCCGTTCTATGGTAGCTCCGGTCAGATATAGCATTTTGCCACCTATTTCATTTGCTATGATTTCAGCCAATGTTGTTTTTCCCAATCCTGGCGGACCATACAATAAGGTGTGGGGCATAGCAGCATTTCTTTTCTTTGCCGAATTAATTGCAATTCCAACTGCCTCTTTAATCTTTGTCTGTCCGATGTAATCTGCTAATACAGCCGGGCGTAAATTTTGTTCTTCTTTATCGAACACTGTATTTTCTGGTTCTACAGCTGTTTTTATTGTTTTTTTGCCCATAACCGCTATCCTCTTTGCGCATATGTCTTATCTCCTGTTAGATATAACTCTTTATTGTTTTCGATATGTACCGTGATTGCTTTACTTAGCGCACGATATTGTCTGTCAACAGAACTCATGGCATCCGTAATCATAGCTTCTTTATCAATCATATCCTCATAATCAGAAACATTACCTGCTCTTCTCAATCTGCGTTTATACAGCTTTGCATGATTTGACAATGACGATAAATATGCGTATCTGTTAGACAATTCTCCAAGTTCTGTAGTTGCAGCCTGTGCATCTTCTGTTGTAAGAATGCTTATATCAATGTTTGAAAGAAATCCGTCTATATGTGCTGCAAACACAAGACTATCCATTTTTAAAACATCTTCATAACTCTGAAACTGATTTTTATCCATATAAAAAACTCCTTTACCTTTAATATGTACGAAATTGAAAATATTTTTGTCTTTTCTACAAGACATTTTGTGATGAGCTGCAATAAGCTGCTAATAATGCATTAACAATGCTTCACTTAAAATATGTACGATATTTTAAAAATTGCCGAGCTTTCTACAAAATAAATTCAGACAAATTCAAACGGATGGACTAAGACCACTTAGCATATTTATCCTTTGCAAAGGTAATATGTGGATAGGAATTTTTTTATTTTGAGAGTTATTTTTATAGGACAATTTTAAATGCGTTTTTGAAAAATTTTATGGATGTGGATAACTTCGAAATTTTTGAAAAATTTTCCATATATATATAATATAAATATATACATACTTATATACTTAAATACTTAGGGGGGAACCGAAATCGCGCTATCCCTTGTCAATACTGGCAAAACTGCCATTTTGAAAGGCTACGTTTTGATAGTGAAAGGCTACGTTTAGATAGTCTAACGGCTACGTTTAGATAGTCTGTGGATAATGTTGATAATGTGGATAACTCCATTTTTTGACGAAAAAGCTACGTTTTGATAGCGTCTGAAAGGCTACGTTTTGATAGTTTAAAAGCTACGTTTTGATAGTCATTTTGTTACTACAAAAGGCTACGTTTTGATAGTGAAAATAGGATTGTTGAGGGCATATATTTTTCAAATAATTTATACGAAAAAATTACCAAAAAAAATTCCAATAAATTACTTCAAGGTAAAAACGCTTGTAGAAAAAAGAAAAATTTAAGGAATTTCGTACATATTATAATTATAAAATTCTAGGAGGATTTTCTAATTATGACAAAAGATATAGCCTTAGATGAAAATTATCAGGTTTGTATAAATAACGACTTGGTAAAATCAAAAAGCACTCTCTCATTAAATGCTACTAAATTGTTACGAATAGCAATCATGCAGATAATGAAAGAAGATCCGGATTTGCTTACATACAGGGTTTCCATTACCAAACTGGCGGAGTTTCTTAATATTCCAAGCAGTAATTTATATCGGGATGTACATTCTATTTGCATTGAGCTTCTACAGCAGATTGTAGAGATTGGCGATGGCAATATCCATCATAAGTGGAAAGCCTTCCAGTGGTGTTCTAAGTGTTCTTATGAAGACGGGACCGGTATTATTACTATTCGATTGCATGAAGAATTACGTCCTTATTTGTTGGAACTATCAAAGAATTACACCAGTTATCTCGTTGATAATATTATTCGTATGAAATCTGTCTATGCTATTCGGGTTTATGAATTAATCAAATGTCGGCTGAAAACAAACCGGACATTGAGCAAACCAGTTAGAATTGAATTATCCTTAGATGAAATCAGAAAAGCTACTGATACCGAAAATAAGTTCACAAAGACAAATAATTTTAAGCAACGTATTATAGATGTCGCAGTAAAGGAAATCAATGAAAATGCCCAATTTTCCATTGCAGAATACGGTTATATAAAAGATGGACGAGCTGCCGTTGGTGTATATTTTATTGCTCAGGCAAAGACATATCATGTATTGCCGACAGAAAAAGAGGCGCAGTTACTGGAATTACTGCAAAGAAAAGATGCTTAGAGGCTATAAATTAGTGGCGAAAGCCCCATAGCTTGCTGTAGGGATGAGCGTCACTTTTTCTTTTGCTTAATATTAATATAGAACAGATATATAATCTATGGATAGAATTTTTTGAAAGGAATTGCTATGGATAATAATATATATATTGAATACATTAATTCCAATACAGAAAGCATTGCCAACTATGTTAATAGTTGTTTTGAATTGTCAAAAGATTTTTTAAAAGTTAAATTGATTAGGAAAATAAGAGAATATATAGACCCACTACCCATACACTATATTAAGAAATTTGATGGAAACCCTTACGATTGTTCGGGAATTATTGTAGAAAACGGTATAATTAATTCTAATCAAACGGTAAAGGAATTTTTGGAAAATGAATATAGCGGAAACAAAGAAGCTACATATATCAGTGGTATGGGTTGGAATTATAACACATATGGAGACGAACTACATTATTACACTATCGAATTAGCAGCTGATATAATGTTTCCTGCTATTCGCAGATATATTGAAACAACATTTTCAATAAATCTTTCTGAAGACGATTTTGAACGGATTAAAGAATCTTGTGGAGAATTTGATGAAATATATGACAGCTGTATAGCATCAGATTTCTTTTCCGAATATTCTGCTATAGAATTTGTAGGCATAGAAAATATTAAACTTACCAAAATCATACAAAAGAAAGGATAAAATTTTATGGCGCGACTAAAATCCAATAATGTACAGATAAATATATCTATTTGAATGGTGTTTCACATTGCAAATATTTGACGCAGTATCATATCATTTGGTGTCCTAAACTTGGTAATCAGAACTCCCACGGCTTGCCGTCGGAGAACAGTCAGATAAAAAAAGAGAGGAAATCCTCTCTTTTTTTTATTTTGAAATGATATTTAAGTCTTTCAAGGCTTTATCTACCTTATCTTTTTCACCAAGTACAATAATTCCTTTGTCATCACAAAACAGGATTCTGTAATACCCTACATCTGTCACAATCGTTGCATCTCCACTTTTGGATGTTGTTGTTACCACATGCGACTTACTACCAGAACGCTGCACATTGTCTACATTGGTTTCAAACCACAGCTTTGCATTTTCAGTACTATCCATATCCCAGAGTTCTAAGTGTACTCCATCTGTAACCATCTTGTACATACCATCCAAATATGCTTCTCCTGCTTTATCTTCTGATGCATCATAATACTCTCCATCATTGTTTTCAGCATATGTTTCTAATGCATCCGGCGTGATCTCAAAAGACGCCCCGCACCCGGTTAACAATGTTACACACAACATGCCTGTTGCAAGAATTTTTGGAATTTTCATAAAAATCCACCTTTCTTTTTTTTAAAATAGGCTGTCTTATTGGAGGCAGCCCGTATAATGCTACATATACAATATGTACGATTTTCTTTAATTTTTTATAGATTTTCAAGAAAAATAGTCAAAACATAATGATGTTTGTCAATGACAAGTTCTTTCGAAAACAAATAACGCAACCAGTCAACCAATGAGTACGTGGCATTTGCACGAGATATAACACTTTCTGCTACTATTTTAACTTGCCAAGCAAAATGGTGTTCTGTCATAAATTTTGTAAAAAATTCATAATTAAATTCAAATACGGTTTCAATGATATTTTTTACATATTCATCTTTCAGTTCATAATAATCATAACCTCGTGAAGATATTTTATGAATTATTCCATTGACTTTACCTGTCAGTTCTTCGTCATTTGCTTCACGCATATATGAACCAGCAACAGGAAATATTGAATCAGTGAATTTTGGGTAATAAGAATAGAGGCTGATAGAACGAATATTTGCTTCTCCATTTTCTACTAATTTGTCTTGTATATGTTCATCTGCCCAAAGTAGACTCATTCTTTTACAAAATTCCTCGTATTCGTTCTGTTTTCTTTCGGAAATTAATTGCATTCTATTTTTTACTATCTCGTCACCAGAGAAATAATTGAATTCATTTTCCATAGTTTTATTTAATACTCCTTCTGCTTGAATTTTTAACGGCTTTCAAGTCTTCAGACAATGCCTGTATACTCTCCTGCCACATTTTTTCATCGAATAATTCACTTTTTTTGTATTGTTTCATTTTTGCAAAGATTTCTTTTTTTGCTTCCTGAAATTTGAAATTACCGGTTATAATAGGCGGAAGCATGTCCAACATTTTGTTTTTTACCAACATTATGTAGAGCAGCCCTGCTCCAGAATACTTATCGTCAGAATAAATATTATTGCAAAATTCTCTACACTGATCTTTTTGCTCTTCCGTTAGTTCGCTGGTAGGATTCTTTAGGATTTCTATAATTTTTGCTGCTATTTCCAGTCCTTCTATGTTGAAGTCTATTTTTGCAACTTCTTCATCAATATTTTCCACTTTGTTTTTGAGCGTATATCTAATAATCGTTGTTGCCAAGTCAAAAATTATTACAAATTCCAGTATAGTCAATAATATTCGCATTTTTATTTCCTCTTATTTGTTATTTTCTTCCACATCATTTAAGTAAAAAACATGGAACTCACCATTTCTGTCGAAAGCATAGGTGTATAACTTTCCATCTGACGAAAACATGCTGTTACCATATAAAACGCAGTTATCATAACCAGCTTCTGCAAGAGCTTCTTTGCGCTCAGCATCCAAATTTTCTAACGATTGCTGTTCATTAGATTTCATCACATCAACTGAAACATATACAGTCAATCCCATCAGGGTACAGAATAAAACCACCGTTATAATAATTCCTAACTTTTCACGAAATTTTGCCATAAAAAATCCCTCCTATGTTTGTGAATGGGTAGCTACAGACTCATCTTGGTGATGAGCCTTGTTTTAGCTATCCCGTTTATAATTTGAATGTTGTAATAATCTGTGTGTTATTCGGATAAAGAACTTACATTTTTAATTTCTACACGCAGTTCTGCCGGTACAAGGAAGTAATCCTTTCCATCAATCTCTCTTCTTGTTACAGCCAGTGCGTCATTTGCAAGTACCACTACATCGTTTTCATCAATAAGTCTCTGTACCTTTTCCGCTGCCTTTTTCTGACATGACTTTATTAATTTGCCGTCACACATATCTGCAATAGGAGTATCATTTTCCGGCATCTTATCACGATATTCTTTTACCATATTGGCAATCTGTTCACTGTCTGCCCCTGCTTCTCTTGCAATATCCTCAAGAACACCCTCTGTAAATTTATCGTCCTTATCATAATCCCAGAGCTTGTCCACCAATACTTTCTGAAGCTCATAAGCCATTCCTTCATCATTGGTATTTTCTACTGCAATCTCTGCCAGAATTTCATGCTTTTCATCAAGCGTTTTTTTCTCTTCCACGCAGCCCAATACATTTTCTAATAATTCTGTCTGAGGCTCCTTTGGCTTTTTTCTGAAAAATACAAAGGAATCAACATCTGTACTTCTTTCATCAAACGCTGGATATAAGAAACCATTTACCGGAGGTTTAACGACCCAATCCCTGATACATGGTGCAATATCGTTTTTATCTTCCTGGTAACTTAAAGCAGGCTTTGTCAGTTCTACCGGGCAAATGGCGCACAGTACATATGTATACACTTCGTCCGAATCTTCCAAGGTTGTATTGTCGGCAGCTTTTGTCATAACATCATAAGCATCATGGAATAACAAAATTAAAAAGTTTCCTGCTGAGTTATAATTTTCAATAATTTTGTCGTATAAAGCATCCAGCATATTTTCACTTTTCAATCCGTTATCTTTTAATCCTAACATTGATTTCTGAATTGCTTTGTCCGACATTGTAAGCTGCATAAGATTGTTGCCGACAGTGCCCGTAAGTGATTTCTTTGCAATATCCAGGTATTTAAAAAATTCTTCGTCCTCTAATCCTAAGAAGTCTTTAGAAAATGTTGTGATTTTTTCTTTCTGCGCATTGACATAACATCCTGCCACTCTTGTAAATGTACATAAATCCTTTGTAAGTCTGTTTTTTAATTCCTTAATATCACTTTTTTTTGTTGACATTTAGCTTTCCTCCTAAATATATTTTTTAATTTTTGAAACCTTATCGTTAATATGACCACCAAAACGTTGATATTCTTTCATCGCTTCGCAAATACAATTTTTAATGATTTTTACAATGTTTCTATCTCTTTTAAGGCGCATATTATTCTCTGCTGCACATTCAATTGTTTTTCTCTTTGTTGCAACTGCAATGGTTGTATTACTTGGCAGCATTTTTAAGTATTCTTTTGTTAGATCTTTTCCATATTTCTTGTCCATAAAATCTCCTTTTTAAAATTTTGTGTCGCCATCATTGGTTCGTCCTATTTTACGGTAATGTATATCTTTTTACATATGGCCAGCCTGCATAAGTAGTATTTGTAAATAGTATGGCTCACAACGATAATGTTGTTCACTCTTCTGGGGTCTACAACAGTAGGTATTTTCTAGTATGTGTGGTATATACCGCTTGCAGATATCCAACTCCATCACGGAAGGCCTGCATCAGCAGGTATTTATGGGTGATATATACCGTAAAAAACCATGCTATAGAGCCTGCATCAGCAGGTATTTATAGGTGGTATATACCTAGATACACTACTTGTTCATATATAATATGTACGAAATTAAAAATATTTTTGGCTTTTCTACAAGAAAAAAGGCTACTTTCGCAGCCCTTTTTCAATACTATTTTCCAAAATCAAATTCAATTTTTCCAGTTTCCTTATCTAATTTTAATTTTGCATTGAATTTCTTACCAGCTTTACTGGTAAATCCTTTTATTTCATCACATTTTCCATCGAGAATAAGAGAATGTACCTGCTTATCCGTTAATTGTTTTCCACAAATAAGTTTCCATAAGGTGAATCCGCAATCGCATTTTACCGTTCTCTGGTTTTCTACCAGATCCTTACCACATTTTGGGCATAATAATCCATTCTTTATTTCTGGAGCCTTTACAAATTCAATTTTGCATTCATCGATATTGTATTTAAGTCTTTGCTGCCAGGATTTACTTTCTTTTCTCAGTGTTTTCGTAATTTCTTCTCCTTTTAAAAGGACTTCAAATTCTTTGTCTGTAATCTTGGCACCGCAGATTTCTTTGTAAGCACCAACCTTGCAGCCCTCTTTATATCCTGAGCAGAAGAAGCCTTTTGGGCCGGATATAATTGGTTTACCACACTTTGGACACACTCCAACTTCCGGGTATTTAGGTTTGCCAATAACATCCATTTTTTTCCACTTAATATCTTCTATCATTGCTTCTACTTCTTTTTTCATTTCAACTTCCAGATCTGGCAATGACAATCTTCCTGCTCTTACTTCATTAAGTTTTTTCTCCCACTCTCCGGTCATATCAACCTTACAGATTTTGCAATCATCCAAATTTTTAATGATAAGTTCTCCAATTTTTGTTGGTACAAGATATTCTTTTTTCCCTTCTTTCTTATATTCCAAATACTTATCTACGTAAATCAAGTTGTCTATAATAGGTGCTCTTGTTGCTGACGTTCCTATTGTTAACTTTTTCGATGCAAGCGATGGGTCATTCAGATATTTGCTAGGATTTTCACATGCCTGTATTAAAGTGGCAGAATCAAAATGTTTTGGTTTAGTAGAAGTTTTGTCCGGCATATCGTAGTTCTTCACAGTTACAAAATCGCCTTCTTTTTTTTCTGGAAGTTCGACATCTTCTATTTTTGTTCCAAATATCTCTGTATATCCCTTACTAACAAGTGTTTTTCCGGCACTTTTAAATATATAACCGTCTATCTCCGTTATAATTGTAGTCTTACTTTGAATCATAGGTGGAAGAAAAATAGCCACAAATTGACGGCAGACAAGCTCGTATATCAGTTTTTCATTTGCTGATAATGTTGAAACATCACATGGAAGCGTTGTTGGGACTAACGCAGAATGTCCGTGTTCTGTTAATTCTTTATCATTTACCCATTTCTTTGTATGACGCACCCTTTCAATATCTGCTTTGCTTATTCCACTTATATATGGGGCAAATAATGCATTTTTCGACACCGCTGCAAGCATTCCTTCAAAATCCTCACTACTACCTATGTATTCACAATCAGTTCTTGGATAAGATAAATATTTCTTTTCGTAAAGTGATTGAATGATTTTTAATGTGTCATTTGCTTTTATCCCGTATTTTCCAGCAGCAATCTGTATAGCTGCCAATTTAAACAATTTAGGAGGATATGTTTTTACTTCTTTTTTCTCGTATTTTTTGACTGTTCCATTTTTTGATAAAGTCCCAATAAAATCTTCTGCTTTCTTTTTTGTGTCAAACCATATGGTTGTATCCTTTTCCTCTTTTTTTTCTTCTTTATCCTTATTGCTTTCTTCAGATTCTTCTTTCATCGCTTCTGATAAAATGCCAGAAAAACCTTCCTCATATATAGCCTTAACTCCGTATACTGTTTTTGGTTTATATGTTCGAATTTCATTTTCTCTTCTATAAACCATAGCTAAAATTGGAGTTTTTACCCGCCCACAGGCTACTCTTGCCTTCATCTTTAAGGATGCCGCTTCTGAAATATTCATTCCGAAGCGATAATCGGAATGTTGTCTTGCAAATGCAGCAGAGAGCAAATTACACAATATAGGGTCGTGTTCATCATCTCGCAAATGCAGTAGTGCATTTACTATTTCCTTTTCCGTTAATGAATTTTGCCAGAGTCTTTTAATCGGAAGTGTATTTTTTGTCTTCCACAGAACCAGGCGAATTAAAAGCTCTCCTTCCTGATCTGGGTCTCCGGCATTGATAACAAAGTCATATTTACCGGAATGCAATTCTTTTTCAATGTGTTCGTAATAGTCCTGCGGCGTTTTGCGAACTCCTGTCTTTTTTTCTTTTATAACTTTGTATTGCCACCCTCCATGTTCCTCTGGATGGAATGGAAGATTTTCCCATTTCCATGTTTTTTGTTCTTCGTCCATTTCGGAAGGCGTTAACAATGTTACCAGATGCCCTATTTGCGATACAAATGTTATATCATAAGGAATTTTAATTTTATTTTTATCGTATGCATCCTTGATATGTCGCATAAGGTCTGGTTTTTCTGCAATTAATAATGCTTTTTCCATTTCAGAAAAAACCTCCTTTTGTAAGTGTCTCACTTACAATATGTACGATTTTAAATTTCTTTTTGAAATTCTGTGGATTTATGTAATGACTAAAACATGACTGTCAAACAAGAAAAATATTGCTTTTTTGCCGTAGCAAACTTACAATGTATTTAGACAAAGGGGGATATGCGTGATGCGAAAATTTATAAAATTTATATGGAAGTTTGTAAAACTTGCAATTTTCCTTGTAATTCTTTCGTGGATATTTCACGGATGCTTTTCTCAGGAAACATGGGATAAAATACAACACAAAAATGCCGCAGCTGTATATACAGTTGCGGCACCTTTCTTAAATAAAATATTTTCCATTTGAAGCATGTACTTCAAATGTTTCGTTTCCCACCTCTAAATACTGATGGAGCACGAAGCCTCCTGATGGATTCTTTTCCGGTACTACTTCAGTACCTTTTAATTTTGCTGGGATTCTTTCTAATCTTCCTGCGTAAATAGTTGTAAGCATTGTTTATTCCTCCTTGTTTTTCAATATTCACTTACAATATGTACGATTACGGCAAAAATAAAATAAAAAAAGGCAGCTACCAGAAATAACTTGGTAACTGTCCGTAACAAAGACAAATTTTATTATAACTTATTATATAATATTCACAAAGCATAAAAATAGCACCGATCCATAGTTTGCCGACTTAATCGATGCCATTACCATACGGGTGTTTTCACCATTCACTTGATGATATAGTTATAACATAATGCATTAAAAAAAAGCAAGAGTGAATTGTTGACTATTTTTGTGTGGTTAATTTTCGTACTAGGTTATATTCGTATCACCATTCTCTAAAATTGTTAAAATATTACATTGAGCTACAATCCCATATCCTTCCTGAATTACCTCCCGATTCTGTAAATCTTTTGGAATATCATATAACATACCTTTCCACAATTCCCTTCTTAGTGGTTCTGTTGTATTTCTCGTTTCTGATGTTTCAATAATAATCAGTACGTTTTCATTTTTTTCCATAAAATCTTTAATCGTTACCATGATAATCACCTCATTTTTGGGAAATGTTTGTCTTGTGACAAAGAAATATAATCAGTCTCACTTGCTCTTGTCATAGTAATACTTTTATTTTATTATATCACGTTCTCTATCTTTCTACAAGAAAAGTAAATTTTTAGCGTGAACTGTTGACTATTTTTGTGTGGTTAATTTTGGTTAATTTTCATACCAGGTTATATTTGTACCACCATCCTTTCAGGTTTGTCAGTTCTTCTGTGGATAAATCCTGGAATACATAATCATCAAAAACGACACTTCCTGTCTCTAAAAAAATATCTTCTGCAAACTGACTTACATATTAAACATTTCCATTTATAATTACACTATTTTGAGTCACTTTTCCATCTGCGGTAAGTATCAATAATTTATTATTCCAATAATAACCTTCTCTTCCAGCGGGGCGAACAGAAACTATAGGTTTCTTAAGGTATTTTTCTAAGCTTTCCCACCAGTCGCAATTGTTTGTTATAAATCCATCTTTGAATTTTGGATGTTGTCCCGTTATTTCGGCGAATTCATTATTTGACATAACTGTAGCATTATAAGTCATCATATATTTTGTTGTTTGTTTTTTCGCAAAATAAAAAGAGCCATCTCTGACTCTTTTTATATTTCTACCTTTTAAATATATTTATGACGCTCTGAGGGACTTTATTGCCTGAGATATTATTTTCAGACAAATATCTAGCGTTTCCTCTTAAGTTAAAATTTCAGTTTAACAATGATATACTCTTTTCAACCATCTATTTTTAAATGGTGTTTTTGTGTAAATTGTTCCATAATAATCATCCTCGCAATATCCGCAATACTGGTCTACATATTTATATAGTCCGAAATCATCTCTTTGAGGATTTTTTGCTACTTCGTATTCTTTTAATTCTTTTGATTTTTTATAGAGTTTATTATCCCTTTCATAACATTTTTCCAATGTCATATATTCAAGAGCTTCCCCATAATCCTCAAAAACATCATCATACATTTTCTCAAATTTTCTTCTAATTTTGTTATGTCGCGCTATCCTCAATAACATAAATAAGACATACCATTTTTCAAAAAATTTTTTCATTCCCTGCCTCCATTAAATTCTAATTTTCGCAGTTTGATGGGATGATAATATAATCATCTTCGCCAACATCCTCTTTTTCAGTTCCATTCCAGTCAATATCTGGTTCCTCGAAGCTTTCCTCATCTGCTGGAGTCCCAAGTGGACAGGAAAAGCAAAAACAACAACCTTTTCCTTTCTGCTTTTCCTCCTGTTCTGGATGCGTACAGCCATATCCGTTATTAACGTCTGAATTGCTATCAAAATAATTGCAACCTCCTACGAACATGTCAAATAGTACTGCTTTTCGTTTAAATGTCATTTTTCATTTTCCTTTCTTGGTTAAAATTTTAATTTATCTACAACTTTTTCTTAGTAATTTTCGTATAACCATTCTTTTAATTCTGCCAGTTCTTCTGCGGATAAATCTGGGAATACGTAATTACAAAAAACCTCATATTCATCGTTATCAGCTTCCATAAAAATATCGGACAAAACACGTTCCACATATTTAATATTCCCCTTTATGGCTGTGCCGTTTTGCAGCACCCCTCCATCTGTGGTAAGTATCAAAACTTCATGCCAACTTTCTCTTCCTGAAGGACGAATAGAAATAACTGGTCTATTAAGATACTTCTCTAAAGCTCCCCACCAGTCACAATCATTCGCAATAAACCCATCCTTAAAATCAGGCTGCTGTCCAGTTATTTTAGCAAACTCTTCATTTGACATAATAGTTACATCATAATTTTTCATTTTAAAAGCCTCCTTATTTTCAATATTTGCCTATAATATGTTTGATTTGCTACAAAATAAAAAGAGCCATTTCTGACCCTTTTTGTTGTAAATTATCTAAATTGCAGATAGCTTTTATCGATAATCTATTCTTCAGTATAACAGATATAATGACAAGGAATATCAAGTACATCCCCATGCTCCGTAACAATGGATAACCTGCTCCAAAAGTCTGAATCAAACTTCTTTTTCCCAATAGCTGGATGGGTCATGAATAAATTGTCAGGATCAATCCAAGCTGTTCCTACAATCCTTCCATTAACCATAAATACACACATTTCTCCTTTTTGCGTCTTCTGCAAACAAAATTCTTCTACTGTCATATTCTACGCTCCTTTGGATTTTATTTCTAAGTTTCGTTTCATTCAATATACATTACCATTGATTCGGCATAAACAAATAAGAATAATCATCTTCTACAAATGCCTTAATCTCTTCTGACGACATAAGTGTAGCCATTTTATCTATTTTTTTTATGTTTTTCTGTGTATATGTTATTGTATGTTTGTTCATATACTTGTAAGGCACATGCCAATCTGTATGTTCATCATTTTCACAATTCCATTTCATATAATGTTCACCATCCATCGGTTCGCCTTCGTTGTAAAATTTCATAAAACAGTACTTAATACCATCGTTCGTTACATCAATGAAAAGCTGCCCATCGTTATTATCCTGATTGAATATATACTGTAAATCTCCGTAACCATAATTTTCAACTTCCTTGAGAATATCGGAGCTAAATATAATATCCTTCATATCGAAATTTGTTTCGCAGAAACGTTTTAACTTTTCAAGCATTTCTTTTTTTTCAAAACACCATTTATATTTCATAAATTCGTTTTGAAGCTCCTCTATAACGTATCTTGCTCGGCTTATCATTCTCTCTCCATAATTCCAACCAAAATATCTTGCAATTAATCCTTTGTAATTTCGTCCACTTTCATCATTGACGTTATATCTAATATAGATTTGGCTTCTCTGTCCCATAATATTTTTCCTTTCTTTTTCTACTTTACTCCATTCGTCTGTTAATTCCTTTACCGCATCATAAATGCTGTTATTTAGCCATCTTTTTAATCTGGATTCTTCGCACTAATATTGATAGTCATCCAGATTCTAGGTGGTTCTTCTAAACACCATACAACTTCATCTACTGTATAATCTTTTCCTTTGATACGAATTGTATCTCCGATTGTAGGTTTTATATCTGTTTCTAAACCAATCATTAAGTCTTCTTCTTTACATTTAAACCATATCATCATATTTTTTACCTCATTCTTCCATTGAAATTTTTGTTTACAGTTTTCAAATTCCTCTTATTTAAATTCTATCCTCCTATCATCAATATTTAATAAGAATATGTACGATTCTAGGCAAAACAAAAAAGAGCCATTTCTGGCTCCTTTTGTAATTATCATTGCGACATTTTATTCTTCAATAACTATTTCTTTGCCGCAGTAAGGGCAATATTTTACCTTATCCATATTTTCAGGTATTCTCCAATATGGATTGTTTGCATCGTGTTCTTTCGGACAAATTGTTTTATAATCATATTTTATCCATTTACTCCGCTTTCATAGTAAATTATCATTCATTCATCAGCTCATAATGAAAGCATCTTCATAAGCTGTTTCTAAAGTAGTTCTTTTACAAATATGTACGTAGTCTTCTTTAGAAACACCACTTTGCATTGTCCCATATAATCCACAATACTCTCTTACTAAAGCTAATGCATCAAAATATGGATGTTTTATTACTTTCCATAAAATTACCTAGCACGGGCACCCACAACTTCAGTCTTGGGAGGAGTGCAGGTTAGCACTGTCCAAGTGTTCTCCTTTCTGTTATAAAATTGTGTTGTTGCGATATAAAACGTATTTTTGATGGTACAATTTCTAATCTGCTTCCGTTCAGACATTTCAACACGAAAGCCCCATTGGTACGTTTACCATGTATGTACCATTCCCTGCCTTTCGCTTTTACCCTGTCAAACAGCCTGAACCCTTTTACGATATATGCAGACTGATTGCGCTTACGGACGCCACCTTTTAGAATACCGCATTTGTGTATCTGTCTGTTATGGCAGCGTACTTTCTTCGTGTAGAAGACTTCACCAAGCGGTTTTGCAAGCGGATGACCGCTTATGCACCTTGCGTCAACATAGTGCTCTTTTGGCAAAGCATTTCGTATACGGGTATTCTTTGTAAGATATCCGTATGTAAGTGATACATCAGGATAACGTTTTTTAAGTTCGCCATAAAAAGCCCATCGCATGATACCCATAAAGGCAGCATCGTTAAATTTCATGCCACGTTTGATTTCATCCGGCAACTTTACCGTTCCCCTGTGATAGCCTTTGTGACATGTCTCACACAAGGTAATCAGGTTATTTGGCACATTGCCACCGGTTTTCCGGCTCTCGATGTGATGTACATTAAGCACTGGATCTTTTGACTTGCCTTTACAACACTGGCACACATGGCCGTCACGGCAGAGTACGTATTCTCTGACATTCCAGAAACCGAGCTGTTCGCCTTGCTGGTAATCCACACCTTCAATATCCGGATTTTTAATCTTCTGGATGTCAAAGGATGCAGTCTCGACGATTATTTTCGTTACCGGCACCAGCTTACAGACATCATTAACTACTTTTAAATGCGTGCCGATTTTTTCTTTTATAGATGGTGCCAGCCAACCCCCACCACGTTTACGGTTGTTAAAACGTGCCTTGCGGTATCTTGTCTTTCTATTACGTCTTGAATGCCTGCACTCACGTCTGTTTGACAGAAGTTTTACAATATCGTTTCTCAGTTCAACATCAGAGGCATAAATTTCTTTATCCTCTGTAGTTGCCGATACCCCGATATGTTTACTTCCTGCATCAACACCAAGTGTTACCGGCTGCGTATAATTCGTGCTTTTATACGTAAGTTTTATGGTAAACGGACATCTTTTTACCACTACTGCCTTGTTTTGTTTTAATAAGATACGGACCTTTGCATAGTTTTCCGTAGGCATAAGTGGCTGTCCGTTACTGTTTTGTACATAAACCATAGGTCTGTACTCCTTTCCAAAATCCACAAATGGATTTAATTACTCACACCGAAGTGTGGTTAAATGCCTTCGCCAATGTTAATGAGAGGTTTTGTATGAACAAGCGGTTTACACCGGCCGCACACTGTCCCTACCCAGTAGGACTGTTTAATACGTTCCCTTAGAGCTGTGGACTAGGCATTACATCCGCAGGTAACTATATGATTCTCTCTTAACGTAGTGCTCTAAGCACTTAGGCTAGTCAATACCAGACTTGCATCGCCACTGTGTAGTGGTTGAAAGTGCAAGCCCGTCAACTTAGTGATGGGTTATTGACTTTGTTGTTTTATTTCCTTTTTTAACTTTGAATACTTTATTTAATTCAACGTTCGCAGTTTTGGATTTTGTTCTTTCTTTCATTTGATTTCCTCCGTTCTTGAAATCATCGTTTCATTTTGTTATAATGTGGAAAATTTTTCATAACTGTTGATTCTTTCTAATTCCCTACACAAAGAACCATCTGTTACATAGATATCTCCTGTGTCGTCTACCCATTTTCCATCTTTTGCAGTGCTAATGTTGACTAAATTAGAATAATCTTTGTCTTTTGACGCATCGTATTCCTCGTCTTTGTAAATATGAAGAACCAAATCATTATTCTTGCCAAACTCAAACACTTCTAATTTTTCATTTGCAGCAAGGTTGTTACAATAATCAATAATTGTATCAATACTTGGTCTATTTAATTGATATACCATCATAACATTTTCCTCCAATCTAAATTGCTTATACTACTTTATGCCCAATTTCAGACAGTACCATCTTCGCTTCCAGTGTGTCTTCCACGTAGTCTGACATATTAAACAAATCAAGCACATCAGGACTATTAGCCATTTCTTCACACCACCCATCTTTTTCAATATCTTTTCTTATTTCTGATATTGTACGATTGGTTTTGATTTGTACTACTTTATAATAACTGTCGTCATTTGATGGAGAACCGTCTGCGTTCCAATTACTTTCCTTTGCGTATTCGCATAATAAATCTACAATAATCATTTTTTCTGTAATTGTTTTCATGTAAAATTCCTCCGTTCTTCTCAATGAAACTCTTGTTTACTATTTTCAAATTCCTCTTATTTATTTCTATCCTCCTATCATCAATATTCAATTAAAATATGTACGATTCCGGGCAAAACAAAAAGAGCCATTTCTGGCTCCTTTTGTAATACGCATCACATTTTTTGCTTTCTTTTTGCAATTCTGTCAACTTTTCTCTTCTTTATTATGTTTGCTTCCTGGGATATAGATGTATCATCATAAACTATATTCAACCCGTCACTGATAAGATAAGCGGCCATCAAATATGGGTTAATTCGCGGCCATCTACATACGTATTCAATAACTATAAATCTTACCCCATTATAAGCATCCTTTGTTTCTGCCAATTTATTTTTTGAATGCTCAAAAATTCGGATTCTCTGTTCTTCTTCTGTTTCAACGGTTCCATTAAGCATTACATGTCCACCAATAATACAGTGTTTGTTGAAATATTCGTGTTTGCTCAGGACATCTATTGATGTATTAGTGCTGTAAAACAAATAATAAAATTTTTCAACTTCTTCCTTTGTAGCACTTACCCAGTCATTTTCATTCACTTTTATTAACATTTTCTTTCTCCTATGCTTGTTATTGCTATTTATCCTTTTTTTGAAATACGCTATTCATCTTCATCTATAATATTTTGATTTTCATCCAAAACTAATCCATCATAGTCAATCACGGCAGAATCATCTACGCATTCGGCTAGTCTTCCACAGTCTTTCCAAGACATTTCATCTAAAATAGCCTGTGCTTTTTCCTGCGCTTCCTTAATATTATTTGCTTCGACTTCTATTCTTCCACATTTTTCATAATAAAACGGTACATACATTTTCATTAATTTTCCACCTTTCATTTTAAATTTTCATTTTAGCCTAATCCTCAACAACTATTTTTTTACTACAGTAAGGACAATATTTTAGCTTATCCATATTATCAGGTATTAGTAAATTGTACCTCTTCATTGTTCTCGCCCTTTCTGAAAATCATCGTTTCATTGTTATCTGATTTCGCTGCTTATTTTTACAGTTTCTTCAATTGTTTTTCCTAATTTCGTATAAATTTTCTGTAACTGAATTTCTCTGTATTCTTCATATCGTTTCATAAACAACTGAATTAACTTGATTTTTGTATCAATTTCATCATCTTCATTTTCAAAACCATTAAATAATGTTGAACTTGTATTATGAGTTATTTTCCATTTAAATTCTCTATCTTTATAGGAAAAACCAAACATATCACACCAATAAGAACCAGAACTCATACACTGTGCAAACATCCCGTTATCACAAAAATATTCACAATCTTGCATCAATAATCCTTGTCTTGTTTTATCCCATCCACTATAAGGCATGATTCTAATCTCTAATTCTCTACATATTTTCTTTAAGTCATACCAGTCATCAAGCAATCCACTTGATTTTAATTCAGTTTCCATTTTTACAAGCATATTTTTCTTATTTATCGTTCTTTCATTCTCAGCAATAATCTTATTTGCCTTTGCTTCTCTGACCGCTTTTAACAAACTGCTATAATCGTATACCATCATAATTTTCCTCCATTTTCATATTAAAACTTTTGTTTGCTATTTTTAAATTTCTCTTATTTACTTCTACCCTCCCATCATCAATGTTTAATTAAAATATGTACGATTCCCGGCAAAACAAAAAGAGCCATCTCTGGCTCTTTTGTTTGCGTTTCATTTTTTTATAGTACATTAATTGAAATCTGTTATTACAACTTCAATTTCTGTACCGTCATAATTCCCATAAACGTGTTTTCTAGTCACAGACATACCGTTTTCAAACTTGTTTATGACATCTTCTAACGACTCTATGAGTTCGTAAAAATTTTTAAGCAGCCAAGGATGCGTATATGAAACATGTATACCATCGCATAGAAATCTCCACAGAAAGCTTATCGCATCACTTTTGCAGCTTTCATCTTTACTTGCAAATTCTGCCGAGCCAATATAGTCGTAGTATTCATCATCATCAATTTTTACATCTTTGCCGGTACATCCAAAACTTTCTGGATTCTTCAGGCTATAATCCCCATCCGTATATAAACTGTAAATAATATTAATTTTCATATTTTTTGTTACCTTTCATTTTAAATTTTCATTTTAGCCTAGTCCTCAACAACTATTTCTTTACTACAGTAAGGACAATATTTTAGCTTATCCATATTATCAGGTATTTTCCAATATGGATTGTTAATATCATGATTCTTTGGACAAATTGTTCTATAGTCATACTTTATCCATTCACAATATTCAGTTTTTTCTTTTTCTCCTATATACTCCTTTAATGCCTTTCTAACTCTTTTGGTATATTCATCAATATCTCCATGGATTATATACCAGTAGCCAGCATCTTCACCATTAGTATCCGCCTCAATAATCATATGTTTACCAATGTATCTCTTATCAATAGGCTCATAAGTTGGACAAATTTTCTTTAAATATTCATTTGAAAGTTCATAATTTTCCTCCGTTGATAAATCAAGAATATATGTTGTCTCTGCATCTATTCCAATATCATCACACAATTTATATGTTGGAATAGGGTTACAAATTAAACTAAATTTTTTTTTCAAATCTGACATTCTTATCACTCCGTTCCTGAAATCATCTTTTCATAAGCTACATTTGACTTCTTATTGTTATTTTTAATTTGTCTTGTATAGTTAATACCGTCCATGATTTTACCGAAAAACAACCAAAATTTCTAATTGCAATTTCTTTGTTATTAAATCTTCTTGTGTCCCATGAAAAGCTATCATAAATTTCTATATGATTATTTCCCTGATAATTTTCCAATAAATCTTTTACCTTCATATTTACCGATTCCTTTCCTATTAAAACCCTTGTCTACTATAATAAGTTCCTCTTATTCACTTTCTACCCTCCTATCATCAATATTCAATTAAAATATGTACGATTCCCGACAAAACAAAAAAGAGCCACTTCTGGCTCTTTTGTTTGCGTTTCAATTTTAATATTTTTCTTCCGGCATTTTAATAGAGATCTATTCCTTTTTACTTTCATGAATTAATTGCAACTATGCCTTAATAATTTGTACTCCAAACGGGAATATTTTTTCAAGCAGTGCTGCCAATTCCTTACATTCTTTATTATTCATTTCTCTATTTTTAACGTATTTGTCACAAAGATCTATTGTTTCATTGAAAATATCCATTGGCATTTCATCGACTGCTTCATAATTTCCTTCATTAACAATTATGAATAAATCAAGTCCACCTTGTTCCGTATCACAATAATTAAAATAATGTCCTGTACTTAAATATCTTTCCATATAATCCACCATCCTTTTGTCTTGTTAAGCTGTCTAATTTTAGCAAAAATCGCCCGCATCCATGTCACAATACTCTTGTAAACCAATGCAACATTGTTCATCATAGGCATCTTTTGCATTTTTAAAATATTTACCAATATCGCTCTGACATTGCTGTTTCTTTCCCTATTTTTACGCAAGGGATGTCTCCATAATACTTTGCCATATCACTTCTCACCTTCCTATTGAAACTTTTGTTTACTGTTTCCAAATTTCTCTTATTTACTTTCTACCCTCCTATCATCAATATTCAATTAAAATATGTACGATTCCAAGCAAAACAAAAAGAGCCATTTCTGACCCTTTTTATTTACGAATATTATTTTTCCCACAATGCTTTATATGCTTTTATAGCAGCTTCTTTTAATTTTTCTTTCCACTTATCATCAGAAAAGTCGATTTCATAAGAATACCATTCCTGGCACCCATCATGCTGCCAACAGCCATCTTCATTTTTTGACAGTCTGTAGAAAGCACTGCAATATTCCGTTTCTTCTGTAGAATTATCGATGCAGATATTATAGTCAACAGCCTGTTTGTCGTTTCCATATTCTACATCACCCCATGCATCGTAACTTTCATGGTTTTTAATTGCTTTTAAAATTTTTTTCTTATTTATATCACATCTGTATTTAAAATTACTCATGAATATGTGACCTCACTTTCTTAGCATGGGAAGCAGCAATACAACTTGTTACTGCTTACTTCTCCCATTTCAAACACATATGCTCCATTATTCCAATAGGCTTCATCCTGATCTAACTACTCTCTACTGGCATCCACGATTTTCCTCTTCGGGTATTCCTTTGCAAAAAGCTCTTTTGCATCATCAAGTGAGTTTGCAATAATAACACCCTTATCTCCATTACTGTTCTCGTATGCGTATACTTTTGCTACACTCTGTTTTTCTTCTTGCATATCAAAATCTCCTTTAAATTATTCCTTTTCTTCCCAGTCTTCGCAAACATCATCATACATTGTTGGAACACTGTATGAATCGGATTCCTCATTTCCACAACAAAATTCTGAATATCCCTGATTTTGTGGCTTTGAAAAGTCTCTTTTATTATATTTGCAAGTTCCACAGCACTCTTTCATTACAATTCCTCCTTAAAACAATTGATTACTATACTTCTTTACTATCTTTTTCAAACATAAATACAAGTCCGTCCTTATATGTAATTCTGAATTTACACATCTTATACAGCCAGTCATTGAATCCATCATCAAAATAAGACTTCTGTGTTCCTATATCTAGACCAATGGATTCTAAAAATTCTATAAAACATCCGCTAATTCCTAACACTGATTCTGCAATTATTAAAGGGGCTTCCATAAATGCAAGTGTTGAACGTACTGCAAGAAATCTACATCTACAAATATTCGAATTGCTGCTATTCGTTCTTTCTACTACAATAGCTGCCTGGTTGCAATTGCTGTTCATAAATGTATTATAAAAATTTTTTGCATTTTCTTTGCGTTCCTTTTTTGTTGTTCTCATAAAAATTCCTCCAAAATACTGATAACGTTTTCTAAATTGAATTTCTTAGCAAGTTTCTTTTATAAAATCTCTTATCATCATATCAAACGTATTGGTAACTCTCTTTTCCGTCCAATATTTGGAGCCGTTATGAAATTTCGACATGATTTCCTTTGCTTTTGATTCGTATTTCTGCCTTAATTCGAATGAAACAACTTTTCCGATGCAATCATAACCGTCAATTAATGCATAGTCCCCGATAATGTAAGCATCACAAGCCCAACCTTCTGCTCTCTGGCAATAATACTGTGCGTCTTTGAATGTGAGCAGTGTCTGAAGTTCGCCATTACCAATGTTGATAATATGGTAACATTCTCGTAAAAATTTCTTTGTTGTTTTTGTCTTCATGTATTTATTCTCCTTTTATTCAATATTTACTAATAATATGTTTTATTTTGAGGAAAATAAAAAAGAGCCATTTCTAGCTCTTTTTTCGTTTTGGCTCGTATCTGCATTCCAGTTCTTTTCCGCCTGGAGAATAGTTTTTCACTTTTCTTCGGTCCTTGTGAATTTCAAGACAAAAATAGTCATTAACAACACATAAATAATCCACATCTCCGTATTTATTGTTTTTTGGAAAAGCAAGACAATATTTGCAGTTTGCACAACATTCTACCATTTTTTAATATCCTTATTTTTGTTTTGCATAAAATATTCTCTTACAGACATCAATATTTTACCTAAATGATTCTTCCCTGAAATGCTTTGACATTGTGGGCAATCACAATTTCCCCAAAAATTATCGTGCCAGCCGGTCGTATCTTCTATTAAAATAGCGTCACCAGTTTGTAGTAATTTTTTTTGTAAATTTTCATTTTGTTTAAATTTTTCATAAACAACAATGTTCATCGCTTTAATCTTATAATCTTCCCAGTCTTTTCTGTAATAAGCACTTAATGGTTTCATAAAGTGTTTTGCTTCGTCTGATGTTACCCTTGTCAAAATTTCACAAATAGGTGTTCTTGATAACACTGTATCATCGGTTATTTTAAAAGAATGATACGCGTTTTCACTACTTGGGAATTTATAACCATTTATAACTATTGGGCAATTATAATAATTGCTTAAGAAGCTTGTGTTTTTAAATTTTAATTCTTTCATTTTCTCCTCCTTATCTCATTATTCCATACACATGTTGTCTATATCTGTATCCCACCATTTTTCTTTCATTTCCAATAATCGAAAAATTTCCGTTTCAGAAAATAGTCGGAAATGGTTCAAGTCACACCCTACATTTAATCCGTATGGCTTCCATAAACCGGTTGCTCTGTGTGTATGTGCAAACAAGTTTACCATATTTTTGCGATGATTTCTCGGATAATGATTGCAATAAAATTGTCTTCCCTGCATCTCGATAACGGTATCACGTTTCACATCGTAAAAACCGACCTCTTTGCAAGCCAGACGAAACTGTTCAAAGTCGTCGTTATACAAATCCCTTAGAATTCTCTCTTCCCCGTTACCTATAAGCAGAATTACACTGCAATTAATACACTTAACAATAGCTAAAACGTTTTCGACCTCTTTTTTTGATAATTTGTAATTATTATTGTAATTAACAAAATCACCAACTACCCATAACACATCGCCCTCTTTTACCTGCTTATTCCAGATAGATATGAAATAATTTTTAAAATCATTCATATCCTTAAATGGGCGGTTTTCTCTTGTCAAAATTTCATTTGACCCTAAGTGCAAATCTGCTGTAAAAAAATTCATAATAATTATCCTTTCTCGTTTTATATATTTCTTTCTTCCAAATATCTGTATCCTGCATGGATTTGCTCACTATATTCTGCAAGTTTTTTAACACTCTCGTACATTTTTGGATATCTAAGCATCTCACTCACATACTTATTTGCCCCGGACTGTTCTATTCCAATCAGATTACCGGTCCCCCTTTCCTGTAAATCTGCCTCTGCGATTTTAAAACCATCTGTCGTTTCTTTCATAGCTTTTAATCTGGCGTTATCTCTCTGGTCAGATATTAAGATACAGTAGGATTGTATGGAGCCTCGTCCTACCCGGCCACGCAGCTGATGCAGGCTGGCAAGTCCAAAACGATTTGCTTGTTCAATTACAATTACGGTAGCGTTTGGAACATTTACCCCTACCTCAATTACAGTAGTAGAAATAAGAATATTTAATTCTCCATCTTTAAAAGACTTCATAACCTTATCAGTGTCCTCTTTTTTCATACTTCCATTTACGAATCCTATAGAAATGTTTTTCCCTGCAAAACCCTTTCTATATTCATGGACTGCTTCTTCTACGCTATACGTATCAGAATCTTCCTTATCTTCAATTGCCGGACAAACAACATAACACTGATGCCCTTTTTTAATTTCCTGTTCCATAAATGCAAAAGTCTGTTCTCTTTGTGTTTGAATATATGTCTGAATTGGTTTTCTTCCGGAAGGCATAGTTTTAATAAAAAGGATTTCTTTGTTGTCTCCATACAATACCGACGCCATGGAACGAGGAATCGGCGTGGCGGACATTGTAATTTCGTGTACGCCAGCATTTGCTTTCTCTACCAGGGCACTCTTCTGCTGCACACCAAATAAATGCTCTTCATCAGTAATGATTAGACCTAAATTTGCATATTCCAAATCATTGCCAAGGCAGCTGTGTGTTCCAACAATGAAATCGTATTCTCCTGCTTTTATTTTTGCGTATGCTTCCTGCTTTTCCCTAGCTTTCATATCAGAGCTTAAGAAAATAGCCTTTGCGCCCTGTTGTTCTGCAAATACTGACAATTCGTTGTAGTGCTGCCTTGCCAAGACACTTCTTGGAGCCATTAATACAGACTGATACCCATTTGCATATGCATGCATCATCATTGTGAATGCAACGACAGTTTTTCCACATCCTACATCCCCCTGCAGCAATACATCATTTCTAATACCGGCTTTTGCATTAGAAATCATTACTTTTAATACTGCATCCTGATCTGCTGTGAGTGGATATGGCAACGTCGTGACGAATCCGGAGTCTTTTACCATCTTAATACCATCTGTTGTATGTTTTTTATTCTGCATTCTCAGCATTAAGGTAAAATAAAAAAGGTCATCAAATAGCAGCCGCTTTTTTCCTGCAATAATATCTCCAGGCACTTTAGGATGATGAATGCACTGAAGCGCATTCGGAAAACTGATAAGTCCGGTTTTATCGATAATATCCTTTTCTATTAATTCTTCTGAATGCTTTATAGATTCTTCCAGAATACTTTGATATGTATCTTCTGATATTCCCGAATATTTACGATACACAGGCATAATTCCTGGAACAAAAAACTTAGCCTCTTTCAAAACCAATGGATTTAACATGGAATTTCCATAAACTGGATGCTTTTGCATCTTACCGCACACAACAACCTGCTTACCATCGAACTTTTCAAAGAACGCAAGTTCTTTCAATCGTCCAAATATCATTACTTTTATCAGTGCTCCATCATTATCCGTCACACAGATATTAATGTATTTTCGAGTATTACCATCTTTCTTTTTTACAGACGAAACAACACCCAAAATAGCCGCATCTGCATCATTTTCATAAGAAGATGCTGTACCTGGATTCCGATAGTCATGGTATTTTCTAGGCTGAATTCTAACAAAATCATCGGTTGTTATAATTTTCTTTTTACTTAATATGTTTAATGCCCGCTTAGGGATTTTAAGTTCTGATAGTACCATTTTAATTTCCTCTTATCATCTAATCATCCAATTTGAAGCAGTCTACTTCTTTTTCGTTATCATCTTTACAAGTGATAATTTTCTCGATTGTAGCCTATGTTCTGTTGTTCATCATAATCGGTTGTAATGGAAAAAATACATCCAAAAAATACAAGAATTATCATGAATAACGCGTCCATAAAACCTATAAATACAGTCAACATAATTTTGAAACTCCTTTCGTGATAAAATATTATCTGGGATAAATAAAGAAAATTACAAGAAGTATACCATTAATTGCTATAGCATATATACCAACAATATCTGCGAGTTTAGAATCCGAAAAATATGTAGATATTTTATATCCTATAAATGAGGATAGTTCTATTATAACCACCGCAATTATGCAAACTATATCACACATTGACATAATTAAAGACTCCTTTCGTATGCAATGAAACATTTTTTGTTTTATGGGTCTTGGATTAATTATCCAATTTGAAACAGTCTATTTCTTTTTCATCATCATCCTTACAAGTGATAATAACTTTACTTTTGCTTTTATCCCACCTGTACTGATACAATTTTCCCTCAGAATAAAACTGATTATCTTCGATAAAAGCACAATCTTTATAATTTTCCTCGATTGTAGTCTCTGTGAGGTCTTCCAATTCTTGCTCATCATCAATTATGGTGCCAAATGGTTTAAGAATAAGCATACCAAATGAACATGTGAAAAGTAATATTCCACTTACTGCAATAATCGTATCTATATCAGATGAAAAATTCGGCATTTTAAACCCAATAAATATTAGCAAAAGACCGACGATTGCGCATATAAATAAAATCAACATCGGCATTTTAAACCCGATAAATACTAACAAAAAACAGGCGATTGCGCATATAAACAAAATCAACATAATCTACAACTCCTTCCGTACTTGGCAAAATATTATCTGTTTATAATATGTACGATATTTTTAATTTTTCTGGCTTTTCTACAAAAAAAAGGAGCTATTTTCTAGCTCTTTTTCAAAGGTTAATTATTGTGTATAAGCGCGGTAGCAGATATTACAAAAACCGTCCCCCAAATTCCTAATCGCAAAAATTTCAATTCCTGCGTATAGCCACAATAAATAACCCCACCGGATACGAAGAACGCTCCTATAACCACAGCAATACAAATAATTATGGATTTAAAATCCATATTTCCTGTTTTTATATTCAATACTATTATGCCCGTAAATATGCAGTTTGCAAGAAATAATAATATTCCCATCATTATGTATAATGTAAATATCTTTTCCATATTTTCCGCCTTTCTTGCCATTATTTCCTTAACTCATATGTAACTACCTTTTTGGCTCCACCTTCTTGGTATATAACATTTACTTTACTTCTATCTTCGCTCAATTTGTACTCATATACTTTGTCGTTCCAAAAAAACGTGTTGTCGTCCGCAAACACGCAATTTTCGTAGTTCTCTTCAATAATTGAATGTGTTTCATTTTTTGTTTGCATATCACCGACTATGAGCAAAATCACAGCGAAAAACATACATATTAAGCACACTAAAAGCTTAATTTCAAAATAATCGGTAGCCCATCCTATCAATAAAATTATCACCACTAACAGCATACATACCATTGCTGCAATTTCATAACCATTCAGATACATAATTAATCTCCGCCTTCCTTATTTCACTTCTTCCAAATCATATGCAGTTGCATTTTCTGTTCCGCTTTCCCGGCACTTTACAATAAGTTCAGTTTTATTTTTACTTAACTCATATTCGTATACCTTGTCATTCCAATAAAATGTATTATCTTCCATGGGCACATAGTCTTTGTAGTTTTCCTCAAGTACCAATCGTGTTTCAACTTTTTCTTCGTTTTCTCTTATTTTTTGTTCTGCTATTATTGTTACAGCAAGCAATATCCAGCATAAAGCAGACAAAGCTAATAACGGAAAGATGTCTTCAACATCTTTATCAGAATAACATATAAATGGTGCTATTAAAAATACCGTTCCTAGCGCTGCTAATAAGATTGCTCCAATTGCCACAAGATTCATAGTTACACTCATATCTATATCCACCTTTCTTTTTTTGCTCTTATTTTTTTAAATCATAAGTTTTCTTACGTTTTTTGTATTTTCTCTTCATGGGCCGATGGTGCATTTTCTTGTAATTGTTTGGCAAGTCAAATGAAACAGTATTACTCTCAAGTGCTTTAAAGAACATTTTTAAAAGACGATAACCACCAGTGAATACTTTACATTTGACTTTCTTATTTCCTTTGGTAATATACATTTCTTTCCCTCCTAGAATAATTTGATTTGCAAAGCATATCCAAATCACTTTGCATTCATCATACTTATAATATGTACGATATTTTTAATTTTTCTGGATTTTCTACAAAAAAAATAGAGCCATTTTAGGTTCTATATGTGATGATTTTTTCAATTATCTCTCCAGTGAGTGAACTACTCGGCAACAAGTAACCGAGTAGTTCACGATTTTCCTATGCAGCTTCTGCCATACATTTTTTAATTTTGAATGTAAGGCCTGTTTCCCTAGTTCTGTGATGAATATTTTTTAATGCAATATCCACTGCATCCTGTTCACTTAAGATAATTACTCTTTTCTTTGCTCTGGTAATTGCCACATATAAAATGTTGCGTGTAAGCATTACTGGAACAGCCCTTGGAAGTACTAATATTGCGGTATCACATTCCATTCCTTGTGCCTTGTGAACTGTTGTAATATAAGCAAGCTCCATATCATCAAGTTCGGAATCTTCAAGAAGAATTTCTTCTCCGTTGACATTCACTAATATCTCGTAATCACCCTCTACGCAGGTAATTCCACATATTACTCCGGTATCTCCATTGCAATATCCTTTATTGTAATTATTTTTATTAAGAACAATTGGATCATCTGGCAAAAACAATACCCCTCCATAAAAGATTCCCTCTTCCGCTTTTCTCTTATTGTATTTTTTTTGTAATTTCTTATTTAGAATTGTACATCCTAATTCATACTTTTTATTTCTAAGCGGTGAGAAAACTCTTGTTTTCCCAAGCTCTTTTGTGTCATAAAAACGTTCCATTGCAGTGTATAGCAAATCTTCCACATCGGTTTCTTCCCGCAGTCTTTTTAAACAAAATGATTCGTCCGTAGTCAATTTAACTTCACCATTTCTCATCTTTTGGATGTTATCGCTCAATACAGTATTACCTTCCTGCCTGAAGCAATGCCCTAATGTTACAGTTGGAATTATGCCAGAATTAATAAGGTCCGCTAAGATGTTGCCGGATTTTACGGATTCCAACTGCTCCGGGTCCCCGACAAATAAAATAAGGCTGCCTGACTTCACGGCACGTAAAAGCATAAAGAATGTTTCCAAGTCTGTCATAGATGATTCATCCACAATGATAAAATCATAGTCTAATTGATCAAATTCGTCTTTGCACTTTATGTAATCCCCAAATGGACGAATATCCAATAATTTGCAGATGGTCTTACTCTCTCTCTTTGTTGCTTCTCTCATACGTTTTGCAGCACTTCCTGTTGGAGCACATAACGCTATTTTCCCTTCCGGATTAATCGTTTCATAATATTGTATCAACCCATTCAGTGTAGTTGTCTTGCCAGTACCAGGACCACCTACTAAGATTTTTACACCGGTATCGGCAAGTAATGAAAACGCATCTATCTGTTCTTTTGCATATTTAATGCCGATATGTGCTTCAATATCTTCTATAATTTTCTTATTAACTGGCAAATCTACCTTTGCACGGAGCAATCTGATTATGTCTTCAGCACCACGTTTTTCCATTCCATAAGTATTCTTAGAATAGATGTATACATCTTTTTCTTCACTGACAATCACATATTTTTCGTTCATAAGACCAGCTGCTAAGAAAAGTGGAGCTGTTGTATATCCCATATTTGCCTGTTTTTCTATTTTTCCTGCAAGCAAACACAGCTCATGGAACGTGATTCTTGTATTGCCTGACTTTTCATTCTTACTTATACATTCTTCCAACAATCCTCTAATTCTTCGTTCATCTGGGGCATCCATGTTATTACCTTTGGCAATAGCTTCACATGTGTAATATGGTACCTTTGCGTATCGAAGCAGATATGGATTATTCTGTATCTTATTCATGGAATCTTCTCCATATTTTTTGTATATCTCTACGGCATTACGATAACTGCCTCCAATGGAAGTGATATATTCAATAAGTGTTCGTAATGCTGATAACTTATTGACTTTTCTTATTAATCTTTTTGCCTCTTTTTCCTGCATCCCTTTTATCTGAGACAGGACATCAAAAGCATTCTCCTGCTTACAAAATTCAAAGATATTTTCGCCGGTTGCATCAACAATTGCTTTTGCTGTAGCTGGGCCTATTCCTTTAAATTCGCTTCCGGATAAAAATGCTATTGTGGCAGCCACACTTCCAGACTGTTCTACACAGTTTTTTACTTGTACTGATTTTCCATGGACTTCTCCACTAATAAGCAATGGCATATTTACAGGATATGGAGGAATAATTCCACTACAATATACTGTACCATAGTCAGTTCGTGGTAAGTCAGCTACATCCGTTTTAACTGCAAATTGTGTATATCCAGTTTTTTCATCTCTTTTAAAAGTCTTTACATATGTACATAAAAAATCAATCATTATAGTTGTCTCCTGCCCTTAAGGAATAAATGCGTTTACGCTGTAACAACCAGAACTGCCGTAAGCAAAAACGACAAAATAAACACCAAAGCGAATAACTGCAAATTTGCCGGGTATCCACCAGCACATGTAAGCACTAAAAAACTTAAGCTACAGAATAATGAAACACAAAGCAGCCCCATAAAATCAAACAATATATCTTTTAATTTCTCCTTAATTGAATTGTTCTTTTTTTCCACATCATACTGCGAAAAATCATAGTATTTAATGGATCCGTCATAGTCTTCGTATACCACATACACATTTGTAATATTGTCTGATTTATCTTTTACTGGAACAGCCCCTAAAAATTCTTTGTATTCGTTATGCGTTTTTGTTTTTAATAGGAAACTATCTTCCAGCTTCATAGTTTCTACAAGAATACCTTTTTCTTTTACTATCTCTAAAAGCTTATTAAGATACTTTTCGTAACTATCATTTATTTTGGCTTCTTTATTATTTTTTGATGTTTTCATAATTATTTGAACCTCCAAATTGTAAAATACTACCTTTCTATTTCCATATTTATAATATGTACGATATTTTTATTCTTTTTGGTTTTTCTACAAGAAAAAAGAGCCATTTCTGACTCTTTTTTTAATACATTATAATAAGGAAGATTCTCCTACGCTGTCATGCCAAGCTTTGTGAATTCTCCGCTGTATTTATCCAGCGTTGCAAGCACATCCTTATGGTCTACCATGGCAAGAAATACATGGTCGTATTCATCTTTGTGCTTAATCAAAAGGTTCATCAGGGAATCTAATGAATTTTCATCCAGTACAGACAATTCATCAAGGAATACCAATTTCATTCCTGATAATTCATTGATAAGATCCATGATAATGTAAACCATATTCATCTTCTCGCCACCTGACAGTGATTTGAATGGTAAATATGTTCCGCTACCGTCAAGGTCACAATATACTTTTACTCCATTTTCTGCCTTAAGCATGTAAGACAATCCCGGACGAAGCAATGCTGCCTTTTCATTTAATTTTGCAGAGAATACCTTAAGATAATATTCGGTAATACCGACTTTTACGGTTCCTTTTTCTGCGAAAGCTTTTACAATACGGTCATTGTCTTTTTCCTGCGCTGTTGTTAAATCAAGCTTCTTTCTAAGCTCTTTTGCCTTTTCCCATTCGTCCCATGCAGCAAGTGAAGCTTTAATTCCTGCCTCATTAATACCAACTGGGATTTCCGGTTCTTCCGGCTTTGCTGGAATTTCAATAACTGACTTCTTCATTTCTTCTACCTGACGGAGAATATAACACTTCTTGTCGTAATCTGCTTTCTCTTTCTCATATGCAGTAAGTTCAGCTTCTTTATCCGCACATTCTTTGCGCAGTTTGTCAATTGCGGCTTTCTGCACTTTTATAGATTCGTCTGTATCCTTAAGATTAGTTTCCAACTCTTCTTTGATTTTTGACTTGTCTGTTGCACAAACAAGTGAATCAGAAAGTGGACACACCGGTTTCATAAGGTTTTCAAGTGATGTTTCAAGCAGCTTGTAATTAGCTTTTAAGGTTGTAATTACTCTGACATGCTCATTTCCCTTATTTTTAAGCTCATCCAATTCCTTTTTCTTTGCATCTCTTTCACTATCTGTTTTCTTTGTAGCTGAGATTGCTGCGGCTTCATTTTCCATTTTTGTAATAGATGCTTCCTGCCGCTGTTTTGCTGCTACTGCTCTGTTGTATGCTGATAATTTTTCTTCATACAGTCTTTTCTGAGATGCGATGTTTGTAAATTCTTCCAGCTGCTTTTTCAAACTCTCTTTGTCAGTAATTGGGGCCTCTTCCGGCATTCCTTTCAATTTTGCTTCGATTTCCTGCCGCATCTGTTTTAATACTTTACGCTGGCTGAAGAAGAAGTCGTATGCCCCATTAATATCATCCATGGTAAATTCTTCTGGGAAATAACCTGCTAAAAGAGTATCCATTTCCGGTGTTAAATCTGGAATATAGCTTTCTACTTTTGCAAGGTTTAATTTTTCCGGGATATAGGATGTTAAAAAGTGACCAAGTTCTTCCGGCTTTAATGATGCAATTACATCGGAAGATGTTGCAATCTTAATATCCTCCATTTTTACTCCACAACATGTTTCGATTGCTTCATTCATAGAAGCGGCTGTAGTGGTTTTTCCGTTGATTTTACAGCGATTCGGCTTATCCACACGTTTTTCTCTTGTATAGACATTGCCATCATCTAATGTAATAGATACTGTTGCCTGAGCGCAGCCGTTTGAAATAATTTCTCTGTCCGGTTCTGCCCCTGTAAGAGCGTAACGAAGTGCTTCGAGAAAAGATGTCTTTCCTGTACCATTCTGCGAACATAACACGTTAATGTTGCCCATTTCAAAGGTATTTACTCCATAATAACCCATAAAATTTTCTACTTCCAATTTTTTGATTTTCATTTCATTTCCTCCTTGTATTCAATGTATACTTTAAATATGTATGATTCTTAACAAAATAAAAAATAGCCATTTCTGGCTATTTTTATTAATGTTTTCGGCTCATATTATCGCCGAAATTGTTGTATAACACTGTCTATTTGCATCAAGCCTCAACTCTTTCAAGAAATTTGAACCCATTTGCAGTTGTTTTCTTTTTTGACCCGTCTTCGCGATAAAACCAGTCACCTTTGACAATTCCTACTTCTATCAGTTCCGTTGCTTTTGGGTGCCTTTTGCTACCAGACCATTCCAGAAAAGCACACTTCCATTTTTCTTCTAAAGGCTTGTTTTCTGCCCTTTTTTCTGTCTTATATTCAGTAATCAATTTTTCTATTTTTTTATCTGTCAGATTTTCAATCTCATTAATATCTAGCGAGTAAAAATCCGTTTTGTTGTAGTGGCTGCTTGTATGATGCCACGACGAATATATAAGACAAGTTTCTTTTAATGCTTCTACCGGAAGCTTTCTTAATTTTTCTTTTGAACATTTCAGTTTGATTTCCTGTTTTCTAATTGCATCTAAAATAGCTGTTTTTGTCCACTTACTAAGTGGCTTTTCACCATTCTCATAAGCCGCAACTGCGTTATTGCTCATTGCCCAGCCTTTATATCCTGCCATAAATTATTCCTCCATTTTTGATATTAGAAGTTTTTATAAAGTTCCTCTTGTTTTGTTTGAACCTCCCATCATCACTCTTTGTTTGTAATATGTATGAATTTTAAGCAAATAAAAAATAGCCATTTCTGGCTATTTTTCATTGAGCTATGACTATATTGCGCCTAACAGCAATGTTACCGTCAAAACACAATATGTATATTACTGGGTTGCAAGTGCAATTAAGGAATTACCGCAGGTGATACGATCCGCATCTTCTTCCTTGCTTGGGACAAATACAATGACATCCCAGCCATCTTTTGTAAGCGGCTGTTCGAATTTTTCGTATACGTCAAAGTCTGTAACAATTTCATAACCCTCATTGACCGCCTCAACAGTTTTATGAATTGGGGTGATTTTTACAATACATTTGTCTTTGTCAAAGTATTTGTTCATCAGCTCAACATCCAAATTACATTCCGATGTAACTGCGAAGTTTAATGTGTATTTCCGCTTTTTTGGCATCGGAAGAGTTTTAATAATATCACTGATTTCCTGCAAAGAAAGTGACTTATTACGGAACATTTCGTTACGTTTTTCTTCATCAAGTGTATTAATGGAAAACTGTAAGCCAAATCCGTCTTCCCCGCCGTATGCAAAGCCTGTTTCAACCCATGTCTGTAAGAATTTTTTAAGATTCTTGTTGGACTTTGGCATCATAGTTGAAACAACCGGATGGTATGTTTCAAATGAAATGTCTGCATCAGTTGCAGTGACCATTTCAGCAATGATACGTGCAGAGGTAATCACATTTGAATTAAATGTAGGTTCGCCCATACGCGCATAATGCACATTAAGACGTTCGCCATGTTTAATGCCTGAAAGTGCAATACCTGTTGTAATCTCTGATACAAGCTCTACCGTACTTACATTTCCATGAAAACCAAGTTTTGGACAGTCACAAAAGTTGCAGCTCATTGGACAGCCTTTCTGACTGGATACAGTAACAACAAGTTTATCTGTGATGTCAACAGGCTTGTGTTCAACCTTTTCAATACGTTTCGTATAGCCAAGAAAATCGGCTTTGATGTTGTTTTCTTTTCCGTAGTCACCTACATATAAGTACTCAATACCTAAATCAGTATCTGACACAATTTTTCCAGTATGTGTTTCTGTGATTTTTCTCATAAATGTCCTCCTAAAGTAATATGAATGATTTTTGTGTTGCAACTATAATATGTACGATAATCTTATTTTTTTTGGCTTTTCTACAAAAAAAATAGCCATTTCTGGCTATTTTTAAATTTCAATTTCTTGTTATGAAGGATAATATACCAAACAATAGGGAAATGTTTTCTTAACTATTTTTCTGGCTTCTTTATCCGGCACATATGAGCAAACAGCAAAAACATTCTGTAAATTCCAATTTTTCTCTACAACCATGTTACAGAAATCCTGGATACGCATTTTGCAGAATTCCATATTGACAGTCTCAAAATGTGCCCCATCTTCTATTCCACAATCTACACCGATATAGCCAAGAAAATCTGTGAAATAAAACGCCTGCGCTGCGTAAGAGCATCCAAGGTCTATTATCATTTTATCTTTTTGTACAAATGTTGAAACTGCCTTGTAGACATCTTCAAATCCAAGAAATGTTGGATCCAATTCTGCACTTGCTGTTGTAGAAGTTCTGAAAACCCTTGTTAATTCTTCCTTTGGAATCAGCTGGTACAAATCGCAAAAATTATTCTTCACTATTTGCTACCACCTGTTTTTCTTTTTTTGCTTTTTCTCTAAAGTAGTCAACCACTACATCACTATGTCCCATCCGTTTAGCTTCTCTAGCTATTCTTTCCCAACGATTAAGTGTTTTCCATCTTGGTTTGTTCGCTTTTCTCATTTCTTTTTCTCCTTATATTCAATTTTACTTATAATATGTTTGATTCCAGGCAAAATAAAAAAGGACCATTTCTGGTCCTTTTAAAAAAATGTAATGGCTGCTATTTCATACACAACTATCCTTTCTGTTTTCTTTCTCTAACAGTTCCGGGTTGTCAAAGTTGTTGCCGATAACCTCCATACAATCCTGATAATCGTAAATATGTTCCTCTTCAAATCTTCCATCTTCAAGCAATACATCAAAGTAAAAACCTGCTTCGCTTTCATTCCAACTAATGTAGCCACAGCATTCTGCATCCATGCAATTTACAATATCATTCTCCCAAATCAGCTTACCGTTCTTATCCTTAAGTCCGGTGCACCGGCAGATGGTGGATGGATCTACTTCTACCTGTATTTTTTCAATGGGCGTTCCAAGACTTAAATCTGCACCAAGTGGTATTATAAAATGATGCGTATGCCTACCATCTGGATGCGTCATACAAAAATAAAACCCTTCCACCCATTGTTCATTATCAATCCGCTTTGCGCGGCATAAATATCTATTCTCCATCCTTTTCCTCCATTTCTTTCAGCTTGACTTCGGCTTCTTCTCTGGTAAGAAAGACCACTTTTCCGATTCTCGTGCTTTCTTGTCCTACATACATTCCTTGTTCCATAGTCCTTCCATCATTGTAAAAACAGTCATGTATGTCGTAAGAAATTTCTCCGCAAAGCTCAAACGAACTATTCTTCGAAGTTTGGACAAGGGACACTCTTCTCCATTTCCCCTCATATACTTGGAGCCTATTATTTTCATCTTTATCAATCAGATATACGGCATCTCCAACCTTGCACGGCAACCGCAGAAGTAATCCCTGCTCCTCGGCATCCTCGTAGGCAGCAAGTTTATTAATCAGTGCCTGCAGATTTGCCTTTCCATATTCATAAGGGGTATCTATTGGATTTATCGATTCATAATTTTCACCGTTTCCCATATATTCAGTTAATCTCTCCATGCTATTCCTCACTTTCTGCCTTAAGCCACTTTAATAACTTCATCACTAATGTTTAAACTCATCATATTAGCCATTTATTTTTCCTCTCTTTCTGCTACTTTCTTTTCCTTTTCAAATTCTTCTTTACTGCAAATCAATAATCCACCAATATAGCTATCTGGCTTTGTGAGTAATCCTGTAACAATTTCATTCGGCATGGCGATTGTCACATTTCCCCATCCGTCCTTGCCACTATGAGCAGATATGATATTGTATAATGGGGAAAGTTTTAAGTCCTTGTTATTCTTCTGCGACATTCGTTCCATTATTCCTAATGTTCCAATGCTCATTTATACACGCCTCTCTTTCCTTTATTTCTCACGTCTTTCTCGCAATACGGAAGAGAACAATGTCCGGATTCCGCAAAAACAAAGAATCCTCTCTTACTTGCACTCTTCCAACGCTTGCATGACATACACCGTGCATCCGGCTGTATGACGTTGTTCCCAATTCCTATTCTTGACATTCTGCATCCTCACTTTCTTTCCACATGTCAATCAATCCAGGCAGCACATAGCCAAGGTCAATCTCTGTGTATTCATTAAATTCTTCAAGCTCTTTTCTCTCTTCTTCTGTTGGGATCTTTGCACCCATAATCGCATATACATCGTCTTCGGTTCCTCCGGATTCGAGGATTCTATGCAATGTCATTTCTAAAGAAGCGGAAATATCTGTACTGCCATTTTTTGCAATTGCATTTCGAGGAATATATTCGTTATGCAAATGATATTTAACAATCACTTCTCCATCCTGCAACAAATCCTTTAAATCAGGCATACAAGATTTCTTTGAATTTTTCTTCATATTTTCGATAAAGCTAATTTCTTCATCAAATTTGTAGGAACCTTCATTCTGCTTCAACTCATCTAACCAGTCAATCAACATATCGTTTAATGACTGATATTCCAAGTGCCCGCAATCGTCTTTTCCTCTCCATTCAAAGTCTTTTTCTTTTGTGTTGTTCCGCAACATTTGCAGCACTAATCTTCCGTCCGGATAAAATCTAAATCCATATCCATACCAATCGCATATTCTGGTCAAAATTTCCAACTTATCGTCCCATCTATGGAACACTTTTTTCGTGAAATCTTCTACTAAAATTTTCTCGTCTTCTGCATTATCTTTCAGATAATAGTTTTTCAGATATTCTTTTCTCATTCGATAATTCATGATTTTAATTTCCTCCGTTCTTAAATTTATTAATTGGTAGAAATTTCTTTTATTTACTTTCTATCCTCCCATCATCAATATTCACTAAAAATATGTATGATTTCAGACAAAATAAAAAAGAGCCGTTTCCGACTCCTTTTATAACGAAAATAATCTGTCAGCTGTTTTAATTTTTCCACCTAATTTGATATAAGCATTTTTTGCAAGAGTATATTCTTCTCTTACAACATTTAGCCATCCAATATTTTGCGGATCATTAAGCTGTATCGCTTTTGTAAGATTGTTCCACCAGCAAAGTGCATCTTCACATTTTTTCTTAGCAATATACATAAATGCGTCTTTATCGCCAGTATAAAGCATTTTTATGCTGCCAAAAGATACGTACTTTTCTTTATAAAACCAGTAACCATCCTCATCTGTTTCTGCCGATTCTATAACCTTTCCACTTCCCGCTTTTGGCTGTAATCCAATTGCTTGAAGTTCTTCATCCGTTAATGGAAACGGTGAGAATTGAACATGCTTGCCTACTAAAAATGCGTTTCTTCCTCCTAGACTATCTCCTATTATTCCAAGAGCTTCCTGAAAATTAATAGACTGGCCTAATACATTCTCATAATATGCCATAACCATTCCAGCCGCATCATATCTTTTTCCACAGCTGAAGCAATAACATCCATTGGAATATATTTTGTTATGGTCTAACTGTGTTTCACGATGTAATCCAGAAACGCACTGTGTAAAATAGCTACTTCCATGTTTTTCAATTGGCATTCCAAGATATCGGGCCAATTCTATACAATCTACACTTGCTAAAAGAGTTTCTTTATCATACATAATTACCCCTCCTTGTATTCAATATTTATCTATGCATAATATGTCTGATTCCGAACAAAATAAAAAAGAGCTATGACTAGCTCTTTTTACATTGGTTTGTTTCGTGCTTTTAACATCTGTACTCGATAAGATTTAATCTGTTCCAAAGTTAACCAGTTTGGTTTTTCATATTTTCCAAAAGATTTCCATAATTTTTCCATCTGGTTACAATGCTCTTCTACTGTTTTGTAGTATAAGTTATTTTCACAACCACATCCAGGTCCAAGAAAAAAATCACAATCTTGCCTTAGCCGTTCCAGCATCATGTAATCTTTTCTCCGGTGGTGTTTTTTAAAAGGTTTTGAGCATTGGATTATTTCTTCACTTCGTCTGTCCGGTTCTCCACAAATGTCTCCGAAACTATCTCTATAAGCTCCGGTATGGAGATTTAACCTTCCGCATCCATTATTGCAGTCAAAGTATAATTTTCCATTTCCATCTTCATAGCAAGGGTAATCTAAACCACTGCCTCCAAATCCAACAAATTTAACAATTAACATGCTGATTCCTCTTTTCATTAGTCAATCCAATTTTTCGTTACCGTATCATAAGTGGCACCGTTTGCATCCTGATATGCTTTCCTCTTTGGATATGTGAATTTGAAGCACTTATGTCCGCGAATAAATAATATTGATTTGTTTCCGTTTTCAAGCGCATAACGTTCTCTAGCTCCACCATTCTTATATGCAACACGCATATCCAGACTTTTAAAGTTTTTCATAAATATACCTCTTTCTTCCTAATTTATATCGCTTCCAAGAAACCGTTTTTAATGGTAACAACCTTTTCACTGCGGTTTAATACCAAACCAAAAATGTATCTGGCTTTACGTGATGAAGGGCAGCATCTGTAATTGACCTTGTGATATTCCTTTCCATCCCATAAATCGACTGGCTTGTTATCCCACCATAATTGACTACTACTTTTTTTCTTGAATACTTTTTTTAATTCTTCTTCAAAATTTTCAATTGCAAAACTCTTTCCTATTAAACTTTGCAAAATCATTTCGTCAAATTCCTTACTGTTTTTATCAGCTTTAAGGTTGACTTTGAATTCTATATCTCCCATGTTGTACCTCCTTTTATTCAATAATTTACATATAATATGTAGGATTTCTGGTAAAATAAAAACAAAAAAACGACCAGTATAAAGCTACCGGCCGTCTTTGAAATATACAAAAAACATGTTGTGAATACAGAAAACGCATCACACACAAAATGCATGATGCGCTCCCAATATATTAATTACTTTGCAACACCCTCGCTTTCAGTCGATGGCTTAACGGCATCTTCTTTTACCTTATCCTCTGCTTTATCTTCTGTTGCCTGATTTGTCTCTTCTGGTGCTCTGCTAATACGGACAACATCTTCAACCGTAAGGTTTTCATAGAAAACGGTTTTACCATCCACTTCCTTTTTTGGAGTCCAAACACTGGTATATACGCAAATGTTATCACCAGGCTTGTAATCAAATTCCGGAAGGCGGCCATTCTTAAAATATCCCATACGGATAATGTTTGATTTCTTTCCGCCGTATGAACCATCTACCTTTAAGATAATCTGTCCCCAGGAATCATTGGTTTCGAAAGCTCTCACCACTGTTCCGGCATAATAAGCCTTGAAATCATCATTCTCGTAGAAACGTCCTTTTAATTGGAATGCGTCTTCCATGATTGTTTTGCGGTGCTCGATAGATGTCGCTGAGAAGAACTGCATGTAGGTACGTTTTCCTGCTAAATCTGTATAAGAGAAAGCCTTTGTATAACCTTTTACATGCACATGCTGTCCTACGACAACATCACCCGGCAACATTCTTTCATCGTAAATAACCCTGACGAATAATGGAGTCTGTTTTTTTACTAAGACTGTCATCATGTCATGTCCCATATGGTCGTGATTAAAACTGATAACTTTACCTGTTACCTCAAATGCATTGCGATAAACATATGGCTGCTTTTTTACGCTTCCTTCTGCATCATTCTCATTTGCATCGTTACTCTCTGCTTGTAAGTTAAGTTCTTTCAAATTCACTTCTCTTGGGTTCAGTTCTGCTGCAAGTTCCTGCATTAAATTGTTTTCCATTAATTTTCCTCCTTGTTTGTAAAGTTTTATTAAGTTTGTTTCTCGCCATGGTCGCCATAGCTTTTCTTCACTGACAATATGTACGATTTTCCCAATTATTTTCTTATTTTTTATTTTTGCTATTTTTGCTTGTAAAAAAGCTGAAAAAAAAGGCACGTTTCTGACATATTATATGTGGGCATATCTTTTGTGCCTTACTAACAATTTCTATATCAGAAAGGAGAATTATTTTATGATTAAGAATTTATGGAACAAAATATCGTTTTTCTGTATTCATGGACACAAAGAACCAATTCCCATGAAAATTCAGCAGGGGCCATCTTCTCCCTTTTATGCTTGTCCGAAATACTTTGAACAGAATCGTGAACCCGGAGAGCGGCCATGTGGAAACAGATTGAATTTTATTGATGCAGAAAATCTTGTAGCTGAGTTTTCAAAGCGTGTAGAGGAAGATATCGCAAATGGCGGCATGACTGATTACACCAATATGGAATTCGACTACAAACTTATTCATGTGAAGGTTTTAAAATATAGCGAAAAGGAAATCAAACTTGGCATTTTAAACAGAAAGGCTTTCAAATGAAACACTACAAAACAGGATATATAGACATTGGTTTTTTTGTTATTCTTATTGTCTTCGTCTTATATCTGATATTTATGCATTTTAAACAACCTGTTGTAGTAACGGGGAATTCTATGAACCCGACATTGACTAATGGGCAAATACTTTTTACTACAAAGGATTTTACACAAGATGATTTACATTATAATGATGTGATTTATTTTAACAGTCATGATGCTCACAACAAGCGATACATAAAACGAATTGTGGGACTGCCGGGAGATACCGTGCAGATAAAAAATGGCGTCTTTTACCGGAATGGCGAAGAGATAAAAGAGAATTTACCACTTATGCAAAACCCAGGTTGTGCAAAATCTGAAATTGTATTAGGCAAAGAACAATACTTCGTACTTGGTGATAATAGAAACAATTCAAATGATAGCCGTCTTATCGGACCAATAGAGTTTTCTGATATATGCGGCATATGTCATATTAATTAAGGAGGATTTTTTATATTGGATACAAGAGATTATAAAACTAAAACAGAATTTATTGAACGAGACAACAGAATACCTAAAAATATTTGGGAGATTGCATTAGATATCGGATATTCCGCAGTTAAACTCTTCTCCCCTAATATGGTCGGAATTTTTCCAAGTTATGCAAGACGCATTTCAACGGATCAGCGTCTTCTTGGTAATGTTCCGAAAGAAAACATTTTATATCAGGATATGGAAACGGGTGAAAATTGGTGTGTAGGTGAGGCTGCTCAGAACCTTGTGGCTATCGATGACACCTCTGATTCTGAAACGGTGCTTTACGGGCGTGAACGTTACAATAATCCAATGTTTAAAGTAATTACACGCTGCGGATTAGCGATTGCTATGCAGAAGAACAAATTTGGCGACCCTAGTGGACGGCGGATTATTGTTCAGACTGGTCTGCCACCAAAATATTTAAAAATGGATACTGACAACCTTAAGGATGTTATTGCCGGACATCATCATTTCAGGTTAAAGCTTGGTTCCAACAAATGGGTAGAATATGATTTTGAAATCAGCTTTGATGATGTCTTTGTAATGTCACAGCCACTTGGCACACTCTTTTCTGTAATAACTGATTATAATCACAACTTTACAGCCGATTCAGAAGCTTTTTTTACAAAAAAAGTCATTGTATTTGACCCTGGATTTGGAACTCTCGACATATTCCCTATTAAGGCTCATTTTGTAGAGGCAACACAGACTTTTGATGACCTTGGTATGAAACGTGTTATGAAGGAAACCATTGACCTTATTTATCAGCACAATGAGGAGGAATATTCTTCCAGAGGGCAGGAAATTACTATCCCTGCAATGCAGAAATACCTTGCTACCGGCAAAGTGCCGTATATTAATCGCCGTCAGATGAAATCCACGGAAGAACCTTTTGCAGAACTTTTACAGAAAGCATCTGACAAAGTATGTAACGAGGCGATTGATAAGCTTATTGCTCTCAATATTTTTGATTATGATTATCTTGTAATCACAGGCGGAACCGGGGCTGCATGGTATGAGAAAATTACAACACACTTTAAAGATTTAAGTACTTTAAAGATTTTTAAGGGAACACGCAATGACAACCTTCCATTTGTATTTTCAAATGTGCGTGGATATTATGCTTTCCGCTTCCAAAAAATTAAATAGAAAGGAGAAAAGGCTCTGTACATTTATGCAGAGTCTATATTTGCATGAAGAATTTTAATATAGAACTTCGTCTATACAAACGTTTTGATGCGGATCTCCTTGCTTTGCAATACGCTGGAATTCCGGTCAAAACCTTAATGGTTAATGCTGTCACTTCGTATGCGAATGGACAACCTTATAAAATTTATATCTCGGAAACACGTTTACATGACTTAAACGGCAGCCAGAAATATCATGTAAAATGTACATTTAAAGATGAAAAAGCCGTTGCATTATTGAAATCTATTAAATATGGTTTTAGAAATGCTTTTTGCAAGACTATTTTACGTGATGCCCTGATGCATCAGAATTTAGGTGTATTTTTCTCTGATGACAATTACCTATCATTAGAAAATGAGCGCATCCAGACTCAGCCACATGAAAATTGCGTTATTTGTGATTTTGATGGGAAAAACAAGAAAGTATTATTGCAAAAAAATATTTTAAAAGCAGAATTAAAAAGTGAACTACCGAATATTGATTCCGCAACTACTGCGGCTCCATCAACCGCTACAGCAGTTGATGCAATAGCTACTACTCCACCACCAAAAATGCCGGAGATTTCACCAGTTGAAGCATCAAAAGAAACTGTTTCCATCCCGCAAGAAAAGGACACTGTTTTATCATTTGTTCCAATATCAAAACCGGATGCCGGACAGACAGTAGCTGCCACAGAAGAAAATATTGAAGAAACACTTGATGAAGAAAAACAAGACGCTCTAATGAAAATGTTTGAAGAAATGATGTAGGAGGGTTTAAAAAATGACAAGTAAAAATGTAACTGAATTTGACCGACAAGATATATATGACGAAAAGGTTGCACCACTCGTAGAGCAAATTCGAAAAATATGCAGTATTTATAATATGCCTTTTATGTTTTCGTGTTGTGTAAAAAACGATAAAACTGGAACGGTATATAAAAATGATGCCATTTCAACTGGATCTCGGAATATTGTATTGACCGATGACCGCTTAGAACGGCACTTATGCGTAGAAGCCGGATTTAGAACTGTTCCCGGAAATACGGAAATTGAAATTAATTTTGATGATTTTGGGGATATGGAAGAGTTACTGGAGATATCTGAAGAACAGTTGAAAAATGATGCAAAATAATCCAATTGTAAGCTGCTTGAGAATTTTCTTAAGTAGCTTTTTCTTGGAAATAAGACCTCCACAACACCTACTTTAGTAGGGATTTTATAAAAAATATACTGATAATATTCCGCCTGCGTTAGCAGGTATTTATGAACAGTATATAACAGTCAAAATGTAAAAAACAATCCCTTTCAGCCTGCCACAGCAGGTATTTGCTCCGGTGTATTCCATGCTTTCTCTGCCTGCCACAGCAGGTATTTATGGGTAGTATATACCAGGACTGGCAAACGAGGTAATTCAATATTTGCCTGCAACAGCAGGTATTTATTGGTAGTATATACCTTGGAAATTTAGATGGGGTTTATTCACGAAGCCTGCAACAGCAGGTATTTACGGGTAGCGTATACCGGCCACTCCAACCATCTATTTATAATATGTACGAAAACGGGAATATTTTTGGCTATTCTACAAGGAAATTTACAATTATACTATTTTTCTTTGTAATAAGTCCGGCAATTTTTAAAATATCGTACATATTATAAGTGTAAACATTCATAAATAACATTTTTTAAAGCCCACGGTGGGCCTCCTCTTTGACAATTAACTATATTTCGAATATACCTCCCTTTATTCAATGAAAAAGGCCCCGATACCGGGACCTTTTTTGTATCCAAAAAGTTAAAGCTTTTCGATGATAAGTGTTAAAAATTCAGCCGCACCCAATGCTTCTGAAATATAGAACGCTGGAGCAGTTATTAATTTTGCTTTTGTAAAACGTGTTGTTTTTTCTAAGATTCCTCCGATGCAAGCAACTGCAAAAGCAATTACCAGCAATGTTAAAAAAATGATTGCCATAAAATTCCCCTTTATTTAATTATTTCTACACAAGTTCTCTTTTGGCCGTAAATCTAGCTATGATATGTTTCATTTCACTTTTTACAGCTTCAAATTCGGAAATACTTACATCCTTAAATAATGCATCTGAAAGACGCTTCTGGATATTTGTTTCTTTAAATTCGATTTTGATACATTCTGCCTGTACATTTGTACATTTACAGTTAAGAACTGTTTTGTTTAAATGATCTTCTGCACAAGCTTTAATATCATGTAGCAGCTTGTTATAAGAAGCTCCATATCGACCATGCAATTCTTCTTTCGATATGTTTTCTCGATTTTTCTTCAGAGAATTAAGTAGTTTTTCCAATTCCATAAATGTCTTCCTCCTTATATTCAATATTTGTTAATAATATGTCCGATTTCCAGCAAAACAAAAACAGGGCTTACGCCCTGCTTTCTTATTCATATTCAAGTTCTTCTCCTGAAGCAAAATCTTTGCAGTTTTCCTTGTCAAATGTAATGGATTTACCGTCTAACACGCATCTTATAGTACCTTGTAAGTCTGTACGGAACATTTTAATATCGTTGTCTTTCAAGTAACTCATTGTTTCTCTGTGCGGATGCCCGTAATCATTATTGTATCCGCAGGAAACAATAGCATAGTCCGGATTTACTTTATCGAGAAAATAATAATTATTGCAGCCGTCATTTGCACTTCCATGGTGTGCTAATTTAATTATATCCGCAGATACATTTTCGTAGTCTATGATGTCTCCTATTTCTTCTCCTGTTGCATCTCCGGTTAAAAGTACTGAATTTATTCCGTAAGTCACTTTACAAACAATGCTAAAAGAATTTGTATCGCTGTAAGCTCCTTCTACATCATATTTTGGTGCCAAAATGTCAATAGCGGCATCACCAAAAGCAAATATGTCTTCTGTTGTTGGATGCACTATCTTCACGCCGGACTCGTCAATAGCTGTCATAAGTCTGCTATATGTTTTTGAATCCGAATCGCAATCTGGCATTAATACGGTATATACCGGATAATCTTCTATCACATCCTCTGCGGAACCAATATGATCAGCATCTGGATGTGTTAATACAAGATAATCAAGACTTCTTATTCCGAGATTATTCATTTCTTCCTGCACATTGTCGTACTCATAATACATTCCGGTATCTACCATCATTGTATTATCTCCACATTTGATTATGGTACAATCGCCCTGTCCTACATCAACAAAGGATATTACCATCTCATTCTTATATGTTTCGGTTGAAAACTCTGATGCACTTTCATCTGTTTTTTCACTATCAAAGATTCTTGTTATACTATCTTTGAGTGATTCTGTTGTTGCTTCAATGTTTTCGTTAGCAGATTTCTTAATATTTTCAACATTGTTTCTGCCAATGCAACCGTCTGCCAATATTGCAAATACGCTTAGAAATGCTACTATTTTAATTAATGATTTCATAATTGCTTATTCCTCCTTATTTTCAATGTTATATATACAATGTGTTCGATTCCGAGCAAAATAAAAAAGAGCCATCTCTGACTCTTTTTATTTTCCCTATTCGGTGTAAATCTTAGTTTTATTAGAAATCCCAGTCTGAACAATTTTCACATGTTCTTCCTTTATCGCTCAAGCAAACAAGTTCTGTATACTTTCCACAGCAATCGCAATATCCAAGAAGACTATTTCTTGTCCATTTTCCATTGATTTTGACGTATCTGTGTTTGTAATTCTGCATGATTTCAGGGATTTTATCAGAATATATAACAACTCTTGCACCTGAATGAACACTTGTATTTGATTCTACAAACACAACCTTCTTTCCTTGTGATAAAATTTCATTTTGGCGCTTTTCTAATTTATCGTAAAAATCAAGTGAAGTAAAACCATAAATGATTTCCTTATTTGATTCGCAACCATCATATAGATTCATAATATCCTCCTATCTTCAAATAAACCCTCTATACATATTTGTTTCCTTTTCCTAGTAAATGCGAATTTCTTATACAAATATTTCTTCTTTCGTATAACCAACCAAAGATACAATTTTATCCATAATTTCTTCATCATTGGCGTTTACACTCAATTCGAATAAATCAAGTGAAGGGCTATTATCTTTCATATCTTTATATAATTTCTTTGCTTCAATTCTTGCATCATCAAGAGAATAATTTCCCTCATTAAATTTCAATTCTCCATTGATAATTTCTAAAATATCATTGCAAAACAATCTCCAATGTTCTACAGATGGATTGTATGCAACACATTTGTCATTTTCACGATTTCTAATTCTAAAACATAAATCGTTCCCGTCCTCCTGTGCAATATTTTTCATCCATAAATCTAACTGTTCAGGATTGAAGTCAAATGATAACTGAATATTAAAATCATGGCTCATGAGCGTATCTATCAGTTCATTCAATTCATTTTCATTTTTAACATGTATTACAAAATCCTTTCCTACATTATTTTTATTTTCTAAAATTTTTCCAATTCGCTTCATATTCTTCTTTCCTTTCTTCTAATGAAACACGCATTTTGCGGTTACATTGTCATTCCAATATCAATTTTACCTTTAAGCATTTCCGCGCACTTTTTACACAAAGGCAACTCATTTCCGTCTCCATAAACATTAGGGTTGACAATAACAAAATCCGCTTCTACATCGCAAATTCTGCACCAATGATTTCCTTTTACTACCTTGATGCTTTTGTACAGCTGTTCTCTTGTCATTCCACTTTTTTTGTTTTCCATATTATTTTAATCCTCCTTATATTCAATGTTATATATGTAATATGTTTGATTTCTTGGAAAATAAAAAAGAGCCATTTCTGGCTCTTTTTAAGTTTTTGTATTTCACTGTAATGCTGCAAATCTCTCGGACACAACAGTAAATCCATTTACCCTTAAAACTTCAATTGCTTTTTCTGTATCTTTTTGTACCTTACGGTTATGCCTAAGAATTAAATTTTCCATTTTGTCATAATCTTTTGACTCATAATATGTACACTTAAATCCAAATCTAAGCTTCGCCATTTCTTTTGCCTTTTCTAATCCTTTATTCGTCCATATCTGTTCAAAATGATAATTTGCCGGATTTTTTACTAAAAAGACGTAACATTTGTCTTCTATAGGTGACAACGTATCTCTTACAATATTGTTAAAATCATTGTCATATGCTGCAATTTTATCTAATTCTTCATAAGAATTTATGTCTTCAATATCAACATCCTCTGATAAAATGATATATCCTATACGATTTACCCAGTGTATTCCCTTAAGCCAATATGTTCCATTTCCATCGCATTCAGTAAAAATGCACCATTTGTTTTTTTTTATTAATTGTATCTGATCAGCATTCAAATCAGAAACATTTGCATATTTTAACATGTATTATTCCTCCTATTCCGTTACCGGATTTAGCTTTCTTTATATAAATCTTTGCATTTTTCTAAAAATACATCAACGGTTATTTCACCTCTGTTTTCATACCAGGACTGTAATGTATTGTCCTCTGTATTTACCTCTACAATCTTATCATCTAACATTGGAATATTTTCATTGTTACTTTCCATATCTTTTACGAAACCTTCTTTAGAATTCCATACATATTCCACATATCTGTCATCACAGTTAAATACAATTATATTTACTATTTTTATTCCTCCAATCTGTTTTAAAATATAAATTCACTCGTCAATTACATTTCTTAAAACTCTTTCAATTGTTGCCTTGTCGTATACACCTGAATGTCCGTTTGGACAATTAGGTAGTTTATTAACGGCGACAATGCATTTTTCAATCAGTTCTTTAATAATTTTATCTGCTTCATCTTTTGTTGCTACATGAACAATAAGGCCTCTAATCTGCATTGCTAATTCTTCCTGCGTTACTCCACCTCTTGCGAGCAATGTACCTCTCTTTGCCATTGCATCAACTTCTTCAAGAAGTTCTTTTACACTCACATACTCTTTCATATTGATTCCTCCTTGTTTTCAATGTTATATACGCAATATGTTTGATTTGCTACAAAATAAAAAGAGCCTTTTCTGGCTCCTTTTATTTGTGTTGATTCACCATTTTGTATAAACGCTGTAATTTAACTGAGTGGGCAAGGATTCGAACCTTGCAGCATAGCTGGGGTTTCCCATTGCAGAAGCTTACGCTTGTAATTCTTACTCAGAACCAACGACCAGTTTCGAACTGTAATACCAACTTATTATCCGTCTGCTCAGACTCTCCATACCCCTTTTCGGAGACTTACCACCCATCACGATTTATAAAGAAATTACCACAAATCATGTACAGATTTATTCAAATCTAAAGCAGTTATTGGATATATTATTGTGACTTCTTTCAAATTTTTTATGGGAATATTACGGTCAAGTGATAATTTTTCCCATGCATCCTCTTCTGAATCAGCAATAATAAATCCTCCAAAAATTCCATCCTGCATTTCAAAAATCCATATTTTATCCATTTTCTTTTCCTCCAATCAGTTCTCTGACATTATCGCCGTTAATACCAAAACACCAGGTACACGGGTCTTCTATTTTTTCATATTCTTCTTTTGTATTAATTCCGTAATGTTCTTCAAGATAATCGTCAACATCACTTCTTGCATCTTGCGCAGCATCAAGTTTTTTAGCTGCTCTTGCTAATAATCTTTCTAATTCTTTTGTTACTTTTGCCATATATTTGCCTCGCTTTCCTACATGCTTTTCCATTTCTTAATCATTTTTATTTCTCTATGAGTAAATCTTAGTTTCATTTACATTTCAATTATTTTCCAGTAACTATTATGTTCACCAAAATTAGTATGAATTCTTGCTGACCATGTATCAAGGTATACATTTGAATATTCAATATGCTCTAATACGCCTACGATATATTTTTCCCATTCTTTGTCATCAAGTTTAAGTTTATTAATAACTTCTGTTTTCATTGCATTATATGCATCTTCATATGTATTATATTTTTCCGTCTGCAACCTACCCTCAATGTTATCTGCACTATAAAAATCATTTGATTTTATAAGTATATACTTTTTATTTTCCATCATTTACCTCTTTATGAAATGCGAAATTCAGAACTATAATTTAATTACTTCCCCTATTTCCGTATTTACAAGACCAATATTTTTTACATACTTGATAATACCTTTATCAATAAGTTCTTTTCGTTTGCTTGACTCTTCTTTTCTCTTTTCATCTTCATATTCTGCATGTCTAGCATCCTGCTCTCTCTCAAATTTCTTTTTCCATTTTTTATTCTCTTCTGCCCACTGCTTTTTCTGCTCTCTGTATTCTTCTGATGAACAATTCATAATTCTACACATCTTTTCTTCTACACGCTTTTCTCTGTTGTTATAATGTTCTCTTGCCTTTTTATCCATAGAAGCAAACACCGACTTCGTACCATGTGTAGGATTTACATGACCGCCTGCAACTATATCATATCCAACATACCTCTGAATAAACATTGATTTATACATTGGATATTCACTACCACATTTATTACAATGTAAAGCATAAGCAGGTTTTCCGTTCATATAAATTGGTATCATTGGCTTTGCTGTTTCTTTAGCACATTTTCTGCAAAACGCACCTACTTTTGGTAAGTTGATTTCGTTATCTCTATAATCAAACCAATCAATTCCAATCTTTACAATGTCGCAAATTCTACCACGAAACCCTATATATTCAAATGTTCTTTCCATATTTTCACTAATCCTTTCTTCTAATGAATCACGCATTTATTTGCTAAATTCTGCCAATGCACACCCTGTACAAAGAAATCTATCTGCCTTGTCATTCATTTGCCTACAAGCTCTGCCGTAGTAACCACATATACAAGGTACTTTGCATTCGCTTTCATCACTTCCTACTTTATTTTTTATACAGCTTTCTTCAAATACTTTCTGTTTTTCACTTGTTATAATCGGAAACATATAACTCTCTCCTTTCTCTTATGAAATATCCATTTTCTTATTTGTTTTCACTATAATAGTTGCTAAAATCATAGCATTCATCATAGCCAATTAATTCTAAATCTTCCTTATCATCAATTTCGCTATCAAGTAGCTCTTTGACATAATATTTTACTTTTAACGGCGAGAATGTTTCACACTTCCATCCATCTTCCATCTGTTTGACATGCCATTTACAGTATTTTTCAATATCTGCCTTTGGCGCATCTGTGATAATAAGTAAAAAGTCGTTTGACATTCCATCTGTAAATAATACCTTCCTACGTTCCATAAATTTATTTACCTCCATTTAAAATATTCGTTTGCCCTATTTAAAAACGTCATTCATAAACATAAGGTCTAAATGATGTGCTAGAGCATTAAATTCTTCTGACTTCTGTAGCTTACCAAACAGTTCTGCCACATATTCAGTTTCATGTTTTATTTCTTCTTCGTTATCCGAAAAATCTCTGTTAAATTCCATTAGTTTCTTCGCCATTTGCCTTGGCGTGTGTTCATAATTTTGTATTTTCCCCATATTTGTTTATTCCTCCTTATTTTCAATGTTATATATGTAATATGTTTGATTTCTGGAAAAATAAAAAGAGCTACCACTAGCTCTTTTTATATATTACTTCTTTCTTAATTAGCCTTAATTCCCGTACACTCTTCAAAAATATCTGCATCAAAGTTTGGAATTGCTTTGATAATGAATTTATCTTTATCTGATAAGCCATTCCACCACAGCTGACCACATTCAGATTCATCAAGCACTTTGAGATAACCGCCTATTGTTTTATAAGTTGGGTGTAATCTTTTTTCTTCATCAGTCATATCTTCTTCATATACCCATTTAACAACATACTTTGGTATCTGATTCAGTAACCATCTTGCATCAGATTTTAACCATTCACGATAAGTCATATTCGACGGCTTATTAAACAACATAATTTTCTGTTCTTCCGTGTTAAAACAACCAGTATTATAAGAGGATTTGTTCCAGTCCCCGGTGTTCCAGTCCCCGGTGTTCCAGTACCCGGTGTTGCAGTCCCCGGTGTTCCTGTTCCCGGTGTTGCAGTCCCCGGTGTTCCTGTTTCCGGTGTTCCAGTACCCGGTGTTGCAGTCCCCGGTGTTCCTGTCCCCGGTGTTGTAGTCCCCGGTGTTCCTGTCCCCGGTGTTCCTGTCCCCGGTGTTGTAGTCCCTGGTATTCCTGTTCCCGGTGTTCCTGTCCCCGGTATTCCAGTTCCCGGTGTTGCCGTTCCCGGTGTTGTAGTCCCCGGTGTTGCAGTTCCCGGTGTTCCTGTCCCCAGTGTTCCTGTTTCCAGTGTTCCTGTTCCCGGTGTTCCTGTCCCCAGTGTTGTAGTCCCCGGTGTTCCTGTCCCCGGTGTTACAGCGACCCGTGCAATTCTTTCCGATATTGGTGATTTGTAACACTTCATCCCACGGGATTTCACGCACGATTTCCAGTTTGTCGGTACATGACTTATCGCCGTCTGTTTTTACCTCACCATAGGCAATGACTTCTGCAACCTTGTTTTTACTATCGAAACGGCAATAATTGAAGCAGTCAGCAGCAGTCTGACAAAAGTGCATACCGTGACCACAAACTTCAAGTTCCCCTTCTTCTTCAAATTTACCTGGACATGTATATTGCTTCCCGCTACATGTCCAATCTGGATTAAATACTTTATATCCTTTTACCATTTTTAGGCCTCCTTATATTCAATATTTGCAAATAATATGTTTGATTTCGGATAAAATAAAAAACTGGATAACAGGCGGCGTTAACTCCTTTGTAAATTAAGTATTGCATTTTGCAAAATGTTATGGTACAGTAAGATTACCAATTAGAGGAACACTTTTTAAAGCCCACGGTGGGCGTTCCTACAAGAAAAAGAGCCATTATGGCTCTTTTTTCTTTTCCATCTTTTCTTGTTTTGCAATTGAAGCTACTATCTTATTCCACGTTTCTGCATCTGGCCACCAATGAGCGTCATCTATCGTGTAATACTCGTTTTCGTAAAAATTGTAATTCTCTTTAATTTTCTGAAGGATTTTTTTGCATTTAGGATTTTCTTTTCTGCTTAATATCAGCAAAACTTCACTGATTTTTTTAAAGTCGTCTTTGGTCAATTCTAACTGGCACATTTTCCATCCCTTATAAATATATTCGCTTGTGAAATACCGCTCAAAACAAAGCTGCTTATAAATATAGTCTACATACTGTTCTGCCGTATCAAGATGCAGGCTTTGACATTCCTGTAATGTGAGTGGCAATTTGCAATATCCTTTTATAGCTTTATTCATTTTAATAATGTTTACAATGAGTATCTTAATTTTAGCAACGATACAGCTTATAACTAATAATATTAACAAAAACGCAAGCTCCAAAATAATGCCAAAAAATTCGTATAATATTGCGTAAGAGCATTTGACTGCAAACTCCGAAGTTATTTCTGCGTCTATAGCCAATTCTGCTCCTTCACCAACCCATTTTCCCAAAGGATAAGCAAAAAGCAAGCCAATAACAAATATTAAAAGTACAGCACAACACTTTATTCCATCCATGTGGAATTTGACAAATTCTTTTAGATAAGATTTTTTATTTTCTACCATTGACTTTTCCTTTCTATTGCAAAAATGAACACATTACAAACAGACATCCCAATTCCGATTAATGTTGGCACAAGCCCATATTTTGTTAAAACTATAAGCCCCCCATAATACAAAACGATAAGAATTATTTGCAATATTTTTCTTGTAAATCTTCCACCTTTTTCCTTACATGGCTTAGGCTCGTTTGGATCCATTTCTTCGCAATGACAAATTTGGCCCTTACTGCAATTCAGTCTGCATTTCAGTTTACTTTTTTCTGTTTTCTTTTCTCTTTTCATTCTTTTTACCTCTCTTTTTGAAAAAATTTTTTATTATATTTCCAAGCCGGTAGTCTCGGCTGTTTACCTGCAATCCGTTTCTTCTATCCTCTTCTTCCAGCTTTTGCAACCGCAAGACGGTTATTGCAATGATTAAAGCTATAATAAGGCAAAATATGTTTTCAACAGTCATAATTTAATTTTTCATCCTCTCTTGTACTTTGCGCTGCACTTCACGTTTTAACCATTTTTTATAAGAATCATAGTCAATTCTTTCACACCAATCTATATAAGCATTCCATTCATAATTTCCTCCAATAGATATCCAATAAAAATAACTTTCAATCAATGTTTCTTCCGGAAAAAGTGCATATGATGTTTTTTCTATTTCGTTAATACAAGGAGTTGATAAATTAATTACCTTTTTTTCACCTATCAACGGGTGATAAGTTGCCATTTTATGAATAAAATTAGCATATTCCTGAAGCGACTTTATTTCTAATTCTGCTAATTCTTCTTTTGTTAATGGCAATTTATTGCATCGGCAACATGCTCTTATTTTGCTGAATGCAGCTCGTAAGAAACGATATGTAAACAGTATTACAAAGCTTACCAACACAGTCCTAAAAACACCTTTTAATAAAGCGTTTCGTGTATCATCATTTAATGATATAAACCAATAACCAAATCCTGCAAAAAGTGCTAAAAGACAAACTAAAAGAACGTTTAATATCTCATCTGAAAAAACTGCACTAAAATTACGGCGGGAAAATTCTTTTGCTGATATATTTTTTAACTTTGAAAAGTTTTCTTTTTCGCTTTTATTTTCTACCTTGTTCATGTTTTTATATTCCTCATCTTTTTACAAAATAGCTGCAATAAATAGTCGCTATTTTACAACAATTTTGAAAATATACACTGAAGTCATTGAAGACTCCAGTGTATATTCCTTCTGGATTAATTTGTTACAACGTCTCCCACATCTACCATAGTATTAGACGTACCGGATACCTTTGGCAGTTCTCCATTCCATTTGTCGATGGTCTGCTGTTTCAAAATCATATCAGTTAAGGAATCATTTAATAACTTATTCGCATCGGCCTGTCCCTGGGCTTTAATAACAGCAGCGTCTGCATCTGCCTGTGCCTGTGTAGTTTTTACAGTGGCATCTGCCTGTGCAGCTTCAATAGCTTTCTGATTCTCAATTTGCTGTTTTTCATATTCCAGCTGAGCAGTCTGCTTTGCTGCTACGGCGTCGTTATAACTATCTTCAAAGTTTGTATCTGAGATAACAACTTTGTTGATGATAACAACTTCTTCTCCGTATTTTTCATTAAGAGACTGCTGGACATTCTTCTGCACCAATGGCTCAATTAATCCTCTGTTTGTGGCATCTGTATCGCTTAATGCCTTACAGCTATTTTTAATTGCTGAAGCTACTAATGTATTAGACACCAAAGAATCTTTGTAATTACTTACATTAGCGTAAATCCACGCAGATTTTTCCGGATTAATCTGGTATGTAACAGTAGTACCCTTGTAATAGATGGTAGTTCTTTCGGAAGTTTCACCCCAAATTTCGTCATCAAACACAATGTCCTGCTGTTTATTATTTACTTTTTCAATGCTCTGGGCAAAAGGGATCTTCCAGTTTGCACCGTTCTGTAAAGTGTTTTCCTCAATCTGCCCAAATGTTGTTTTTACTCCTGTATAACCAGTTGGAATGATTACAAGCGAATTAGACAAAAGAAAAACTGCAAATCCTACCACAGCTACCGGGATGCTCCATTTGGGGAGATGTCCCATTTCATTTTCTGTTTTCAAGAAAACTCCTGCAGCAATTGCGCTGATTGTAATTATAATTCCACAAATTCCGATAAAAAGATTCATACGGTTTCCTCCTGTAGTGTTTTTTTTGTTTCATTGCTACGTATATAATATGTACGAAATTTTTTATTTTTTAGGCTTTTCTACAAAAAAAATCCTACGGTTTTTGCCGTAGGATTAAAAAACATTTCTTTTAGGATCTTAAGCGGGAATCCTAATTTTCATTTCTGCCATGTTTTTCTCCTATTTTTTTTTGACTTTTATGTTGTTGCCAATACATTTCAAAGTTCATCAAGCGGATTATTCCTCGTAAATTGTACATTTTCCATAATAATTGAAATTAACTCCCCTTATACTAACAATAGAATTATAACTTTTATCATATTTTATTTTAAAACTTGAACCATTTTTTGAATTTGGTAATTTACAGTTATACAAGGTTGTTGTTCTTTTATCTAATACATATGTTGTGTATTTACCACGACCGTATGGCAAAAAATCCTCAGTTGTTCCTGTGACAATTGCTGTGTCTTTTTCAAATGTACAGTTTTCTGAAAAAGTCTCGTCAAAATTCCACATAGCATCTACAAAATCCATTACGCTTAGATTTTCTGTTTCCCCGGTATAAACATATTTGTCGTATATATCAGCATTTTTTGGAACTTTTTCAGAAATTGACAGCCCGGCATTTTGTATCTCTGAAACATAAACACCATGCGTAAAGTAATTAATTTTCGGCTCTATTTCATTAATTAATAATGCGGATAAAAGCATTATCATAATGCATGGAGGCATCATCATGTACCATATTCTGCAAAAAATGTTCTTTTTTTCTACAAATTTATCATACGATGTCATAACTAACGTAGCCATAACCAATAAGAATGATATTCCTAACGTACACATAAGTATTATGTAATATGTTCTCATACTGTCATCTCCTCAACTATTTTATAGTGTCCTTATTTAATTTATTTTAGTATAGTTTGGTTTCGGTATTGTTACCTCGTTTGTCTATTTTCTCCTCATAAATTGTACATTTTCCATAATAATCAAAATTAACTCTCCTTATATTAATAATAGAATTACAACTTCTATCATATTTTATTTTAAAACTTGAACCATTTTTTAAATTTTGAAATTTACAATTATACAAAGTTGTTGTTCTTTTATCTAATATATATTGTGTGTGTTCGCCACGATTGTATGGCAAAAAATCCTCAGTTGTTCCTGTGACAATTGCTGTGTCTTTTTCAAATGTACAGTTTTCTGAAAAAGTCTCGTCAAAATTCCACATAGCATCTACAAAATCCATTACGCTTAGATTTTCTGTTTCCCCGGTATAAACATATTTGTCGTATATATCAGCATTTTTTGGAACTTTTTCAGAAATTGACAGCCCGGCATTTTGTATCTCTGAAACATAAACACCATGCGTAAAGTAATTAATTTTCGGCTCTATTTCATTAATTAATAATGCGGATAAAAGCATTATCATAATGCATGGAGGCATCATCATGTACCATATTCTGCAAAAAATGTTCTTTTTTTCTACAAATTTATCATACGATGTCATAACTAACGTAGCCATAACCAATAAGAATGATATTCCTAACGTACACATAAGTATTATGTAATATGTTCTCATACTGTCATCTCCTCAACTATTTTATAGTGTCCTTATTTACTTTAATTCCCGTACACTCTTCAAAAATATCTGCATCAAAGTTTGGAATTGCTTTGATAATGGTTTTATCTTCATCTGATAAGCCATTCCACCACAACTGACCACATTCAGATTCATTAAGTACTTTGAGATAACCGCCTGTTATTTCGTAAGTCGGATGTGCTGTCTTTTCCACATCAGTCATATCTTCTTGATATACCCATTTAACAGCATTCTTTGGTATCTGATTCAGTAACCATCTTGCATCAGATTCCAACCATTCACAATAAGTCATATCCGACGGCTTATTGAACAACATAATTTTCTGTTCTTCTGTGTTAAAACAGCCAGTATTGAAAGAAGATTTGTTCCAATCTCCGGTGTTGCAGTCCCCGGTGTTGCGGCAACCCGTGCAATTCTTTCCGATATTGGTGATTCGCAACACTTCATCCCACGGGATTTCACGCACGATTTCCAGTTTGTCGGTACATGACTTATCGCCGTCTGTTTTTACCTCACCATAGGCAATGACTTCTGCAACCTTGTTTTTACTATCGAAACGGCAATAATTGAAGCAGTCAGCAGCAGTCTGACAAAAGTGCATACCGTGACCACAAACTTCAAGTTCCCCTTCTTCTTCAAATTTACCTGGACATGTATATTGCTTCCCGCTACATGTCCAATCTGGATCAAATACTTTATATCCTTTTACCATTTTTGCTCCCTTCCCTACTGTTGTTTTTTATCATTCATCCTGTGCAAAAAAAATATTCCACAGTCAAATAAGCAACAAAATCTTACTGTTTATTTATAATATGTACGAAATTTTTTATTTTTTTGGCTTTTCTACAAAAAAAAATAGGAAAAATATGTGTTTTACAAAAAAAAGAACCCTTACTGGGTTCTTCTTTTAGCACAGAAAATATTTCTGTCTTCCTGAATTTTTCTCATTGTTGCTGCATTTGGTACTGGGTATGCAGTAACAATACTGTAATTACGGTAATGCGCATCAGCCTCAAGAACAACGACACATTTATGTGTTTCATATCCTCCATCCGAGAATCTTGTTCCTTTTGCAAATCCTTTACCAATTGAAGACTTACAGCTTGCACTGACAACAAATCTTTTTCCGGTTCCGAAACGGAGCCATTCCTTAATTCCACCCTCGTTTAAAATAAGAGTTTTTTCGATAGCAAATAGAGCTATCTTTTCTGAATAAAAGCGGCTGGTAATATATTTTCCTACTCCATCAAAGCGACCGCTATCATAAGTTCCTGCGATAATCCTTTCAATTAAATCTTCGTCTGTTACATAAACGTGTTCCTCAAATACATGGGCAAACTGAAGTTTTTCTTTTAAATCTGCATTCATATTAATCTACCTCCGTGGTAAAAAAAATAGAGCTGACGCACATAACGTCAGCTCATATCCAAGTAGTTGCTTATCCGACAATAACTCTTGCCGTTCCGGTTTCTTCTTCTACAACCGGATCATTCATTTCACATTCGGCGATATAAGGGACTGGACTACCCTCTTCTTCCTGCCGCTTTTCCATTTTTGCCCGAAGTACAACCTTATGAAAAGATTCTCCAGACATATCGATTGCAATTTTCCCTTCTTCTGTGTAAGAAAATGGGATACATCGACGTTTTAAAACATTTTCCACACTACTCTTCAGCGTAGAACTGACGTTAAAATATCTCATTGTTGTTTCCTCCTTAATTTCAATACTTAACTACAATATGTACGAATGCAAAAAAAATAAAAAACTATTTTTATTATGTACTTTTTCATTTCGTCTTGCAATATATTCTTGTATATTTTCACAAGATGAGATATTATAAATATATAAGAAATTATTTTTTTTCTTATAGACGGTCCATTTCGATGGGCTGTTTCCCCTTATGGGACCATATGCGCAATGGTTCCTCATTCAATATTTACGAGACCCGGCTTTTGCCGGGTTTTTCGTTATCAATTACCAACAGAACCTGCCACCGGCAACTCCTTATGAAGTTAGAACGCAAAATACCCACTCTTCCTTAATCCGGTAAAGTGGGTATTTCTCATATTTTGCTCACAGTAGTTATCCCAGTTTTTCTTCCAGCCATTCAATTTTGTTTACAGCAAATTTTTCTTTTCCTGCAACAATATTGTGAAGAATCATATATCCTTTCTCGGACATACTCTTAAGCCGAAGTTCTCCAGGTGTGCAAAGCGGTTCTGTCTGCGGAGATGTTGGAGAAACGTAATATACGTCTTTTTGAGCCACTTCTCCAAACGAATATTTCTGGAAAATGTGTATCATCTCATTGACGACACTATTTGGCATACTGTCAACATCCATATGGTCAGTCAGCATGACATTATTTTTTGCACATTCTTTTCCTAAAATTTCCGTGCCATTCAGTTCTACAAGCTTTCGCTCTTTTTTATTATATTCTGTTCTGACACCGTTTATATAAACTGTCCAGATATGTTTTCCAAATTCTTGATTGGTTTTATCATTAAGTTCTTTCTTTTCTTTTACCGGCAATTTAATTGGCATATCATCATAACAGAATGAAAAATGGAACGCTTCATGTTCTGCGTCGTAGCAGATTTCATTCATTTTTCTTAAAAATTCTCTTTTTGCTTTTAAGGTTTTTGCAGCTGAGAAATCTAAAAGGTTAATGAAATTACTCTTTGGACATACTTCATTTGTGTATGCCGGGCTTACATAGAATAAGATTCCATTCTGTGTATTACTCAGACAGTTTGGAGATGCTAACTGTAATGGATTTAAGTAACCACCCGGCTCTGTAGGAGCTTTTGCTTTGTCATAATAGCAGGCCAGTTTGCTTACCAGTTTTTCTTCAAACTTTTTGAATACCTGATTATCCATACAAGAACGTTTATCCTTGAATGCGTCACTTAACTGTTCTACATTGATGATGGCATTATACGCTACAGCCTTCTTTACAATTGAAGATGTTACCATTCCTAAATATGATTCTTTGATATTTACTACCGTTTTTTCATATTTCCAGTTCTGAGCATCAGTTTTTCTTGCTCTGTCAAGGTCTTCTAATTTCTCTTTAAAATTAATTTCACCAATTGTATTAAAGTTGCCGGATTCAAATACTTTTCCGGTTTCATCGGTTACGCAATATTCGAGCAGGTTACGATATCCTCTTACAACAGTAAGCATTCTTGGCATTTTTGCCTTAATTTCTTCTTTTACCATATTGTTGATAGTATATGCCTGAGCTGCGTCTCCTGCATTACCATTTAGGGTGAATGACAGATTAATGGTAAACATTTCTCTTGTATATCTTGCATCTTTTACATAGTCCTGTACTGCCACATGATGCTCTACAAGGTCTACATACCGCATAGCCTCTTCATTTAACGGAGTATTCTTATTGTAATGATTATACAAGGACATATATACATTATCAGGTACAATATGTGTAATTCCGTCCTTATCTTCATATGTCTTTCTTACAAGGATACTTCCAGCAGGATGTGTCTTTTCAAACTTAATAAGCGGCTTTCTGTAATAGATGGCAGGGTTTGCGTTCAACCAGATATCTGCCTTTTTTCTGTTCTCTTCACTAAAGAAGTAACGTGTATATAAAGCTGTTATATCCTTACATTTTTCCTGTGACTTATAAAGATCCATACTGGATAACATAAATAACAGTAATTCTTTATCTTCTACCGCTTTATCAATGATAGCAGCATCAATATATTTTGTCTTAACTGCATAAGTGTATTTGTCTACATCATTAGCAAATTCGTAGAATGAGGTATAATCTTCTGTCTTTTTCAGTTCTGAGAAGTTGAAAGTTGCGTATGAGTAGTGCTTTGTCAGGAATTCTTTTGCAATATCAATAGATTTATGCATAAAGTCTGTGTTTTTTTTGCACTCTCCATCCTTGTATTTTACAAGGAACTCTTTTGTAACGGTCATACTTCCATTACCGAGGTCCATTGTAATATCATCTGCATCCCCGATGTTCTTCAATCCTAAAGAAGTAAAAAGTCTTGCAAATGTCTTTAAGAATGAACTTTGTTTTGAAATTTCCATATATTCATACACTTCATCTGATGGCTTTGTATCTGAAATGTAGATTTTTGTTTTACGTTTTACCGGAGCCGGTACTGCATAATAATATTTACCATCCTTTATGAGCAGCATATGGTCAATATTGCCAAGCCAGTCTACTGCCTGATTTTTTCTGTTCCAGCCTCTTTCCAATAAAGCACCTCTTCCAAAGCAAAGCCTTGTTTTGCCGTCTTTATCATTAACTTTCTTTGTAACAAAGTTTCGGACCATGTTATACGCCTTATTTAATGCACCCAGTTCATCTGCAAGCACATTTAAAGTGGCATATGTTTTAAAATCCGGATAAACATCCAGATCTCTGACCCGCAAACACTTAAGGAATTTATTTAATTCCACAAATGATTCCAGATATTCACGGATTACCGTAACTTCCTTATCTGGAACGGCCTTCCATTTCGGATTAATTGTAATACTGTCATAACTTGTACCGGAAGAAACTATAGCAGAAATAAGTTTCTGTAACTCTTCGTTGATTACCATTTTTACCTGTTTTTCCGCATATTCACTTAATAAAGAATCAATATATGCAAAGCTGTAATCATGCTTTACAATTGCATCCCTGATTTCTTCTTTCTTTTTTTCTGTTAGTTTTTCTACCTTGGAGCATTCATCATTAAAAATTAACTCTTCAAGGATTCCCCCGTCTTTTGCTACTTTCTGGCACACGAAATACAAACGCTGGCCAGAAATATATAAATCTCGCAAGTCGCTTGTTTCCATATGTACCAACAGTTCTTTTGCTGATGATAATACACTTTCTTCTGCAACCTTTACCTTATTCATGATGCCTTTTAATTCTTCTGCATTCTGAATGGTTGCTACCTTAAATAATGGCTCAGAATTTGATAAGATCTGTTTCTGCAGTTTTTTTAACATATTTACGTGTAATTCCGGATGCTTCATTTTGAGTTTATTAATATACTCATTAATTCCCTCTGAAATCTTTGTGCCGGATTCACTATAAATACCACTGATTGCAGAATTGTATAATTCAATTCCGTCCTGTCCAATGTATCTTGTATAGGATGCGTAATCTGTAAAGAAATCATCAAAGTCCGTAATTGTCGCAGTTTCCTTTAAGGCAGCATATTTATTTTTATTATCATAAAAGATGTCAAAGTTTGACAACATACGTTCTGCAATACTACCCTTGTTCTCTCCAAAAATGATATGTTCCCATTTTACATATGGGGTTTTGAATAATACATTCTTATCAGAAAGAACATCGATGCAGGTTAATATTCTTTCTCTATTGTAAGGGAAGTTCTCCGCTGTCTCTACATATTTGCGTAAAACAATAGTAATAAAGTCTTTTGCAAACAGTGTTTTCTTTCCACCATACAGTTCGGCAGTGTCCAAAATTGCATTCTTAATACTAGCACTAATGCTTTTAACTGCTTCGTCATAAGTTTTCTGTTCTGTTGCTTTGTTTTCAACAGCTTCTCCATATGCCTGCCAATCTGCTCCATCCATATGTCCGACAATCTGTTTGATAAAATCCTTATAAAATTCATTGCCCGCCATTACAACTTCTTTTACCATATCTGCAAGCTGCTGATCAGCTTCCACAATCTTGTATTCGCTAATGGCGTCTCTTGTATTTCCCTGTGGAACTAATTCCAATTTGATACCTTTAATAAGCTTTCCCTGTTTTGTAAATTTTGCATAATTCATATTGCAAGTAGCCTCCTTATATTTTCTACTTACAATATGTACGAAATCTTGTTTTTTTTCGGCTTTTCTACAAGAAAAACAGATGTATTTTACTTTTGACAAATTATCTTTATGTTTGAATTACATTTTTACTATTTATTATAGGAAGAAACTCAGCTCGATTTTTTTGCGGGTAATCTCAAAAATCGTAAAAATTCTTGTAAAAAGCCCGAAAATATTTTTAAAATCGTACATATTATATGTGTAAGAACGATGGGCTATAGCCAAGTGGTAAGGCACAGCACTTTGACTGCTGCATACGTGGGTTCGAATCCCACTAGCCTAGTTCATTCGCTGCAACAGAATAATGAGGTTCGAATCCTCCTGGGCAACTTAAATGAGTTGTGCGGCAAGTGCTGATTGGAAATGCACCAGCGATTGATTATCCGGAACCCCCTTCCGGATACAAGGGCCATTAGCTCAGTTGGTTAGAGCGCCCGGCTCATAACCGGGTGGTCGTAGGTTCGAGTCCTACATGGCCCATTTTACTCAACCTAGTAAAGCTCTATTTGGCAGGTGCGTGGTGGATAGTTGCAATGAATAGGTTGTCTAAGAAATCGCACCATAAATGCAGTGTTCCCATAATGGTATTGGAACGGTTTGCTAAGCCGCCTGGCGTTTATTCGCCTTGCAGGTTCGAATCCTGCACACTGCGCTAACTTACGACAATCAACCTGGGAAAAGGTTTGCCGTAAGCGGTAGAAAAAGTCTGCATGAAATTGTATAAAAGCAGTGACAAAACAATTTCAAATATAGCGGTTACACTGCAACCGCTACATTTGCCGTATGTCCGGATGGTGAGGAAGCGGTCTTGAAAATCGTTGGCTGTAAAAGGTTTACAGGTTCGAATCCTGTATACGGCGTTCAGCAATCATAATGCCCTAATTCATTGTGGTTGTATTTTTCATTCATATTTGTTTAGGCTCCTTTTATTGGAAAAAGACCTCGTTTGAGGTCTTTTTTCGTGCTCAATTTTATATATAAAAGGCATTATCGTTTCTAATTCGGCAAAACAAAAAAAAGAAGCAGATATTTTCTGCTTCTAAATAATATGCCTGTTTCGTATTTATATTTTATTTAGATAATTCAAAATCACGCACAGAAACGGATTCATCAATTTCTTTACCAAATAAAATTTTGCGCAAAACATCTTCTGCTCTCTCCAAATACTGCATATCGTATTTCATACATTCTCTTACTTCCTCTACGCTTTGACATAAATTATCATTATCTTCGTCTGGATCTGTAGCAGATTCAAAATCGAGATGAACAGATAATAAAATCTCTACAATGCTTTCTAATTCTAATTTCTCTTTTTGTGTTAATACACATAAATTTTCCATTATATTCACCTTCTCAAAGTTATTTTAAAAACAATCTTTCATCTGTAATAAAGTTTACTATGTACTTTACTACATGGGAAATTTTTTCTTATCAACTTTACTATTAGTTTCGCATAAGTCTTTAATCTTATTATATCATCAATGTCATCCGCTTCGGCAGAACAGATATGAATAACTTTATGTTGTCCCAAGTGACAGCTTTCTTCTTTATTAACGGTAACTACAACTTGTATCTCATATTGAGACATTTCCCATATTTCAATCCATATCCAATTGGGAATAGGATACATTTTTATTTCTTGTATAATCTTATCATCAGATAGCAATATATTCATAATACCAATCTCTCCTTGAAAGCAATTTTTCATCTAATCACTTACTTCACTATTCATATATTTTTCAAATCTTTTATCACATTCTTCAGTTTGCTCTGATTCAATACATTTTCCATATAGTTTCCTGCAATCTTTACAAGTAAATATAACAGCTTTATTAACAGCCTTTGGATTAAAGTTGTTTCCACATCTTTTTCCAATTTGTTTTTCCTCTTGTTTTATTTAAAATCTTTTATCATTTTTTGTACTCTTTGAATTTCTTCTTTGCTATGAGGAGTTCCACCGGCATTCATATCAATGTACCACTGAAGAACTTCTTCTTTACTTTTCAGGTTGTTGACATTCAAGATTATAGTATTGTCGTTTACTAATCTTAACTTGTCTTCGTATTCATCGAAATAAGAACCAAACACTTTGATTTCGTTATGAATAAATCTTTGAGCTGCTGTTATTCTCTGTAATCCATCGACACATACATAATCAGAATACTCTCCCTGCTTTGGCTCCATTACACTATTCCAAAAAGGATTGTTCAAATAAATTGTATTTCCTGATTTTCCGCCTCTAAGATGATATTCAAGCCATGCAACCTGTTGTTCTTCTGTCCATACATGGCCTCTCTGAAAATCCGGATCAAGTTGCAACCCCATCTCTTTTACCTCTTCCTCAATATATTTTACAAGGCTGGAAAGTGGGTAATTGACTTGATATGTTCCTTCCGATGTAAACTGTGGAATATCTGCGAACTTTGTTAATTTCATGGATTATTCAAACCTCCTATCCATGTTAATTGTATCATCTTGCCATGATTTTCTCACGTCTTTTCTTTATGTCTTTGATATTATAGCTAACCTGAAGCTCCTGGATATCCCGCATTTTGACAAGCTTATCAAGTGCTCTTTCTTCTATTTGGCGGACACGTTCCCGTGTTAAGCCTATTTCTTTACCAATCTCTTCCAAAGTTTTTACCTTTCCGCCGTCAAATCCAAATCTTGCATAAATAATCTGTTGTTCTCTTTCTGTAAGTTTTCCAATGCATTTTTCCATATTTGCCCGGAGTTCTATGTTACTAACTTCTTCTTCTACGTCTTCATCCGACTTTATAATGTCTTCGAATGTATAGTCTTCATTTTCATTTGAAGGGAATTTCGACTGCATGGAAAGCGGGCTTTTTAATACAGCTCTAATATTTGACGTTAATTCTTCGGATGCATCAATTTTTTCCGCAATTTCTTTATCAGAAAGTAAGGCTGCTATATCACCTTCCTGTCCATAAAGCATAAACAATTTAGCAGCCTTAACTCTTGCGTGCTCCGGTAATCGGACTGAAAATTCTAACGATGTTACCATCCTTGTGATTATATTTCTTACCCAGGCTCCGGCATATGTTGCAAATGTATATTCCGTATTTGTATCATATGTCTGTGCAGCTCTAAGCAACCCGATAAATCCACAAATGTATGCATCATCATAATTATTTCCATGGTAATACATCTTTGTGAATTTTTTCACCAAAAGTCTGTTTCGAACGACTAGCTCTGTTTCCGCTTCTTTGTCACCGTTCTTTATTCTTTCACATAACTGACGGTTTCTTTCTTTTATCCCCTCTGCCGGTGCTTTTATGTATTGTGGATACGCTTCTTCCATGCTGCTTACTATATCATTAATAATCGCCATATTAACTGGATCAATTGACATAATTCATCTCTCCTTATTCTACCTCGTGTTAATTTTCTTTGATTGAGTTACTACATATATAATATGTACGATTCATTTCATTTTTCAGAGCATATTACAAAGAAAAATCCCATGGTTACAAAACATAACCACGGGACTTGCCTAATTAAAATCATCGAACTCTGCAAATAATTCGTCGTCTGTATACCCTTTTTCTTCTTCCGGTTTTTCCTCTTTCTTTTCAAATAATTCAACCTCTTTTACTTCCAATGAAGCCTCTTCCTGCTTCACGGTCTCCTTTTTCTTTGTGCGCTTCATTTGCTTTGCTTCTCGACGTTTTTCCTGCTCTTTCTTCTCATCTAACATTTGCGCTAATTCTTTTCTTATATCCTCTTCTGTTTTACCTGTATCATCAGGTAATTCAATTTTTACATCATCTTTTTTGCTCTTAGGCTGTGTTTTCTTTGAAAACAAAAGAAAAACTGGGATTATAGCAATCAATAATACTGAAAGTACTATAGAGCGAATACTTTTTGCAGATATTTTTTTTGAAGGCTTCACGTAGTCTTTATCATCCTCTATTGAAGTCATGGCAATACTTTTTCCGGTATAATCTTTTACAGAAAAACCGGCAGCATTATCGCTTTCGATAATTAATGTTGTATCTGCATCCACTTTTGGAATGTTAATATAAAAAGCCATTCCATCCCATTCATAATTCATACTAAAAGCTTCACCAGTATATTTTTCTTCTGGGGCTGCTGTTAGTACAGTTCCATCGTCTAACGTAATGGATACGTTCGGTGCTTTTTCCAGTGTCTGTCCATAGCGAATAACTACTGTTGACGGCTTCCCGGATTTAATAACACATGTATATGCATTTTGTGAGACCTTACTTTCTTCTGTACTTTCAGCTTCTTCCGTGGTATTTTCAATTATTGTTATATCATCGGAACCCCCCATTTCAGTATTTGCAACATCTTCTGCATTTTCGTTAGTTGTATTGCCACCAATATCATTATTTCCGGTGTTCGTGTTTTCCGTAGTGTCTTCTACCGTTTGGTTATCCGGTAAAGGATCTGCAAAAACCGGTTGTACAGAAAGAATACATATAGACGTCATTAATAATAAAAATATTTTTTTCATTAAGCTGTGCAGGACCCGCAATTTTAAGAGCCGTTTCAAAACCTTAGCAATTATTGCGGAATATATCTGAGACTATTGTTGTATTGATACATGTCCTGCAACCTCCTTCCCTATTATCTTTATCTATAATATGTACGATTTGCCTATGTTTTTTGTTGAAGCATTATTGCAACAATATTATTTGGGTAACAAAAAACATTCCACCAGCCATTACTGACCAGTGGAATGCTTATTTTGTTTAACGTTCAGTTTCCTGTCTCATTTCTGAGGAATTTCTTGCATTTGTTTCCACAGATTTTAATGTTGTTGCATTGCTACTTGGATTTGAAAAACAAGCGTCTTTTTCCAGCTGCTGTTTTGTATCTGTTTCTACAAGAGATTTTCGGAAATCTTCACGAGCTACCTCATCTTTTACTTCTGGAGCAGTTCCCAGCATTTCGCCCATGACTCCAAAAGAGGATAAGCTTTTTCCCAAGTCATTCGGAATGAAAATCTTTGTTGCACGGCCATCAGAAACATCTTTCATTGCTTCAATAGATTTCAACCGCAGAACAGCATCATTTACTCCGGCATTTGCAATTTTCTTTAAACCATCTGCTTCAGCGTCGTATACCAATTCAATAGATTTAGCTTTACCTTCTGCCAACGCTATTGCTGCATCACGTTCTGCTTCAGCAGCCATGATTTTCGCCGCTTTATCACCTTCTGCCTCAGTAACAACAGATTCCTTATGCGCCTGCGCCTGTAAAACAGCCTCACGACGTTCACGCTCTGCTTTCATCTGTTTTGTCATTGCTTCTTCAATTTCTTTTGGTGGAGTGATGTTTTTAAGTTCTACACGAGTTACCTTCAATCCCCACTCGTCGGTTGCCTTATCGAGAGTTTCCTGCATCTTGGCATTGATTTCTTCTCTGGATGATAAGGTGGTATCCAATTCCATATTACCGATAACGCTTCGCAATGTTGTAGCTGTCAAGTTCTGTAACCCTAACATCGGGTCTTCTACACCATATGTATATTTCTTTACGTCAAAGATTTTTGCATATACAACAGAATCAACGCCCATTGAAACATTATCCTTTGTGATGACTTTCTGTGGTGGAAAATCATATACCTGTTCTTTCAGGGAAACCTTTTTTACGATTCGATCGATAAAAGGTATTTTAATGTGTATACCTGCTTCCCAGGTTGAAGAATACTGCCCCAAACGTTCAATTACCATACTTTTTGCCTGTGGAACAATCTTTACATTGCTCACAAGTAGAATTGCTACGATTACAACAATTACGCCAATTACCATAATTTTTTACCTCTTTTGCCTTTCCGGCAACCTTTCTTTGTTTATTATTATTATTATTATTATTAAAAATGCCTTATAAAGCATTGTTTAATACCGTTATTTGACATTTCTAGGTATCCCAGAAGAATGCGACCACCTACAATAGTAGGTATTTTACTTCCGTAAAACTCAAAAGCTAACTTTCAATTGGATTAACGCAGTTTGAACTGTGAAGCTTTTTTATCTCTTTCACAAAAGAAATATAATCGTCTACAGCATCATGATATTGCTTATGAAGGTCAACTATACTATCTCCGACATAATTAACAAAATCATCAGTATTGACTAATAAGCCATGGTATGAATCATCATCAGGCTCATATTCAATACTTCCGATGTATCCTTTATATTTTGCAAATTGTCCTATTCTCATGAATTTGGATTACTCCTTTCGCCTTTTTTGAAAATCACGCCCGACACGCTTCGCTTTAAGGCCTGCAACAGCAGGTATTTATGGGTAGTATATACCAAAGGAGGAATGAAATATGTTAAAGCTCTTGCCTGCAACAGCAGGTATTTATTGGTGGTGTATACCAATTTCTTATCTGATTCCTCATATGCACTTGCCTGCAACAGCAGGTGTTTTACGGGGCATACAATGAATTATTCAGCAACAAGTAACTGAGAATTTCCGCCTAAACTGTGAAAAAAGTGTCAAGCTCGATGGAGTCTACATCAGTAGATATTTTACGGCGATGTATATCATAATATTGGCTCTTTTCATTAATCTTATTGCCTGCAACAGCAGGTATTTATTGGTGGTATATACCTCACCGGCTGCATAATCCTCTGCATCGTCCGCCTGCAACAGCAGGTATTTTTCAGTGATATATCCCTCGTACATATTGTAATTAGAACAGCAACAAGCCTACAACAGTAGGTATTTATTGGTGGTGTATACCCAAGTACACCAATCATCTGTTTATAATATGTACGAAAATAAAAATATTTTTGGCTTTTCTACAAGAAAATTTGTAATTATGCCATTTTTTCTTGTAGAATGTCCGATAAATCTTAAAATATCGTACATATTATAAATGTAGATATTCATAAACAACTTTTTCAAAGCCCACGGTGGGCCTCTCCTTTATTATTGAATATCTTACTTTTTCATATAGTTTTTTCATTCTGTTAGAAGAAGGTCCCTGTTTCGGGACCTTTTTCGTTTGGCTTTTTTTCTAGTGTATGCTATAATTAAGTGATTTTAAGGAGGTATGATGATGCATTTTCCACAGCAGCTTGTAACAGAAATATCTGAACATTTAAGTCCTATTGTATCGGATTTTATTGAGCGAAATGAATTTTCATTTCGAGAATTAAATGAAAAAACGATTGTCCGTGAAGCCATGGAACAATATATTTCTGTAACAGCTAAGGATGTTATTAATAAAAACATGCGTAATGAGCGTAAATCTCGTAAAAGAAAGAAAGAGGGATGGACGGAACGAATTCACAAGGATTGTTCTGCTTTTTCCTATGATGATCCGCAAAATCCTTTCTTCTCTGAATATATTGCATATAATAGCTTGTCACCGGCTGACAAACGCAAACTCGGATGGGCGAATTCATTTGATTTTGTAATAGATGATAAATTAAAACAACTAGATGAATGGTGTAATAATTCTGAAACATACTTAATAGAGTTTCCGGCATTATCTACATTGAAACAGAATAAGATATATAACGCACTTATATCGGACGTGTATATCGATATTTATAATTATCTTAAAGAAAATTATAACCTGAATATAAATAGTTTCCAAAAAATATATACCGATACAATTATTGAGAATCCTCTTTTTGGCGAAAAAAAAGAAACCCTCAATTTGCAGGCTACAGATGAAGAGGGAACCTTGGTAGAGAGACTGTTTTTAACAAAAGATTCCGTTTTCAACACAATTGTTAAAATAGATGAAGTTGGGGAAGGCATGCCTATGAAATCTCTTGGGCCAAAAGACCTTGATATGATTCAATACGGCATATTTAATAATATCACCGATAGCTTCTATTCCAACCGGACTGTTATTACAAAATTGCGGGAATTTGCACAAATTTTATGTCCATCAAAATATAACCGTGTTTATACGAAAAAAGCCGGGGATTTACTCATCTCCTATCAGAAATTTAGTTATTCTGTCAGGGATTTAGAAAATGATATTGCCGGGGACGCATTTAACCTTTTTGACCGAGTTACAATAAAAAATCCAGCGGACTTTATCCCTTCTGAAGAAAACCCGTATTCTCCAGACGCAGATGTTATCATTCATTTTGGGGACCGTTTATATCAAGACATTATTCAAGCTCAGGTAATTGGAATTACTCAGTCTTCCTATGATAAAGTTGACTCAGAGCTGGCTCATTTATTGGCACCAATATTACAAATGCAGCGGACTATTCTTACAAAGGAAATGCCACCTGAGTGTAAAAATGTAGATGCTCATATGACCAAAAATTTTGAGTATGTATTTTTCTCAAGTAGTGTCAGAACTTTAACCAGACGTAAAAAGGACAACGTATTGCGCTTGTGTCAGGCTTTAAATGAATATGTCGAAGCTCAACTATTTGTAAAATCTTTTACATATAAAAATAATGTTTTTGTTATTACTTTTTATCCACTTACGACTGACGAATTGGCAGATGTTCGGATTAATAAAAAGGATAGGATTGAAACCAAGCAGCTGACTATGAAAGACATTATTTTAAATAAATAGAAAAAATAAAAAAATAGAACCTAATCGTACATATTATAAGTGTAAGCATTATTTATCCTCTTGCTTACGGACTCTTTTTTATTGAGGAGGCTTCTTCGGAAGCCTCTTTTTATATTCACTTCTGTGTAAGATCAATTCTGCCCCACTTTTTTAAAACTGCCTCACTTTTTCCTAACTTTTGCCGTTTTTTATTAAAACTGTCCCATTTTTTCCTACTTTTTCAAAGTGGTACGGTCTCACATCTTTCAAAACTGCCCCACTTTTTCCTACTTTTTGGCGTGTTTTTATCAAAACTGTCCCATTTTTTCCTACTTTTTTTCTATTTTTATCAAAACTGTCCCATTTTTTCCTAACTTTTAACCAGTGTAATTTTTTATCCCATCAAAAACTGCCCCACTTTTTCCTAATTTTTGCATGTTTTTATCAAAACTGTCCCATTTTTTCCTATTTTTTGGTATGTTTTAAAAAGTGTCCCACTTTTTCCGAACTTTTTATAATGGAATTTTTCCATTAAATACATATTTTTACCCCCATTTTTTCCTACTTTTTGTAGGTTCTTTAAAAACTGCCCCACTTTTTTCTACCTTTTACAGTTTTTTTAGAAACTGTCCCACTTTTTCCGAACTTTCATATATACGGATTTTATTCCAATTTTGGGTGTTTCTGCCCCATTTTTTCCTACTTTTTTATATTCAGTTTCAAAATTGCCCCACTTTTTCCGAACTTTTGGCTGTTTTTAAAAACTGTCTCATTTTTTTCTATTTTTTCAAAATTATTTTTTATCATTTTCAAAAAACCGTCTCACTTTTTCCTACTTTTTAGTGCTGATTTTTTTAAATCCGCCCCACTTTTTCCTAATTTTTGCAGTTTTTCTTTATTTTTTGATGCCACTTTTGCATTTCTGGAACATTTTTTCCTATAAAATTTTTTTTCATATCTGTGACAAAGCCCATTTTACAGGTGGTTGCGGTTTCTGCACCATTTTTTTCTATTTTTCTATCCCCTTATTTTCTCATGTTTTCTTCTGTTTTGCCCCATTTTTTTCTACATTTGCATCTGCTTTATAAAACAATTATCATCACAAATAGAAAGGAGGAGTATGTTTATGGATTTTAAACCTTTAGTTCAATTATCACAAATTACTTTTCAAACCATTATCGGAAAAGTCTTGGAACCAACCGTAAAAACTTTTCACCGTGAAGAAAGTAAATGTATGGCATCCGGATGTCCTATCGCTTCCGAATGTGTTGTTTTGCGTTCTATTATACAGGCAGAGTTAAAAAAAGAGAATCCAGACATGCTCCTTATTTACAGAAACAACAAAGAACTGGAAAGGTTAACTTCCTCCTGTACTTCTGCTACTTGCAAAAATTATAGAGTAAAGAAAGTTTATCATAAGTCAGTTGATTTTGGTAAGAGATTACCTAAATCAGCATTACGGGTATACTTATTTCTTTTTTCTATTCCACAAGAAAAGCTTGGAAAACTATATTGTATCCGCAATTTAAGTATGGCGGCTATAACAAAAGAATTAAATATTACAGAAGCAACTGTACAGCAAAGCCTTAACGTACTGGAGCGTAACTATTACATTACATATTCCCACGCATACAGTAATAAGCATTTCAATATTATTTTAAGAGATTATGAAAATATGTTCCTCCCGGCAAAACGTGGCGGATCCGGATATATTACAGTATCAGGCGACAATATCAAAAGAATACTGTCTATCAAACATGTAAATGACCTGCGACTGGAATTATATACCCTTCTCAGGTTGGATGAAGCGGAACGCGCTACTGGGACTCCATTTACATCAGTTTCTATTCATGATTTAAAACACACTTTACCGCAGCATCAAAATTACACCGGTCATACTTTTGAAGGTATTACGCAAAAACAGGTTCATAATGGAAAACTGGAACTTACCAGTCCTTTTTCCATGCGCTTTTCTATTGATATTTTCCGTGCAGAGAAACTTAATAGCGTGATGGAGAGCCTTTTGCCGGCTGGAATTACATTGTCTGAAGAACAACAAAAGGATGTTGCTAAATTAACTGTTGAATATACCATTCCGTGTTTGGTCACTTCAATCTGTGAGATTTTCAGCAATTATTACAGTAGAGGTAAATCTGTTCAATCTTTTGGTGCATTACTCCGGCGTATTTGCATCTCTTCTACTTATGCAGCTGCATAGGTCTTTTTTGTGTGCCATTTTTTATTCAATTTAGGAATTTTTATACCATAATTCTGTTTCTTCTATTCATGATTATTACAATTTCCCTTGCCTTTTCATTTTCTCTTATATTTTTATCCACATCCGAAAATTTTTCATGCACATTACAACATTTTCCATAAACATTAAAAATATAGCATTCACATAGTTCTTTTTCTGATGCACATCACCGGCTTTTCATACACTTTTCTATTTTTCATAAAACAAAAAATCCGCAGACCCTTTATTTATAAGGGCTTACGGATTTATCTTTCGTAATATATGTACTATATAAGAATTATATATGTTTTATAATATATATATTCTCAAAAATCATTATAATGCAAAAAGTCGAACCTGTTCGATTGAAACTGGAGTGCAATGTTCCGCTAGATAAGCTCCGTATCTATTACGGTCGATTCCATTATACTCTGTAAATAAGAAATACAGATTTGTACAATAGTTATAAGTACACTTCTTCTTATCTACAGTTATATACCAGTTTTTATCGTTATAATAAATTTTACAATATTTTGCATTTACTCCAAGCAGCCGATAAACAGAACAAATATCCCTGGCATTAGAAAATTTAAAACAAGCGAATAAGTTGGTCGGTCTTTTCAAAAATGAAGAGTTTCTTTTGGTTAAAACGGATTCTTCTGTTGCTTCTTCTGGCATTTCTTTATTAATATTTTCGGCGTCATCTTTGTCGTTATATTCTTCTGCTACGTCTGCATCTTCTGTCTCTTCTTTTTGTAGTGGATGAGTATATTTATCACATTGACCCTGCTTACAAAAGAATAAAGTGACAAAACTATAATCTTCATCTTGTATGTTCATTTTGCCTTCGTTCTCTTCGAGTTCTTTTGCCAGTTCGATGGCATACTCTTCGTCAACAATTATTGCACCGTCTTTATCAAAAAACTGACAGGAAAACTGATCAAAGTCAAGCCGAATGCCAATAAGTGCCAATACCTTTGTATTTGGTGCTGCTATTGTTTTGGACATTGGCTCCACAATTTCATCTATCACGTATCCTGGGTAAATACTTCCAGCAGTTGTTAATCTGATATTTGATTGCATGGTTTCTCTTTTACTAAAGTAAAAACTCACAGTATTTTCCGTTTTAAAAGATTTCATTTAATTTTCCTTTCCCTAATTGTGTAATGAATAACTTCGTCTGTATCTATGGCTTGCAACAGCAGGTATTATGATATACCAAAGATATTTCTTTTCTATAGGCCCCTTTTCGCCTGCACCAGCAGGTATTTATTGGTGGTATATACCATTATAATTGCTGCTATTAAATTCGATATGCCTGCAATAGCAGGTATTTATGGGTAGTATATACCTTGCAAATTTAGATGGGGTTTATTCAAGAAGCCTGCAATAGCAGGTATTTATGGGTATTTATACCGGAGGATTTAATATGAAAAAAGATACTATTGCCTGCAACAGCAGGTATTTATTGGTGGTATATATCGGCCACTCTCACCATCTATTTATAATATGTACGAAAACGAGAATATTTTTGGCTATTCTACAAGGAAATTTACAATTATACTATTTTTCTGTGTAATAAGTCCGGCAATTTTTAAAATATCGTACATATTATAAGTGTAAACATTCATAAATGACATTTTTTAAAGCCCACGGTGGGTTTCCTCTTTGACAATTAACTATATTTCGAATATACCTCCCTTTATTCAATACAAAAAGGCCCCGATACTGACCTTTTTTGTTATGTTTGTTGAAAAATGTCATTGCCAATTTCTACGCCGTTAGAAGATAAAGTATTTGTGAATTGGTCTGTGGTTGTGAAGTCATAGGAATTTTCTACAGACCAAAATATCGATATCTGTATCTTTAAATACATCCTTAATAATTTCAGAGACTTTATTCCATTGCAACCGGTCTAAACCACAACCGATAATTGGCATTGCAATTTTCTTACAATCTGGTGGAAGCTGTGATTTTGCAGCATTTAGCGCGGCTTGCAAAGTGTCATAAGTTGGTTTTTGCCAATATCGCTCTTTGGTGATAAGATTGATTACCTGCCCCTCAATAAGTGCTGTGCCACCAAGTTGATTACTACGATAATTGCTGATAAAGTTAGGGTATTTATCTGTTAATTTTTTTTTCATATCGAAATTTTTATTAAATTCGATGGCTATTCCTTTGCCCATTCCAAAATCTGCACTAATGCAATGTGCTAAATAATAATCTTCTGAGACGGAAAATAAATCTCGGATTTCTTCTTTGTATTGCATATTTCCTCCTTATTGCAAAAAATAATAAACAGCCGGTTTAAATAAGTTCTGTGTCAATGAATGACCAACTCCCATTTTACTTCAAATTTAAGCCTGCACTAGCAGGTATTTATGGGTGTTATATACCTCGTCAAAAACAATTTCTTTAACCGGATCCGCCTGCACCAGCAGGTATTTATGGATGGTATATACTCTATATTCTGCCTTTGCAAATTCAGCCACGCCTGCACCAGCAGGTATTTATGGGTAGCATATACCGTATATTTCATGATAGCCCATTGTTTTTCCGCCTGCAATAGCAGGTATTTATGGGTAGCATATACCTTTATCAAAATGGTGATCTAACGCTGTGAAGCCTGCACCAGCAGGTATTTATGGGCAGTATATACTTCTCCTTACAGGTCTACTTGTCCACGTTAGCCTGCAACAGCAGGTATTTATAGGTAGCATATACCAAGCGGTCAAGGAAATTATTAAGGAGTTTAGCCTGCAACAGCAGGTATTTATTGGTGGTATATACCTAGTCACACCAACCACTTATATATAATATGTATGAAATTAAAAATATTTTTAGCTATTCTACAAGGAAATTTATAATTATACTATTTTTTCTTGTAATAAGCCCGGCAATTTTTAAAATATCGTACATATTATAAGTGTAAACATTCATAAATAACATTTTTTAAAGCCCACGGTGGGCCTCCTCTTTGACAATTAACTATATTTCGAATATACCTCCCTTTATTCAATGCAAAAAGGTCCCGATATTGGGACCTTTTTTGTTATGCTTTTTGCTATTTTTTTGTTTTTACTTAAAACGTTGCAATATGCAACGTTTTTGTTGATGCAGTATACAGATATACATTGTCTGACAACTGCTCTTCTTCTGCAACCTGAGTACTGTTAACCTCTTTTACCATTGTTGACAAAGATTCTAAGTCTCCATATTTTAAAGGAATTGCAATTACTTCGTGAATAGAAGAAGGGAGTATATACAAGTCATCCCTTAATTTTTCAGCAATTTTTTCCAATACATCCGAATAGTAAATAGATGCCGCTCCATTTAATTTTAGGTCATTTGTAATCACAAACATTGGAATTTCCTCTGGCGTGAATAATTCGTCGATTTCATCAAGCTGCTCTCCTGACATTCCATTTAAACGCATTATTTTTCCCACCATTTTGCCTAACGGTAAAACTTCTGGCGGAAGGATGCGACGGCTGTTTTCAATGGACAAAGCATGAAGTTCTTCTTTGGTTATTCCCCACTGTTCCATCATAGGATTGCTGATTGTGATAGTTGCCGCTCCTTTTTTGGACGATGTTAACATAACCTTATAGATTACTGCCAAATCTTCTATTTCTGTGTATGGAATATTTAAAAGTTTTTCTGCATTGCGCTGCTTATTGATAAAAGCTACAAAGATTTTGTCTTTGACATTTGTAAAGTCAACAATTGCTTCTTTTACATCGGAATATTCATTTCCCAGATTGTCAAGAAGTATTTTTTTAATGCTTAAGAGAATATCATCCATTGTTGCGATTTTTTCACAATAATGATTATAATACTGGTCTAAGTAAATTACTGGCGATACATCAGAACCTGGTTTGCGAACAGAAAGCCCTGTCAATACAATCCCGTTGTTCTTATTGTATTCGGATACTGTAATTTCAGCACCTGCGAAATCCTCTGGTAAGATGGTTACAATTTTTGCTGCAATTTCGTTTGTAAATTCTTCTTTGTTCATCATAATGTTGTTTCCTCCTATTTTTCAATATTCAAATACAATATGTACGAAATCAAAAAAAATAAAAAAGAGCCATTTCTGACTCTTTTTAGTACGTTTTACATATTATGAATTTTTACAGTTTAAATTACGTTTCGGTTGGAATATGGATATATTCATAATCTTTGTTTTCAGTTTCATCTGGATTAAAAACACGATGAAATACCCATACAGGACAACTTCTTTTGTGTTCCGTGTATTCCAACCACAAACCAACACAAGGCTCATAATCTTCATTTACTCCTGCCCTGTGACGTACATATCCATTCCCAACAGCTATATAATATGGTTTATACATTGATTCAAGTTCTTGCTTTGCAATCTCTATTGCTTCTTCTTTACTAAATTTTTCTTTCGAAACCGCAACTTCATCGTATCCACAGTAAAAACTTGCATATTCAAATTTGCTCATATTTTCCTTTCTGCCTCCTCCACTAAATTTCAGTTTAAGAGTTCGGGCGGGAATTCTCAGTTACTTGTATCCGAGATGAAAGCCCTGTAATTACAGCTATATTTATATAGTAAATTGCCTATAAATCTTGAAAAATACATGCATCTATGTTGTACTATATAAAACTATAAGTTCTACTTTTGATGGAATGTTCTCAAATACATAGAAAGGCAGGAATTGTCAGTTATGAATAAAGCGATTAAGTACCGTTTATATCCAACAACTGAACAGAGCGTTATGTTTGCTAAAACCTTTGGCTGCTGCCGTAAGGTCTATAACCTCATGCTTGCCGATAAGCTGGAAAGCTATGACAAGACGGGAAAGTTTGTATCCGTTACGCCAGCCAAATATAAAAAGGATCATCCATATCTTAAGGAAGTAGACAGTCTTGCACTTTCCAATACACAGCTAAACTTACAGGGTGCTTTCCGGAACTGTTTTAGCAAGTCCCAGAAAAAGAGAAATGGTTTTCCTAAATTCAAATCTGCCAAACACAGCCGGAAGTCATACACAACAAACAATCAGCATGGTACGGTTGCCATATATGAAAAAGCTGTAAAGCTTCCAAAAATCGGTATGGTAAAGGCTGTGATACACCGTAAGCCAGAACCGGATTGGATGATTAAATCTGCTACTATTTCACAGGAAAGTGACGGAACTTACTATGTTTCTGTGCTTTTTGCCTTTGAGAAGCCTGTAAATACTTATGTAGCTGATAAAACCAATGCTGTTGGCCTTGATTATGCCTCGGACGGTCTGTATGTGGACGATAAAGGCAACATAGGTACGAATCACAAGTATTACCGGGAAAGTTATAAAAAACTTGCAAAAGCACAGCATAAGCTCTCCCGTATGGTGGGTTCCAAAAAAGGCGAACTCAAATCCCATAATTATATAAAACAGCTCCGTAAGATAAACAAAATCCATAGACATATCGTAAACCAGAGACTGGATAACCTGCACAAAATTTCTACTGAGATAGCCAATCAGTATGATGTGGTATGTGTGGAAAGTCTCGACATGAAAGCTATGTCTAATAAAGGTTTTGGTAATGGTAAAGCTACCATGGATAATGGATATGGCATGTTTTTGTCTATGCTTGAGTACAAGCTTGCTGACAGAGGGAAATATCTTGTTAAAGTAGACAAATGGTATCCATCCAGCCAGATATGCCATTGCTGTGGAAGACGGCATCCGGAAATGAAAGATTTACAAAACCGCATGATGAAATGTGATTGTGGTCTTGTAATGAACCGTGACCAGAACGCTGCAATAAACGTAAAAAATGAAGGCTTAAGACTGCTGATTTCATCAGCAGCATAAACCTTCATTTGTAAGTACGGCAGGAACTGCCGGAACTGTGGACACCGTGTAAGACGTTGAACTGCGTATATCGCAGCCAATGCAGTGGTGGTTGAAGCAGGAAGCTCGGTTACTTGTTGCCGAGTAGTTCACTATATCAGCTTTGTTCCACATTCTGGGCAATGCTTTGGTTGCATTTCTTTATAATCATCATTTATTGCTACTTCATAGCCACAGAACGGGCACTCAATGGCGTCATCAGCATCATCTCCTTGACTATGCACGTTCATGCCATCTATAAACTTGTTTTTCAATGCCTCCGCGGATTCCAATGCATCTATTCCTCCTGTTAAAGCTGTAATTGCCAACCCGGTACGTGTGATCTCTGGAATTGGGGTCTCAATGTTATCTCTAATCAGTTCTAAGATGTCCTTTGCTTCTTTTATTTTCATGTTGTTGCCTCCACTAAAATTCTAATTTGTTTCCGGTTTCTCGCACCGCTCAAACTCGATAACCCACACCCACGGATTTGCATCCCATCCATATCGGTCAAGGTCAGACTTTTTGATGGTGGAGTTCCAAAGTTTATGAAATCCATCGACCATATTAGGGTCTCCACCACTGTCTGGGTCTGAAAACGTTGGATGCCATCCGTTGTTTTCGTAACATACTTCATCCCACGGGTCTGTGCCCTCCATGCATGCTTGTTTCTCTGTAATCTCCTGCAACCGCTCCACCCTCACATCTGTAACCTTGAGCCAGATACGTGCGGCTTCTTTCGGCATATGAATGGAAGGATGCCATTTTCCACGCCATCCTTCCGGTCGCAGTTCTCCATCTGCCCGGTAATAATATACACAATGTCCGCGCATATGACCGGCTTCATTAACTGGAAGCGCACACCACGTTTCGCGAACGTAGAGAATATCTCCCGGTGCATACCTATACGGTGGCTTAACGTATTGAATAGAGCCACCATATTCATTAGCGGCAAATCCAAAGCATCCTACCTCTTTCTTCTCTGTACTGTCGGTAACAAAACCAAGTGTATATGTATGCTTTTCATCCGGCTGTGGCTTTATCACTCGACGGGTACAGGTCTTTCTCCCATCCAGAATTGCCTGAACCATTTCTGTGTTGAATAAAATAGGCTTAACTGCCATCTGTCACTACTCCTTTCTCAATCTATCATCTTTTAAAATATTATCCAAGCAAGCGTTCCAGCCTTTATTTACAGGTAACGGAACTTTCCATGTCCCTCATCATCTACGAAATCGCACATATCACATGATTCCGGCATATCCACAACCAATACTGCTTTAGCCATACATCACACTCCTTCCAGCTTCTCACACCGTTCGAACTCGATAACCCACACATAAGGATTCATATCCCAACTGTGTATATTGTACTGTTTCTTAATTGTTGCGTTCCATAAATTTGCAAATCTTTTTCTTCGACTATCGCAATTTGGGCAATCAATTTCCTCATGTCCGAGTGAAGATGGATTTCTACTATCTATGGTTCCGTATCCCTTACATATAGGACAGTAAATTTTACTGACTGGATAATCTAAATCATCTGGCATTCCTTCAACATTCGCTCCGTCTTCTGTAATATCCTGCAACCGTTCCACTCTCACATTCGTAACTTTTAAGAAGATTCTAGCTGCTTCTCTCGGCATATTAGATGAAGGTCGCCATTTTATTTCGATTTCCTTTCCATTCTGGTAGAATTTTTCTGTATCTGAGTAATCTGCACGATAAAGGTAACGTTCTAAGCTTTTGCACCATGTTTCTCGGACATACAAGATATCGCCCGGCTGATATGGTAACTTAAAAAATTTTTCTCCATATCCAGGTCTACCTGCTGTTTCAAACAAACCTCGACAAGAAATTGTTCCATCTGGTGTGAATGCACTATATCCAAATTGAGCATTTGGTGGAATATATCCTTTAATTATCTGTCTAATGCATGTCTTGCTTCCGTCCAGAATCGCCCGAACCATTTCGGTATTAGTAATTAAAATCGATTTAATAGCCATTTTTGTTTCCTCCTTATATTCAATCTTTCTTATAATATGTAGGAATTTGGAAAAAACAAAAAATATAATGGTTAGCCGAATACACTTAGCTTGGCGGACCGTACAGGAGTCGAACCTGTTCACCATAAGTTGCCACCAACACCGCCCAACCAAATCCGGGTGTATCCAGCTCTATGATATAACTTGTAAGTTATAATGATTGAAACAAAATTATGTATTCGTATAATATATTTCCTTGCCTGCTATAGTAGGTATTGAAAAATAGCTGATTTTCAGCTTATATTTATAATATGTATGATAAGTCATATTTTTATTTGTTTTCTACAAGAAAAAGAGAGCTATTTCTGGCTCTCTTTTAATTAATGTGATTTTATACTTTTTGGATCGTAATCATTACTATTTTTATAATTCTAATTATTCCTTTTGGTAATTCCAGTCCAAAAAACTGCTAATATGAAAAGATTTTATTCCTTTTCGTTCTGCTTCTTGCAGAAACCGTATTACATCATCTACAAAGATAACATCACTCAGATTGATATTACGCTTTTGGCAATATTCTAATATAGTATCTGCTTTTGATTTATTTTCATAGACCAATAACCTTTCTTTAATCATTGGATAATGCGTATCCAGCCAAATTTGTTTATCATGCATTTCTTTTTCTACTTGGCAATGTCCCATTATAATATGTTCTTTTGCATCGCATGATTTAATTACATCTTGCATATGTCGTGATGGTGCCCTTAAAAGAAATACACCAGCCTCGATTTCGTTTAAACTCATTCCATTATTTGTTCCATCTGGGTCTCCAGTGTGCCCATTAAATCTATAAGGGGCTAAAGTACCGTCGATATCCCAGAACACATATTTGTCCTTTAATTCTTTTTTTGTTATACTTCCGTTTACCATTCTCATATTTCTCCTTATCTTATTTTAACTGCATAAAATATTCAAAAATACGTGTGCCATCTACACATCTTTCTTCTTTAATGTTAGGCTGACATAACCGTTCTGGATGCCATTGCACGCCTATATATGGGTATGATTTGTGGATTACACCTTCAACGCAACGACAATCTGATGAGTATTGTATTGGAATCAAGTCAGATGCCACTTCTTTCAAAGACTGATGATGATGGCTGTTGACATTAAATTCATTACCATACAAGTCCTGTAAAAAAGATGGTTTGCAGTATGTAGAATGCACTTTGAAAGTTTTATCTGGAGATGTGTGATATTTATTACCTGCTTCGCCATTATCCTGATAAAGTGATCCACCTAATGCAACATTCATCACCTGAAATCCGCGACAGATTCCCATAATAGGTTTTCTTAATTGCATGAATTTTTCAATTAAATGAAATTCCCATATATCTCTTGCATCATCTATTCGAGTGGAGCCATTAATTTCTTCTCCAAATCTATATGGGTTGACATCACCGCCACCACCCAGAATAAGAGCATCATATTTCTTGCTAAAGAAATCTAAAAGCTCATAAAAAGACATGTGAAATTGATCTATACATATCGGCAGATAATAAATATCTGCTGTTCCGCCTACAAGTGTTATTGCATCCACGTATTCTCTTGGTAATGGTTCTGAAACTGATATAAGTACTTTTTTCATTAATCTTTCCACCTTTCTAAGCCTGTTACGATTGTTTTTAATAAGCACCAAATTAAGCCATAAATAGCCATTAAATTAACAAAATGTAATGTAGGAAGTTCCAAAACCGGTGCAATATAATTCCAGCAAAACAGTCCTATGCATGAAAGAATTACCCCACGAATTCCGGCTACTAAAATGTTAAATAGTGTGTTTACTAAAATTTTTTCAATTTTCTTTTCCATTTTTTCAATTCTCCTTTTCGTTCTTACCACATTGGATGAAATACAATCTTTTTAAGTGATGTTAATTCTTGCAAAGAAAGATTTTCACCAAGGTTTAATTTTCGCTTAACTACGGTTACAATTTCGCTTTTCACATCCAAATCATCAAGCTCTTTTGAAATTTGATGAGATTGTGTCCAAGAATCAGCGAAAGCATAATCAAGCAGCAAATTTTCTTTGTAATTCTGCAAAATGTCTGCTGTTTTATTTACGAGCTTCTTCAGTACAATGTTTTGCGTGTACCTTTTCATAAGTTTTTTCTCAATATTTGTCATGTTCGTTTTTTCTCCTTATTTCAATATTTGCAAATAATATGTTTGATTTTTGGCAAAATAAAAAACAGGGCTTACGCCCTGCTTTCGTTATTATCATTCGATATTATATTTTATTTATTATTTTATTTTTTCCAAGCAGCTTTTTGTACATCCTCGTCTAGTTTAAGTCTTGGAGAAACATATTTAAAAGCGTATGGAGAACTTTGAAGTGCAGCTAAAGCAATTTCTTTGTCATCGCATAATTCTATTAATGCATACTCTAAACTGCATCCATTTTGTTGAACAGCTGCCATAACTACATCTTTATCACAACGTAATCTTTCAAAAGCGTATTCTAAAGCTAATCCATTTTGTCGAACAGCAGTTATTACAATATCTTTATCATTTTGCAACATCTTCGAAGCAAATTGTAAAGCCATGGCATCTTGTCGAACAGCAGTCAGTACAGTAGTTTTATCATTAAGTAACCTTCCTGATGCATATGCTAAGTTCATTCCGTCACGTTCAACTATTATTCTGACTATATTTTCGTCATCGCGTAATTTATTTGAAGCAAATTGTAGAGCACATCCATTTTGCCAGGCTGCAGCAAGTACAATATCTTTATCATTTTGCAACATTTTCGAAGCAAATTGTAGAGCATATCCATTTTGGAGTACTGCTTGGAGTACAATATTTTTATCATTACGCAACTCCTCTGAGGCAAAACATAAAGCGAATCCATCCTGGCGAATAGCGGAAAGTACCACATCTTTATCATTGCGCAATTCATCTGAAGCGCACTGCAATAACTGTCCCCTTTGTTGTACTAATGCGATTATGAAATTTTTATTATTACACATATCTTTAGGAACATAATTAATAATAAATGGATTTTGAAGTACAGCCAGTGTTGCAATGTCTATGTCATTGCATAATCTTTCCGATGCAAATTTAAAAGCCAATCCATTTTGCCTAACGGCAGCCATAACTATATCCTTGTTATTGCGTAATTTTTCTGATGCATATCGTAAAGCCCATCCAGATTGTTGAATAGCTGTCGTAACTATATTTCTGTCATTCCGCAATTCTTTTGAGGCGTATTTTAAAGTGCGTCCATCTTGTTTAATAGCTACCAGTACAATATTTGTATCATTATGTAGCCTTTTTGAAGCAAAGCGTAATGCATATCCATTTTGTCTGACAGCTGAAAATACGATGTTTTTATCATTGCATAACCTTTTAGAAGCAAACATTAAAACTTCTCCTTTTTGCTTCGTGGCTATCGTAGCGATTAATTTATTATTGCATAATCTTTTAGACGCATATGCAAAAGCTGCTCCATTTTGTTGAACCGCAGCCATAACTATTTTTTTGTTATTGCGCAATCTTTTAGAAAGGTATTTTAAAGCCATTCCGTTTTGTTGAACAATAGAAAGAGCAAATTTGGGGTTATTAAGTATTTTCTTTGAAGTATACTGCAAACTTTCTGCATTTTGCTTTGCAGCTGCCACGATTATATCCTTATCATCACGTAATTTCTCCGGAATATATTCTAAACACATTCCATTTTGTTTAACAACTAATAATAAAAAGGCTTTATCATTACGCAGTTCTTTTGGAATGCTTCGAAAAAAACTTCCATTTTGTTTAATAGCTGCTAACAAAACATCTTTGTCGTTACGCAGTTCTTCTGGCACATAGTCAAAAATACGCCAATTTTGCTGAACGGCTGCCAGTACAATATCTTTATCATTCCGTAGCCTTTCTGAAACAAAGTAAAAATACTCACCATCTTGTTGCACAAGTTTTAATACGTTTTCTTTATTGTCCCAATCTATGTAAAATTTTCTCCACAACATAGCCATTATATTTCCTCCTTTGTCGGAATTTTCCAAATAAAAATGAAAAGGGCGCCTAAAATAATAAGAATAATATATGCTTCAATTATTCCTATTGTATTTTTGGTTGAAGATGCAATTGCAGGTATTTCATCCGTCAACTGGTAGGTGGTTTTTACTACACGCTCATTTTGATATTCCGTTAATTTGTAATAGTCTATTGTCAATTTTCCTGTGTTTTGAGTGTATGTATCATATATTGAAGAAGACTCAAATTCAGTTTTCGTCCCATCTTCCGCTTCTATCGTGACGTAATAATGATGAATTACTACTCCTCCCCCTAAATGAGAGATTTCTTCTCGCGAATCGACTATAGTTCCTGTGATTGGGTCAAGGTCATAAGAAACGTTATCCGGTTTTAAAATACTGCATCCGGAAAGAAAGATACTGCATATTACAATTAGCAATACAATACATTTTTTGATTTTGTTTTTGCTGTTTCTCATACAAAGCCTCCTTTTCACATCACAGCTTATGCGAATTTCAACTGTCCAGTTGCTTCTGACTTAATACGCATATTAGGCATACGTTTTGCAACACACATTTCCGGCAGATTAGCTTTTACCAGAGCTGCTGGAATTGGTGGACATACAGCATTGCCGCATCTGCGTACTTGTTCACTTCTTGGATAAGTCTTGCCGGTATAGTCGTGATCGATGATATAGTCATCTGGAAATCCCTGACAACCATAAAGTTCTCTTGGCTCTAACATTCGAAGTCCGATGTCCACAATCTGATAATCGACCCCTTTAATAGTCACCAACCCGAATCTATCTCGCGAAGTTACCGTATCTAATGGGTCCTTAACGCTCTGCCCAGTTCCTTGACCGTAGTATTTTATAAGAAAAGCTCTTACTTCTCCAAAATGTCCGTCTCCGGCAGTGATTGTTGGAATTGGGTCTTTGATATTTTTGCCGTCACAATGGTTATTCATCTGAATCAGACAGGATGATTGCAATAAATCATCAGAGTCTGTTTTTAATGAATCTTTTGCTGTTGGAATTTCTTTTTTCTTCTCGTCGGTACATTGTTTTAAAAAAGATTGTACTAATCCATATCTGTTTGAGCCATCTACGGTCAGTATTGGGGCTTTAATTGTCTGTCCCCTAACCCCTTTCTGCGTCGTCTCAGAATGATATTGAATAAGTGCTGGACTGATAAGACACTGCTGGTTTCCTGTAGTGATCGTATGTATCGGATCTTTGCAATTTCCACCCGGATGATTTGTCGTATTTGTTCCCATATATGGTGCAAGAGTCGGCTCTACTATCCCATATCCGTGCTTTCCGGTTATAGTCGGCATCGGCTCTCGGATGTCGTTCGGTCTACGCTCACCGCCATGATTACACTGGATAATAAACGGCTCCGGATTATCCAAAACGAACTTTTTCATTCCTTTGGCAATCCTCTCCATTGTTTTAGGAGCAAGCGGTCTCACCGCCCGGATGCCATATTTTTCTTTGATTTCTTCTGATGTATCAAAGATGCTCGGGCACGGTCGGTTGAAATCAATTTGTGTATAAGCCCCAACATAAGGCTTTAATATTCCGGATTTTACTTCTTCACTATCTGCCGGTGCGTGTGTCGGCTCTGGCCATACTATTGGCTTATCATCGCAACGGGCAATCATGAAGAATCTCTTTCTCATGGTTGGTGCTCCGTAATCAGCGGCTACCAGTTCCCGGAATTCTACGTTGTAACCTAAATCAGTAAGCTGCTGTACAAATTTTTCAAATGTTTTTCCTTGTTTACTCTTAATTGGATGATGCCGTCGATTCAAAGGTCCCCAGGTTTTAAATTCTTCTACATTTTCTAACATAATGACATTTGGGCGGACTAATCCTGCCCACCGACAGGCTACCCATGCAAGACCTCGAATGTTCTTATCCTTTGGCTTTCCTCCCTTTGCCTTGCTAAAATGTTTGCAGTCCGGCGAGAACCAGGCAAGTGCCACCGGATGCCCGCCACAAGCCTTTACGGGGTCAACTGCCCACACATTCTCGCAGTAATGCTTTGTATTTGGATGGTTTGCTTTATGCATCCGAATTGCTTCAGGATCGTGGTTGATTGCTATATCTACGCTGTAGCCGGTAGCTAACTCGATTCCGGTACTAGCGCCTCCGCCACCAGCAAAATTATCGACAAATAAATATCCGTTAATCATGTAAAATGCCTCCTATGTATTGGAAAATCGTATTGAAAATTATTTTCTTACATCGAAATTATCAAAAGAGCTAACTGTTTTCTGTTTTTCTATTGCTCTTCTGCACTCTTCCGGTGTTCCAATAGATTTATACTGCTCCCATTTTGCCGCATCTTCATAAGTAAGGATTTTAGCGTTTATCGGGTGCTGCTTTCCAGGTTCTTTTAGTTTGTATTCTAAGTTATCCACTACATCTTGAAGCGAAATTGCATCGCCAAATATTGTATACAAACAGTCTTCTAACTCTCTGTACTTTTGGAGATCGTCTAATGCTTTAATGATTGCCTCCATATTTTCGAGAGGAATATTATATAAAGCACCTATGTTTTTACACCCCATTGTTTTTGCTTCATGTAAAATTTTTTTATAATCTTCTGCAATTATTTTTTCAAGATTATTGCTATTATTTGCCATAATTGTTTTGCGCCTCCTAATTTTAAAATGGTGATAGTTATTCCTATACTTATAATATGTACGATATATTTTGTTTTCTCGGCTTTTCTACAAGAAAATTAGGAAGTTTTTATATGCTGTATAAATAAAAATAGTCATAACCGTTGCAATAACAGCGATTATGACTATAATTTTTATTTATTTATTAATTTTAACGATTCGCGCCTGTAATACAATCCTCGTATTAAAAAATCTATTCCACTTCCTAATGCAAATCCCAAGATTCCAAATGGAATTACAGCACTTATTGCTGCTATAGGAATCCGGACAATTATTCCAACTAGGCCGCCAAATCTAAGACATTTTGTAGCGCAACAACTCGTCAGGAATCCTCTGTGATTTTCGTATAATTGTATCAGCAAACATTGTGAATTATATAGTATTGTTATAAAAAATGTTTGAGGAAGACTTAAATCGCCATGCATAGGTAGTACCATTATCATTGCTACGATATAACTTATTATTACAGTTGGTATATATACTTGTTTTGAAATGGATTTGGATTTTTGATATTTTTCTTTTATATTGTTAATACTGCTTAATTTAACAATTTGATTTGTATAGCAGCTATCTGTGATTGCCTCAATACTTGTTGCTATTCCGTATCCAACACTATGGAGAGCATATAATTCTGTTCCCAAATGACTGGCAAGTATGTTGAAAGTAACTGTAGCAATTTTACCTAAAATACGATCCACCAAAATATCTTTGGCACATTTAAAGCATTCGAAAAGTATTTTTAGCTTTGGTTTGATAGCTTTAAATCTACAGAAGAAAAAAAAGTACACTATTGTCACTATATCTGCTAAACCGGTAGCTATTATTAAATGATAACATTCACCGTGATTTAGGATAACAATAGTATCGAATAATATCATTGTCGTGTAAAACAATACGTTCGCAATAACGATATTCTTATTCTTGCAATTTACTTCTATATACGAATAAAAGAAAGATTGAATCTTAGCTGGGACTAACAATATTCCTTTATACAAAAGGCATAAACTAAATAATCTGTATTGGTTCTCTGTTAGATTATATATATGAGAAATCTGATTCCTAAATACTATTATCAAAATGCTGCAGAGAACTGTAGCAATCATCTCAAGAATAAAGCATTCTGTTTCATTTTTCAGTTTTACCTTATAAGCATACTCACCTATTTGACAGATTACGCATATAAACCAGTAAATTATTGTAAATGCAGACATAACACATATACTATCTATGCTTATAGTGTTTCCAAATGCGGAATCTACCAAATCTAAAATGGCAATTGATGCGCCGGTAAGCGCAAAGACAAAAAATTGCTTCATAACTCGCACCTCTTATACATTAAAAATTATTTTTTTAGAAAGAAAAGTAAATACTTTCATTTTCCCCGTTTGGACATGGCACAGTCTAAAACATGATTCCAATGTTGCCAAGGTGCATTTAATGCTTCTTTTACGGTGTTATGGCGGTATAAATTATTTTTTGTAGAATATACCCAAAACGTATCAGAAGAGTTTATGGTGTAACAAAATTTTTCAGTATCATATATAATTGTGATGTCTTTATTGGTCTTATCATTGTAAAATACATAAATATGCTCAGCTGGAATTTCGCTTAAAATCCAGCCAGACAAAGAAAAACCTTCCTTTTTCAATTGCTTGGCAAAAAAGTTACAAGCTTCAAATCTTTCTTTGCAAAAAATTAGATAATCACTTTTGTCTCCTGGATATATGTTAGGATGTCCATTGGCACATGAAAGTCCCCAGTTAACGCAATAAACGCAGCTCCTGCGCGCAGATAGATTATTGTTGTTAAATTTCTGATATAATTTTTTCTTTATTCGTTTATTCATGCAGTTCCCTTTCTGAAAGTTATTCCATGTTTTTTAATTGTTTTCCACTAATCGATATAATTTCCTAATTACAATATGTACGATAATCTCCGTTTTTCTCGGATTTTCTGTAAGGGGAACAATATTTTTCTTAAAATACAAAAAAGGCTGCATACTGAGTTATCAGTACACAGCCCATCTTTTTGCAGTTTTTAATATAATTTTTGCATATCGCTTGGCATTCTTAAATCTCCTCTTGGGGAAAGGGAAATTGTACCAACTTTCGGACCATCTGGAATACAGGATCTTTTGAATTGTTGAGTTCTGAAACGATTGAAAAATGTGTGAAGTGTTTTTTTGATTTCATTCTTGTCTATGTCCGGGAATGCAATTTCCGCAAGCTTTTGAATACGTGCGGCATTGGAGCCGTTACGTAGAAAATGATATAAAAAGAAATCGTGCAAATCGTATTTTCCAATACTGTCTTCTGTCTTTTGTACAATGTTTCCATCTTTATCAGATGGCAAAAGTTCAGGAGAAATAGGGAGATTTGCAATTTCACACAGGAGCTTACACATATTTTCGGTATCAGCTTTCTCAGCAGCATAAGTCTGGACAATATATTTTACCAGAGTTTTCGGGACTCCACAGTTTACAGCATAATTACTCATATGGTCGCCGTTATACGTACACCATCCGAGAGCCAGTTCTGACATATCACCAGTACCGATGACAAGTCCACCTGTCATATTTGCATAGTCGAATAATATCTGTGTACGTTCTCTCGCTTGGATGTTTTCATATGTTACATCAAAAATATCATCAGGATGTCCAATATCTTTCATATGCTGTCTGCACGCTTTTTCGATATTTATTTCTATTTGTGTTATTCCCAATTCATCCATCAGCCTGTTCGCAATGGATTTTGTTGTAGAAGTTGTGCCAAATCCCGGCATGGTGATGCCGTAGATATTCTCATATGGGAGATTCAACATGGTAAATGCTTCATAGCAGACGATAAGAGCCAATGTACTATCTAATCCACCGGATATTCCAAGGACTACTTTTCCGATACCGGTTGCACGGAGTCTCTGTACAAGTCCCTTTGCCTGTAACGATAAGATTTCCATACATCGGTCTTTTCTGTTTTCTGTGTTGCCTGGAATAAATGGATATGGATTAACTTTTTGCGGCCATATCTGTTCGGCTGGTGTACAGGTTGTATCTGTTGTAATTTTTATGACATTTGTGGCATCTACCCAGGAGTCACTATTATATCTACGGCGGTCATTCATACATCGTTCTAAATCAACTTCGCTTATTGCAAGATTGTTTTCCGATAAGATGGTAGGTTCATCACTGCTCTTATTCTGATGAAAAGAGCTTGTAGTTTCATTCGAAATTCTGCCATTATCTGCAATAATGCAGTGGCCAGAAAAAATAAGGTCTGTACTGCTCTCTCCTGTTCCACTTGAAGCATATATATACCCGCATCTGCATCTTCCAGATTGCATTGCAACAAGATCATGTCTGTATTTTCTTTTTCCAATTACATCATTACTTGCGGATGGGTTTACAATGATATTTGCTCCAGCTTTGCACAAATTTCCACTTGGAGGAGAACTTACCCATAAATCTTCGCAGATTTCCGTTCCGATATTTGCACCGTAAGCGTCTTCGATAATCAGATTCGGAGAGAATGGAACGGTTATAGGACCGTATTCCATATCGTTAAGAGTAATTTCATCGGAAAGTCTCTTGTCTGCACTTGTAAACCACCGTTTTTCATAAAATTCCCCATAATTGGGAATATAAGTTTTAGGTACAATTCCGAGGACTTTTCCCTTATGCAAATATACAGCACAATTGAAAAGTCTGTTGCTTTCATCTTCTACCGGCATTCCAAGACATATAATGGTTTGTAATTCTTTTGTGTTTTCTGCAATTTTGCCAAGTGCTTTCTGTGCCTGCACAAGAAGCTCTTTTCTTAAAAACATATCGGCGCAGGTGTATCCTGTAATACAAAGTTCCGGGAATACTAAAAGCTGTGCTTTATTTTCGATGCCAATAGAATTTGCGATTTTTATGATTTTTTCAGCATTTTTCATGCAATCTCCAAGAATAACTTCTGGAGAAGATGCGGCTACACGATAAAAACCTGTATACATAATAATTCCTCCTTAAAGACTTGGAGAGACATTTCAGCCTCTCCAAGTTTAAATTAGTTATCATTTTTCATTCGATAGTCAATGCAGCGATTCAGATATTCCACATAATCAGGATTTTTACACATGCCCTTTCCTGCTGTGTCTGAAATCTTTGCTACATCCATTCCATTGCATTTAGTGGTTTTCATAACAATATTGAGAGCCGGAACATTGGTATCATTGCTTAAGTATGTTCCGATTCCAAATGCAACGTTTATTTCTTTGTAGAAATGTCTGTAAAGATTATCGGCACGCTCAAAATCAAGGCTGTCGCTAAATAACAATGTCTTTGTTTTTGGGTCAATGCCAAGCTTTTTGTAATGCGCTATCATTTTTTCTCCCCATTCGTATGGGTCTCCACTATCATGACGCACACCGGAGAAAAGTGTTGCGTATGTAAGCTGGAAGTCTCTTAAGAAACAGTCTGTGGTAATTGTATCTGTAAGGGCAATACCATTTAATACACCGTATTCCTTTACCCATGCATCCATGGCATACCAGTTTGAATATGCAGGATTATGCTTGTGATTACCCTGTCCTGTGCACATAATCCATTCATGAGCCATTGTTCCAACAGGTGTAAGCCCATATTTCTTTGCAAGATATACGTTTGATGTACCAATAAATCTTGATGGACTGTGCATGGTATCATTTAAGTGAGCAAATTTCTGTACGGCAAGTTCCTGTGCTTCAGCAGAAAGTCTTCGTCTTAAGCCAAATTCTGAAAATGTGCCTGCATACCAGTGGCCATTTTTCAGATTTTCAAATTTTGCATCAAGTCTTTCTTTGAAACTCTTAAGCAAGTCGCTGTAATCGTAAGCCATTTTGAAATATACTTCGTTTACAATAGCAAGTGTTGGGATTTCATACATGGAAGTATTAAGCCATGTACCCTTTGCCTCAATTGAAAGCCCGCATGGAGCATTTGTTGTAATTTCAAAATCTTCAAAACGTGGCTGCCATAAGCGAAGAAAATCAACATATGACCCTTTTATCCATGTAATTCCATCGAGGTATGAAAGTTCATCTTCTGCGAAGCGCAGCCCGCAAAATGCTTTGACCTGCTCTTTGATTTCTTCAACCATTTCTTTTGTAAAATGTACATCCGTGTTACGGCACTTGAAAGTCCATGTGGTTTTGTAATCGGTAAACTGATGGAAAATTGTCTGTCCCATTGAAAATTTGTACATATCTGTTTCTAAAAGACTTGTAATAATCTGTGGTAATCTCATATTTTGCCTCCTTAAATAGTGTTGACCTGTAACATTTTAATTGTTTCAACTGCTGCTTTGTGACTTTCCGGTGTGACACATGCACATCCGTTTTCAATAAGGAAAATTTTATTTTCCGGACAGAATGTTTTTGCTATTACAATATTACTTACAACACATATACCGGTACAGAATCCACAGAAATAAAATTCTGCATCTTTAACAACATCATCCTTAAGTAATTTTCCAAGATTAATACTGCCAAATGTTGGCTTATCAATAAATCTTGTGTCTTTCATATGATTAGTATTTTCAAGTTTGTGAAGTGCAGCATTAAGGCGTTCATCAATTTTCCATCCATCAGTGCCCTTTATACAATGAGGAACTGGAAGCATTTTTCCCTCCTGTGTCTCAAGATAATGTTCATCATGTGTATCTCTTGTAAAAATTATCTCGGAGTATTTCCCAGATGCTATTTCTTCTGCGATTACATTGGTTGCTGCATCACATTCTTTGTTTCCAAGCGCACCGGTTATAAAATCGTTTTGTGCATCAACTACGATTAATACTTTTTCTGCCATGTTGATATCCTCCTATTTCATCATAAAATCTTCATCATCTGCCTCTAAGAGCATTTTCCGTAAGGTTTTGAAGTCTCCCCACATTTCTCTAGGAACAGCTTTTTTGAATTTGTCATATTCTTCATGTAACAGCATTTCTCTAACCATGGTACTTGAGATGTCTACATCTGTTCTACCAGATGATTTAATGGATATATGCTTTAGGATGTCTTTATCAAACCAATTTTTTGCAATATTTGGATTGTCATTGTAGTAAAATACGAAAGACTTTTCACCGATTGCATTTACTACATTGCAGTAAAAGAAGGTTCCCCATTCTTTTACATATTCAGTAGCATTTTCCATACTCCAGTCAGACAGTGAAATAACCTGTACATTGGCACCATACAGTTCTTCTGCCCGCAAGATTTTTTCTACAACATCTTTTCTGTATTCAATTGGAAATGGGTTTCTTTTTGTTCCGTTCTTATTGGCGCTTCCTATCACAACAAGAACATTTTTACATTCTGATGCTGCTTGTTTTATCATGCTTAAATGCCCATTATGAAACGGCTGCGCTCTTGTCAATATCACGCCATTTTCATATTTCTTTTCTTTTGGCTTTTCAGATTCTAACTGGCTGGTATCCAAATTGATATATCTGTATACAGATGCCATTCTTCTGCCTGTTATTGGTTTTTCTGTCTTATTTAATGGAATAATATCATCAGAGATTTTATCTCTGAATGCTTTTGGGTATACAGGTTTACCAATTAATACTTCATACACCTGCTGTAAATCCGGAATTGTAAATTCCGGTGGAACAAGATTGTATACAATTCCTGTGTACTCGGCCTTGTTTTTTATTCTCATAAGCCCTTCCAACACAATCTGCCCATGGTCAAAAGCTAATGCTTCACTGGATATGCTTACCGGAACAAAATTCTCAACAGTAATGATGCCGTTTTTGAATTTTTCGGATTTAAGAGAATATTTTATTTCAACAGTATTATCTGAGAATTTGAGAATACCGTCTGATAAATCAATATCAAACCATCTGGCATCTTTTGCATCGTCCCCAGCAACAGCTGTCTGTTCGTATCCATACGGAAGCAGGGCGATATATGAAATATCAATAATTCTCATACGTGGGTCCCTGTCTGGCTTGCTCATGGTATAAAGCTGCTCCAGATATACGCCGGTAAGACTGGTCTCTTCTTTAAGTTCCCTGCAGGCTGCCTCATACGCTGATTCGTCAATATTAATGAAACCGCCCGGTAATGCCCATTTGCATATTTCTGGATGTGCTTTTCTTTTAATTAAAAGAATCTGCATACAACTTAAATCCTTTTTCATCCGAATAACCATTATATCCACAGTTACTGATGGTCGGTCATAATCCCCTGGTTTGTAAGCTGCTAAAAACTCCTGTTCTGTTAAACCGTTTTCATCTTTTTTACACATATTCTAAACACCTCATCTGTTTATGACTATTTTTATAATACTATTATATTATTGAATAAATAATATGTCAACACATAAAATATTATTTTTATAATATAATAGTGTTTGCATAATAATATTCTTGATTTATTTATAATATGTACGATATTTTAAAAAACTGCCGGGCTTTCTACAAAGAAAAAGAACCATTTCTGGCTCTTTTTTGAAGCTTCACTATTATTTTCTTCTTTTATTAATTTAACATAGGCAATAATGGTGGCATTTTCCCTGTTTCATATACTGTTTCAAGTTGTGGAGCCATGAATTCCCCAATTGTTTTACCATCTGGCAATACAATATCATAAAAGAATTCACGTTCTATTGTGCTAATGCCACTTTCTACAGCCTCAAGTTTCGCCTTAATAATAAGGTATAGTGATCTCCAGCGGGACCTGCAAACCTGCTCCCATGCCGCGTATGCCTGCTGTTCTGTTCTCTTTATACGTTTTGCTGGTGTGTACCAGAAAGCACCATCCTGCTTATCTGGCAGCGGCAATACAAACCGAATTTGCCTGTTCGCTAAAGAAAAACCAATTACTGCCATATTTTCTTTGTAACCGGATAGAAATTGTCCAGCACCGGCTTTGATGATTAATTCTTCGATATCTGCTTTTGTTTTGGTGACAGAAACAGATGTATTTTCTGCGTATGACATATTAAAAACTCCTCTTTCTTATCCAATTATTTCATCTGCAATAAGTCTTGCATGTTTTCTGCCATAATGATCTGATAACAACATAAGCCAATAAGTTTCTGGCATATGTACCCAGTATATTTCTTCATTGAATCTCATTACAAACGCTATCGAAAAGCTTGCAGCAGCACATGGAAATGGTGGGTTTAGGCTAATACCCACTGGTTCGTATTCGCGTTCACGCATCTTTTTTACGGTTTCTGATAACGAATCTTCAAAGAAGCTATTATCTTGAGTATGGTTTGAATAATTTAACAAACCATCATTAACCTTATTTTGTAGGCTATTTACGAAATCTTCTTTACTGAATAATGCCATAAATTCAATCCTTTCTTCGTTTGTTTACAGGCTTTAGCTATAAGTAATTGAAAAATTTTGTATGTATACTTATAATATGTACGATATTTTTATTTTTTTCGGTTTTTCTACAAGAAAAATAGAGCCTTTTATGCTAGGCTCTATTTTGAAATTAGTTTATTTTTTTTGCAATTTCTTCAATAAGAAAATGAATAATTTCTGCTTGGGTATGAGGTTCTTCCGCATAATTAATAACGTCTTTACTAAGGAAATCTGGATTAACGGAATTGATAAATTTTTCAATCATGTTGATTCGTTCATCTTTGGCAAAAGGCAGAAATTCTACCTTATTTTGAAATCTTCGCAGCAAAGCTTGGTCTAAACGGTCGCATCTGTTGGTTGCGGCAATAACTATTTGTCCGTCAATTAATGTGTCTAATGATTGCATTAATGCGATAGTTGTTCGTCCAAGTTCTCCATCTGCGCCAGTATCATTTCCTCTTTGCAGACCGATACAATCGATTTCATCCAGCATTAAGACACATTTTTGTCCCTTGCAATAGTCGAATACTCTATTTACGTTTTGTGCTGTTTTTCCAAGATAAGATTCAATTAAATATGAAAAATTCAAATACGCATATGGTAATCCTAATTTATAGGCTGTGTATTTTGCAAATTCTGTCTTTCCTGTGCCTGGTACTCCATAAATTATGGTGCTATTCATATATGGAATACCATATTCAAGTAATTTTGTTGTAGTTTTAACACCACTTTCTATTTTTTTATATAATTCACGCTGCTGTTTTCCTAAATAATAGCGTTCTTCGTTGAAATTAGATACATCTTGCATATTAAGAAGTCCCTTGATATTTGATGGAAGCTCGAACATGTTTGTTGAGCCATTTTCCAATAATTTCTTAAAATATACAACTTTTGTTTTATTTTTTTTAGTATTATCGTTAAGACAACAACAAATAGCTTCCTTTTTTGCATCTTGTATTCTGTTTTCAGCTAATGCTTTTACGCATGCCAACATATGTTCATCCATTCCCATGTTTTTATCTTCCTTTCTCTGCTGTTATTTTCTTTATGTATGCCAGTTCTTGCTAAATAGTCGCTATTTTCATCTTTTTTAAATCGTTTAGAAATTCTTCTATGATTTCTTCTTTTGAACTATCCCAATCCAATTGTTCAAAAATAAAATCGGGATTGCTTGCGTATTTTACTTGTAGAGCATCAACATCTTTTACACAAAACTCTCCCATTGGGTACATTTCGCTGTCAATGGTATAAAAGCTAAGATAAGTCTGAAATACCATCTCTTTGTCATCTGTATCCCAGACATGTATGAAAGTGACTTTTAATCCACATCTTATATCATGTAGGACTGTTTTTACCCATTCAGCACCTTTATTGTGTTTCTTAGAATAAGCCGCGGCTTCATTAATGAATTTCTTCACACAGTCAAATTGCAAAATAGGAATTTGGTAAATAACTGCTGTTGTCACATGATTCATCTTTGAAAAGTAAACTCCTTTCTACTATTATTTAGTTTTTGCCAGCCACAATAATCGTTAGACCATTTTTGATATGCTCTTCCGGATCTGACCATTCTTCTGAAGCGATGACTCTTGTATGTATTCCGTAGCAATCTCCATCCAGTGCAATAATATGTCCGTTTTTAACTGCAAAACACCCTGCAAAAATGCCGTCTTTATCCTCCTTGCAGGCAATACGATAAGATACGTAATCGTAATCTTTCTTTTTGATCAAATCTTCAATTGTTGGGTATGGTTTGTTGTATTTTTTCATGATAATCTCCTTTATTGGTGTTATTGGATTTTGCTATTTTTTTTCATTGCTTTCTGGAATTCTTCTGGTGTGCCGATTTCTTCATATTTCACGCAATTTTCAATAACCTGTCCGACCGTTCCATGCCTTTTAGCAAGGTAAACATACTTCATAGCTGCTTTTAATTCTTCCAATGTACCGATTGCACGGTACTCTTCAATCAAATTTTCTGCGGCTGCAAGGTCGCGCATATTATTCAATACGTTTTCAACAGTAATCCCGTGTTTCCTGTACTGCTGAACCTCTTTCAGAGCTTCAATTGCCATCTCGTAACCTTGGATTTCTCTTTTTCTCTCGTAATTCTGTGTACACATTTTGGCTAAATCAATAGAGTTCTGGAGTTCTTCAATTGCTTCATTCTCCGTCATGACTACTCTCCCTTCTGTGGATATAAAAGTTTCAAATCGTATCCACTTTCTATAAATTTAATTGTTAATTCATGATTGACCGCATTACCAAGTTTATCGTAAATCCAATACATGTCCTCTTGCGTGAATTGTGTTCCGAGATATTCATTGTATCCAGAAAGAAGCGATTCTCTCCATTCTTTATTTCTCTTCTCTTGGCGGTAAGGTTCTCCCTTTGCAAGTGGTCTGGAACACCACTCTAAAAGTTTACAGATAATATCTTTCTGTGTATTACAGTCTTTTGCTGTAAAATATACATTCCCTTTGTCTGATAAAATAAGTTCTCCAAATTGAGTAAGATAACTCTTCGGAAAGCATTTCATCACATCGAAAATTTCATTAAGCATCCTTTTCCTCCGTTTTTTTCAACTTGGCTTTTGCTTCAGATTCTGTGAGAAATACTGTTTTGCCAATACCAGACAATGAAATCGTAAATTTTTTCTCACTATTTATGTAAGCACTTTCCGGACCTGTTTCATTGTCAATCCATTCATGCAACCATTTTGCTTTAACCGCAATCTTCATCCAATTTCTTTTTGCAAAGCGGAATGAAACAATTCGTGCCGGAAAATATAATGGAATCTTATGGTCAATGTTCTCACACTCCATATCCTTTATTGGGAGTATCGCGCTATCTACATAAACAGTATCTCCCACCTTACACGGCAACCCCAAGAACAATTCCTGTTCCTCTGCGTCCTCATATTTTCCTAATTTTTCAAGAATTTCTGTCAGATTACTCTCTGATGAATCTGATTTATGAATTAAATTTAACGGCTTTCGTGGTAAATGTTCTCCCACTGCACTTACTTTCGTTAATCTCTCCATGCTATTCCTCACTTTCTGCACTAAGCCAATCTAAGCAGCTTGATTCGCCTTCATATTCTTCACCAAATGTATTGTTGAAGGTTGTTAAAAATTTTGCCAGTTCCTCATCCGTCATACTCCGGATCCGGTCTGCATTAGTTTTCTTTCTTGTTATCTTCTTTTTTTCTCCCATTTTTTCTTTCAATGTTATATATCCTCCTTCATATTAAGTGCCAATATATCTTCCCAATTTGGTGTAAAGCAATGCTTTAGGCGAAACTTTTTCTTTTTCTTCTTACTTCTGGGTGAACAATATTCATTTAGCTTTATGATTTTAATTTCATAGCCATTTATAGTTTTTGATTTGATAGGAATATGATGCATTTTCTTCCAATTATTTGATTCATATAATCTACCTTTGGGACATGTCGTAATAATATCTTCAATTTCTAACATCTATTTAATCCTCCTTTTTTCATTCTTCATTCACAATATGTACGATTATTTAAAAAATAAAGAACGTTCTACAAGAAAAAATGACGAGTTATAAAAATGATGTGGATTTATAGGCTTTATATCCCTTTTACATGCGTTGGGTTTATCTATATCGCTTAAGAGATGGCTCTCCGGTGGCTTTCAGGTGCCGATACGCCCTAGTCCAGCAAGGAAGGAAAGGAAGCTTACCATGGCAGACCACCCGGAGCTATTAGGGAACCGATGAATATTGTGGAATTTTGTTGTAGAAAAGTGCTTGGCTGGGAAATATAAACTGTGGATATGCGTAAGATTATAGGCTATAGGTGAAATATAAACTGCGGGCTGAATAGGAAACGGGAAAGAAAAATAGAAAGGAAATGCTTGTAGAAAATCAAGAACGTTTGGTGGTGGATGGCGGCGGGATAGATGAAGGGGTAACGAAATGAAGTAAAATACAGAAGAATAGAAGAACTGTTTGCGGGAAATACAATGGTAATTGCTTGTAGAAAAGTATATTTGCTATTTTTCTTGTAGTTGACACGCATCCGTAGGAATGGGATGGCGGCAGGCCTGACGACAAATCTTATACGCAGGTGGCAGCGTAATTGTAGTTTTTCTGTAAAATGAAAAATGCTTGTTTCTTCCTATGAAGCGACACTTATGGTAATTAGCTACTGTTCCATTCATACTTTCACATGATGGTGGCTAATTTGACGCTCCTCAAACCTAAAGGTTCGGGGTTTTGCCAGCTAAATTATAAAAAAAATGTACTTACACTCCGGGGCGCATCCCTACAGTTTGGCAAAATGCTCCTTTTTCCAGTTATCATTGCAAAGGAAATACAAAAATATATATATACAGTAAAGGAAATATTCGAATACATGTTAGATATATAGATTTATAACAAGCAGAAGATACAAAAAGAATATAGATGATGATGCATAATAAGTACAGATGATTAGAATGAAATAATAGCAAATATAAAGAAATATGTACCAGCAGATGCAATATAGCTAGATACCAGGATACATAGGGAACATAGCACGATTCCTGTATAAAGGAAATATGGACCGCAACAGGAAGATGAAAGGAATACATCAAAGAACTGACGAAAGAATGTATGCCTGAAAACAATATAGAATGCATGAAAGGAATTATGAGAGAAAACAATAGTGAAGACAAATACATCCCAGAAGAAAGAAAAAAGAAAAGCTCTGGGAGATCCAATGAATGGACGTTCGCCAGAGCGTGAGATACATGAAATACATTGTATGGCATAACAGACGGAAATATAAAAAAATATTGTAGTATGCGATTACGACGGATATTGTTGTAGAAAACGATACGTGATTATCTGCACATCAATCAGTTTCAATAAAGGACTGCCTCCATCCGGTCAATGAAAAACCAGATGCCTGGAACATGATCATGAAATCGGTTATTGTCCCATTCGTTTACAACAACATGCTGTCCGACACGATATATCATATTGCCAATATCACTTTTTACTTCCTGCATTCCAGTCTCCTCTCCGTCAAGTGTTGTGATACTTAATACAAGAGCCAGATTTGTACGGCAGCGCCGGTCAGAACCACTTAGTCGTTTCGCGTTATCCGGTATGTACAATTTTACAATATGACCGCCAGCTTTCTTATAGCCAATAAATGACCCTTCCGCCGGACACGCCATTGGCACATATCTATCGTGTGCCGTATCTGTTAGCTGTGCGCCAACAAATGAGGCACGGCTGAAATCGCAGTTGGTGAATTCGGCTCCGGTTGCAAGTGTGTCGTCCAAGATGGCTCCGGTAAAGTCTGTGCCTCGTGCAATACATTTTCTCATATCACTACCCTTCAGATTCGCATGGCTGAAATTGGCACCGCTTATATCCGCACCAATAAGTTTCAGATTCCTGCCACTGATATGTGAAAAATCTGCATTACGCAAATCCTGCCACGAAAGGTCACGGTTATTTACTACTCCGCCATGGAAATTTAATGCCGTCTCTTCGTTACCATCCCTGTGGTATGCTTCAATAATCTGTTCTAATTCTTTCTGTTCGTATATTTTCATTTTTATTCTCCTCATTTTTCTTTGTATACAGTATGTTCGATGTCTTGGAAAATAAAAGAATAATTTTGTAGAAAACAGATGGAAAATTACAAGAAAAATTACAAGAAAGAAAATGTGTGCGGTTATGCGTGGCAAAGCGGATGAATTTATTTGTAGAAAAGGTGGTGTATCTTAACTTGAAAATTTTTGTTGTAGAAAGGAATTGGATATGGCTGTAATGAGATAAAGTGGCTAAATTTGGAATTTTGTTGTAGAAAGGTATTATTTTATGCCGAAAGGTAATTATGAGCAAAATGAGGAAAATATAAGCTTGTAGCAAAACTAGCAGTAAAAAAGAGGCTTGGTTATACGCCACGCCTCTCTTTCCTTTTTGTTTTTATATTCATTATTTTGTTGCTTTAATATTATCACTTGTATCCCAACGGATGCTTCCGGTTGGATTATAATTGCGGGATGTAGCTTTATATTCGTCAATGGCTGCCTGTCTACTATCTTCTGGAGTATAGCCTTTTGGCAATATTCCTCTGTTAGCTTCTGCTTCTACAATAACATTATTACACCAGATGTTGAAGTTGGCTAAAAATGCATGTCTGAAAAATATTTTATAGATAAGATTTAATGGTACAGTAAGGAAATCTAAAAGGATAAGTAAAATGGTTTGCAGTAAGGCACTTACCAGATAGCAAATTACTGGGTAGAGCAAAAACTTCACTCCGAGAGTCTGTACTACTTTAATCAATTCTGCTCCGGTTAAAATTCGTTCTGCATATACACAGGTACATGGATATGTAGCCAATAGTACAAATAGGAATCTCCATTTATTTGGTGCCAGCACTTTCCACAATGCGCCACCGGATAGTAAGGTGTCTTTTGTGACTCTCCTTATGTATTTTATAAACTTTTCCAATTTCTCACCAAAATTATATAAATGTCTTGTGACGATACTTAATGGTCTTAAGATTTTTGCAATTTTTTCTTTCATAGTTATTCAACCTCCTTTATCTATAATATGTGCGATATTTTAAAATTTGTAGAGCTTTCTACAAAGATTTTTTGCGTGAATTTAATTTCATCATGTTTAGTCTGGTTGGTTATTGCTGTTAGCCATATATTATTACTGACTTACAGGCGATGTATCATGTATCACAACGCTGATGTGGTCTTAATGTCACTAACGTGCGTATCACACATACCTATAATAGTCTTTACGTTCTACTTTTGTCAATAACGTGACGTTAGCTTGTACTGGCACTGTTACACTAGCGTCGATAACGTGCCTACATGACGTCTGGAACAGTATGAATAGTGTCACTAACGTGCCATATATTATATAATATGGTGTCACTAACGTGCGAACAGGTGACGGGGATTTTAGGCACGCAGGGGATATATAATGTCATTAACGTGAGTATTATTTATGGCATACGGGCAATATACGGCGTCAATAACGTGAGGTCTTTTCACAGTGTACAAGTGGTATGCAGTGTCAATAACGTGACGTATATATGTATCTAGTTGCGTGCAATAACGTGACGCATATTATAGTAATTTGGCATACATTAGGTGGCAGTAACGTGACATATTTAGGCATTGGTGGTGGCATATCCAATGTCATTAACGTGCCGTTATTATATAAATATAAGGCTAGTAACGTGACATATCTTATTTATTTTCTTGTATGTTTTCTTGTATAAAAGAGGGTTGGCAGCCGGTACACTACTGGATAGCAGGTAAATACAGAAAGTATTAGGAAAGAAAGGCTGAAAACACGCTGGTTGCAGGCATTACAGTAGTTCTATGGTACTCTCCTATTGGTTTCGGTTTGTATTTTCTTGTATTTGTTGGTGTTGGGTACGATATATGTATGAAATGATATGTTTCATGACTGTATATACCAAAAAGTGGCGTATTTGCGGCATTTTAGACGAGTATTCTTGGCGTGCAAGGGCTTGCAAAAGAAATAAAAAGCGTAGTATGGGGTATATGATGCGCTGAAATGCATTGGAGAGGTGAAGTGTATGAAGTAAGGACAAATATATTTTCTTTTTTTTGAGGGATATTTTTGCTCAAATTTATTAGCTACTATTTGCCTGATTTTGACACGAACCCTATATATACTAGGGTTCATATCAAAAAGTTACTATCTTTTTGGAGAATTGTATGAACTTATTGTACATAAAATTCCTGCATATCATCAAGCCTAAGACATCCAAGTACACCAGTTTTATAACAACCACAATCCGTATTAATGAGATGTCCAGACATATTTTTTGAAATGCGTCCACCACCATGGGAATCTGTGATGCCGTAAGAGCATGATGGAGTTGTATTATGCCCGCAAATAAAAGTAGTGTTGTGATAGCTGGAATATAAATCATGGTAAGTGATTGCAAGCTGTTTATAATCAGGGCATTTATATTGTCTGCTCCATAAGGTCTCCCATAATAATTTTTTGGAGACATCATTCCTGTAGATAGTCTCGTTAATGTAATAAGGCAGATGCATAGCATGTGCAAGATAAAATTGTCTACCGCTTATAATTATGTTAGGTATGGCTATTGGACATTTTTTTAAAAAATCCAATATTGTGAATTGTTTGTCAAAAGACAAAGAATAGAATTCTTTTTCTGTAGGAGTTGAACCATTACAATACCAGGTTGCATAACAGGAAGCATCAATTGCTGATTCTAACATCATTTCTTCATGATTTCCTAAAATGAAAATCATATTTTGGGATTGCATAACCTCTAATAGTAATTTAATTGGATTTGGGCCACGGTCTATAATGTCCCCATTAATGTAAAGAGTATCAGCATCACTGAATTTGATTTTATACAGCAACTTATGAAATTTATCATAGTTGCCATGTATATCACTTATTATGTATGTCATAAATTTTCCTCCGGTATTTTATAAATACAATCCACAAGGCTTCCGTGGTATTGGTAAATTTGTATTTTGCATTTTGAAATCTATAGAAAAAGGGTAGTTACTACTACCCTTTTTTATCATGCGGTCGTTTGTATATGCATCTATATATCATATCCTTTTTCTGCTCGTCGTAGCCTATAACCTGTGAAATCTCTTGTACTTTAAAGTCTTGCATATAAACAATTGTCTCAAAAGATTTAAGGGAACGCTTTGTTTGTTCGTATGAAGTGGCAAATCCCCTCATGGCAAGATCACAAATTTTATCAATAGTTTCTTTTGCTGAATTTGTATGAAGTGTAAGAGCGGTTCTACATCCGGCATTACTTAATGTAATTGCGCTGCATACCTCACCGCCTTTTGCTTCTCCAATAACAAATACGTTAGCACCTGCTACTAATGCCATTTTTCCAAGTTCTTCAAGAGAGCAAGCTTCCTCCCCATCTTTTGGGTTATTGATAACGTGTTCAAAGATAACACCTTTTCTATAAGCAAATAACTCATCATTCTCCTGTATAACAAGGATTTCTGCAGAGTTTTCATAAGCATCCTCAAGGAACCAGTTAAGAGCAACTGTCTTTCCGCTTCCAGGAGGCCCGGCGAATATGATTCCCTTACTATGCCGTCCGCAATCGAGCAGATAGTCACGAACAGATTCATCGAACATACCTAACTGTATCAAATCTGGTGCGAGTAATTTCTTTCTGGAAACTTTTCGGATATGGATTACAGGGTATCCGGTAGACGAAACATATGCAGCAATGAAAGAAAATCTTAAGATGTAATTATCATCGTGGTCGTCAGTAAAGGTTTCCTGTTTCCTTGTGAGAGAAATTCTATTTTTAATTAACACTCCCGTGACAAAACGTACATAATCGTCATCGCTTATAAAAGTGATATTTGAAGAATATGCTTTTCCTCTAATTCGCGCACGGATGTCGTCTGGTGCAGTGATTTTCACATCCGTAACCTGCGGGTCATCGATTAAGTCCTGAACAATATAAAGTTTGAACAAAGCTCTATATAGTTTGTCCATCAAGGCAGGTAAGTCTTCCTGTGGCATTTGTTTTGTATTTATATAATTCTTTACTACAAAGGTTTTTACAATGCTCATAAAGTCTTCTTCTTTTGTCTTTCCCTGCATAACATTGTAGTAAGAATCTTTTTCAACACCAGTAATGTAATTCATTGTTTCGGTAAAGATTCTAATAAAGTTGTCATATGTTATAATTGTAGACGTTTGCATATCACGAGTTTTTAAGTCGTAAATCATATCTCCGTTATATTCTGCACTTGGCAAATCAACGGGAACATAACGTCCATGCAACGAGTTAAGAAATGGATGTTCTTCTGTTGCATCTAAAAGTAATTTATTTTGTTCTTGCAGTGCCGCCTTATATTCTTCTATCTCCTCTTTTGAAAAAACTGTTTTGGTGTTTGATTTTACAATAAGTTTTCCTTCTACATTTTCTTCTTTTGAAAATGCGTCTGCATCTTCTCCAATGTAAGCTAAAAAGTTAGAAAAATCAGGGTGTTTTTTATAACATCTTATTAAAATATCTACACATAAATTACTACCCTTCATTCCTGCCGATATAGAAAGAATTTGCATATCACACTCTTCTTTTTGTAATTCAAGAAAATCTCTTGTTTTTTTACATAAAGAATCACCGCCAATCGTGGTAGAATGTTCACTTTCGTAAAACGTAAGTGGATTCTTCCATGGCCCATCTTTGTCAGGTACTACTACTTCTGCAATTTCTGCAAATGATGTCCCTTTTGCAAAAGGCATAGTCTCTGCTGTCTCGTAATGTCTATAATCTTTTTCAAGTTGTTGCAGACTTGCCTTATTTCTTACGGTAATACATCGCATTATTTGTTATCTCCTTTCCTATGCTTTATATAGACAATATGTTTGAAAGGAGACTGATTTTTTAATTTTTTGCATAATAAAAGGGCCTTCAGCCCTTTTATTAAAATATTATTCTTGTGGTTTTTGAGTTGAGACATCAATAGAACGTCCATAAATGTTGTCAACTGTAAGTGTATATGCTTCGTTTGCCACTGCCGGGAATGTGGCAGATAAAGTGCCATCACCGTTATTGGTTAGTTCCCATACTCCATTATTGCCAACGATTTTAGCTGTTACATCCGGAACTCCTTCCCCGTTATCGTATGAAGCTGGGACATTTCCGTATGATACCACTACTGTCTTGTCTCCGTCACTGGCAGTTGAAATAGAATAGCTTTGTGAATTATTTCCTTGACTTGCATCAAAATCCATTTCTTCGGTGCTTTCTTCTTCATTTGATTCGTCTGGAACCGTATTTGGTACATTGAAATCGATATTTTCAATGTCTGGAGCTTCATCTTCCGGCATATTTATATATCTTACTAGCCCATATCCATTTATATAATAGTATCCGCTGTTAAAATAATCTGGGAAATTGATTTTTAACATAGTTTTTTTGTAAAAATCATAATCTACAAGTTTATAGGCTTCCATAGATACAAAAGCTTTAACGTCTGCTTTGAAATCGTAAATATGTTCATCTGTTCCAGTATAAATATAAGTTTCGTAAACAGCATCTTTTTTGAGATTTGTTATTGTTCCGCCTCGCGAAATGTTTGCTGCTCGAAGCTCGTCTTCACCTAATTTATCAACGATTACCGAATCTATCTCAAGACCGTATAATGTTGATACGTCTGAATCCGGTTCAATCGTCTTATCAGAAGAACTTAGCGAAAGTGAATATCTTCCAGATAAAGTCTGAGTGAGGTTACACATACCAAGCGTGTATCCTACATCTTCAAAACGTTCTACGATAAATTGATCTTCAAATACATCTGTATAATGATAAATTAAGCTGTCGCCTTTATACATTGTAGGCACTTTAACATAATCATTTTTAAACCAAAGTACTCTTTTGTCGTTTACAGATGATGATGTTTTACCAGTTTCAAATGAAGCATTTTCAGCGTAAAGCTTTTCGTACTTATTCTTTTTTGCTTTTTTTACATAAAAGCCGCCATCCTCCAGTTGATTTGCTTTTATTTGCTCTGTTTGATAGCTTTTTGCTTCTATTCCTCTAATAAACGGATTTTGACATCCAGTGCATATTAAAGTTATAGCGCATGTTAACGTTAATAGTTTAAATATTCTGTTTTTTTTCATTGTGTTTTACAGGATGCTCCTGTTCTCCTTTCGTTTTTCTTTAACTATAATATGTTCGAAAGGCATACAATTTTTGCAAAAAAAAGCCCCGCAGGTAGTTTAAAAAGTACTTAAACTATCTACGAGGTATATTAAAGTTAGTTTTTAAGAATACTTTTGGAAAAACTAAGAATAAGTTCCCTGATGCATTGACTTGTTGATAAGCCAATAGTTGTACATGCTTTTTTAAATGCATCATTTTCTTCTTCCGTAAGATACCCGGTTGCACGATAACTTCTTCGCGGATTTTTATTTTCCGGTGTAAATGATAAAGAAATTTCATCAAATAACTGTGTTGGAATGTCTTCTTTCTTTTCGGGTTTATGTTCTTCTTTTACAGGAGTTTCTTTAATCTGAGGTGTATTATCAATTTTCTGCATGGAAGCTGCTGCTTTTATGTTGTTAAAAATATCTTCACTTACATTTGATTTAGCCATATAATGTCCTCCTTATTATTGAATTAAAGTTTTTATAATTGTTGCATAATCAACTGCGGCATTACTGTTTGGATAATCGGTATATAACTTACCGCCTGTTTTCGCTTGAACATCTGCAATTGCCTGACATTTTCTTATAGGGTTTGGAAATACTTTAAAGCCTAATTCTTCACCTAATTCTGGTAATTGGGTCCAAATCTTTTTATCCAATGCATTTCGCTTATCATACATCGTAAGTAAGACCCCGTAGATTTCAAGATTAGGATTGAAGTTTAATTTTGTATCGCTGATGGTTTTGTATATTAAAGCTAAACCATCTAAAGCATATTTTGCCGGGCTGATAGGAATTATGATGCCATTTGAAGCAATCAGTGAGCTAAGCATATAGAATCCAAGTGTTGGTGGGGTATCAATTACAATATAATCATAATTTCCTTCAATTTTATGTAAAAAGTTTCTTAAAATGAAGAAATTTGAAGGATTTCCGGTGAAAGAGCTTTCAATTCCACTTAAGCTCGGATCACAAGCAACAATGTCGCCCATTTCAGTTTTTTGAATAAGCTCAGTTGGGTCATCAGACTCTAAATTAATGGATTTATTAAATAAATCGTAAAGGGTTGTCTGATTTTCTGTTTCAGCCAAGTAACTCCTAGTCGAATTACACTGTGGGTCTGTATCCACAACGAGAACACGGTATTCGCAGCGTGATAATGCATCTGCAATACTTAATACGGTAGTAGATTTACCAACGCCACCTTTTTGATTTGCAATTGTAATTATTTTAGCCATTTTATTATCTCCTTGTATTAAGATGGGGAATAGTACATAAACAAGCACATATTTTACTGTATTTTATACTGTACCGTTTATCACTATCTGTTATCATTTGTTATAACTGTAACCTATAGCACATTAAATGTCAACGCTTTTTAGCACATTTAGTAGCACTTTTTATAACAGTATTTAATGGGTGCAAATAATGTGATAAAAAATAGCGTTATCAAATAGTGCTATTATATAACGCTAAATAATAGTGTTAAATAATAACGCTATATGATAGCGTTAACGTTAATGTATAGTTGTATGTTGTAGCGTATTATATGTGATAACCTATGGCACATTTTATGGGTGTAGAATGTAGCACAAAGAAAAATGTATGTAATGTGCTACATAATGACGATAAAAAATAATGCTAAAAAGTAACGTTAATGATAGCGTTGACAAATAGCGATAAATACAATAATACATAATTCTGGTTGATAATTAAGACAGTAAAGTGAAAAAAAATATGTATGAGTAATTAGCAGAAAACATAGGGAAATAGGGCATTTGTCATATGTGTTAAGATATAGCGTTACACAGTAGCGTTAAATAGTAACGTCAAAAAATAGTGTTACAAAAGTGTTAATAGTTATCGTTACATCATGTGCCATGTTAAAGCATAAAACAAATCGATATAAAATAGCATATAGGACGTATGTATTTGTTAACGCTAAAGAATGACACAAGAAATGATGTTAGAAATGATATAAAAAATAGCACTCATAAATAGCGCATAGAATAGCACATAGAATAGCACAAATATCACATTATTTTCTGGCACATAAAATATCACAATAAATGTGTTACAACTTATGCTATAATAAAATGTAAATAATAACGTTAAAATACAGTGATATAGATTAATGCTAAATAAAGGTGTAAAAAATGTGTTAAATATAAGATATGTAAAATGTGCTATAAAATAACGTTAACGTGTATAGTTAAATAGTGGCACAAATAATATCGTTAATATAAGTGGTAAATGGTAACACAAAAATAATGTTAGATAGTAGCGTTAAATAATGGTGATACAAAATAACACGTAATAAAGCAAAAAGAAAAAGAGCATAAAGCTCTTTATCTTTTTGAAGCCATTTTTGCGATTAAATTGGCAAAATCTGTGGATGTTTCTTTTTTTCTAAGTGGAACAATATCAACTGCTGTAATTTGAGGCATTGCTTTTCCCTTAAAATAGTTATACGAAATGGTTCCGTAAATTTCAAATTCGGAAGATTCGGAGCAGGAGAGTAGTTCTGGATTATTAAATCCTACAACCGTAGAATTCTGCCCTATAATTTTAAAACCGCCATTTTCTCCAAGTTTATTAACTATTTTTCCCATATATGGCAAGCCTCTATAGTTCTTTATTTTGTAGATTAAAGCTTCATTTGCCTTTCCTGATGGGTTAAAGGCATCTTCTTCCGCAGTTATACGAGGAATATCCAATTCTTCGATTTCAAGATCAAAGAAATTGTCATTGGTTGGAAGGGCAGTAGTAGGACATTTTGCATTCATTTCCAAACGAAAATCCTGAAATTTTTCCTTTTTAATGCTTAAGCCAGCAGCTCCATCATGCCCACCATATCCTATAAAAATATCAGGGTCAACAGCATTTACATTATCCAATAAATTTTTAAGATGAATATCACCATAAGTTCTACCGGAACCTTTAAATGACGTTCCATTATCAGTGAAAACGAAAGCTGGGACTTTTTCCTGCTCAGCAATCCTTCCAGCTATAATTCCAAGTATTCCTTCATTGATGTCTGGCAGATAAATTGAATATACCAAATCGCCATAAAGACATTCATCTTGAATATAAGCATTGGCTTTTTCCATTGCAGAAGCAACGCTATCTTTTCTTTTTTGGTTTTCTTCAACAATATTTTCAGCTAATCTGACCGCATCCTGTATATTTCCATCCCATAAAAGTAATGCTAATGAGGTGAGAGCACCATCATCATATAGACGGCCAGGGGCATTAAGGCAAGGACCAATTTTAAAACCAATATCTTCTGAAGAAATCTTTTCAAGGTTCCAGGCCTGCATTAAAGCTCTTAGCCCAGTACCGGCAACTATAGGAAGAAGTCTTAATCCATTTCTTACGATTACATAATTTTCTTCTCTTAAGTCCATACAGTCTGCAATTGTTCCGATTGCAGCAAGAGCCTGAAGCCGGTATGCAAATTTACATTTATTCGGTAAAAGTTCTTTCATTAATCTGTATGCGATTCCAGCACCACAATAACCAGTAAACGTTGCATCGGTAGTAACGTGCGGGTCAATAATTATATCCGCAGGTGGGAGAATCATATTTCCGTCAGCATCTTTTGGTGGAAGATGATGGTCTGTTAAAATAACAAAAAGCCCTTTTTCTTTTGCTTTTTCTATTGCGGTTTTAGCTGCAATTCCGTTATCGACGGTTAATATAACTCCAGAATCAATTTCATCAATGATGGTGGTATTTAGTCCATATCCTTCAGAAAATCGCTTTGGGATTCTATAAGTAACATTTTTAAAACCGGCGTAAATAAGCCCTGAGTAACAGATGCTTGTAGCAGTTATACCGTCAACATCGTAATCACCAATAATATGAATTGGAGTTTCTTTGTCTAACTGTAATAAATTCTTAAGTATTTCCACAGCTTCAGATAATCCCGGAATATAATATTCGTTATTATAACTGCATCTAAACCAATTATTTATTTCATTAACATTTTTAAGTCCTAAATTTCGTAAACGGCAATCTCTGACTGTCGTTAAGGCATCACGTTTTATCCACATAAATTATTCCTCCTTTTTTCAATTTTTCAAAAAGAATATGTATGAATTTAAAAAAAATAAAAGTAGGGTAGTGGTGTTATTGGCAAATATGCTTTAAAAGCGTCAGAACGCCATATAAGAGGTTTTAAAACGAAACATGCATACTTCTTGGCTTACAAATAAAAATGGCTTAAAAAGGAAAATACGGACTTGTAGTATTTATAAACAGAAAAAGTTATTTTTAATTTTATTTTTTTGGGTTTCGAACATATTGTAAATATCAATTGAATGATTAGGAGGATAACATTATGGCAATCAGTGGGGTAAAAGTAACAAGAGAATTTTATTCAAATTCAGTAGAAAGAAAAGAAGAGAAGATCATGTCGGAAGAAAAAGTTCGGGAAATGCTTTCTGGTATCTTAAGTTACAGAAATGAAAGATAAAGCAAAATGCAGGGTGATTATTCATCCTGCTTTTGTTTTGCTGGAAAACTTGCATTTAAAATTTTTTTATTTTATTAAGAAACAGACATATTGTTAATGAATCATGAAAATATAGGAGGAAAAAGAATGCGAATTGAAAAATTTTTAAGAGATTTAGAAAAAGATCCACAGGATACCGTATTAAGGATGAATCACTGTTCTGGTCCCGCTATAACATCTGTAGAATCAGATGGGTGCAATATTTGGCTTATTCCATCAACGGATGGGATGGAATTACCTATAAAAGAAATCATCCACAAAATAAAGCAGTTTGATTGCCCGGCAAATGGTCTAGTCAAATCATACGAAATGGATGGAGAGGAAATATTATTTATTAATTCTCTTGCAAAATATCCTAATAGAGTATGGGTTGAGGACGAAATGGCAATTGACATGATAGCAGAAATTGAGGCAAGATTACAGTACCCAATAGAGCAGCTGTCGGAAGGAATAGATATTGATGAGACAGATTTTTACAGAAATATGTTGGAAGACGGCATGGATGTGGAAAGAGTTGAAAGATATGCCGGAGAAGAAGCTGCAAAACATATGCGTGATTATTGCAAAGAGCATGGGTTATTGCCGAAGTACGGAATTAAAATTACATATTCCTGGGGCGATGAAGAGCCAGTAATGGGAGAGTATAAGACAAAGAAAAAAGCATATAAGAAAATTTGTAAATTAATTGCAAAAGAGGCTTATGTACAGAATGAGGAATTTGAAAGAAACAAACAATGTGTAGCCTATTTCAACGCACATAAGTATAGCGGTAAAATTAAGTATTTAGACGATAATACCTGGTGCTATTACAATGTCATTGAATTATAGTTTATAAACAATTGGAGGAAGAATATGTGGATCAGCAAATCAAAATATGAAATTGAAAAACTGAAGGCAATACAAAGAATCGAATACCTTGAAGAGTTAATCTGCCCTGGCGGGAATCATGATTACAAAATTATAAAACGTGAATTAATTGGTGGAACAGGGCATGGAGACGAACAAGAAATTCGGCAATATAAATGTTCAAGATGCGGTAAAATGATTTATTCTTAGAATTTCTTTTAGGATTCTAGCTACGATAATTTAATACTAATAAAAGAAGGTTGATTATATCAATCTTCTTTTTATTTTGTTCAAAATCAAACATATCTTAGTTAGACATTGATGAGATAGGAGGGTAGAAGTAAATAAGAGGAACTTGTAGACATATGTATTAAGCAAATTATGATTTAATTTATGAAAGGATGAACCAAAAATGCTTTGTGTAGTTTTAAATGAGACTAAAAAAGATTTGTACATTGTGAGACATATCATAGATACAAATAGTGAAGAAGATATGTCGATAATAAAGCAGGAATACTACAATACATTTCACAAATTGGAAAAAGATGAGTTTTTCTTATGCCGAAATAACAAAGAAGTTAATGAAGTTTTATTGCAGCATAAGACAGGGCCACTTCTTCCTGTTTATGATAATCGTATGTATAAATTACGAATTTACAAAAAATCAGGCATCAATAAAGGAAACTTGGATCATGAGGAAATTTTCGATACAAAACCTGAAATGGATAAAAGATACAGTGAGTTATTTGATGCTAACGAAAATTCTTTAAATCCAACAGCATGGGAATTAAAAGATGAATGTTGGGTTCGCTTAGAAAATTATTAGAATAGGAGAGGAGTAAAAAATGCAATCGGTATATGATGAATTTGATTTGCAGTGTAGAAAAAGCTCTTTGTCAGAGGTTTTTACCACAAAAAGCAAAGAAGTATATTTTTACATGAGAAAAATTTTTCAAGAGAATAAAGTCAAATTCACAGGATATGGTGATGACTATAATGGAGAATATGAGATACGGTTCTCCATTCATTAAAAAAGGAATGAAGTTCAAAATTTGCCATGGCTATAGAAATACGGCTAGAGGTATGCAGAAAACATATTGGTTAGTAGAGTTTGTGGAAAATGGAGGAAAATAAATGATGGAAGATAAGTCTATAAATGAAAAGAAAATCGATGAAATCGTAGAACGTTGTAAAAAGGCATTAGATGTTTCATATTTTAAATATGGGGAAGCAAGAAAGAATTATGCAGGTGGGAGAGTAGATGCTTTGGGATCTTTAGATAATTGTCTTATCAAATTCAATAAGACAAAAAATACAGAATATTTACACGATGCTATCAATTACATATTGCTCCGTATGTTATTTCCTTTACCTGGCGACCATTATACACCAACTGATTCAGACGGTTCTGCCGGAATTAAGGGAATACCAATAAATATGGAACGATAAAGTGAGAGAGGACCATTGCAAAGCGATGGTTCTTTTTTATTTTTCTTATATTCGTACATATTGTTATTGAAATATTGAATAACAGGAGGAAAGAAGCATGAAGAAAATTAAAAATAAACAGGTGGCTCATTTTAGTGGAGTAGAGATGACTGTATTACCACATTACAATGCCTATCAGGGAGGTTATGGAGTACATAAGAGTGCTAAATATCCGGATAGAAACAGTAGAAAAAGAGAAACCAGAAAAATGATTTCAGAGTATTAGGAGGGCAGTAGCTATGGCGAATAATTATGATGCTATAATTAATGGCGTTGAATTTGCAATTGATTACGGATTACAGGTATCGGATGAAGATTGGAATGCCTACCAGAAAGCAATTAAAATGCGGAAAAGAAAAGAAAAACAGCAAATGGAAGAAGATGAGAAGTAGAATAAAGCCGGTAACATTTTGTTACTGGCTTTATTTTTGCAAAATTTTTGGATGAAAAATATTCAGAAAATCTGAAAATAAAAATAACTGGTTAGCCAATACACTTGGCAGGTAGCAAGATCCCCTAACTTTAGGCATGGTGGGGAGTGTCAATTTAGCCATTTATTTGTATAATCAGCAGCAGTTTTTCGCCTTTTATTTTCTATATCAGCATAATGTTCGGCTGTTACAGCTATATTTTTATGTCCCAAAGCATCTGCTGTAAGATAGATATCCCCCGATTCTTGATAAAGATTAGTGCCATAGGTACTTCTCAATTTATGTGGTGTTATATGCTTATTCGGAACGGCTGTTTTTGTGTATTTGTTAATAATACGTTCGACAGCACGCACAGATATTCTTTGATGCTTTCTTGAAGAAAAGAGAGCGTCTGGCTCATCAAGAGGTTCTTCCCTTTCAAAATCAATGTAATCTTCTAAAGCATCACGGACTTGCTCTGTAAAATATACGAGCTGTTCATCGCCACCTTTTCTATAGATTTTAATGGAATTGTCTTGCCAGTTTATATCTGATAAATCAATACCGACACATTCTGATACACGAATTCCTGTACCTAATAGAAGAGTAGTAATGGCATAATCACGATATTTTGAATTTTTAGCATATTTTTTTTGAATATCAGTTAATGAATCCCCGGTTTTTATTCCGGTCAAAACTTCTTTAACTTCATCATTTTCCAAATGTATGATATTTTTTTTGTGGGTGTTAGGGGTCTCAACCAAAAGAGCCGGATTGTTTTTTATATAGCCAATGTTGCGCATATATTTATAAAAACTTCTTAAGGACGCCAAACGTCTGGATTTTCCGGCCGTAGAATTTGTTTTATTAAGTTCTGTAATAAAATTTTGTATTTCAAGTGGTTTCAAATCATTGAGTATATCAAGTGAAACGTCTTTTATATCACAGTTTTTGCATTTCGCGATATACCGAAAAAAGATTCGCATATCATAGGCATAATTTAATACGGTACGACTGGAAGCCTCCTTTATTGCTAAATAATAATTGAAAAAATTTGCTGCATATTCTGGAAGTTCGGATACAATTTGTTGAAGGCGTTCTTTATTTTTAATTTCTTGTTGGTCTTTGTAATTCATTATAAAATACCTCCTAATAGCTTCTATATTATAATTTACCATACTTACGACGTAAAATCAATATTTTACGTCGTACTATCTATAAATTTATATATAAAAAAAGAGCCATTTCTGACTCTTGGTTGTTCGCTGATGACAATTGAAGTATTGTTGGCACTTATCTTGAAGTAATGTATATTTCAAAGGGTTATTGATTGTTTTGAAAAAAAATTTTTTGAACAATACTTGGCATATAAACATTATAAGATAATATACTTTTGATGATTTTGTAAAAAAAGATTTATTTTTTATTTCTATGAAAACAATAACATTTTTTTGATGTTTTTGCAAATTATAATATCAAAATTATTAAAAATAGTGTAAAAAAAGAAACGAAAAAGCTTTAAAAATGGGACTTTATGTGAAAAACTATTTTTGATGTTTTTGTAAATGAACATCTCTTTTTTATATATTTATATCTTATTGATATATGAAGTAAATATAGGACATATAATACAGAAAGCTATAATTAATAGGACATATTAAAATTTTAATCTTTAATTTTTGTGAAGAAAACATGGGACAAAACTATTATATGTCCCATGTTTTCTTCACAATTTAATATAAAATTATATCCCAAGACTTAGTTTTGACTACAATATAAACTGATATCAAAAGAAAAGAACCACATTTACTTCATAAATTTGTGAAGTAAATGTGGTTCTTTAAATTTTAAAATGCATATTTTTGAATGATTTTGTTATCGATGAAAGAACCAAAATTAGTTCATATAACACTTATACCCACGCCGGCTGTTCTGTTGTTTCTGGTAAATTTTTTAACCATTCGATTACATCCTGTGGGACATCTTCTTTTAACCATGCAGTTCCGTATTTATAACCGCACACTGGACATTCTCTACCAATAAAACCGAGTTTGTGATCTTTATAAGAAATCCAACCTCTTGTCTTATATTCTGTATTTGAATGTCCTAAACAATCTTTCTCTTTTAATTCATATGCATTTTTATATAAATTTCCATATTTTTCAAAGATATCTTCATCATTGTAAACATCAATAGAATATTCCATATTTGCATATACGGTTTCTTCTTTTGTCGGATAAAAGGGTTCTCCATTTTTTAAACACTCCAACGCTCTTTTCTTTGCGTTGTCTTTTTTCTGACACGCTTCTTTCGTCAAAGTCCATTTCTCAATTTTAACTTTATCCTGAGTGTGCTCTGCCCATCCAAGTTCTCTCATGTGTTCACAATAAGGACGCGTATCATTCAAATGCCATCTATCCCAAATATCACATAATTTGTTAAGCATTTCCGTTGTCCACTCATCTGTTGGTGAACCATTTCTGATTTCATCAACACACTGACCAGCAGAGCCAAGGCAATCTCCGTTTGATAATGGCGCAACTACACCACTCATACTTAATTTCGAATCTTTATATTCAATTCTCACAAATGCATTTCTTTCTACTTTGTTTCCTGTTCTTGTGTAAACCTTACATTTACATGGATTAATAATTTTACGCATATTTATTTCCTCCTTCATCATCAATATTTGTTAATAGAAATATGTACGATTTGCCGCAAAATAAAAAAAGAGCCATTTCTGACTCTCTTTTTTAAATATTTATATCTTATTTTTCTAACGCGACTGTTATAATATCTGTTCATTCGCCGCCAAGTTCTTCTATTGTATTTCCAAGCAATTTTCCATATGCTTTTTTCCTCACCATTCTTTTACGAGTTCTTTTTCCTTTACCATGCAATAAATTTTTATTATTATAATCATTATAAGAAGCCCAGCTGGGGTATTTGACGTACAGGAAGGCCCACGCATTGATAAAATACCATAATAAAAAAGTGCCGGGAACACTGACAACATGCCAAGAAAGGCATCTATAATCGCTCTTACTTTGAATTTTTTGTTTCCTTTTACTATTGCCAGGATAGTGTTAATTACAAAAGAAATTCCAAAAACAATAGGAATACATACAAACCATGAAATTTTTTCCATTTTTATTTTCCTCCTTATTTTCAATATTCATTAACAATATGTACGAATTGTTGCAAAATAAAAAAGCAGGCAACCATTGTTGCCTGCTTTGATAAATTATCGTTCTAATTCCATTTTGCCAGAGCTTGGAGTATTATGCTCGGCGCACCATTTTTTAGCATCAGCAATAACATCGTCGATACTTGGCGTGCCTATTCCGGCGGCAGTCAGTATGTCGCGGTCATGTTGCAATCTTTCGGAGGCATATTGCAAGACACTGTTACGCTGTCCTATCCCTTGTTCAATTGCGGCTAAAACAATTTTCTTATCATCACGTAATTTTTTAGAAGCAAATTCCAAAGCACACCCATTCTGTTTATTAAAGGCCTCTAAGACAATATTTTTATCATCTCGCAATTTTTCAGAAGCGTATTCTAAAGCCAATCCATTCTGTTTAATAGCTTCTAAAACAATGTTTCTATTATTTTGCAGTTCGGAAGCATACTTTAAAGCATATCCATCTTGTCTAACTGCTTCTAAAACGACATCTTTATCATTGCGCAGATTTTCAGAAGCATATCTCAAACTCTCCCCATCTTGTCTAACTGCTTCTAAAACGACATCTTTATCATTTTGTAGTCTTTCAGAAGCATATTTTAAACTCATTCCGCTTTGTTTAACTGTTTCCAACACAATATTTTTATTATCTTGCAGTCTTTTGGATGCATATGCAAAGCTTCCGTCGTCACCGTGTTTGATGGCCTCTAAAACGACATTTTTATCATCTTGCAGCCTTTTAGAAGCAAATTTTAAAGCGTGTCTATCCTGTTTGATAGCCTCTAAAACAATATCTTTATCATCTCGTTCTTCATTCGATAAATTTTCAAAAATATAAGGTTTTTGTTTTATTTCTTCCAATATTTTAACTTTCAAATTGTCTTTGTTTACTATGCTCATACTATACCTCCTCTGAGAAAAATAATTTGTATCACTAATAATATGTACGAATTGCAATAAAATAAAAAGCAGGCAACCATTGTTGCCTGCTTTGATAAATTATCGTTCTAATTCCATTTTGCCAGAGCTTGGAATATTATGCTCGGCGCACCACTTTTTAGCATCCGCAATAACTCCGTCTATACTTTGAAGAGAGCATTGCCAGGCAAACTCTTTATCGTTTTTCAGACTTTTAGAAGCGTATTCCAAACTTTGTCTGTTTTGTCTGATTACTTCGAATACGACGGCTTCATTATTCCGCAATTTTTCAGAAGTATATTTTAAATCTTTACCGGGATGTAAGAGATATATGCTGCGAGCTTTTAAGACAGCTGGTTTATATTGGAGATGGGAATGCGCATCATAAATGGAAAGCATTTCAGTGGTGTTCTGAATGCTCCTATTCCGAAGAAACGGGTTCTATTACTATCCGGCTGCATGAAAACCTTAGACCGTATTTACTGGAATTATCAAAGAATTATACAAGCTATCTTTCGGACAACATTATTCGAATGAAGTCCGTTTATGCAATTCGAATATACGAGTTGTTAAAATGTGAGATGAAAACCAGTGCTACACTAAAAAAACCGTGAAGAATAGAGCTATCGCTTGATGAGATTAGAAAAGCTACAGACACAGAAGATAAATTAATTAAAAACAACGATTTATGCAAACGTGTCATAGATATAGCCGTCCGGGAAATTAATGAAAATGCTCAGTTTTCTATACCACAATACGGTTACATAAAAGATGGGCGGACTGTGACCGGATTCTATTTTGTAGTACAGTACAATCATTATCATATTCTACCATCTGAAAAAGAAGAAAAACTGCTTCAGATGCTACGATAACAAAAAAAGAGGGAAAGCCCTCTTTTTTTGTATAAACTGCTGTTATGTTGGTTTTACAAATATACAAATTATTGTAGCAACCGAAAATATAGTATAACCCATAATAAAGCACACTTTAGTTGTCGAAAGCAGTTCTTTTAGTTCCACGTTGTCTTCTGAAGCCCCTTTAACGGCTATTTGCATTTCATATTCGAGCAAAGATAACATCCCTAAAATAAATGATATAAGACATATCACATACAAGACAAGTACAATACGTATAATTATCATCGTTTATTCTCCATTTTATTATTCTATATATATCGTGACATCTGAGTTATTCACGGTTACGTTGCTTTTGCCATTTGGTGAAGGATATACAAAATGGCGGACTTTGGTTTCTGTATCTTCGACTTCCTGCATACATTTATTGGTGGTTATTGGTTTTGCATCGCTGTTAATGTACTTTGCACTCATACAAACTAAACATATCCAAAAAATAATGACAGAATTGGCACATATTAAATCTATCTTACGATATAAAGGACGATTGTTTTCTTCATATTTAATAAAGAAATATACTGTTAAAAATGTGAATGTAAATGCTAATGCAATTAAAAGTGTTCTAACAATCTCATAAGTTGACATATATTATTGTTTCTCCTATTTGGCAATGAATATTGCAAGAAAGAGTCCAAAAATGAATAATAGACCTAATACAATGACTGCCAAAGAGCAGCTGTATAATATCTTGCTATTTTCTTTTTTAGCTTCTTTGAAAACCCGGATTCCGTATAATAAAAATCCAAACATTGCCATAGTGAATATAAACGAATACAGTGTTAATAAAAGTTTAATTACCATTTCCTATTCCTCCTCCAATAATAATAAAAATTATAAAAAAGGGCACAAGACATAATGCTATAATAACTGCCATCCTCCCAGAAAACAGATCTCCATCGTTTTCCTTGTGCCTTTTAAGCAAAGCAAGAATTCCAAGTAAAAAGATACGAATAATGTTGCTTGTTCATCTGTAGGGTATAATCGGTACTTGATTGCTCTATACATATGGATTCCTTCTTACAAATATTTTTTTAATTTTGAAACAGGTGCTGACATTGTTCCGCCAAAATTCTGATATCCGGTAATGGCAGTGTAAAGACACCCTTTTACAATACGCACCAGATTCTTTTCTCTTGCAAGCATACGGTTTGTTACCGCAGAAGCTTCGATTGTCTTTCGTTTTGTAGCTTCCCTGATAGTTGTTCCTGCCGGAAGCATACGCAGGTACTCTTTTGTTAAATTTCTTCCATAATTTCTATCCACGAAATCCTCCTTTGATACTTTTTTAGCCTGCTACAATAAAAAATGAGTTGAAAACATCTAAAAATAAAACTAATCCTCCTTAAACTCTGCAAGAGAGAAAAGGAAGGGTACTTTTTACAAATGAATAATATCCCAATATGTACAAATATCTTTAATCATTTTTTCAGATAACTCGCTTGGTTTGATTTTGAGAATTTCACTAAGCGAATCGGCGGTAATAATAATATTACAATCCGCATGAGAAAGTTGCCATAAAGTGAGTATATTATTTTTGCTTGCTACCCAGGCACTATCGTCGTAAACAACAGTTGCATTTTTATCGTGTCCAAGGTTTCCATAACTGCATCCAAGTATTAGTGCATTTACAAATTCAGTGGCGGTAGATTTATAATCTTTTGCACAGATATAGTATTTCCCGTCTTTTTCAACTGCAAAACTGTAATGGCTATCCTTATCCTCATATTCTTTTAGACAAGGAAAGCTTCCCTCATAACGTTTTTTGTCTGTGCTTCCATTGCATATAATGGTTGTGCCTTTCTTTTTCAAAGCCAACTCTAAAGCTCTGAACGATTTTCCAGTTCCGCTTCTACCAACAATTATAATTTTGCTCTTTTTTGAAATTTTCATTTTTTCACAACCTTCATATTAATATTATTGCAACACTGCACCTGTTTTGTGGGATTCTTGCTTCTTAGACTGCTACATGTCACAAAGACTTTAGTTTTACGTCAGTCTCCACAAGCTTCGATTATACTGTTCGGGAACCTGTCCTACAGTTTTATAGCTTACATTTATAATATGTACGATTTTAGAAATATTTTTTGGCTTTCTACAACAAAAAAAGCCTCTATTAGGCTTTTCTTTTGCAAAACATTTCTCTGTTTTTCTGGATTTTTTTTGTAGTTGTTGCGTTTGGTGCTGGATATGCTGTCACAATCCAGTAATTGTTCAGTTGTTCCTTTGAGTAAATTAGGATTGACGTTTTTAAATTTTTCTTTTGTTAGATTTTTCAGGATACTGTATTTGCTAGTTTTATTATAACATTTTTCTTAATCGTTAGACAGTCTGGCGCACGTTGGTGTGAGAGGACGGCGGTTAGTCACTGCCTTCTATTCGATTTTCCAGCCTGTATTATATATTTTCCAATTATTTTCACAAAAGCAAAGCAGAATGCGTGCATCCTTAATAAACAGACATCCGTAACCCCGCACTTCAATAAAATCATTTTTAATGTCGCGGTTGCCAAGAAACTTTTTTAATGCTCTTTTTCTCTTTAAAATTCTAAGACAGATATTTTGAAGTTTTTCCTGTGAAAGCTTCCCATCAAAATAGTAATGCTCCTCTCTTGCCTGCTCTCTTGCGTTTCTTTTGTCTTCAAGAGTTTTTAATTCATTAAGCGAAGAACAGTATACTTTAGTATTGTCGGAATAGATGTAATATTTTTCTTCAAATACATCACTCCAATCATAAACGCATCCATTTTTCAAGATAATGCCTTCTCTTTCTCTAATACAGCAAACACGACAATACATCCATCCTGTCTGCACATGTTCTTCCACTAAAGATACAGACAACGCATTATGCCCTTTATAGAAGAACATTCTGTATGGGACACTCTTGTTCATATCCAACGTGTACCCTTTGGTAAAAACCATAGATAAGATTTCTGAGTATCTTTTTTCTAAGTCTTTCTCTGTTAACATATTCTATTTATCCTCCTTTTTTATCAATTGTTATCAATATAAATATGTACGAATTTATAGGAAATAAAAAAGCAAAAAGGAAAAGCATTACGCTCTTCCTTTTATGTAAAATTTAATTTTAAGTTGTTATTGGAACGGTTAACGTTTATTATTATCATGCAAAGCCCATCTGAGTAGGCAAAGAATTAGCCAAACTCCAGTACCGAGTGACAAAGTAAATTCTAAGTCAAAACACATAGTAATAAGTTTTACCATTCCGCAAGTAATGATCCAGCTAATTCCATAAATACCTGTGGTAATTAATACATTAAGCGCAATTTTCTTTACTGTTTCAACGTTAACAAATTTTTTCATGATAAATTCCTCCATATTTTAATATTTTTTATGTTACTGGCAGCATCTTGCGATACGCACCTCTTTGCAGCATCACTTGTGCAACAGACGGTTTGTAGCATTTAAAGCACCATCCATTGTTAAGCATTTCACACTTATAGATTTCTCCTGCTATTCTACTCGTTTGCGAGCCATTCAATGATTTTATAAATAGATGTCATGCGTTCTTCTTCCGGCTGCAATGGTAATACGGCCATTTCAAAAATAATCTCCTGTTTAAGCTTATCATTTGCTTCTGAGTATAAATTTCTCATTGCTTTGATAAGGAAAGATGTTTCCTGCTGTTTTGAGAGATTGATGGTATACTCTTTGTAGTCGTCTTCTTTTCCATTGTGACACACAAACATTAGTGAACAGGAAAAGTCGGTAAAATTAATTGTAAAATAGAAGTTATAATAAACTTCGTAATTAAAACGAACTTTAATGTAGTTGTTAACAGTAACTAGATCCGTATATCCGCAACGGCTTCTGATAGTGTTAGCAATCTGGACAAGTTCATTTGTGGAACCGACCTCAAAGTTGCCGATTCTACCTACCGAATCATTAAATTCAAAGTTTTTAAGCTGTGCGTTTTCATATCTCATATTACTGTACCTCCAGGATGGTATCGCCGCCACCAAGTTCTTTAATTTTTTCACCAAGTAAATCCTTTACTACCCAAGCTTGAGATACATGACCCGTTATAAAGCCATGACATTTACCTACTTTCTGCTGCATTTCTCTTAGCATTTCTACTACTTCCTCTTTTGTCATCATATCTTCGTTTTTGTTCTTGATACTTGTCTCGTTTTTTGTTGCCATACTTGTTATCCTCCTTATATTCAATGTGTTATATGTAATATGTTCGATTTACTGCAAAATAAAAAAGACTATTTCTAGCCTTTTCTATTTATACAAGAAAGATAAAACCTTTTTATGCTTCCCCTATAGATTATTTTGCAATTTCTAAGTGAAAGTCTTTTCCGTTATCAGTATAAACCAGCGCGCAATCTTTTAATGTTCCTTCAATTAATATCTGGACTTTAGTGTTTTTGGTTTTGTGTATTGTTTGCTTTCCTATTTTTTCATACAGATTGTACCATGAAATTGCTTTTTTCATAAAATTTTGCCTCCGTATAAGTAAAATTGTCGATTAATCTATTTCTTCAGCAAATCGATTCCTTATAGTTCCCATGATATATTCATCCTATATTAAACTAAAATAATGTATGAATCTTCCTCCATACTATTTGCTTCCGGTTTTCCATCTAACCATTCTATATTAGGGTCCTGTAAGCTTTCTTCATCTGCTGGATAGCCAAGCGGGCACGACCAGCAAAAGCATTTTCCTTGTTTATTTTCTTTTTCTTTTTGGGCTTCATGATTGCATCCATACCCATTATTAATATTTGTATTTCCGTTGAAATACGGACATTCTGAGTAAAATGCATCAAAATATCTTGCATTTCGCATTTTTATTCCTCCTATAATTATCTAGTAATTACGTTCTCCTTTATCATTTTCCCAATCAGGGCATCCAACAGCATGAGGGTGTTCGCTGTCGCACATTCCACATCCACCACATTCTTCTAGGTGAATGCAGGTCATACATTCGCATTCATTGCAATTCATTTTTTCACGCTCCCTTATTGCTTAATTCAATAAGTCTTTGTCGATAATCTGGAAATTTGCCCTATGGATATACAGTGCCTTGTCATCAATCATTAATTTTGTTGTTTTTGGCAGGTCCTGGCATACTTCCCAGTAAACTTCATCTCCAGAATATGCACAAATTGGATCCCCGAGCTGTGACTGAATTACTACAACTCGTGATTTCCCAAAGTAATTTTTATACCGGTTTACTACGTTTGCAATAATGACATTATCACCTAAGCTGCCGTCTGTAGTGCTATTGATAACTTCCGGGCTTTTAAAATCGACTTCTGGGTTTAATCCAGCTTCTGCAAAAATCATTGTACTGCCGCAACTTTCAACTTCCTTACCATCGATTGTAACTGTTACTACGCTTGATAATGTTTCTGTATAGCCCCAGCTGCCATCTGAAAAAGTGTGTTCTTTAACAATGTTTGAATTAAGGTCGATTTTCTGACCACTCATTTCCATGAATTTGTCGCCTTCGTTAGAATAAAATGAAGCAGTGTATGTATTTCCTGTAATGGAACCATTCAACTCATTGACTTCATTATCTAATAAAGCGCATCCGGATAAGCAACTTGATGCCATTACTACAGTTAAAATTACAGTTAAAATTATTCTTGAAAATTTCTTTTTCATGCTTTTCTCCTTTTCGCTCTTATAAATTCGTTTTTTACTTTCATTCTTTTTATACTATTTTTAATTTGTCATCTTGTTTTCCTCCTATTATTCAATATTTACTAACAATATGTTCGATTTACTGCAAAATAAAAGCAGGGTTTATACCCTACTTTTATAGTCTATCGCTCGATATTAAGCTTTGGCTGTGCTGTCGGTGTATCATTATGCTCTTGGCACCATTTCCTTGCGTTTTTCAATACTGTGTCTATATCTGCTTTTTGGCTTATATCCGGCTCCAATCCGGCAGCTTTTTGCACTTCTTGGTCTTGTTTGAGCCTTGGAGAAACATATACAAATGCATCTGGAGTACTTTGAAGTGCTGCTAATACAATTTCTTTGTTATCTTGCAGCTCTTTAGAAGTGAATTCTAAAGCCGTTCCGTCATTTTGAACAGCAGCCATAACAACATCTTTATCATTCCGCATTTTTTTTGACGCATACCGCAAAGCCCATCCATCCTGCTGGGCTGCGGCAAGTACAATATCCTTGTCATTGCGCAAATTTTCGGATGCACATTCTAAAGCCCATCCATTTTGACGAACAGCTGCCGTAACTATATTTCTGTCATTCCGCAATTCTTTTGATGCATATTCTAAAGCTGTTCCTTCTTGATGAACAGCAAACAGTACTATATCTTTATCGTTACACAATTCTTTCGAGACATATTCTAAAGCCCATCCATTTTGTTTAACGACTGATAGTAAAAAGGCTTTATCATTACGCAGTTCTTTTGGAATGCTTTGAAAAAAGCTTGCATTTTGCCTAATAGCTGCTAACAAAACATCTTTGTCGTTGCGCAATTCTTTCGAGGCATACTCTAAAGCCCATCCATTTTGTTGTATTGCTGCTAGTACTACCTCTTTGTCGTTACACAATTTTTCCGGGGCATATTTTAAAACCAATCCATTTTGACGAACAGCTGCCGTAACTATATTCCTATCATTACGCAATTCTTTTGATGCATATTCTAAAGCTGTTCCGTCTTGCTGTACAAGTTTTAACACTTCATCTTTATCATTCCAATCGGTATTTTCCATACAAAATCCTCCTTGAGTGTTATTTACTAATAATATGTTCGATTCTTGGCAAAATAAAAAAGAGCCGAAGCTCTTTCTTATTTTATGCGATGTTCGGATAGTTGATAAATACATAATTTCCATCACGAAGGGAATCTATAATGTATTTTATTTCGCTAGGAACGATACAAAAGATTTTGTGATTTTTCTCACCGGTTGCAGAATCAACCAGTGTTAAGAAGCGTTCATATTCATTTTTGCAAGTAGCATCCGCTGGATTTATGAATTTTCCGTTTTCTTTTTCCCAAGCATAATGCATATCGTTGTATCCTGGATTTGAGGTGATACAGTCATACATAGAAGCTCCACCCAATAATTTGCTTTTGTCAAGCTCACTATTGGAAATGCTGTTTGATATTTGAATTGCATAATTTTCTGCATTTTCCATCCAACCAATAAAAAATATTTTTCCATTATCTATCCGCAAGGCGTAAATATTGTCTTTATCTACTTTGCCTTCCGGGAAATAAGGAATAGTTGTAAATGTCTTATCTGATATTTTCACCATGTTGAAAATCCTCCTTATTACTCTATGATTTCATAACAAATTTCTTTTCTTTTTACGGTTAGCCACTCATCTTCTGTGTAATAGAAAGCACAATTAACCGTATTTTTATGTTTATCTGGATACTTTTTTCTAAATTTAGCGATAGCACTGGATAAATCATCTGCCTTAACAATTAAATATCCATACTGATATGGGAACCCTTTCCAAGAACCAAAAGTAAAGTAAAAATTTTTCATACAAAAATCCTCCTTGTTTAAGATAATTATTTGCATTTTCCATTTTCTACAATTAAATTCCAATAGCCTTCATCTGGGTAAACAGATATTTTGGAACCGTTTTTTAAAAATGGGGCAATAAGAGTAAATGCATCATACATAACACTTTCCCATCCGTAAGAAGCATCAAAGTCACTATAGTATTCAATCCTATTGTCTTCAAAAAAACGGGGACGGGATGAAGGCTTACATCCGCCGAAGAAAATGCATATTAAATCGGCAAGATTGTCCGTACTTAGTCCGAGTTTTTCCGCCAATTCTAAGTTATAGTTAACTTTTTCAGAATCATTTTTTATTTTATTGCAAAGTGTTTCTACACAAGCTTTTTCATCTGCAATTGTCAAATTAAGTGCGACGCTATAACAAGCTCCCATATAAATTCTCCTTATTATTCGTTTGTTTTACATGCATTTTTCAGTTCTTGAACTGAAATATCTACCATCTCCGATAATAATGCTATCTAAAAATGAGATACCCATTAACTCCGCATTTTGTTTTAATCGATTCAATATTTTGAAATCTTCTGTGCTTGGAAATGGATCTCCACTGGGGTGGTTATGAGTAAATACAAAAGAAGTTGCTCCGCATAAAAGCAGGCGCATAAATAATTCACGGCAGCCAACCAAACTTTGATTTATTGTACCTTTTGAAAGTTCAAATACAGCAATAGGATGTAGTTTTGAATTAAATCCAATTACATACACATGTTCTTCAGCTTTTTTGTTCATTCGAAAGATTGTATTCAACATCTGTACAATTTCATCCGGGGACCTTAAAGTATTACTTAATGTGTAATTTGTGGATTCTTCTTTAACTAGCATTGGCAGTCCTTTTGAGTCGTTTTCAACGTCATATTTAGTTATTCTCATATTGTTTTTCCTCCTTATATTCAATATTTCAAATATAATATGTAGGATTTAGGTAAAAATAAAAAAGGGACCATTTCTGGTTCCCTTTTTGTTGTTTGTAAGATTTGCCATGCTTTCAACATCCTTTGCATAGATGGCATCCGGCAATCGAGACATCAGCTTCTGTGAAAAATCTCTAATGGCTTTGTCGTATATTTTCCGGTCGTACTTAAGCCTTCTATGCTTAAGCACTCTTGCTTCATCCTTACTTAGCCATTTAATCCATTTGCCACACTCAGCGCAATATAGCCCAATCTAGTTTGCTTTTTCTTCAATCTTCGTTTTTGTACTGTCGCAATGTGAACACTTGTAATCCATAAAAAATCTTCCTTAGTCTGCGACATGTGAAAACTCTACAGCCGTGTATTCGATATGATAATTGTTATAAACACCATATCCGTAATATTCATAACCAAGGCCATTACTTACATCCATAATTTCTTTCGATGTTTCACTTCCATAATTCCAATTTTCAGCGTCATTTGCAATATCTGAGGTGACTAATGATGCAAGTTTTTCTTTGACCTCCTCTTTCGATCCGCTAAATCTGCGTAGAGATACACCGTCTGCTTCAGAACTACATATTCCTATAATCCAATTGTACATTTATTTTCCTCCTTATTTCGATATTTTCCTATAATATGTATGATTTTAAGCAAAATAAAAAGAGCCATTTTTAGCTCCTTTTATTAAAAGTCTATTCTATATTATTTCATCCAATTTACTTTGCAAATCATTTTTAACTTCTGTTAATGTCTGTATTCTTGCTAATAGCATATTATTAGTACTAGGAGCAGCATTACCATTATCAATAATGCATTGCTCAACTCTTTTGATTTCTGTATTAAGTTCGATAATATATTCTCTTATCTTTTCTCTCATATTCACCTCATTAAATGTAAAATTTAAAGCTACACTATTACCTCATCAAGTCCATTAGGAATATCGATTTTTTGTGTTATATACAGTTCTATTTCAAAATCATTTCCTCTTGTTTCGATATCATTGCAGCTCTCTCCCATTCGCATAAAATTGTAGCCATAACCGGTAGATTCGCAACTATCTGGATCCTGCAATTTATCTAATTTATTAAGAATGCTTTCAATTGCCGAAATTTTTTTACAATGTTCATACCATTCAATCCAGTCCCAATGAAGAATATAGTTCTCTCCATCTTTATAAATTTTATCCGGCATGCAATCTACTTTGCAACAAGTTTCTTTTAACATTTCATATGCTTTCTTTTCGCATTTAATTGCGACTTCACTATAATTTCCCATGTTTTTTTGTTTCCTTCCTTATTTTTTTTGAAGTGTAAATCTATATACACTGGTAAAGAACCGTTAATACTGTGTCATGACCCCAATACCTGGAATCATTAAAGATTTACAAAGCTCTTTATAATTTTTCTTTCCAAATACAAGCAATTTATTAGTCCTTCTAACTAAATGTGCTTTTCATCTGAACAATTTATCTTTTGTATAACCTACCAAAGATACAATTTTATCCATAATTTTCTCATCATTTGCGTTTACACTCAATCCAAATAAATCAAGTGAAGGACTATATCCAAGTCAAACATTTTTCAAATGTACCCGTATATAATTCTTATTTTTCTATTTATTTCACTCATCCAGAACACCTATTATAGATGGTATCTGACACACTTTTAGTTCACCATCAAATAATTCTCTATGTTCTCTTGATTCAAAATATCTTTTTGCTTTATTATAAGCATCTCTTTTTGAATCTGCCTTTACTTCAATCATTCTATCATAGAATATTGCTATATAATTTCCATCTTTAATTCTTACCATAATACATCTCTCCTTATAACAAATCCTGAGTATTGTAAATCATCGTTTCATGTCTTATTTCCATCCAATATCTTTCGGCGTGATTTTAATATAACAATTAGCTGACTTGGATTTTCCAATATTCACGCCAATAAGAATGTCTGTGCTTCTTAGTTCCATTTCTGTGCTAGAAATTTTACAAAATTTTGTAATATACCAAGGAAGTTTATTTTTAATCCATGTCATTCTCATTGATGTATTACTCTCAAGTTTTTCGTACAAAGAATACATTTCATTTTTCTGTGTGACATATTTTTGTTTATCGTCAACAATTTCTTTCATACATTCGTTCCTCATTGCACCATACATATTTCTAAGACTGTCTGATAATGATGTAAGTTGTTCTTGGATATTTTTTAATTGTTCATAGCTTGTCATAATTTATCTACCTCACTTCCTTGTAAATCCTCATTTCATTGCCATCTATTCCATTCTTCTGTTAACACTTTTGTTGCCTCGCAAATATTATTATAAGAACTGGGGATATTAATATATTCTCCGTTAACAAAAAGATTGAAAATATAACCAACACAATGAGTTCCTAAACCAACGTGTTCATAACTTACGCCAATGCTTACATTTCCACATTCATGAAATTCAAAAATTCCACTATCAATTTCTAAGTCTAATGGAATTTCATTTTGTAAAATTATTTCCATTTCTTTTTCCGTTATCTTTGCCATATTATATCCTCCATTTGTTCTTCTATGTTTTGCCTTTACTCAATTGTGATATATATTCCGTCTCTTTTATCCCATGCGAAGATTTGAATATTTAATAACGCTTTCGGTAATTCAGATACGTCACCGTTGAATAATTCTTTATCTTTAGTAGTAGAAACAATGATTGAATTCGCATGGCTTGCTTTTCGATTATTCAATAATTCTTTTAGTGTTGGAGCTTTTTCCATAAATATCACCTACATTCATCTTTGCATTTCTTTATCCATGATTTGTTCTTCCGCTTTTAATTCATCAACAATATTGTTTATTCGTTTCATCCATTTATTCTGTTTAGAAATGAAAATACTACGTTCTAAGCCAGAAAGGATATTTTCTTCTTTCGCAATATCATATGTTGTGCGTTTATTGTGATTTGTTGTAATAAACGATTTCAGTTTAAGGTCTGCTCTTTTATAAATTTTCTTACTAATTCTATAATTCATAATATTCTCCATTCTTTTAAAGAAACTCTTGTTTACTTGCCTATTTCACGTCCCATTTTACTTCATAACCAGTAATTTTCTTTTCAAAGTCGCAAGCATGTATAGCTACAGCTCCGCAATTATCGCACCATAAAGCAAAACTATTAACTCCTGCGCCCATCCTATTGGCACCACCACGCCGCATTTTTGATCCACACCAGATACAAGTACATTCGTTAGGAATCTGCACTCCATTATTTACAACACTTTTAATTTCCATTATCATCACTCCAATCTTTTTCCATTTTCTGTTGCTTAATCCCAATCAATAAACTGTTTGCTCTCTTCCTTTTCAATTCCAATTCCATCCAAAAGGATCAATAATGCGTTAACCGTATCTTCTTTATCCATCGACTGAAGCCAAATCCAATCAAGAATATTGCCAATCATCTTTCTTCCATCATTATCAATTGTAAAATTACCCAAAATATACTGCCAAAATTTCTCTTTCATAATTTTCACCTACCACTCTTTCAAGTCTTCATTTGCCTTATCAACAAGGTTAACTGGAATTGCACCAACATCGGTAACATATCCTTCATTCGTATTGATATGTTCTTCAATATACTTTTCCAGTTCTCTTTTAAAATCATCATCAGTTACATCTGTCAGATCATCGTTCCATGAAAAACTCGCTACATCACAATAATCATATGGATAATTATCAGCTCCGTATCCATAACCTGTATCAACACCACCAACATAAAGGTCGAACCACAAATGATTTCCCCAATCAATAATGTCAAAACAAAGATTACCAACTCTTACAGATCCAATATATTCTCCGCTACCTTCTTCCTGTTTGTAACTTCTCTGATTCTTTTTATATTTTTCAAATTCTGGTTGTAAATTCCATTTAAACCTCATATTTCATCACTCCTTAACAACTTTAATCTTCCAATCGTTCAAGAAAACTCTTGTTTACAGTTTTCAAATTCCTCTTATTTACTTCTACCCTCCCATCATCAATATTTAATAAGAATATGCACGATTTCGGGCAAAATAAAAAAGAGCCAGAGATGGCTCCTTTTATCACAACTAAATTTCTTATAATTTTATTCCATTTGTCGGAAGTTCGAATTCATCGACTAATTCATCAAACACATCATCCGGCATCTGACTAAGATTATCCTTGATGTCTTCTCTACTAAACTCATGCGGAGCATAACCGAACTAATGTATTTCTTAATCACTTCTCTTGTAATCATAATTACCTCCAATTCAAACTTAAAATCTCCGATTCATGGATTTAATTGTCTTTCATATAATTCAACAAGGTAATTGTAAAATCCTTCACCCTGCCATTCATCAAACCATTTCTTCATTCTCTCATAAGTCTTGAAAAAAGTAATAGCAAAATCTCCATCCGTATTAATCTCGCTTGATACCTCATAATACTCATTGTCTGCAATACTATTCGTATTTTTACCATGAAGTACGACCTTACCAAATGATGTATCTGCAAGTTCAACCCAAAAGTCTTCACTTTGCATTGCTTGTTCTAATTTGTCCATAATATTTCTCGCTTTCTATTCAAATAATTTATCAGCTATATGATTTACTTCTTGACATATATCTTCTACTAATGCATCTTCATTAATAGTATCAATATTATCTTCACACCATACCTCAAACTCTGTATATCCGTTTGTCTTACAGTATTCTAAATAACTTTCCAATAAACCATATATCTTTTCTTGTGTTTCGTTCATGTAATCACTCCTAACTAATTTAATTCCTGTTTACATTCTTCTAACAAATCGTCTACAGTCATTTCGTCTGTATTTCTCCACCATAACTGTAAATTATCGTCTTGTGTATTGACTTCTGCTAAAGGATCATCGAGTATTGGGATATTTTCATTATCACTTTGCATATCCTGTACAAATGCTTTCTTTGAATCCCATTCGTATTCCACATATTTTCTATCACAATTAATAACAACTATATTCAACATAATATTTCCTCCAATCTTCACAGTAAATCATCGTTTCTTATGATTTTTTATTTCCCAATTTTCTTCCACATTCAGGGCAATATTTTATTGGAATGTAAATAGAACCAACACCTTCACCATTAAAATAACCAGGACAAGTTAAAATCAATTCTGGCGTAGCGGTTTGATAATCATGAATAACACCGTCCCATTTTTCATTTTCTAATACATTTCCATTTAGCTTACCTTCGTTTAGATTGTTACTATGATATGGAAGTTTCGGTTGTTCCCATCCAAATTTTACATCCGTTCTTCTTTCACAATACATACACATATTTCTTCCTCCAATCTACTAATTTTTCCTTGTAAATCCTCATTTCATTCACTTTTATTATTTAAAGCATCTATAAGACCTTTCCCATTCTCTATACTAGATAATTTTAATTCTACATCAGCTATCGTACTAGCAGAAACCATTTTAACAAACTCAAATGATACTTGCCCGTTATTATTCTCTGCTGCTACTTCAAGTCCATGAATTAATGCTTCTAATCCAGCTTTCATACCACCTAAGAAAGCTAATTGAATATTATTATCAATTTTTTCCATGTCTGCCTCCATTCTTCTAAAGAAACTCTTGTTTACAGTTTTCAAATTCCTCTTATTTACTTCTACCCTCCTAATCATCAATATTTAATAAGAATATGCACGATTCCGAACAAAATAAAAAAGAGCCAGAGATGGCTCTTTTTATTTTACCTATTATGTAATTTTGTACTTATTCACACATCATTATTCCGACTAAATAATTATTCATACATTCGTAAAAATCTTCGTTTGGCTGTTCCGGATGTGCAAATTCAAGCTCACACTGCTCCTCATATGCAGCTTTTTGTGTTTCTTCAAAGAATAATTCATCAATTGTATTGGTTGTTACTTGCATTTTCTTTCTTTCAATAGCCGTCACGTATTTAAACCATACTAAGTAACAATCATTATCTGTGATAAACTCTGCACTGGTATCAGCATTATACTTATCTTCGCCATCCAATAAAATATCTTCATTTTCTAAGAGTTTGTCATACACATAAGGGTCACAAGAGCGGCTAATAATTTTAACAATTTCCATTTTCTGAATTTTATTTTTTTCATGTAAATAAAGATATGCTGCATCACCTTTCTTACATGAATTTTCATTAATATAATAATCCATCTGTTCATTTGTGTTTTCGTTGTATGATGATACCACGTAATTCTTTTCTAAATAATTTTTTGTCATAAATTCTCCTATCTGTTATTGAAATCATTTTATAGTAACAATTACCAGTAACAATTATCGTATCTAGGCGATACTCCAAACCCCCTTGCTTACATGCTTAAAAGAAGTCTGAAGTGTCTGCCGGATTTTAGCTTCCCAATTGGCATTGTTTTCACATTTTTTGTGTCCGTCAATTTCATCGTAAATCTGCTGTAAAGTCGCAGGACCACCAATATGCCTAAGTACGGAAGTTACAATATCTCTCCAGGTAGCTGTTTTACTATCCCGAATGTCCATTTCGTATTTGTGTGGAATGACATAGGCAATTTCATAACCGGATGGTTTTTTAATAACAGCTATCATTTCATGTCCTGTAAAAGCTCTAGGACCAGAAGAATAGCTATTGCGGCCAGACCAAGTATTATGCTGTAATTTCACATAAGTCTGAAACAGCTCTCCCGGCAAGGCAAGATTCTGATACATGGAATAATATTTTCCATTAGAGCGAATTTCTCCAACTAAAATGGCCATATATGCACCAGGCTGCATAGCGGAGTAAGCTCTCATTGTTGCAAGATTGATTTTAGCCATTCCTTCATAGAACGGTAAGTTCTGAATGTCTTTTGCAGCATATTCATGCGTGGAATCTTTCCATGCGCTTCCCGCATATTTAATTCTATTGATTCCTGGATATACTGGATGTTGAAAAATGAAATCAGCATCGTAAATGTCTACTGGAAAATCCTGTGACATATCGCATAAATCCATAGACACAATATTATCTCTTACCGGGTTTGGGTTTAAATCTACTCCACAATAATGGACACCGTAATCGCGACATACATCTGATAAAGTACCGCTGCCAGCATATAATTCAAAGACATTTTTTGCGTTAAACTTGTCTATAAACCCAAGTGGAATTTTTCCGGTACAGTTTCCGTTGTATCCTGGATCTCCCCATTTAAAACCATGTGGGTCTCTTTCAGGATATGAAAGAACCGTATATTCCATTTGTTTACGGACTTCTGATAAAACGCGTATCAATTCCTCTTTCTTATTCATCTATTTTTCCTCCTATTATTCAATATTCACTTAAAATATGTTTGATTTTAGGCAAAATAAAAAGCAGATAGTTGTTATCTGCTCTTTATTGTATTAATGTGATAAATTCTTATTATGCATTTCTCCGTTCTATACAAGCCTGACACATACATTCATCTGCAACAATCATCTCGAATTCATTTTCTTTATCACAGACAAATCTATCGATGTTATATTTCCATCCATGACTTTGTACAATTCTGTCTGATTTATCCCAATAACCAAGATTTTTCATTCCTGTTACAGAACCAGATTTATCAATATTAGGATGTACACTAATACCTAATCCTGTTGAACCATCTTCTATCCATGCGATTCCATTTTTGTCATCACGGTAAAGGTTTGCATATGGTTTTATTTCTCTTATAAATTGTTTAGCCATTTTGTTATTTTTCCTCTCTAAATCACTGTTTTATTGTTAATTTTTCCAAACAAATTTATCCAACTCGTCTTCATTTGTTTCCATCCATTCTTTATATGGCTTAAAATCTGGGCAAAATTGCATTGCTCTATGAAAATCTATTTTGTTTTTATTAAATCCTTTTGGTAAATCTAATCCGAAGTAAAATTTTTTTGTATCTTCATACCAATTTATGTTCTGCTCTGGATATAAATTTGCCATTTCTATTCTATAGTGCTTATAATGATATACCATACATAGCACGTCCAAAATTTTTGCATTTAATCTAATCATTATCTTCACCCTTTCAAATCATCTTTTTAGCTGTTCTTCTGTCATTTTTAAAACTTCATATACATTTGCACCACTCAAAGGATTTTTGTATGATTCTTCCCAATAATTATCATTGAATTTTTCGATAAATTCAGAAATGGCATTATTCCAAATTTCCGCCTCATGCTTTGTCAAATTTTCCATAAAATCCTCAACTTTCTGCATCACTTTTATTTACTGTTTCTAAGCTCATTATATTTGCATCTACCCTCCTATCATCAATATCTAACTAAAATATGTTTGATTTTGGACAAAATAAAAAGAGAGCAAATAATGAAAAAATAAAAAGAGCCATTTCTGGCTCCTTTTTTTTGAAAAAATTATGGCAAAATAGCCTCAAGCATTGCCATACACTTAGTAACAGCATCTACTCCGGCATCATTGCTGTTTTCATTGTATTCTTCTCGCAAAGTTTCCATTTTATCGAGAGTGTTCAATAATTTTTCGTTGTAATAAGATTTAAGAATACTCACAGAACAATCATACTTTTTTCTTGGCATAAAACTTCCTCCTTGTTTTCAATGTTATATGTACAATATGTAAGATTCTGAGCAAAATAAAAAAGAGCCATCTCTGGCTCTTTTAATTGTGTTTGATTTTTATTTCCTTCCCATTACTATCACGACACGCAATACTACCTTTCATAAAAGCATACCAAGTTTTATGAGTGGCAATTACGTTGTTCTCAAATTGTATATCGATGTCGCGACAGCCACGATAAGCGATTACGGTAGCTTTTAATCCGCATTTCATCATTTTTGTGGTTCCTATACGATTTGTACGTTTGGATTTTTTCCTTACATGTTTAATATTTTTGTATCTTTTGCCGTTGCTATCTATACACGCAATATATCCTTTTTCAAAAGCATACCAAGTTTTATGAGGGACAATTACGTTGTTTTCAAATTGTATATCGATGTCGCGACAGTTGCGGTAAACAATTATAGTAGCTTTTAGCCCACAAAGCATAGTCTTTGTGATTCCTACACGGGTTTTACAATAATCATTTCTATCAGTGTAAGTAATGTTGCCTCTTTTAAAATTCTCCCATTGTTTGTGTGATACAATATTACCATTTTCAAATCGAACATCAATATCACGGCAGCCACGATAAGCAATTACAGTAGCTTTTAATCCACATTTCATTGTTTTTGTAATGCCAACTCGTTTCTGAGGACACTTAATCTGTCCATTACAAAAATGAACCCATCTTTTATTGGTTACAATAACATTATTTTCAAATTGCACATCAATATCAGCATTGTTTCGGTAAGCAATTACAGTAGCTTTTAGCCCGCAATTCATCATTTTTGTGACGCCAAGTTTTTGCTCAAGGAATTGTGCTCGGTCTTTTTCTTTGTTCTTTTCTGTTTTTTCTTCGCTAGAATCAGTAAACCAAGAAGTTAAGTCTATTGAATTTGACATATTCCATTTTTCTCCATTCTTTTTCTTAAGGAAAAACAGGCTTTAAATAACTAAAATATTCAAAGCCTGTTTTTTTAAATACTTTTTACAAATGTAATACTCTTTCCTTAATTTCCTGCGTTCTTCCCTGGTTCCAAAACTGCGAACCAATGTAACCGCAGGTACGTCTTGCAACATTCATTTTGCTCTGGTCTCGATTATGGCAATGTGGGCATTCCCAGATGAGCTTTTTATTCTCATCTTCGATAACCTGAATTTCTCCATCGTATCCACATACCTGGCAATAGTCGCTTTTAGTATTAAGTTCCGCATACATAATATTGTCGTAAATAAACTGCATTACAGACAATACCGCAGGGATATTATCCTGCATATTCGGAACTTCTACATAGCTAATTGCACCGCCCGGAGATAACTGCTGGAATTCGGACTCGAACTTTAATTTTGTAAAAGCATCAATTTTTTCACGCACACAAACATGATAACTGTTTGTAATGTAGTTGTGATCTGTTACGTTCGGGATGATTCCAAAACGCTTTTGCAGACATTTTGCAAATTTGTAGGTGGTTGACTCTAAAGGAGTACCATATACAGAATAAGCAATATTTTCTGCCTCACGCCATTTCTGGCAAGCATCATTGAGCTTCTGCATTACTTTAAGAGCAAAAGGCTTTGCTTCAGCATCTGTGTGTGATTTGCCCGTCATATACATACACATTTCGTATAATCCTGCATAACCAAGAGAAATTGTTGAATAACCATTATATAACAGTTTATCAATAGTTTCTCCTTTTTTCAGGCGGGCAAGCGCACCATACTGCCAGAGAATTGGAGCAACGTCAGACGGTGTACCAAGAAGTCTTTCGTGGCGGCAGCGCAAAGCTCTGTGGCAAAGTTCCAATCTTTCATCAAGAATTTTCCAGAATTCTTCCATATTTCCATAGGAAGAACATGCAACATCAACCAGGTTTAAAGTAACAACGCCCTGATTGAATCTGCCATAAAATTTAGGTTTACCGTTTTCATCTGTGATACCCGGCTCATAAGTCAGGAAAGAACGGCATCCCATACAAGTATAGCAATTTCCGTTTTTAATTTCTTTCATTTTCTTTTCGGAAATATAATCCGGAACCATACGTTTGGCAGTACATTTTGCAGCTAACTCAGTCAGCCAGAAGTACCGGCTATTTTCATGGATGTTATCCTCTTCCAAAACATAAATAAGCTTTGGAAACGCCGGAGTAATCCAAACACCCTCTTCGTTCTGTGTGCCCTTAAGCCGCTGTTTTAAAACTTCTTCAATAATCATAACTAAATCATCTTTAGTCTGACCATCCGGTAGCTCATTCAGATACATAAATAATGTAACAAATGGGGTCTGTCCATTGGTTGTCATTAATGTAACCAGCTGATACTGAATAGTCTGAATACCTGCTTTGATTTCCTTTTTAAGTCTTGCTTCCGTAATTTCATCTACCATCTCGGAGCTTTCTTTGATATGGACAATATTACGAAGCTCATTTTTGACTTCCGCTCTAATCTTTTTCCGGCTTACATCAACAAAAGGCGCAAGGTGTGCTAACGATACGCTCTGTCCACCATACTGATTGCTTGCAACCTGAGCTACAATCTGTGTAGCAATATTGCAGGCAGTGGCAAACGAATGTGGTTTTTCAATTTTCGTGCCACTAATCACAGTACCATTCTGCAACATATCTTCCATATTTACAAGATCACAATTATGCATATGCTGTGCAAAGTAATCTGCATCATGGAAATGAATAATACCCTGCTCATGGGCTTCCATAATATCACTTGGCAGCAAAACACGTTTGGTTAAGTCTTTACTTACTTCCCCAGCCATGTAATCACGCTGTACGCTGTTAATAATTGGATTTTTGTTGCTGTTTTCCTGTTTTACTTCTTCATTATTTCTTTCGAGCAGGCTTAAAATCTGCTCATCTGTAGAATTTGATTTACGTATCAAGGAACGAGTATAACGGTATGTAATATATTTTCTTGCTACGTCAAATTTAGCATAGCGCATGATACCATTTTCTACCATATCCTGGATATCCTCTACAGAGACAGTGCTAATTGAGTGTTCAACTCTGTTTTTAACATCCAACGCAATAGACTGCATCTCTAAATCTGATAGCTGCAAGGTTTTATCATCTACAGCTTCATTAGCCTTATTTAAGGCTTTTAATATTTTCTTAGGGTCAAAAACTTCTTCTGTACCATTTCTTTTAATAATATTCATTCTATTTTTCCTCCTTATATTCGATTTTCAGTTATAATATGTTCGATTCTGTGCAAAATAAAAGCAGGACTTACGCCCTGCCTTTATTACTTATCGTTCAATATTATGTTGGGGTTGTGTTACCGACACATCATTATGTTCCTGACACCATTTCCTCGCTTCTCCTAACACTGTATCTATATCTGGTTTTTCTGGTTCTTGGGTTATATCCGATTCAGCGGCTTTTTGCACTTCTTGATCTTGCTTGAGTCTTGGAGAAGCATATTCAAATGCATCTGGAGTACTTTGAAGTGCTGCTAATACAATTTCTTTGTTATTTTGAAGCTCTTTAGAAGTAAATTGTAATGCTAATCCATTTTGTTGAACAGCTGCCAAGACAATATTTTTATTGTTACGTAATTCTTCAGAGGCAAATCGTAATGCTAATCCATATTGCTGTACAGCTGTCATAACAATATCTTTGTCATTACATATTTTTTTAGAAGCAGATTCTAATGCGTCTCCATTTTGTTGAATAGCTGTCAGTACCACATCTTTATCATTACGCAGTTTTTTTGATGCGCATACTAAGCTATGTCCAGATTCTTGAACAGCCACCAATACGATTTCTTTATTGCTACGTAATTTTTCTGGAGTAAATTGTAAAGCCCATCCATTTTGTTGAACAGCTGTCAGTACTACATCTTTATCGTTACGCAATTCTTTCGAAGCAAATTTCAAATACAAACCTTCTCGTTGCACAAGCTTTAATACTTCTTCTTTATCATTCCAATCAATATATTCCATCCGGCTTCCTCCTTGCGTGTTATTTACCAATAATATGTTTGATTCCGAGCAAAATAAAAGCTTAATTTTATATAAAAAGACCTCAATTATGAGGTCTCTTCGTGTGAGAGGATATGTTTTGTGTAAGGAATGTCATAAATTTGACATGTATGAGCGAATAGCCCATCAGAGAAAAATTGTTCTCTGTTTGCTATAAACAAATTATATGGAATATCGGTATATCCACCAAAAAGGTGAATAAACAAATTGTGGACATCCGCCATACCTTTTACATGATAACAATGTTTGCCGTTAATTACGATTCTTTCCGGTTCTTTTTCGTCTTTTTCAAAATATACATCTATGTACATGTGCCCTCCTTATATTTGATTGTTTGTATATTATCCATGAGTTTTTTAGTAGGAAACATTACACCCATAAGCCCATTCGGTAATATTCGGCTTCCAATGCTTAGGTTATCAGCTTGACAAAAGGGGACAAAGAAATTTTTAAGACAATATCCGTGGAATCCTTTATAAATAGAAATTTCCTTCCCTGAAAACAGATGATACAATATCTCCTTTGCAACCGTAGCTTCGTCACGGTTATACACAAGAATGCATTTTGCATTACTTGGTAGAATTTTTAAGTAATAACAATCTTCTGTTATTTCGTAGCAAGAAAATAAGTAGGGCCCAAAAATTCCATTATGAATGACATTCCTTCCCGGTCGTTCAAAAACATAATGATTTTTACCGTTTACTACGATACTATAAAGTTTATCCGTGCTATTTGCTTTACTGAATTCAATATCCATCTTAAAACTCGACTTTCTTTTTGTATTTGTATTTAAGATAACAACACACACCAATAGTAAGTACTCCTACCGGAAGGATGATAATACTTGCTGCTACCTTTGAAATTATGCCGCAAAGGTTTAAAATTGCAGGAATAATAAGAATTGCAAATAAAAAAACAGTTAAGAACATCATTTTTTTCTTATCAGGAATAGTTTGTAGCCCTTTTGGTAAGGTATAATCGGTAGGCTTTTCTCCAATATATTGCTCTTCCTGTTCGTTGTAAGAATCCTCTTGCATTTCCTGTGCATAATTTTCTGGTTCTTCGTAAAATTTATCCATTGTTTTTCTTTCCCTCCTTAAGTTTATATATACAATATGTACGAATTGGTAAAAATTTTTACAAAAAAACTTGCCCGAAGGCAAGTCTTTTATTTAGAACTCTTTCTTGCTTTATCCGATGTTGATAAAGCATCGTTAAATACTTCTTTTGCGTGGAGCATCTGAAATTGATCCATGTTTGTTTTAATAGCTCTCATTGTATCTAGCCATTCATCGGCTGTTAATTTCATTACTACCTTCTTTAAAGAAGACTGGTCACGCTCTTTGATTTTTACATTCAAAGTGCCTAATTTTTCATTTTTTTCTACCGGCGCATAGTAATTTTCAATGCAGATTTCTACCGGATATGTATTGCCTGGTATCCATACGATTTTTACTGCATAAACAAACCACAAGCCATCATCTCTTTTTTTGCTTTGTAAAGGTCGCATTTCCGCTTTATATATTTCAATAGGTGGGTCTTCTACAATCATTTTAGAAGATAGTTCTCCGGCCTTTTCAAGATTGGCAGCTTCAACAATAGCATCCATTTGTTTTTGATTGTTAGGATACTTATTAAGATTTGACTTCAACCATTGCCATTGACTGATTAATGCGGCTCTGTTCTCTGGATTTTCTAACAAAACTGCAGCCGGGGTTTTTCCTTTAAAAGTTCCTGATGTTATTTTTACAGTATATGCAGGTGAAAGCGTTTCATCTTGTGGCTTAGGTGAAAACGTTGCTTCCATATTTTTATTGAAAGCATATTCTGTTTTCTTTTCTATTCCGGCAATTTCATAGACCGGGATGTTAGCCATTACACTTTCCTTCTGCTCATTAATAAGTGCAAAAATAAATCGACTCAGTTTTTTAAATACCTTAAATGGAGAGTCCCCATCAGCAGCTCTAGCTAGTGCAAGATGACTTTCTACAGAAAAAGTCTGTGTTCTTACTATGGATGCAACTTCTAATGGATATTTTGTTACTTCTACTTCTCTTCCCTGCTCCATTCTTTTTCCTCCTTGTTTTCAATATTTGAATATAATATGTACGATGGTAAAAAAAATAAAAATAAAAAAATGAAAAAAATGCTCTCCGGATTATACCGGGAGAGCATCTAAGGTATTAATTAAAGTCGTATTAAAGCGTTCTTGTTTCATTATCTTTATGACGTCTTCTTTCTCCTTGCCCTTGTGATAAGAGCGGTCTGATGTTAGTGCATCATAAAAATCTGCTGCACGAATTACATTTCCATATAAAACAGATTCTTTGGATGGAGGAGTTTTTAGATGCCATTCAGGCTTTACTCCATGGTGCAACAAAGCTGCCTCGCAAATTAATTGAGAATAACCGCATTCTTTTAAAATCTGGTAGCTATAGATAGTGTGACAATCTATAATTTTCCTTTCATAAGATGTTAGCGGCCCCTTTTTTAGAATAATACTGGATGGAATCATGGATTTTCCAATATCATGGTAATAACCTGCAACCATAAGTAGTCTTTTATTAAGCCGAAGTTCTTCAGCAATTTCCCCACACAATAGTGATACCCGTTTCATATGCTGTAAAGTATTGATGTCTAGTCTTTCTTCGTAATTTTTTATATCCACTATAACCTCCTTCTGCCTACACACATCAATAATATGTATGATGAAAAAAAGAAAATTTTATAAAATAAAACAGGAAACCGAACATATTTTCGATTTCCTGTTTTTATCGTAGGCATATTAATGTCTTAAAGATGCAACAAACTCATCAATTGTCTGATGTGTTGTTAATTCTTCCGGTGTATAACCTGTAGCACGATAAGCCTTTAATTCTTTCATATGTTTGAGCGAACGTTCTACCAAATTATTAAGTTTGTTGATACGTTCTACAATTTCTTCAGGAGTGCCGATACTCTGGTACTTCTGTAAAAGTGTTAAGGCGTCGTCCTGTTTTAAGTGTGGTGGTTCTAAGATTTCGACCAAATTAAATTCGCCCATCATCAGTCCCATTAATTCCATCATTGCTTCTCTGTCTGAAATGTAACCCATCTCTTTTTCCTCCTAAGTTTTCAATATTATAAATACAATATGTATGATTAAGTCTGAGATAAAAAAAAGAAAGGCCCACAGCCTGCAATCCACTTCTGCAAACCATGAACCTTTTTATTTGTGTACTCCATTTTTCAATATTTATCTATAATATGTACGATTTCTTAAAAAACAAAATTCCATTGTAAAAAAGGCAAAAAAAATAAGATAATCGTACATATTATTAATATAGGAAGGAGGACATTTTATGTCAGATTTAAGTAATTATGAAGACTTACTAATAGGGAAAGCCAATCCAAAGTCTTTTATTATAAGAGGCACAGAGGATGAACAGGAAGAAACTGCTTTAAATATATGGCGATACGCAATTAAGAATTTATTGCATTGGCAGCCACAGGATGCAGCCGAATGCATAGACAAAGAAATTGTAAAAAACCTAAAATTAGATGTTACCTTAAAATACATACCTGCTCCACCGGACTTGGATATAAATGAGGACTTTGACTATATCGTACACTTAGCTTTTCCAAAAGATGTTCCGTATGATCCGACAGAACAGGCAATTAAAATGTACAAAAGAATATTGGCTGGTGCAAAAGCAAAATTTCCAAAGAAATACTTTAAGGGTCCATATTGTTATTATAAAGCCGGGGTTTTATTGCAATATGCGATAAGTAACTACATTCCATTCAATGATATAGCAGAATTATATCAAATGTTTGCAGACACAACAAAGACCAATGCAAAGCTAAAAGAATTGAAATTATACGAAGTGAGTAAAGACCTTTATAATACTCCATTAGATTTTTTCCATAGTTCTTTGCCGGATTCTCAAAAAGACATGTTTTTATATAAATATTATAAGTTCATGCAGTCTTTCAAAGCGGCAACAACCTACAAAAAAAGAGAAAAAAATCATGAAAAAGAAGATGATAAACTTACTGGAACAATACAGATGGCTTAGAATTATATTCGAATGTATATCAGTTGTCCTTTTGATAGCATTTTTTCCGTTGGTATTAATTTATGCCATGATCGAATTAAATACTTGCCAATATGATTAAAAAAAGCCTACTCTTCAATGATATGTACCCTCTTTACTGGACAACCAGTAAGGAGGGTGTTTTTATGCGTTAT
>OBLO01000007.1_pt1 | contig 206902 bp, 211 predicted proteins | sample 1519401 | NCBI WGS metagenome assembly OBLO01 (sample SAMEA2602897, study PRJEB22501) | metagenome | reverse complement strand
ACACCCATACCTATCTCGTATGGACCGAGCGAGGACGAAAGTTCATCCATGACCTCGCCCAGCGATACTTGGAACTGTGTGAAGTTTATAGTTAATAGTTTATAGCCCCTGATGTGTTCTTGCATCAGGGGCTTTTGTCTGTTCCTAAAAGTTAACTCCGAAATTGAACTGGAGGGCTCCATTGCGCGATTTGTCGAAACTGTCGTGGCAGATGTTGGCAAGACCGATGTCGTAGGTGAGATCGGCATAGAACATGTCGTAGCCGATGCCGCAGCCGATGCGGATACCACCATCAAGGCGGCGGAAGTTTGCATCCTTGAATGAGCTCTCTGCTTCACGCTCGGCAAAGTTCTTGATCTTGCCTCCTACACCAACGGCAAAATAGCCGCCTACCTGAGGCTGGATGGAGAAGTGGTCGTCTACCTCGTACTTGTACTTCAGTACGGCTGGAATCTCAAGATAGTTGAGGTCGTAGGTCATCTTCTTGCCTTCAGGAAGATCCTTCTTGCCACCTTTCTCTATATACGAAAGTCCGGTCTCGAGATAGAGTGGGGCGCTGTCGGTCAATGGAATGCCGGCTACTACGCCCACATTCAGGCCGGTCTGCCAGTCGCCACCATCCAGACGGGAATCGTCGGAATTGACAAAGGTGAAGGCAGGACCGATGCGGAATCCGTAATATGGGCTGTTGTAGTTGTAACGGTAGTCGAGACGGTCTGTCCTGCTGTTGTAATATCTACTGTCACGATAATTCTGTGCTGCTGCCGGCATCAGAGCCAGGAGCAATGCCATCATGATGAATGCTAATCTTTTCATAATTCTTATTCTTTTATACATTAATATATGCTGTTTGAAGAAACTTGTTTTATGGTGCAAAGGTACGAATAAAAAACGAAACGGCAGCGAGCGTTTCCCTAAATGATAGAGGGGAACCCCTATTTCTGACCTAATACAACTTTCTCAACAAAAAAAATATAAATTTTTGCTATATTTTTTGTTTTGTCTCCAATTTGTGCTATCTTTGCCTTCAAATTATAAACGTTTATATAGAAATTATGAAATTTTTGAAGAAGTATCTACTGGATATTCTGGTAGTTATTGCATTTGCAATCATCTCCTTCGTCTACTTTATGCCTGCCGATATGGACGGACGAATCCTCTTCCGACATGATGCAGCGGCAGGAAAGGGACTGGGACATGAAAAGGAACTCTTCCAGCAGCAGACGGGAGAGACTACACGATGGACGAACTCGGTGTTTGGCGGTATGCCTACCTATCAGATGTCGCCTTCGTATGACAGTAATCAGGTGCTCAGCCAGATTGTGAAGGCATATCATCTGTGGTTGCCAGACTATGTTTGGTATGTTTTTGTATACCTCCTGGGCTTCTATATCATGCTGCGTGCCTTCAACTTCAGACAGTCGCTGGCGGCGCTGGGAAGTATCATCTGGGCATTCTCGTCCTACTTTTTTATCATTATCGCTGCCGGACATATCTGGAAGGTATGGGCGCTGGCTTATCTGCCGCCGATGATTGCGGGCGTGGTGCTTGCCTATCGGGGCAAGTATCTCAAGGGACTGCTCCTTACTGCCATCTTCTCGGCTTTCGAGGTGCAGGCTAACCACGTGCAGATGACTTATTACTACCTCTTTATCATCCTCTTCATGGTGATAGCCTTCCTGGCAGATGCCATCAAGAAAGGTGAACTTGCACGCTTCGGAAAGGCTACGGCGGTATGCGTGGTGGGTGCCCTCATCGGTATCTCGCTCAACCTCTCGAACCTTTATCATACCTGGCAGTATGGTCAGGAAACCATGCGTGGAAAGAGTGAACTCGTAAAGAAAAATGCGGCTAACCAGACCAGCAGCGGTCTGGATAGAGACTATATCACACAGTGGAGCTATGGTATCGACGAAACGTGGACGCTGATGATTCCGAATGCCAAGGGCGGTGCCTCCGTGCCGCTGGCGCAGAACCAGCAGGCGATGGAGAAGGCTGATCCTAACTTCGTTCAGATTTACCAGCAGCTGGGACAGTACTGGGGCAACCAGCCGGGAACGAGCGGACCTGTATATGTAGGTGCCTTCGTCTGCATGCTCTTTATCCTGGGCCTGTTTATCGTGAAGGGTCCGATGAAGTGGGCGATGCTTGCTGCCACCATCCTGAGCATCCTGCTCGCCTGGGGTAGAAACTTCATGCCGTTTACCAATTTCTTCCTCGATTATGTGCCGATGTATGCCAAGTTCCGAACGGTGGCATCTATCCTGGTCATCGCAGAATTCACCATCCCGTTCCTGTCGATGATGGCGCTGAAGAAGATTGTGGATGAGCCGGAGATTCTGACAGAGAAGATAAAATATGTATATGCCAGCTTCGGTCTGACAGCAGGCTTCTGTCTGCTCTTTGCCATCATGCCGGGCGTATTCTTCCCAGATTTCGTATCGGTACAGGAGACTCAGGCGCTGCAGCAGTTGCCTCAGGAGTATATCTCTCCAATCATGAGCAATCTGACGGATATCCGCAAGGGCATCTTTACATCCGACTGCTGGCGTTCGTTCTGGATTATCCTCATCGGTTCGGCACTGCTGATGCTCTTCAAGATGAAGAAGCTGGGCAAGGAATATATGATTGCCGGTATCGCCGTGCTCTGTCTGGTGGATATGTGGATGGTGAACAAGCGCTATCTCTACGATGATATGTTCGTAGACAAGGCGCAGCGCGATACACCGCAGCAGATGACCGAGACCGACAAGATTATCTGCCGTGACAAGGCACTCGACTACCGTGTGCTGAATCTGGCATCGAATACATTCAATGAGAACGAGACCTCTTACTACCACAAGAGCATCGGCGGTTATCATCCAGCCAAGCTCCGTCGCTACCAGGAGATGATTGATGCACATATCGCTCCTGAGATGCAGAAGACGATGCAGGCGGTAGCTGCTGCAGGCGGCGATATGACCAAGGTGAACGGCGACAGTATCTATCCGGTATTGAACATGCTGAATACCAAATACTTCATCATGCCGCTGCAGGGCGGACAGACCGTTCCGGTTCTGAATCCGTATGCCTACGGCAATGCATGGTTCGTAGACGAGGTGAAGTATGTGAACAATGCCAACGAGGAAATTGATGGCGTGGGCAAGGTGAACCTCCGACACGTGGCTGTGGCTGATGCCAAATTCAAGGAACAGCTGGCGCAGAGCGTGAAGCAGGATGATACTTCGGTGGTGAAGATGACGCAGTATAAGCCGAACAACCTGACTTACGAGGTGAAGTCGAGCAAGGGCGGCGTGATCGTATTCTCTGAGATTTACTATCCGGGCTGGACGGCTACGGTTGATGGACAGCCGGCTGAGCTGGGCAGAGTGAACTATATTCTGCGTGCGCTGAACGTGAAAGCTGGTAACCACAAAGTGGTTCTCGATTTCCATCCTCAGTCGCTCAAGAATACCGAGACGGTGGCTTACATCGGTTATGGCGTTCTGGCTCTCCTTATTATAATAGGTGTAGTGGTTGAGGTGAGAAAGCGCAAGAAGGAATAGCGGGGATTGCAAATCCCCTTAGACTGATAGACTGATTGCAAATTCTGATGATGCGATTTAGAACAGAAATAGATATTCCGAAGGCCGACTTCGAGATAGGGGCGGCAGAGCGGATGCTCTTTGTGGGCAGTTGCTTTGCCGACAATCTGGGGCGGCGGTTTGTGGAGAACCGCTTCCGGGCTACGGTGAATCCCTTCGGGGTGATGTATAATCCGGCAAGCATTCTCCATACGGTAGAGAAATGTTCCGAGGTGCGTCCCCGTGTGGCTGTCTTTACGCTGGGTACCAACCATGTGTATATCCTGAAGGAGACGGGCGAGATAGTGGACAACTGCCAGAAGCGCCCGCAGCGCCTCTTCGAAGAGCGGGAACTGAGCGTGGACGAATGTGCCGGCTATCTGCAGAAGGCTATCAATCTGCTGAAATCGCAGACCGCAGCATCCGGTAGCAGTGAAGGCACTCTGAAGGTAATCATCACGGTAAGTCCTATCCGCTATGCGAAATACGGCTATCACGGGAGTCAGCTTTCGAAGGCTACGCTCCTGCTGGCAGCCGATAAGCTGGTGAAGGAGAATCCCGGAGTGGTGAGCTATTTTCCGGCTTACGAGATCATGAACGATGAACTTCGTGACTACCGCTTCTACAAGGAAGACATGCTGCACCCGAGCGAACAGGCTGTGGAATATATCTGGGAGCGGTTCCGGGCAACTTACTTCGGCAAGGCAGCAGAGCAGTTTCTGGAAGACTGGAGACCTATCCGCGAAGCACTCGGCCACAAGCCCTTCCATCCCGAGAGCGAGGAACACCAGAAGTTCATCGCCAGGACGGAAGAGAAGAAAAGACAATTTGAGGAGAAATATCATCTCTTATAAAATGGAGAAATATCATCTCTCATAAAATAAAGAATATTTAAATAACAAGACAATGACATATACTATTGAAAAGGTAACCACACTGATAGGTGCGCGTCGCTATGGAGACAATGATACCAACATCGGTTTTATCCTGACCGATAGTCGTTCACTTTGTTTCCCAGAGGAAACTCTGTTCTTTGCGCTCAAGTCGGAACGTAATGATGGTCATAACTACATCCCTGAGCTGTATCGCAGAGGTGTGAAAAACTTTGTTGTAACGAATGTGCCTAAGGGCTATGCTTCTGATTATCCGGGAGCCAACTTCCTGAAGGTAGTAAATACGCTCGAGGCTCTCCAGCGTCTGGCTGAGCGCCACCGTGACGAGTTTAACATCCCTATCGTAGGCATCACGGGTTCAAACGGCAAGACCATGGTCAAGGAGTGGCTCTACCAGCTGCTCTCGCCAAGCATGTTTGTTACCCGCAGTCCGCGCAGTTACAACTCTCAGATAGGTGTGCCATTGTCGGTATGGCTGATGAACGAGCAGACCCAGGTGGGCGTTTTCGAGGCAGGTATCAGTATGCCTGGCGAAATGCTTGCCCTGCGTGACATCATCCAGCCAACCATCGCCGTACTGACCAATCTGGGTGCTGCCCATCAGGAGAACTTCTCTTCCATGGAGGAGAAATGCCGGGAGAAACTCATCCTCTTCCATGATGCAGAGACCGTAATCTATGATGGCGATGACGAGGTTATCAGCAAGGTGATAGCCGAATATCCCGACTATAAGGGCGAGAAACTCTTCTGGTCGCTCAAGAATGCGGAGGCTCCTTTCTATGTGAAGAACATCGAGAAGCAGCAGAGCGTGAGCGTGATTACCTATATATACAAAGGTGTGGAAGACAGTTTCTCTATCCCGTTCATCGACGATGCATCTGTACAGAATGCCATCATCTCTGCCGTCGTGGCATCGAAACTCGGTCTTTCGGCTGAAGATATCGACAAGCGCATGGCACAGCTCGAACCTGTGGCAATGAGACTGGAGGTGAAGGTAGGACAGCACGGATGTACGCTGATTAACGACAGCTACAACAGTGATATCAATTCGCTTGATATCGCTCTCGACTTCATGAACCGCCGTCCAGACCATCGCGGTCGTCGCCATACACTGATATTGAGCGACATTTACCAGAGCGGTCAGGCACCGGAGGTATTATATAAAGAGGTGAGCGATTTAGCCCGTAAACGTGGCGTGGTAAAGTTCATCGGTATCGGTCCTGAGCTCTGCAAGCAGCACGACGTGATTCAGATTTCAGAGAAGTTCTTCTTCCCGAATGTAGAGGAATTCATCGCCAGCGAGGTGTTTGCTTCCCTGCGCGATGAGGTGATTCTGCTGAAGGGCGCCCGTCAGTTTGGCTTCGACCAGCTCACCGAACTGCTGGTACAGAAAGTACACGAGACTACGCTGGAGGTGAATCTGAACGCCGTGGTAGCCAATCTGAACTACTACCGTGCGTTTATGAAGCCGGAAACCAAGCTGGTATGCATGATCAAGGCAGACGGCTACGGTGCAGGTGCCGTGGAGATAGCCAAGACCCTGCAGGACCATCGTGTAGACTATCTGGCTGTGGCTGTAGCCGATGAGGGCGTTACGCTGCGCAAGAACGGCATCACCAGCAACATCATGATCATGAATCCGGAGATGACCGCCTTCAAGACTATGTTCGATTACGACCTGGAGCCTGAGGTTTACTCTTTCCGTCTGCTCGATGCGCTCATCAAGGCAGCTGAGAAAGAGGGCGTAACCGGTTTCCCTGTCCATATCAAGCTGGATACCGGCATGCACCGCATGGGCTTCGACCCTGAGAACGATATGGAGGAACTCATCGGCAAGCTGAAGCACCAGAATGCTATCATCCCACGTTCTGTGTTCTCTCACTTCGTGGGCAGCGATGACGACAGCTTCGATGATTTCTCAGCTCATCAGTTTGAACTCTTCGACAAGGGCAGCAAGCAGTTGCAGGCAGCCTTCGACCATAAGATATTGCGCCATATCTGCAATTCGGCAGGTATCGAGCACTTCCCGGAGCGCCAGCTGGATATGTGCCGTCTGGGACTCGGACTCTACGGCATCAATTCGCGCAACAACAAGACCATCAACTGCGTGAGCACTCTGAAGACAACTATTCTGCAGATGCACAACGTGAAGGCAGGTGACAGTGTGGGCTACAGCCGCAAGACAATTCTCGACAGAGACAGCGTCATCGCAGCCATCCCTATCGGATATGCTGACGGACTGAACCGCCGTCTGGGCAACCGTCATGCCTACTGTCTGGTGAACGGCCAGAAGGCAGATTATGTGGGCAACATCTGTATGGATGTGGCTATGATAGACGTGACCGACATCCCTTGCAAGGAAGGAGATTCGGTAGAAATCTTCGGCGAGCATCTGCCTGTCCAGACACTGAGCGACATCCTCGAGACCATCCCTTACGAGGTGCTGACCACCATCAGCAACCGTGTGAAGAGAGTTTACTTCCAGGACTAGGAAGTGAAGAGGGAATAACGAAGAGGGAAGAATGAAGACCGATTCGGTAAAAAATCATTTAAAAACGTATAAAAATAGAGAAATCCTATCAGAAATGTTCTGATGGGATTTTTTTTGCGTAATTTTTTCCATCAAAACGTATTGTAATTGAAGAAAAAAGTGTATCTTTGCACACAACAAATCATAAAAAGACAAAAGAGGGTGCTCTTTGTCGTGTATTTTCTAACAATTAAACAATACTACAAATAAAAATGGAACAAGTATTTAGCTATATTATCAGTCTCGGTGCGAGCGTGATGATGCCTATCATCTTCACGGTCATCGGTCTGTGTATTGGCATGAAATTCGGAAAGGCTCTGAAGTCGGGACTCTTCGTAGGCGTGGGTTTCGTAGGCTTGGGCGTGGTAACTGCATTGCTGACTACCAACTTCAACGACCCATTGAAGGCTATTTCAGACATCTACCACTTACAGTTAAACGTTTTTGACATGGGATGGCCAGCAGCTGCAGCTGTAGCTTACAATACAGCAGTGGGCGCATTGATTATCCCAATCTGTCTGGGTGTCAACTTCCTGATGTTGATTACCAAGACAACACGTACAGTGAATATCGACCTCTGGAACTACTGGCACTTCGCCTTTATCGGTGCAGTGGCTTACTTCGTGATGGGTCAGAGTTTGCTCTGGGGCTATTTCGCAGCCATCGTCTGCTACATCAATACCTTGGTCTGTGCAGACCTGACAGCCGACAGATTCCAGAAATATTACGATTTGGATGGTATCTCTATTCCGCAGCCATTCTGCCAGAGTTTCATGCCATTCGCAATCGTTTTCAATAAACTCTTCGATATGATTCCGGGCTTCTCTAAGCTCGATATCGATGCAGAGGGACTGAAGAAGAAGTTTGGTGTGCTCGGCGAGCCACTGGTACTCGGTGTTATCGTAGGAGCCCTGATAGGTTGGGCAGCCCAGCTCGATATCAAGAAGATTCTCTTCCTGGGTGTAACGATGGGAGCCGTGATGGAGCTGATTCCTCGTATTACAGCCCTGTTTATCGACGGTTTGAAGCCTATCTCAGAGAAGACACAGGAGTTGGTGAAGACCAAGTTTAACGGCAAGAAGGTTCATATCGGTATGAGTCCTGCCCTGGTAATCGGCCATCCTACTACTCTGGTAGCATCTGTGATTCTGATTCCGGTTATCCTGGCTATCGCAGTCTTCCTGCCAGGCAACCAATTCTTGCCTTTAGCTTCGTTGGCAGGTATGTTCTACCTCTTCCCAATGATTCTGCCGTTTACAAGAGGTAATGTGGTGAAGACGCTTATCATCGGCCTGGTAACCCTCGTCATCGGTCTCTATTTCGTTACCGATATGGCACCAGACTTTACGCTGGCAGCCAACCAGGTTTATGCAGCAACAGGCGATAATGCCGCTCATATCCCTGACGGATTCTCAGGCGGTGCACTCGATTTCGCATCCTCTCTCTTCGGATGGGTTATCTATCGCGGTGTGAAGCTTTCATACGTAGGTATGGGTGTTCTCGCAGTCATCACGGTAGCCATGATGGTTATCAACCGTCAGCGCATCGTGAAGGAAGAAAAAAAGTAAAAAGGTAAAAAATAAAACAAGATAATTATGAAGAAATTAACATTAATATTAGCAGCAATGGTATTAACAGCAAGTCAGGCTTTTGGTCAGTGTGGAAAATGTGGTTATGAAGTGAAGGCAGAAAATGCCTACACTAACTACAACGTTCGTTATGCAAGCAATCCGATGGATGCAAAGCACTATACAACAGACCGCCTTCGCAGTGAATTCGCTATCGAGAAGGTGTTTGCTCCAGGCGAGGTAAACTGGACATACACCATGTTCGACCGCTTCCTCATTGGTGGTGCTGAGCCAACAACCGCTCCTCTGAAGCTGACTTCTATCGCTCCTCTCTATACAGACAAGCCAAACGATGAGAAGAATCTGCTCGACAACCGCGAGTTGGGTATCATCAACATCGGTGGCGAGGGTACTGTTACCGTTGACGGCAAGAAGTATACGCTCGGTTTCCAGGAGGCTCTCTATGTAGGTCGTGGTGCCAAGAACATCGAGGTAAGCAGCAAGGATGCAGCTAAGCCAGCTAAGTTCTATATGAACAGCGCTTGTGCTCATCAGACATATCCTACCAAGAAGGTTACCCTGAAGGATGCCAACAACATCAAGGCTGGTAGCCTGAAGGAGAGCAACGACCGTGTAATCCACCAGTTGATTATCGACGGTGTAGCCGGTGTTCGTACCTGCCAGTTGCAGATGGGTGTTACTGAGTTGAAGGAGGGTTCTGTATGGAACACCATGCCAGCTCATACTCACCTCCGCCGTATGGAGACTTACCTCTATTATAATGTACCAGAGGGTCAGAAGATTCTCCACGTAATGGGTGAACCACAGGAGACACGTCCTATCTGGTTGAACAACGAGCAGGCTGTGATTTCTCCAGAGTGGTCTATCCACTGTGCAGCAGGTACCAGCAACTATACCTTTATCTGGGGTATGGCAGGTGAGAATCTGATCTACAACGATATGCAGGTAGTGAAGATTCCTACATTGGAATAATAAGATACATGATATGGCAACCTGGTTTATGATTAATATGAGCCAGGCTTTGCCGTCTAAATAGTAATCTAAAATAAAAATAAGTATAACGCTTAAAAACTTTTTTATAAAATGAGCCCTATTACAACAAGTAAAATGTCCAACTTCCGTTGGGTAATCTGTGCGCTGCTCTTCATCGCAACCACAGTCAATTACATGGACCGTCAGGTTCTCTCTTTAACATGGAAAGACTTCATTGCTCCAGAATTCCACTGGACAGATGATCACTATGGTACCATCACCGGTCTTTTCTCCATCTTCTATGCCATCGCTAACCTCTTCGCAGGTAAGTTTGTTGACTGGATGGGCACCAAGAAAGGTTATCTTATCGCCATCTTCGTATGGTCAACAGGTGCTGTGATGCACGCCGGTTGCGGTTGGGTAGCTATGCAGATGGAAGGTTATGATTCTATCGAGGCGCTCCGCATGGTACAGGCAGGTAGTGATGCAGCTGTAGCGATTGCTACAATCAGTGTATGGCTGTTCCTCTCTTGCCGCTTGATTCTTGCTGTGGGTGAGGCAGGTAACTTCCCTGCAGCCATCAAGGTAACAGCAGAGTATTTCCCTAAGAAAGACCGTGCTTTTTCTACCGCTATCTTCAACAGTGGTGCTTCAGTAGGCGCTTTGGCAGCTCCAGCTACCATTCCATTGTTGGCTCGCAGCCTGGGCTGGGAGTGGGCATTCATCATCATCGGTGTGCTCGGTTATGTATGGATGGGCCTCTGGGTATGGCTCTATGACAAACCATCTAAGAGCAAGCATGTAAACAAGGTTGAACTTACTTATATTGAACAGGATGAGAACCTCGAAAAGATTGAGGCTGGGAAAGAGACAGAAACTGCCGCTGGGGAGAAAACTATCGGCTTTCTGAAGTGCTTCAGCTACCGTCAGACCTGGTCATTCATCGTAGGTAAGTTGATGACTGATGGTGTTTGGTGGTTCTTCCTCTTCTGGGCACCTGCTTACTTCTCTGACCAGTATGGTTATTCTTCAGATTCAGGTATGGGTATCGCCCTCATCTTCACTCTCTATGCTATTGTAACCGTATTGAGTATTGGTGGTGGTTACTTGCCAACCTACTTTGTTGACAAGAAGGGTATGAATCCATATATCGGTAGAATGCGTGCGATGTTGATTTTCGCTTGCTTCCCATTGCTCGGTCTGATAGCCCAGCCTATGGGTGAGTACAGTGCATGGTGGCCAGCTATCATCATCGGTCTGCTCGGTGCAGGTCATCAGGCATGGTCAGCTAACCTCTATTCTACCATCGGTGATATGTTCCCTAAGTCAACTGTAGCTACTATCACCGGTATTGGTGCGATGGCAGGTGGTATCGGTTCCTTCCTGATCAACAAGGGTTCCGGTATGCTCTTCACCTATGCAGATGGTCTGGGTTCAGACTTCAGCTTCATGGGCTTCGATGGCAAGCCAGGTGCCTACATGATTGTATTCTGCATCTGTAGTGTTGCTTACCTCGTAGGCTGGTGCATCATGAAGGCATTGGTTCCTAAGTACAAGCCAATCGTTGTAGAATAATGAAAAGGTAAAAAAGTAAAAAGGTAAAAAGGTAAAAAAGCCTAGCGGAATGTTAACCAGCGAGGTGCCCTTTTTACCTTTTTACTTTTTTACCTTTAAATAAATCCTTGCTGCTCGAGGGCTTCGAGGAAACCTTGGCTCATCGCCTCGCAATCCTTCTTTGTGTATCGGATGTCGGTGAAAACCTGGGCTAGGGTCTCTACGTTGTTGATGCGAACGAACTCCTTGTTCTCTTCCAGAGCTTCCTTCCCTGCATAGAAGTCGTCAATCTTCTCTGGGGTGTAATCTTCGAAATGCTCGTGGTGGATGATGCTGCGCAGAGGGAGACGGTCGCTCAGGGCTGGATGTTCTGCCGGCCAGCCGATGGTCAATGTGGCTACTGGCATTACGAGCTTAGGGAGCTTCAGGGTGTCGATGATCATCTTTGGCATATAAACCGTAGTTCCCAGGAAACAGGTGCCCAAACCGGCTTCTTCTGCCAGGTTCGTAAAGGTCTGGGTGAAAAGAAGGGCATCGGTAGCTGCATTCATAAAAGAGAGAATGTTATCATAGCCCGGGGTTCCCTTGCGGTTCTCTGCCCAGAGGGTTGTGCGGCGATAATCGGCACAGATGGTGAGGACGACCGGGGCTTCTGTTACCATCGGCTGGTTGAAGTGGGCTGGCGCCAGTGCCTTCTTTCCTTCTTCACTTCTTGTTACCACAACGCTGTAAAGCTGCAGGTTTCCCATTGTCGGGGTGCGCTCTGCCTCTTCCAAAAGGCGGTTCAGGAGTTCTTCAGATACTTCCTTCTCTGCATATTTTCTGATGCTTGTTCTGTTCTTAATCGATTCCATATCTTTTTTATTTTATCATTATACCTTATTATATATATAGGAGTTCTGTTCCATTTCAGAACCCTATTTTGCTGCAAAGTTAGTGAAAGTTTCCCAAAAAGTTGTCTTTCTTTCGCTTTTTTAGTGAAATATATGGCAAAACGTTTCAGATTTTAGAAATAAAAGTTTAATTTTGCACCTAAATATGAAACGTTTGATATGGAATATACTGAAAATATGACTTTTGAAGAGGCTTCCAAGGCTCTTATAGATGAATTGAATGCTAATCTGGCAACACTTCATCAGAATTATCATGTAGAACAGTCTGATTGGAATAAACTCTATGATCAGATAGCCAATGTTGTTTCAGAGGAAACTCATCTTCCTGTTTTCTCTCCTGAAGTGATGGAGGTGCGACCTCGAGAACTGGAATGCGATGTGGTGCGATTCCAGAATAATAAGGAGAAATGGGTGGCTCTTGTAGGACTGCTCGACGGTCATCCATACGAAATCTTCACGGGTTTACAGGATGAGGACGAGGGTATCATGCTGCCTAAATCTGTAAGCAAAGGCAAGATCGTGAAGACCATTCTGGATGGAGGCTTGAAGCGATACGACTTCCAGTTTGTGAACAAGCGAGGATATAAGATTACGGTTGAGGGATTGAGCGAGAAGTTTAATCCTGAATACTGGAACTATGCCAAGCTGATTTCCGGTGTGCTGCGCTACCGTATGCCTATCGAACATGTCATCAAACTCGTTTATCAGCTCCAGCTTACTTCAGATAACATCAATACCTGGAAGAAAGGTGTTGTGACAGCCCTGAAGAGATATCTGAAGGATGGTAGCCTGATGAAACTTTACGATGATAGCGATTCCGAATCCTAATCCCCAAGATAGAAACTGATATAAACTATGCTTTTCCGTAGTAAGATATACTTGAAGAATGTCCGTTTCCATGCATATCACGGCGTTCTGTTACAGGAAACCCAGGTGGGCAACGATTATGTGGTGAATCTGGATGTGAGCTATGATTTCTCCAGAGCCATGGAAACCGATGAACTGGCTGGAACCCTCAACTATGCAGAACTCTATGAACTCGTGAAACAGGAGATGGAGATACCTAGCAAACTGCTGGAACATGTAGCCGGAAGGATAGGAAAGCGACTCTTTGCAGAATATCCGACTATTCAGAAAATACAACTCGCTATTACCAAAGTTAATCCTCCTTTTGGAGCAGATTGTGACGGCGCAGGGGTAGAAGTTGTATTAACAAATGATAAAACTTTATAGTAGATTTAGGTTTTCTGATACAAAAGTAGTAATTTTGCAAAATCATCAGAAAGATATGTTGAAGAAAATAACACTCATATTGACCCTATTGTGTATGTTGGTGCTGACAGCGACAGGCTCCAACCGCCGTTTCACGCTCGTTATCGACCCAGGTCATGGTGGTCATGATGTGGGCGCACGTGGTGCTATTTCCAAAGAAAAGAATATCAATCTCTCTGTGGCATTGCAGTTTGGCAAATATGTTGAGCGCAATATGCCGGATGTGAGAGTCATCTATACCCGCAAGACGGATGTCTTTATTCCTCTGAAACAGCGTGCCAACATTGCTAACCGCGCCAATGCCGACCTGTTTATCTCGGTACATACCAATGCGCTGCCAGCCGGTAAGATAGCCCGCGGTTTTGAAACCTATACGCTCGGTATGCACCGTGCCAAGGATAATCTCGATGTGGCTATGCGAGAGAACTCCGTTATCTCGATGGAGAAGGGCTATCAGCATACCTATCAGGGTTTCGACCCGCGATCTTCTGAGAGTTACATCATCTTCGAGTTTATACAGGGTAAGAATATGGAGAGAAGCGTAGAACTGGCGCGCAATATCCAGCGAAAGGTATGTTCCGGTGCCAACCGTCCGGATAAGGGTGTGCATCAGGCAGGATTCCTGGTTCTCAGAGAAACCTCGATGCCTAGCTGTCTGATAGAGCTCGGTTTCATCACTACTGCCGATGAAGAAAGACTGCTCAACGATGCCAGCAGGGTGGATGATATCGCCCGAGGCATCTACGAAGGTTTTGCGCAATATCGCAATAAATACGATAAATCCATCTCGGTTCCTTATCGAGCTGCGGATACAGAATCGGTGCCGGTTGCCAAGATAGTTTCTGATACGAAACAGGAAAAGGACGAGCGCCGTGCTGAGGAGGCGGATACTGCGCCGAGAAGAACGGTGAAGCAGGTGGAAACCAGAGCAACAAAGGCTAAAACGGTTCAGCAGAACAGAAGACAGAACCCGCAGGATAAGCCGGCTCAGCAGAGCAGACAGACGCAGCAGAACAGAACTGTAGCTCAGAACAAGCCGGCACAGCAGAAAGCCAATGTAGCCGATGCGCCTGTCTTCAAGCTTCAGATATTTGTCAGCAACCGCACGCTCCGCAAGGGCGATGCCCATTTTAAGGGCGAAACCGATTATGACAGTTATCAGGAAGGCAATATGGTGAAATATACGATGGGAGCTTCTACCAACTATAATGAGATTTTCCGCTTGCGCAAGACGCTTGCCGAGAAGTTCCCGGAAGCTTTCATCATAGCTTTCAAGAATGGAAAGAAATATGATGTGAATCAGGCTATACGTGAGTTCAAACAGAACAGAAACCGCTGATTGACCTGAGTAAGGATAAGATATAAGCACGAATATATAAAGAGATAAATATGAAGCTAACAAAAGAAATCAAGATAGCTCTTGTAGCTATTGTCGGTATTTTGATTATGTATTTCGGAATCAATTTTCTGAAAGGCATGAATCTGTTCTCTACCAACAACGCCTACTATATGACGTTTGATGACATCCAGGGACTGGGTGCCTCTACGCCTATTTATGCGGATGGTTATAAGGTAGGTATCGTGGATGGTTTGGAATATGATTACAAGGAGAATGGTCCTATCAAAGTAAAGGTGGATATTATCAAGGATTTGAGAATCCCGCAGGGCAGTAAAGCCGAAATAGTAAAAGACTTGATGGGTAACCTGCAGGTGAATCTGCTTCTGGCAAACAATCCGCGCGAAAGAGTAGAACCGGGAGGTATCATTCCGGGTGCTGTAAACGGAGGCATGATGGATAAGGCTGCCAACCTGGTTCCGGTAGTGGAAAAGATGTTGCCTAAGTTGGATTCTATCCTTACCAGCGTGAATGCGCTGCTGGCTGACCCGGCTCTGGCTGCTTCGCTGCATAATGTGGAAACCATCACAAGCAACCTCACCGTTTCTACACGTGAACTGAATACCCTGATGGCAGGACTCAACAAACAGGTTCCGGGTATGATTGGAAAGGCAAATGGCGTGCTGGATAATACCAACCGCCTCACAGCTAATCTGGCCAGTCTTGATGTGCAGGGCACTTTGAACAAGGTGAACCAGACTTTGGAGAGTGCTCATCAGTTTACTGAGAAGCTGAACAGCAACCAGGGCAGCCTCGGATTGCTGATGAACGATACCAAACTGTACGACAATCTGACGTCAACCATGAGTCATGCCGACTCCTTGGTTATCGACTTGAAGGCACATCCGAAACGCTATGTCCATTTCTCTGTTTTCGGCAGAAAAGACAAGTAAAAAGAGTTTGAGCTAAATAAATTTAGTCTAAATAAGATTCGGTATGTTTCACGCCCCGAAATGACTCGTAAACTGTTTGTTTGTTAGCCGTTTCGGGGACGTTACATTATTGTTTCACTGAATTTCAGTCTGCTATATTTGTATTTTAGACAAGTGTTTGGTATTCAGTAATTTAAAGACTATCTATTAAAATATTTTAAATAAGGGGATTTGCATTTCTCCTATTTTTTTTGTAACTTTGCACGTGATTTCGCATCTTTTGGTGCGTCCCGTCATTTGTGAATTAAAGTATTAATAATATAAGTAATCAATGTTAGCAAGTCCAAAAGCCCTCTGGGACAACAGTCTTTTGCTCATAAAGGACAGTGTAACAGAGCAGCAATATAACACATGGTTCAAGCCAATCGTCTTTGAATCGTACAAGCCGTCGACAAAGACTTTGTTGGTGCAGGTTCCGAGTCCGTTCGTATACGAGTACTTGGAACAGAACTTTGTTGACTTGTTAAGTAAGGTGCTGCATCGTAATTTTGGTGAAGGAATCCGTCTCACTTATCGTGTTGTAACCGATAAGGAGCATAAGCTTTCTCAAGATATTGAGGCAGATCCAGACGATGCTGATATGGCAAAGCAAACTCGTGAGTGTGCCCAGCAGACGGCTGCCCAGCCTGCCGCTCCCCAGCAGCAGGAAGACATTGATACGCAGTTAGACCCGAAGCTTACTTTCAACAATTATATGGAGGGTGACAGCAATAAGCTGCCTCGTTCCGTAGGATTGTCTATTGCCGAGCATCCCAATACCACCCAGTTTAACCCAATGTTCATTTACGGACCTTCGGGTAGCGGTAAGACGCATCTGGTGAATGCCATCGGTCTGAAAGCGAAGCAGATGTATCCTCAGAAGCGTGTGCTCTATGTGAGTGCCCGTCTTTTCCAGACCCAGTATACCGATGCCGTGCTCCATAATGCGAGCAATGATTTCATCAACTTCTATCAGTCTATCGATATGCTGATTGTGGATGATATCCAGGAGTGGGCTGGTAAGGCGAAGACGCTGAATACCTTCTTCCATATCTTCAACCACCTCTTCCGCAACGGAAAGCGTATTATCCTGGCGTGCGACCGCCCTCCGGTAGAGTTGAAGGATATGCCAGACCGTCTGCTCACCCGTTTCTCTTGCGGTCTGGTCTGCGAGTTGGAGAAGCCGAATATCCAGTTGTGTGTGGATATCCTGAGCAATAAGATTCGTCGTGACGGTTTGAAGATTCCGGTAGATGTCATCTCTTTCATCGCCCAGACCTGTAACGGAAGTGTGCGCGATTTGCAGGGAGCCATCAATGGTCTTCTGGCTTACAGCATTGTTTATAACAGCAGCATTGATATCCGTCTTGCCGAACGCGTCATCAAGCGTGCGGTGAAGGTGGATGATAAGCCGCTCACCATCGATGATATTGTTGAAACGGTTTGCCATCATTATAATGTAACGGTTACTGCCGTGAACAGCAAGAGCCGTAAGCGTGATTATGTCGTGGCAAGACAGGTAACGATGTATCTGGCACAGAAATATACCAAAATGCCTGCTTCGAGAATCGGTAAACTCGTTGGTAATCGTGATCATAGCACAGTTATCCACAGTTGTTCAAAAGTGGAAGAAAGACTGAAGATTGATGCTGGATTCAGCGATGAACTGGTTAGTATCGAAAACGGATTAAAGGTGAAAAGGGCATAAAGGATGTGCTTTTCGATGATAGGATAAGTTTAAGCGCGGAACCTTGGTATAGTGGTTCTTGTTTATATAAATGAAATAAAGGAAGCCTGGCAAGTTTGTTTTTGCCTTGGCTTCCTTTTTCCGTCTATAATATCTGAACTATTAACTATCAACTCTTTTTTATCATCATCTTCTTCCATTTAAAGTATCCGGCTACGGCGATGATGACGTAGAGACCGTAAAGTCCTGCCTTGAATGGGATACCTTTGACGATATAGAGATAGAAGCAAACGGCATCTACGATAATCCAGAAGAACCACTGCTCGATATATTTGCGTGCCAGCGCCCAGAGCCCCACAAAGCTCAGGGCATTGGTGAAACTGTCTTGCAGAGGAACTGTAGAGTTGGTGAAAGTTATCAGTATATAATAGGTGATACCCCAGGCTGCCAGGAAGAACAGAAGAGTAGGCAGATAGAGCGACTTCTTCATATAGGTAATCGGAAGTTCTTCTTTCTCCTTCTGGTTGTGCTTCTTGCCATATTTCCATACGGCATAACCATATATACCGGCTATCGTATAGTAGACCGCCATACCCGCATCGCCGTAAAGACCATGACTCCAATAGAGCCATACGTCCAGGGCAGGCATGATGATGCCTACCAGCCAAAGCCAGATACTGGCACGGTACTCCAACAGGATATAAACCAGTCCGAGTACCGTGGTAAAGATGTCTAAACCATGTGATGCAATATAATCCATCATGATGATTTCTGATTAGAACTTCAATGTAAGATGCGTCATCCAGGTGGTATCTGCCATCGGGATGTAGGCTATCTGCTTGAATCGGTTGTCCAATGTATATCCGTAACCGATAGCATTGCCCCAGGTGAATGCGCTGGCTGCATAGTGGCGGTTGAAGATATTGTTGATGTCTACACCGAAGCTTATCTCCTTGATGCCGAGTGCCTTGGTTACCTTAGCACTGTAGTTCAGGCTCAGGTCGCTCTGTGAATAGCATGGCAGTGAGAAGTCGCGGTCTTCTGTGTTGGTAATATACTGGCGACTTACAAAGTTGGTGTGCCAGGTAGCTGAGAAACCGGCATAGTGGATATCGATGAATCCGTTCAGGATAGCTGATGGAGAATAAGACAGGGTTGAGTTGTCGTAATGTACTACGCCTGGCTTCTTGTCGTCTTCCCAGTTGCTTACATACTCATCAAAGTCCTTGATCTTGTTCTTGCTCAAAGCGGCATTTCCTTCTACAGACAACCATGACAATGGTGCCCAGCCGGCTGTCAGCTCTACGCCCATACGGTAAGAATCCTTGATGTTGGTGGTCAGCGCCTCGCCGATGTCACTCAACTGTCCGGTCTGAGCCAGCTGGTTGTCATAATCCATATAGTAGAAGTTGGCGCCTGCATGCCAGTTATCGCCCTGATACTGATAGCCGAACTCTACATCGAGCAGCTTCTCCTCTTTAGGGAATGGATAGTTGAAGTTGTCGGTGAAGTTGTTGCGCTCTGGCTCGCGGTTGCTGTAGGCTACAGATGCGTATGCCTTGTGGCCATCCTTGTTGAAGCTGATACCTGCCTTAGGATTGAAGAAGTTGTACTTCTCGTTGATGTTCAGCTCCTGGTTCTTGTAGCTGCCATCTGCCTGGGCGATAAATTTATCGTTGATACCGTCGGTCTTGTATTCTACACGGCGATACTGCAGGTCAGCGAAGGCATTCCAGTAGTCTGCAAAGCGATAGCTTGCCTTGACGAAGGCGCTGTAGTCATACTTGTGGGCATCAGAATCATAGTACTTATACTGGCCGTTGCTGCCGAAGAACTTCTTCTCGGCATCCTGGTTGGCGATATAAGTAAGGTATCCCCAGTGGTTGCCGCGGAACTGCTGCAGGTTCAATCCGCCGATAACATCCCAGTGCTCATCCTTGTAGTTGGTATTGTATACCATGCCGTAGGTATGCTGGGTGAGTCCCTTCTTGCGGATGAAGTCTGACTTCTTAACCTTGTTGCCCTCTGCATCCATGTAGATGAGTCCGAACTTGGCAAACTTGGCGTTGTTCTTAAACTCCTTGTAGTAGCCGTAGCCATAGGTATAATGCAGTGAGAGGCTGTGGCTCCAGTGGCTGCTTGGTGTCCAGGTAGCCGAAAGGATGTTGTGGTTCTGATAGAAGTTATCAGTAGTCTTGTCCCATTTGCTTCCGTCGCGCAGGGTATAAGGAGTGATGGTATAATCGCCCTTGTCGTTGCGAACCATATCGCCTGTCAGCACGTTAAACTTATCCAGACCTGCCTTATACATATCTTTATAAGTGCGGATGCCATCCTGAAGGAGGCTGAAGTTAGAGTTGTAATCTCCGCCCAGCACACCGTTCCAAGCCTGACCGGTCTTCTCGAAGTTGCCGATGTTCTTGTAGCTTACCTTGAAGTTATCGCTCAGCCAGGTCAGTCCGCCATAGTAAGAACCTGAGCGGCCTGCTGTGCCGTCTACATAACCGTCGGTAGCTGTCTCGTGATAAGCACCGTCAAAAATCAGATGCTTGCCGAGCAGACCTGTAGAGAAGCTGGCGCCTGTATGATAGGTATTGTAAGAACCGAAAGAACCGGTAACTTCTGCAGTAGGGGTGAGCGAAGGAGCAGCTGTAGCCATAGAGATGCTTCCACCGAAGGCACCGTCGCCATTGGTAGAAGAACCTACGCCGCGCTGTACCTGGATGCTGCCCAGGAGCGAAGAATAACTGTTCATGTTAGCCCAGAAAACGGTCTGGTCTTCTGGTGAGTTGAGAGCCACTCCGTCGAGTGTTACATTGATGCGGCTTCCGGCAGCGCCACGAATGCGCATATAGGTAGTACCGGTGCCGATACCGTTCTCACTCCAGGCGAGGATGCCCGGTGTACGAGAAAGGAGAAATGGCAATTCCTGACCTGAGCAAGAGAATTGTTTGAGTTCTGATTTCCTGATGTTAGCCACGGCGTATGGAGCTTCCTTTGCGGCACGTACGCCTTTTACAATCACTTCATTCAAATTCTGCACCTTCAAGGTGTCGATTTTTGTCTGTGCCAGTGCAGCCTGGCTTGCCAAAGAGCAAAACGCTACACTGAGTGCGATCCCGTTGAATCTTTTCATTTATTTAAATTAAAAACATCATATAAGGGGGGAATGTGCCTTATTTTCCTACGCCAGCATTACCTGGTTCAGGTCGATGGGTATATTCTCAGCATCCGCTTTTTTCTCTTTTCCGGCGGTAGCACCCCTTAGTTAGCTCTCTGCTAACCGAGTGCAAAGGTACAAATAAATTTTAATCCCGCAAAATTTACGTAGATTTTTACTATATTTGTGTCCTTTTATCATTCTTTTTTCTTATATTTGCAGTCGGATTGCTGTTATTCGCAGTTTTGACAGTTTGAAACCTAAACTTCATGTGATAGGATTATGAGACGATATATTTCACATTTGTTCACGTGGGTCATCTCTTTCCTGACCCTGTTGGCATTCTCATCGTGCTTGAATGAGCATCCTAAGGATCAGCTCGATGGGGGTGGCAGCAATGGTTCTGCGTCTGAAATATTTGATACGACCATAGCTCCTTTGTATGATTTTATGGGTGGAACGATAGATGGGGAAGGCATCTGCGATATTCAGCGTTTGGACAGTCTGCTTTCTCTTTCTCCTGATGATGAGCAGCTTTATTCTTCCTGGCAATATCTTTATCGGGCTATCGGTATGTGCAACAAGTCGCTGGATATGATTGATTTACAGTCAGTACGCCTTACCGATAACCAGAAGGCACAGTTCAAGGCTGAGGTGCGTGCCATCAGAGCCATGATGTATTATGAGGCGATGGATTTGTATGGCAGGATTCCGGTACTCCTGTCTGCGGCAGAATCATTCATCTATGAACCGGCATCGGGCTCTTCTGTTACCGATGAAAAGCTGTCGGCTCAGAGCGAACGGAGCGAAATCTTCCATTTCATCTTCAGCGAATTGCAGCAGGTATTGCCTTATCTTCCTCAGACGTCCAGTTTGGAGGAAGGCTCTCATTATGGGCGCATCACGCAGCCTGTGGTCAACTTCCTGCTGGCTAAACTGGCGCTGAATGCTGAAATCTATATGTACAACGATTGGGCGCAGGGTTACAGGAAGCGTCCGAAGGGTAGGGACCTGGAATTTATGGTGCGTACTGCCGATGGCGCCTCGCTCATTACGGGCGGCAAGGCGAGTGAGAACCGCAGCAGAATATTGAATGCTTGGGAAACCTGTATCTTCTATTGCAACAGATTGGCTGATGAAGGCTGCAGTTTAGAGGAGGATGAAATCTTCAACAGTTCTGCGCGTTATCTGATGCCGAAGGATGCGCTGGTGATGGATGAGGCTGATTCTGTTCTGCATTCCCGACCAGCCAAACCTCTTTTCCGTTTCCGTTATGCTGATGTTTTGCTGATGAAGGCTGAGGCGATGGAGCGCAACGATGGGGATGGCAGGGCAGAGTATAATATGGTTCGTGCGCATGCCGGTTTGCCTGCGCGCAAGTCTTCGCTTGCCAATATTCTGGAAGACCGTCAGGTTGTGCTGGCGGGCGAGACTTGTCACCGTCAGGACCTTATCCGTTTCGGCAAGTTCCTCAAGTCCTCGCATCTTCGCCGTTCTGTTCAGTCCGCTCTCTCGTCCTCTTCCATCGTCTTCCCGATACCTCAGCGAAGCCTTGCCTTCAATGGCAAGTTGGTTCAGAACAAAGGATATGAGGCAATGGAATAGTCCAAAACTCTTCATCCGATAGCTCGAATCCCCTTTATATAAAGGCATTCCAAGCGATTGGGTAAAGAGTAAAATCAATTTTTCTTCTTTTCTGATATCAGCCGTAAACGGTGTTATATTTCGGTTATTTAAAAACCTGGCAAACCGGTTTTCGTTCGCTGTTTGGCTCAGACAGCCCACTGTTCTTCCTACCGCTAGTCTGCTGTTCTAGTTTCTCCAGTCTGCTGTTCTTGTTTCACTCGTCAGCTGTCCCCGATAAATAAAACCATTTTTTTCTTTTTAAAAATCACTTTTTTCCTTTTTCTACCCTCATTTCAAAATAAAAAATGTACTTTTGCATGCATATTAAGACGATTAAACTGTAATCTTGGCAGATGCCAAATACAAAAATAAGAACGAAATGGATACATTATATTTATTGCAGTTCACCTGTTTCCTATTTATGCTCGTCAATATCCTCAACCTGGGTATTACCCGTCTGCACATGAAGTGGATGAACCGGCGATATGAAGTGTTACGATGGCTGGTTATAAAAAGTATGTACTAGGTGTCTCCTTCCCCCACGAAGGAGACACCTTTTTTGTAGGAATGCGACACTATTGTGGGGGAATGCGACACCTTGTTTCAAAGAAAAACACTATATTTGCACCATGAAAAGTATAACAGATTCATTTGCCTAAGAAGAACAGGCTATCCTGATAGTAGCTTTGTTTCTCCTCATTTATGTTGGCATCATGATTAATGTCATGGTGAGGGAATACAGGACCTATCTTGATGATCACCCGATGTATCATTTCAGCCTGGGTGATTTCATCAGGAGAGGGCGTTTCTATATCTGCCTCATTCTCGGCGTAGTGTTTATCACGTTCGTGTGTCTGGTGGTCAGTCTGATGCCAATCAGTATTCAATAATTTCTTGGTAAAATATAATAACAAAACATGGTGTGAAATTTTATCAAGCCAGTGGTTAGCGTCATGGAAATGGAACCCCCATGGGCCGACTATCCCCTGTTACTCTATCGTCCCCCAGGCATCACATTTGATGTCTGGGGGCAAAATAAAAAGCCCCGGAGCTATTACGCTTCGGGGGCTGTTTCTGCTTTCTAGGTATCATGTTGATAGGTAAGTTCATGAACATCCACAACATTTTTTCCGAAACTTTTCTCCTGTTTTCTTTGTACTTTCAAAATAAAGTCGTAACTTTGCAATCAAGATAGGTTAAAAAAGGAGGTTGCGATGCCAAAGATATTTGAATACTTCGGATTTATCTTTCTGTTCTATTCGAATGAGCATGAACCGATACACGTTCATGTAATGAAGGATGAACATGAAGCTATTTTCGAGATAATATTAGAAAATGGTGAACTTGTTGAAATTCACAGAAGAACTTCTAGCAAGATACCACCTTTAAGTGAGAAGGATGCTGCTACAGCAGAGGCCTTTGTGAAGAAGTACTATAAGAATATAGTTGATAAATGGGTAAACTTCTTTATTTATAAGAAAAGAATACGTTCAACTAAAATAACGAAGAAATTATGAACTTAAGTATTGTTTCTGCAAGATATGTGGCACCATTAAAAGTTGAATTACACTTTAATGATGACACTGTTAAGACGATAGATGTTGGGGCTTTTATTAGAAATCACCCACATCCGCAATATAACTCTTACTTGAATGAAAACAAATTCAAAAAGTTCAAGATAGAGTTTGGAAATATCGTTTGGGGAAAAAATTGGGATTTGATATTCCCTATAGATAAGTTATATGCTGGCGTTTGCTGCTGAACAAAAAGCCCCCGGAGCTATTACGCTTCGGGGGCTTTTTCCTCTTTTTTTCTTCCCATATTGCGTATAGTATATTTCTATATGGGTGAAAAGGGGTGAAGAGTGGGTGAAGAGATAAAGAAAACTCTTCACCTCCCGAAACCCCGATAAACAGAGGGGTTACGGGCGAGAAGGTGAAGAGTGAAGAGATAAATCGGGATTGTTTATATTACAACTCATTTGTTGAATTGCCTGCATAAATTTTCTGGCTGAATCATCAGAAAACAGTTTTTTTCTTCTATAATTGTACCTTTTACCATTATAAATCTACCACTTATTTTTAGAACTATGAAAAATGTAAAGTCCTGATAATCAAATGCAATTATAAAAACAGGTGGTCATTTTTACCACTTAATTATTTAATCAACCAACAAATATCAGACATTTTATATACTTTTGCAAACGGAAACCAATCATGGATGGGTTCCCGACTATCAGACAACAATTTTAAACATAAATGAGAATAACTAAAGTTTAAATTATGAGAAAATCAAAAAGTAATGCGGTGTTGAGAGGACTAGCAGCCTCAGCACTCGTCCTAATGGTCTCGGCGACAGCTTGGGGACAGAAGGTGAAGATTACGGGTACTGTAATCGACAATACCAATGAACCCGTTATCGGAGCTTCGGTTCTGGAGAATGGCACCAAAAATGGTGTTGCTACAGACCTGGATGGTCACTTCACCATCGAAGTACAGCCAGGTGCCAGACTCAAAATTTCTTATATAGGTTATAAGAATAAGGAAGTGAAAGCTTCTAACGGCGTACAGATTATGCTCGAAGAGGAGTCTAATATGCTCAACGAAGTGGTGGCTATCGGTTATGGCTCTGTCAAGCGTAAGGATGTAACTACTGCCGTATCCAGTGTGTCAGCCAAAGACCTTGATACTCGTCCTATCGTATCTGCCGCAGCAGGTATGCAGGGAAAGGCAGCCGGTTTGCAGATTTCGCAAGCCAACGGTCAGCCAGGTGCTTCACCAACCATACGTGTGCGTGGTACCACCTCTTTAAATGGTAGTAATGATCCGCTCTATGTAGTAGATGGTGTGCCAATGACCAATATCGACTTCCTGGCAGCTGATGATATTGATAATATCCAGGTGTTGAAGGATGCCTCTTCAGCTGCAATCTATGGATCACGTGCAGCCAATGGTGTCATTATTATAGGTACAAAGCAGGGTAAGGCTGGCGTAGCCAAGGTATCTCTGAATGCACATTATGCATTTAATACTGTACGTGACAACCAGGAATCTCTCAATGCGGCTCAGTATAAGGAACTTATGGATGAGATAGGTCTGGTGAAACTGCCAGAAGGCTTGAAAGACCAGACCGACTGGAAAGACGAGGTGTTCCGTACGGGTAATGTACAGGATTATCAGCTCTCTATCACCAATGGTACCGATAAACTGAGATACTTTATCTCGGGTGGCTATACAGGTGAAAATGGCGTCATCAAGAAGTCAAGCTATCAGCGTTACAACTTCCGAGCATCTGTAGAGAACGATATACGTAAGTGGTTGCGACTCAATGCCAGTGTAACTTATTCTGATTATACCAACAAGGGTACAGGTATCATTTCGGGTGCCGGTTCTAACCGAGGCGGCGTAGTAACCGCTATCGTCAATACGCCAACCTATGCACCGGTATGGAACCCGGAGAATCCTAGCCAGTTCTACAACAACTTCTATGGCGTGAACATTACCTCGCCAGCAGAGAATATCGCCCGTACTCAGAATAATAAGTCTGCCTACAACCGATTGCTTGCAACCGGAAAGGCTACTGTCACCTTTATGCCTGAACTGACTTATAACACATCTCTCTCGTTCGACCGTACACAAGGAACAACCACCAACTTCCTTGACCCGATATCTACCACCATCGGCCGTCAGGAATTCGGTACAGGATATGATGGTAGAAACATCAGCAGCGTTATCGTATGGGACAATGTATTAAACTATAAGAAGGCATTCGGAAAGCACAGTCTGGATGCGATGGCTGGTAGTTCCTGGACACAGAGCAAGTGGAGCCAGAACTATATCAATGGTAGCAACTATGCCAATGATCTGTTCCCAACCTTGAATGCAGCCAACAAGATTTCCTGGACAGGAACCGGTTCGTCAGCTTCTGATTGGGCTATTCTCTCTACTTTCGCCCGTTTGCAGTACAACTGGAATGATACCTATATGGTAACCGCCAATATGCGTGCCGATGGTTCTTCCAAGTTGGCACCGCATCACCGTTGGGGTTACTTCCCATCATTCTCTGGTGCCTGGCGCGTAAGCAATGAGAAATTCATGAAAGATATCAAGTGGATTGACGACTTGAAGATTCGTGGAGGCTGGGGACAGACCGGTAACCAGAGCGGTCTGGGCGATTACAGCTATCTGGCAAGATACAACATCAATCGTGTGCAGTGGTTTGGCGAGGGAAATGATGCCAATGCTACTCCTACTTTCTCACAGGGCAACCTGAGCAATCCTGAGTTGACTTGGGAAACAACAACCCAGACCAATATCGGTCTCGACTTGACCGTACTGGGCAACCGCCTCACCTTCTATGCTGATTACTATTATAAGAAGACCAAGGATATGTTGATGAATATCACCTTGCCGGCAGGTAGTGCTGCTGCAAGTAACCTGACCTATAATGGCGGTTCGATGATCAACAAAGGCTGGGAGTTTGCCATCTCTTCACAGAATCTGACAGGCGCCTTGAAGTGGAATACAGATTTCAACATCTCATTCAACAAGAATAAGTTGGAGAGCCTGTCTCTGACTCAGGTATATTATGAAGCCACGACCACCGATTTCGTCAACGAACAGGTGGTTCGCAATACGCCAGGTAAGCCATTGGGCAGTTTCTGGGGATATGTAGCAGAAGGTGTGGATCCCGAGACCGGTGATATGAAGTATAAGGACGTGACCGGTGATGGTCTGGTATCAGCCAGTGACCGTACTTATATTGGTGATCCGAACCCAGACTTCACCTTCGGTTTGACCAATACCTTCTCTTATAAAGGCTTGAATCTCAGTATTCTTATCCAGGGAAGCTATGGCAACGATATCTACAACGTTTCGCGTATGGAAACCGAAGGAATGTATGATGGTAAGAACCAAAGCACCAAGGTGCTTGCTCGCTGGAGAGTTCCTGGTCAGATTACCGATGTGCCAAAGGCTAAGTGGGATATCCGCAACTCAACCTACTTCGTAGAAGATGGCAGTTATCTCCGAGTAAAGGATATTTCTCTCTCTTACGATGTGCCTCGCAAGCTGATTTCACGCTTCGGTCTGACCCGTCTGCAGCCATACGTATCAGCAACCAACCTGCTTACCCTGACCGACTATTCAGGTATGGATCCGGAGGTTAACCAGTATGGCAACAGTGGTAGTGTGCAGGGCATCGACTGGGGTACATATCCACTCAATAAGAGTGTAGTATTAGGTGTAAAAGTTGAATTCTAAACATCGACAACAATGAAAACATATCATGCAATCAAGACATTGGCGCTCGGTGGCATCGCAATGTTCTCTTTGGCAAGTTGCTCTCTCGACTACGAGCCATTATCAGAGCCATCAGAAATAACACAGGGCGGTCAGACAGAGACCTCAACAGCCGTATTGAAGGACAAAGCTGCTGCTGATGCACAGCTCAAATCGCTTTATGAGTTGTTCCGCAACCGTCAGGAACATACCCATCTCGACTATCTTCTGATAGGCGATTCACATAGCGACAATGCTTATGCCGGAACTACCGGTGCAGAGGTGGTACCTTATGAGACCAACTCTATCGATGCCAGCAACTCGGTATTGAGCCGTGACTGGAACCGCTATCTGGAGGATATCGCACAGGCAAATGTGCTGATTAATGGTGTTGAGCAATTGAAGGAGAATGGTCAGATATCAGAAGCAGAATATCATTCCTATAAGGCACAGGGCGAAATCTTCCGTGCCCTGATGATGTTCCGAATGGCTCGTCTGTGGGGTTCTTTCCCTGTCATCACGACCATCGCCAAGACCATTACATCCGAGAATATCAATGAGGTATATCCTACCTATTATCCACCTCGCAAGACGCCGAAGGAATGTTATGAGCAGATTATTGCCGACTTGACGGATGCTGAGCAGTATGCACCGGATAATGACAATTCCGACCGCACCAAGATGACCAAGACCGTGGCTCAGGCTATGCTTGCCAAGGTTTATGCCGAAAAGGAAGTGCAGGATTATGACAAGGTAATCGCTTATGCCGACAAGGTGATGAATACAACCGGTGTAGAGCTGGAAGACAGTTATGAAACTCTTTGGGGCTATGATGAGACTGCGAAAGACTGCATGAAACGCAATACCAAAGAAGGTATTCTGGAGGTGCATTGGACAACCGGTAGCGGAAACTGGGAAACCTGGATGTACGGCCGTCAGTTAGACAACTGGGATTATAACTTTACCTGGGCAAAGTGGATTACTCCTTCACGAGACATCATCAATGACTTTGACAAGGAAGGTGATGAGGTTCGTAAGAATCAGGCTATCGTATATTATGCCTGTACCTGGAGCAACTATTATCCGGCTTCCAACTATCCGTTCATGTATAAGTTACGCTCTTCATACAATAATATTTACTGGGTTCGCTTAGCTGATATTATCCTGATGAAGGCTGAGGCAGAAGCCTATAAGGGCAATCTTGCCGAGAGTGCGAAACTCGTGAACCAGATTCGCAAGCGTGCCAAACTGAAGGAACTGACATCCGACAAGACTGGCAGCAAGGAATCTATGATAGAGGCTGTTCTCCATGAGCGCCGTCTGGAACTTGCCTTTGAGGGAGAACGCTGGTTCGACCTCTGCCGCAACAACAAGGTGGAGCAATATCTCAACGGAATAGACAACCGTGACAGCGGACGCATCAGACAGGTAAGACAGTTTGACGGCAACTCATACCTGTTGCCAATTCCACAGACCGCTCTTGACCAGAATACCAATCTAGAGCAGAATCCAGGTTACTAAGCTAACCTGGATAGCTTTCAACTCAAACCGTTATTAACAAATAATAGAAGAAACGAATATGAAATACTATAGCAATAAACTGATGATGCTGGTCTGCGCAACAGCTTTCTCTGTGACAGCTTGCAGCAGCAGTAACTCATTCTCAGATCCTGTAGACTTTGATACTCCTAGTGAGGCACCAAATCCAGTACCGGCACAAGGAACAGCCAAAACTTTCATTACCACAGCCGATGGAGTCTATTCATTGGCACAGGGTGAGGTAAAGTTGTATAATGGAGTATCTATGGCACCAACCACCATCGAACTCGATTTAAATAAGAAGTATCAGACGATTGATGGATTCGGTTATGCCATCACTTATTCATCCTGCTATAATCTGATGCAGATGACTCCAGAGGCGCGTCAGGCTCTCTTGAAGCGCATTTACTCTACCACAGAGGGTTATGGCGTAAGTTATGCCCGTATCTCTTTGGGATGCAATGACTTTTCAAGTACTGAGTATACCTATTGCGACACGAAGGGCAGCGAATCTGACCCTATCAGCAACTTCGCGCTCTATAGCGATGAGAACGATTATGTGATTCCGGTATTGAAGGAGATTCTTGCCATCAATCCTAATCTGAAGATTATCGCAGCTCCCTGGACTTGTCCGAAATGGATGAAGGTGACAGATATAAACACCAAGAATCCTAAGGATTCATGGACAGATGGTCATCTCAATCCTGATTATCGCGAGGTTTATGCCAAGTACTTTGTGAAGTTTATTAATGTGATGAAGGAGAAAGGTATCAATATCTATGCTGTTAGTCCTCAGAATGAGCCATTGAACAAAGCAAACTGTGCATCTCTCTATATGCCTTGGCAGGAAGAGGCTCCTTTCGTAAAGGAATTGGCAGCGCAGTTTAAGAAGAATAACCTGCAGACCAAGATTTATGTCTTCGATCACAATTACAACTATGACAAGATTGCCGATCAGGAAGATTATCCTGTGAAACTCTACAATGCTATCGGTGATAACTTTGAGGGCTCAGAGCTGGTTGTAGGTGCTGCTTATCATGATTATGGCGGCAACAACAGCGAGTTGACTGATATCCACAACCAGCGTCCTGACAAGGAACTGATATTCTCGGAAACCAGTATCGGAACCTGGAATAACGGACGTGACTTGAGTAAACGACTGATGGCGGATATGAAGAATGTGGCGCTCGCTACGGTAAACCAGTATTGCAAGGCTGTGCTTGTATGGAATCTGATGCTTGACAATAAGATGGGACCTAACCTGGATGGTGGATGCCAGACCTGCTATGGTGCTATTGATATCAATCAGAATGGCTACAACCAGTTGAGCTACAATTCTCATTATTACATCATCAACCACATGTCTAGTGTCGTTGCTCCTGGTGCGGTTCGCATTGGTAATACGTCCCGCACCGTTAATGACAGCAAGATTACACATGCTGAGTTTGTTAATCCTGATGGTAGTTATGCTGCTGTCATTATCAACGAGGGAGATGAGGCTAAGTCAATCAATCTCAGTGATGGAACTCATAATTTTACCTGCAATGTTCCTGCTAATGGTGTGATTTCTTGCAAGTGGAATAAGTAATCCATAAACTATAGTAAATGATTCATTAAAGATACGACCATTATGAAACATATCAGATATTATATCATGGCGTTGCTCGCCCTGCCACTGATGGCATCTTGCGGCGAAGATGATTACAGTGCGCCTACTCCTGCCGGTAATCCAGTGATGAGCTATACGGCTCCTGCTGCAGCTGTATGGATGGGTGATGAAGTGGAGGTGAAAGTAAACTGCAAGGATGATGGAGGCGTGGCTCTCTCTACCTTGAAAGCAAACCTCCTGTTTAGTGGGCAGAGTGTAGATGAAACTACCATCCGTACCAAGGAGGCTGGTGAATATACAGTCAAACTGAAAGTGCCTTATGCACAGAATGTTCCTGATGGAAAGGTGGACATTCAACTTACTCTGCAGAATGTATCAACCAAATCGAATACAGAGACCTTGTCGTTTGATATCAAGCGCCCTCATTTCAACAATCTGCAGTTTGTGAGTGCAGATGGTGTTAAATATGACATGACAGAGAAAAGCGACTTTGTTTATCAGGCTGTTCTTCCTAGCAGTAAGAAGACCTTCAAGGGATATTTTGCAACGAAGGATGGGAAGTTTGTCTTCGGTTCCAGCACAGGTAAGGATATCAGTTTGGGAGAAACAGGCAACTTCAACTTCACTTCTGAGAATATGAACGATGTAGTTGTCACTTTCGATGCCAAGAACTATACGGCTGGTCCTACCGATGTATTGCCGGTTACTATCCTCGATTTTGCCGATTCTGATGCAGGCAAGACTTGGGTGGGTGATATCAAGCAAGGTGCTACCTGTAACCTTACTATCAACGGCAATAATCTGCCAGATGACTGGTATTATGACAGCGACTGGTTCCAGAAAGAAGAGGATGGAAGCTATACTTTCAAGGCTATTACCGGCAGATATACCGTTCAGGCAGACTTCACCCATAAGTCATTCCGCATCTGGACTATGAATGGAAGTGAGCCTATGTCACTGAATGGCGATGGTACTGGTGCCCTCTGGATTATCGGTAATGAAGGTGTCAACAAGCCAACTTGGGATGCTGTAAATCATGGCTGGTGGACAGGTGTTGATTCTGACGTCTGTCTCACTCCAATCAAGGATAAGGTATATCAGGTTACACTCACCGTTGGTAAGCAACTCAGAGCTACTGACGTAAACTTCAAGTTCTTCGGTCAGGCAAACTGGGGTATTGAGTTCAAGGGTAAGGATAACAGCCATCTCATCTCAACTGATAGCGAGGTGTTCGGCATCGGTGACGGTAACGGTCACGACAACGGCAATGTTTACCTGAAAGATGGAGTAGAACTGAAGAATGGCGAGACATACGTTCTTACAGTTGACTTGACTGCCGGTGTAGACAAGGCAGTTCTCAAAGTAGAAAAGAAATAAGTTGTAGGTTTATATTCATAAGCATTTTAGGTTTTAGTTTAAATAATTTAGGGTATAAAGCTTTGTTTAAGGTTTAAGGCTGCTCCAAACTTTTTGGGGCAGCCTTTTTTGGGGAGGTGCAAGGATGTAAGAACAACAAAAGTAAAAAAGAATATCAAAAAAATGCTAGAAAATTTGGAAATATACCCAAAAAACTATACCTTTGTCTCTTGAATGTCCTATACAGCAGTAAGGGCTGGTTCTAATGATACCTATACAACAAAATATTATCAGCTAATGATAGAAAGATTATTATCTCTATTGTATATCTGGTGTTTCGCTACACTTACATCATGCTTTGCTCAAAAGGAAAGCATCAGTGAACTGTATGCCCAACTTGATCGGGCTATAGAGCAATCCCAGCACTATACCAAACTGAAAGAAAGTAGCATCGCTCAGTTGAAGGAATTGATTCATCAGGAGAATAATCCGAAGTTGCTCATCAATACTTATCGCAAGATTTGTTCTGAATATAAGTCCTACCAGAGCGATTCTGCTGTGGCTTATATTCAGAAAGCCATTGTATTGGCTCAGAAGGAAGGACTGCCGGCTGAAGTTGCTGGATTGAAAAGCCAGTTAGCTTTACAGTATTCTACTGCCGGAGCTTTTGCTGAGGCTTTGGAGGTGCTCAATCATATAGATAAAAAGACATTGGATGAATCGAACCGGAAAGATTATTTCATCGCCTATTACCATGTCTATGGTGAGTTGGGCTTTTCTAATATGCATGTAGATACTGATTTAAGTCAGAATTTCTTTAGTCGTCAGAATGCATATCGGGATACTTTGTTTGCTATCCTTCCACATCATAGCGAAGATTATCTCATGCGTAAAGAGGTGATGCTTACCAGTCAGAATAAATGGGATGAAGCACTGAAGGTGAATGATGAACGGTTGAATTTATGTAAGGAGGGGAGTCATGAATACGGCATCGTAGCCTACTATCGCTATCTGATTTACCGTTCTTTGAAAAACGAAGAAATGCAGAAATATTGGTTGCTAAAATCTGCCATATGTGATGTGAAGTGTGCTATCAATGATCAGGCTTCGCTCTGGATGCTCGCCGATATTCTGAGTCAGGAGGGAGATGTTGAGCGTTCTTATAAATATATCAACTTCTCCTGGAATGCCAATAAGAGTTTTAGTACGCGTATTCGCAGTTGGCAGATTTCGCCAGTGCTTGGTACCATCGATCATAATTATCAGGCACAGCTCAAGAAGGCAAACCAGCGTCTTGTCTTTGCCATCATCTGTGTCAGCCTTCTGGTTCTTTCTTTAGGTGTTCTGGCTTTCTATGTCAATAAGCAGAAGAAATATGTTACTATAGCGAGAAATGAACTGAAGAAAACGAATGAACAATTGGAGGAACTGAATAAGAAACTTTCTGCTACCAACGAAATGTTGAAGACTTCGAATGATAAACTGAATGAGTCAAATGGTGTGAAGGAAGAATATATAGGCCAGTTCCTGGGAGCATGTTCTCATTATATAGACAAACTGGATAAGTTGCGTCTCCATGTCAATAAGATGGTAAAGAACTGTGAATATCAGGAACTTTATTCAATGACGAGAAGCAGTGAACAGAAGGAACACGAGTTGGGAGAACTCTATGCAAATTTCGATAAGGTCTTCCTGCATCTGTTCCCTGATTTCGTGGAAGACCTCAATAGCCTTCTGAAGCCGGAGGCACAAATCCATCTTACTGATGCAACAAAGTTACCGGCAATGGTGAGGGTATTCGCCTTGATAAGACTGGGTATTGATGACAGTACGAAGATAGCAGATTTCCTACATTATGCAGTTAATACGATATATAATTATCGGGCAAAACTGCGTAATGGAGCTATTGGTGAAAGAAATGAATTTGAGAAGAATGTGAAAGAATTAGGAACGATAAAAGGAAAAGGTTAATATATAAAATCAAAGAGGGTGTGTCACAAATACAGACACACCTTCTTTGTTTTTTATTACAACTGATAGAACTTGGTGAAAGCCTTTACGCAATATTCGTGGTCGATAACGCTACCGGTTTCGCGGCAACTGTGCATAGCGAGGATGGCATTGCCCATATCCACACCCTTCAATGGGATGGAAGAGGCGAGGATATTGCCCAATGTGCTGCCACCTGCTACATCGCTGTGGTTTACGAAACGCTGGCATGGTACACTGGCTGCATCGCAGATGTTGGCGAAGATGGCTGCTGATACAGCATCGCTCGCATACTTCTGGGCTGCATTGAACTTGATGACCGGACCACCGCCCAACTTAGGATGATTCGTAGGGTCGAACTTCTCGCTATAGTTAGGATGCCAGGCATGTGCATTATCTGCCGAAATCATGAACGCACGCTCTACTGCCTGATAATAAGCCTCTTCTGTATGGCTCTGTGCCAGAGCGATGCGCTGAAGCATATATGAAAGGAATGGACTTCCGGCTCCCTGTTTGGTCTGAGACCCCGTTTCTTCATTATCGAAGATGGCGAGAACCTGGGTGGTATCATTGGCATCAGATGCAATCATCGCCTCTATGCCAGCCCAGCACATAGACAGGTCATCAAGTCTGCCTGAAGAGATAAACTCATCGTGTACACCGAAGGTGCAGGCTGGAGTGGCATCAGCCAGATAGAGATCGAAATCAAGAACATCCTCTTTCTGGATATTCAGTTCGCCTGTTATCACATTCATCAGGAGGTTACCCTTCTCCAGTTCATCATTGATGATGCCGAGGATAGGGAGTACATCCTTCTGCTTGCTTAACTTCACACCATCATTCACCTGACGGTTGAAGTGGATAGCGAGATTGCTGATCTGCAGCAATGGGCGCTTCACATGAAGAAGGAGCGTCTGGGGATTCATCGCATTCTCGCCCTTCACGATAACTCTACCTGCCAGGGTGAGCGGACGGTCGAACCAGGTTGACATGATTGGACCACCATAAACCTCGGTATTCAGTTTTACGATACCGCCCTCGCAAAGCATCTCTGCATTTGGCTTGATGCGGAAGGTAGGCGAATCGCAGTGGGCGCAGATCATGTGGAAACCGGCATCTGCCAAAGGTTTCTTTCCGATTTGGAAGGCGTAGATGGAAGAGTCGTTCTTGGTAACGAAGAACTTTTCACCCGCTTCAATCTTGCCCAAAGGCTCCTGTGGGTTCATACGGCGGAACCCGTTCTTCTCCAATTCCTCGGAGATATTCTTTACTGCCAGGAAATTCACTGGCGATGCGTCTAGAAAGGATAATAATCTTTTGATCATAGTCTATATCTTTATATTAATATCTTGCAAAGATAATAGATTTTTTTCATTTTATCTCATTATTCTATTTGTTTTTCATTTTTTTGTATTATCTTTGTCCCCAAATAAGATCAATGAAAGAATTATGAAACGATATAAATCCTGTACTCTAATTATATTGCTGCTGTTGGCATCGGCTCTTCAGGCATATGCGCATATTTCCAGAAATATGTTCATGCTTTCCAATCTCAATACAGACAATGGTCTTTCCAGCCCTCGAGTTTATTCTATTGTCGAGGCAGAGGATGGTGCCATGTGGATAAGTACTAAGCGTGGAGTTGACCGATATAATGGGCAACAAGTTACCAATTATACTTTATACACAGAGATGCCGTATAGTGATGCTTGTGGTAGAAGTATTAAACTGACTAAGGATGCGCAACATCTGATTTACGCCTACGACAACAAGGGAAAGGTGTATATATATGATAAGAGGAAAGATACATTTGTTTTGAAATGTAATCTTCAGAAAATTTTAGGTGGAAGTATCGTGTTGAACGAACTGTTGGTAGACGAAAAGGGTAATTTCTGGTTAGCTATGGATAGAGGCATTTATTGCTTATCAGCAGCTACTGATGGAAAGGAGATAGTTCGGGAGACAGCTAAGGGTAGGTTTGTATTGAAAAATACCTATATTAATCATATCCAATTTATAGGTCAGAAACTCTTGATAGGAACTTTTAAAGATGTTTATTGCTATTCGATGTCTGCCCGGAAGTTAGAAAAGAAGATTAGTGGCAGTTCTGTAGTATCCTCTTATCATGATATTGTGGGACATCGTATCTGGCTGGGTACTTTTCACGAAGGAGTTAAAGTGATGGATGATCGTACTTGGAAGCTGATAAAATCTGCTGATTTCCAATCTTTGCAAAACATTCCTAAAATTCCCGTACGTTCAATCATTTTATATGATAAGCAGACTCTTCTGATGGCTGTAGATGGAGCAGGAATATATGCTTATGACAGTTCGAATAAACAAACCAAGCTCTTGCTTGATACAGATGGACGTCCTGGTAACGTACTGAATGGTAATGGATTATATACCTTGTGCTGCGATCGTTTTGGCGATTTATGGACAGGCTCTTACTCGGGAGGAGTAGATTTGGCGATACCAATGAAACATACATTGGAATATATCACACATGAATATCTCAACAATCAATCACTGATAGATAATTGTGTGAACGATGTTTTCCAAAGCCGTGATGGGAAAATATGGTATGCCACAGATAAAGGAGTAAGTGTTTATGATGCGCAGACTCGTTTTTGGCATCATGGATTATATAATAAGGTGGCGCTTACGATTTGTCAGACTGTAGACGGCAGAATTCTGGTTGGTACCTATGGTAATGGCGTATATCAGGTTCATGCTGATGGCACTAGTATGCTTGCTTATTCTGTGGAAACAGGAATATTGAAGAGTGATTACGTATTCAGTCTTTTTACTGATAGCGATGGTAATATTTGGGTGGGATGTTTGGATGGAGATATGGCTTGTTTCCCTTCAGATAAATATAATTTGAATGGAACGGGAAAGTCGGTATTCTATCTGCCTGTCAACGAAGTGCAATGCATCACGGAATCACTGGATAAGCGTTTTATTGCTGTAGGAACTTCGCATGGAGGCTATTTGATTGATAAGCGCGAACCTTTGCATCCTCGTCGTTTCTTTTATTCTGAACAGTATCCCGAAAAAGACATTAATTTGTTTGTCAACAGTATGGCTTTTCAGGATTCCCGTCATATCTGGATTGGAACGGATGGAGGAGGACTCTATGATTATGATTTACTGGCAAAGAAGTTTAAGCGTTATACTAATCAGGACGCTTTGCCTTCTAATACTGTTTATGGACTTATAAAAGGTATTAATGGCAATTTGTGGATCAGTACGGATAAAGGTTTGGCGTTCATGAAACAGGGGAAGATAGTAAACCTCAACATCTTTAAGGGAATGGAACGTGAGTATAACCGAATGTCTGTTGCGTGTACTACAGATGGCAGGGTGCTTTTTGGCAGCAACGATGGAGTTGTCGCTTTGACTCCTATGTTTGCCAAAGGTTTGAATTATGCCGCTCCACTTCGTATTCATAGTGTTGAGGTTGAAGGTGTCGAACGTTCCGATTACTGGAATGAATGTCTCTTTGAAATGTTGAAGGAAGGCAAATTGAGTCTTAGCCATAATGAGAATACGCTGGTTGTTTCTTTCGAGAGTATCAATTATCAATACCAGTATGATATTCAATATCAATATTATTTGGAAGGATACGACCGTAATTGGAGTAAACCATCTTCTAATCAGTTGGTACGATTTGTAAATTTGCCTTCGGGCAGCTATGTGCTTCATGTAAAGGCTATCTGCAGAAGTAATGGTAGAGAATTGGGAGAAACAACTTTGGAAATTCATATAGCCCAGCCTTGGTGGAATACCTGGTGGGCATGGATTATCTATCTCTGTATTTTTGCTGCCATCTTATATTTTGTCTGGCAGTATTACAAAGAGCGCTTACAGCGAAAGTATTATGATGAGAAAATCAATTTCTTCGTTAATACTGCCCATAACATACGTACTCCTTTGAGTCTCGTGTTGGCTCCTCTTGATAATCTGGCTAATGATTCCAACTTGAGTGAGAAAAGTCGTGGATTCTTGGATATGGCGCATCGTAACGGCAACAAACTATTGAAGATGGTTACAGAATTGCTTGACTTCCAAAAGATAGAGCAGTCTGCCGAACAGGTTCGCCTGCAAGATATAGAATTGCCGATGCTTTTACGTGTGCAGTTGGAAAAGTTTGTATTGGCAGCTCAGGAGAAGCATATTCAACTGTGTATTGAAACGTGTCCGCAGCAACAGATTCATTCTGATGTCAAAATGATGGATCTGATATTGGAAAATCTTCTCTCGAATGCTATCAAATATACACCTCAAGGTGGAAAGGTTACGTTGTCGGCTTCTGTTGAAGGTAAGATGGCTGTGATTCATGTATGTGATACAGGTATAGGTATTCCAAAGGCCGAAATTAAGAGTATCTTCAAGACCTTCTTCAGGGCTTCTAATGCGATAAATTCTCAGGAAATGGGAAGTGGATTAGGACTGATGCTTACACGAAAGCTTGTAGAGAAATTAGGAGGAAAGCTTAGTTTCGTAAGTGAGGAAGGAAAGGGTACTACTTTCTGTGTGAAGATGCCATTAGGTCATGTAACAGATTCTTCAGTCCGGCTTGTTGGAGAAAAGAAAAATGTTGTAACTGAATCTTCTTTAGCTGAAGATAAGCATGATGAAACTTGCCAGACTGTGTCTTCTGCGGTTCTGCAGGATGCTGATGTTTCAACGGATACACTTCTTTTTGTCGATGACAATGAAGATCTTCGCAAATATATCAGAATGACTTTTGGTGATTCTTATCAAGTAGTTGATGTGGAGAGTGCAGAGGCTGCCTTGAAATATTTGAAAGAGGGCGGGATATGTGATATCGTTGTTTCAGATGTCATGATGCCGGGAATGCACGGAGATGAGTTCTGTCGCAGCATCAAGGAAAATAAGGAAACATCATGGCTGCCTGTTATCCTGCTGACTGCTAAGGCTGGTCGTGACTTTATGATAGAGGGACTCGGACTTGGTGCTGATGACTATATAGCCAAGCCATTCGATACTGCTATTCTTGCGAGTAAGGTTGCCAGTATTTTGAAGAATCGTCGCCGGTTGAATCAGTATTATATGGACAGAAGCCTTGCTCTTGTTAGAGGAGAGGTTGCTTCTGAGTCTGCTTCTTCCGAGCAGATTGTGGGTTCTGATTCATCCTATGAACACTTGGAACCTACTGGAACTTCTGAAGAGAAAAAGGATGATACTGTCTTGAATAAGCAAGGCCAGACATTCGAAAATGTGGCAGAAGCTGTTCTGAATCCACAAGACCAGGCTTTTGTAGATAAAGCTACCCGTTTGGTGTTGGCTCATCTGAGCGACACAGACTTTAATATCGACCGACTCTGTAGAGAGATGGCGATGAGCAGAACGCTTTTCTATGGTAGGCTGAAGACTCTTACGGGCCAAAGTCCGCAGGATTTTATGCGTTTGATACGTCTGGAGCAGGCTGCAATCTTCCTGAAACAGGGGGATAGTGTGCTGGATGTATCTGTGAAAGCCGGTTTTGTAAATGTGAAGTACTTTAGTACTGTATTTAAAAAACACTTTGGGGTTTCTCCAAGTAAGTATCTGTAAATTAGAGTTTTAAATTCAAAGAAAAGGTTTCTGTTTAGACGATATGTCTGAATTGAAACCTTTTTTTGTTTGTTATCTAACCCTCTGGAAGTTCCTTTTCTTTATCTTTGCAACCAAATTCTGTTAAGTAAGTCAAACAGTTATTTAAAAAACGAAACAATAACAATATAAACATAAAAATGAAAAGGAACTTTTTGAAAATTAGCCTCTTTTTAATAGGCGTCTTCACATGTCTCTCATGCGAAGCAAGTACGTTGCACTCATCCAGCAGTTCTCAAGGTGTAGGCGAATCCATACCTACTGCCCAGCAATGGAATAAAGATGTTGTGGGGTGGAATCTTGGCAACGCATTCGAGTGCTCAGCTCCTGGACAGGATGGTGAGTCGATGCAGATTGGCAACCCTGATGGTTCTATCCATGCAGAGACAGCCTGGGGCAGTCCCGTTGTTACCAAGAAGGTGATACAAGCCGTGAAGAAGGCAGGTTTCAATGCCATCCGTATTCCAATCCGTTGGCAGTGCCACATTACCAACGCTCAGGCGATGAGCATCGACAAGGCTTGGATTGCTCGCATCAAGGAGGTGGTGGGCTGGTGCCTTGACAACGGTTTGAAGGTTATCATCAATGTGCATCATGAAAAATGGCTCGAAGGTCGTCCTACCTATCAATATAAGGAAGAAAACTGCCAGAAGCTTGCGCTTCTCTGGATGAATATCGCCTCTGAGTTTGCCAATTATGACAGTCGCTTGGCTTTCGCCGGTACCAATGAGGTTCACATCAGGGACAACTGGGGCAAACCTACTGCCGAGAACCTCGAAGTGCAGAATGCTTACAATCAGATATTCGTGGATATGGTTCGTGCCACAGGCGGCAACAATGCCAAGCGCCACCTCATCTTACAGACTTACGTTTGTAACCCATGGTTTGGCATAGAGAATGGAGATTTCATCATTCCGAAGGATGCCGAAGGCAATGGCAACAACTATATGAGTGTGGAATTTCACTACTATCAGCCATGGAGCTACGCCGGCGATTGCACCTACGATTACTGGGGTGATGCCTACAAGGATGCTGGCAAGATACCTGCAGAAAACGAGAAGACGATGACGGATTTCTTCGACAAGGCGGTGAATACCTGGAGCAACAAAGGACTGGGTATCGTAATAGGAGAGTGGGGAGTAACCGATCACTATAAGTCTAACTCAGAGAAAGTGCATGAAAACATGACCTACTACTGTAAGTTCTTGACTACGGAGGCTCGCAAACGAGGCTTCTCTACTTTCGTTTGGGACAACAACCACTTCGGCAACGGCTCTGAGAAGTATGGCATCTTCGACCGTTTCAAGAGTATGAAGGTGAATGCTCCTTGGATTCTCGAAGGAATCTTTGGGAAAGAATAATGTTAAACTAAAAACAAAAATATCAATTATGAGAAAGAAAACTATGTTTCTCGGCCTGCTCGGTGCAGGTTTGATGTGGATGCCTGCTTCTGCCATTCTCGCTGCCCAGATGAACAATGCAGCGATGAGCGTTCAGCAGAACCAAGGCATCAAGGGTACAGTGGTGGATGCCACTGGCGAAACCTTGATAGGCGCTAGCGTGAAGGTGGCTGGTACAACCAACGGTGCCGTTACCGATATAGATGGTAACTTTACGTTGAACTGCAAGCCTGGAGCAACGCTCGAAGTGAGCTACATCGGTTACAAGACGATGACCGTGAAAGCTGCTAATGGCATGAAAATCACGATGCAAGAGGATGGTAAGGCCTTGAATGAGGTCGTTGTTACCGCCCTTGGTATCAAGCGCGACCGCAAGGCTCTCGGCTATGGCTTGGAGGAAGTGAAAGGTGAGGAACTTACCAAGGCGAAGGAAACCAACGTCATCAACTCTCTTTCAGGTAAGGTGGCTGGTCTCGTTGTGCAGAACACCGCTGGCGGTGCTTCTGGTTCTACCCGCGTGCTTCTTCGTGGTAATACAGAAATGGCAGGCAATAACCAGCCTCTTTACGTGGTGGATGGTGTGCCTTTGGATAATACCAACTTTGGCAGTGCTGGTGAAAGTGGTGGTTATGACCTCGGTGATGGTATCTCTGCCATCAATCCTGACGACATCGAGACGATGACCGTATTGAAAGGTCCTGCTGCCTCTGCCCTCTATGGTAGCCGTGCTTCTCATGGTGTTATCTTGATTACGACCAAGAAGGCGGAGAAGGATAGAATTTCCGTGGAGTACAATGGTTCTTATACTATCGATACCCAGTTGGCTAAATGGGACGACATCCAGGAGATATATGGTGCTGGCTACAATGGCGAGCTTCCTACATCCAGCACTTCTGGTACGAACTCAAGTTGGGGACCTAAGGCCGATGACTTCATGTTCAAATATTTCGATGGCGAAGAACGTCCATTCATGATGCATCCTAACAATGCTTCTGATTTCTTCCGCACAGGTTTCACCACCCAGAACTCTGCCATCCTCTCAGTTAATTCCGGTAAGACGGGTATGCGTTTCTCTGTTACCGATATGCGCAATAAGGATATCTTGCCAAATACCAATATGAGTCGTGACAACTTCAACCTCCGTGTGAATACCTCTGCAGGTCCTGTTGACTTCGACTTCACCGCCAACTATACTCGTGAGAAGGTAAAGAACCGTCCTGCCCTTGGTGACTCCCAGAGTAACGTGGGTAAGAACCTCATGACCCTGGCGGGTACCTACGACCAGGCTTGGCTGAAGCACTATGAGGATGCCGACGGCAACTACTCCAACTGGAATGGTAACGATCAGTATAACAAGAACCCATACTGGGATCTCTATAAGAACAGCAATACATCCGACAAGGACGTGTTCCGTTTTACGGGTAAGGCAATCTGGAACATCAACAAGCACCTCAAGTTGCAGGGTACTATCGGTACCGACATCAACAGCATGAACTTCCAGGAATTCATCGCCAAGACAACTCCAGGAACTCCTGCCGGAAAGCTTACCGACCAAATCTTCAACAACCGCACACTCAACGCCGAGATACTCGCCCTCTACAACAACTCATGGGGCGACTTCGATGTCAACGCTACCGCTGGTGGTAACATCTTCAAGGTGAACAACAAGACCACTACCAACGTCGGTCTCAACCAGCAGATGAATGGCATCCAGAACATCATGAACTATCAGGAACAGAACACTCGTGAGAGTATGTACAAGAAGCAGATCAGCTCTCTCTATGCCAGCGCGAGCCTCGGCTACAAGCATACTTACTATTTGGAGGGAACCATCCGTGGCGATAAGTCATCTACGCTCCCTACAAATAACAATACATACGTATATCCATCTGTATCGGGTAGTTTGGTTTTCTCTGAGTTTATCAAGAACAAGAAGTTCATCAATTATGGTAAGATTCGCGCATCTTGGGCAAAGGTAGGTAGCGATACCGATCCATACCTGTTGGCACTCAACTATACCACGGGCAAGTACAGCTACTCGGGTTATACCATCGGTATGATAGCCAACTCAACACAGCCGAACAAGGATTTGAAGCCTACTATGACAGGTTCTTACGAGGTAGGTTTGGAGATGAAGTTCCTCAACGGACGCTTGGGCTTGGATGCCACCTATTACAACCAGAACTCCAAGGACCAGATTTTGAGTTTGGCTTCAACCACCACCTCTGGCTATGCTTACCGCCTCATCAATGCCGGTGAGATTCAGAACCAGGGTGTCGAGATTGCCCTCAATGCCCGTGCCTTGCAAATCAAGGACTTCGCTTGGGACTTGGGTGTCAACTTCTCGAAGAATACCAACAAGGTGAAGTCGCTCATCGATGGCATGGACTACTTCGAGTTGGCGAAGGCAACCTGGTGCGGTGTTTCTGTAGGTGCCAAGGTAGGTGAGAACTATGGAGCTATCCGTGGACACGACTTCCTCTACAACGACAAGGGTCAGGTGGTTGTCGATGCAGCTACTGGTCTTCCAAAGGTTGACCAGGAAATCAAGACCATCGGCAACTCTACTTGGGACTGGACAGGTGGTTTCTACTCAACCTTCAGCTACAAGAACTTCCGCCTCTCTGCATCCTTCGATGTGAAGGTAGGTGCCGACATCTACTCTATGTCCATGCGTTCTGCATACGAGACAGGTAAGGCAAAGGGAACATTGGCAGGCCGTGAGGAGTGGTACTCTTCTGAGGAGGCTCGCAAGGCTTCGGGTATGGAACTTGCCGAATGGCGTGCAGCAGGTAACTGCAAGGGATTTGTCGTAGATGGTGTCATCGACAATGGCGACGGTACTTATCGCAAGAACGACATCGCCGTGAACCCTGAAGATTACTGGAAGCATGTGGCAAAAGGCGTGCAGAGTGCCTTCGTTTACGACAACTCTTACGTGAAGTGTCGTGAGATTACTTTCGGCTATACCTTCCCAGAGAGCATCCTGGGCAAGTATGTCAAGGGCTTGACCGTATCCTTCGTGGCTCGTAACCCATTCATTGTTTGGAAGAACATTCCTAACATCGACCCAGACTCCAGCTACAACACCTCAGGTCTCGGTCTGGAATATGGTTCCCTGCCATCTCGCAAGAGTTATGGTTTGAACGTGAACGTGAAGTTCTAGTCCCGAAAAAAATGAATCAATTTCTTTAGAAGAGTTCTAATATATAATAAGGTAAGAAAATGAACAATATAATCAAGAAATATATAGGTAAGAGCAGCCTGATGATGGCTTTCGCCCTGATGGCAACCGGCACTGCGATGACTTCTTGCTCTGATGATACCTTGAGCAACATCAATACCGACAAAACCAAGGTGAACGAGCTCGACCCTAACGCACAGTTGACAACAGCTTTGTTGCAGACTTACGGTGACTTCAGTCTGATGGATACCTACCGTAACTATATAACGGGTTTTCCACAGTATTTCGCTGGTGGTTATAATGTATCCAATTACGCTGGTTCTAATTTCAGAGAAGATGATATGACCCGTCGTGTCTGGGACCGCTATTATGAAATCAGTATCAAGAACCTTGTGGATGCCATCCACAAATCTGCTGACAAGGCAAACTTGAATGCGGTACTTCGTATCCATCGTGTCTATCTCACGGCAGTTTTGGCAGATACCTACGGTGACGTGCCTTGTTCGGAGGCAGGTCTGGGTTATATCTCAGGTATCTCCAACCCTAAGTATGATACCGTAGAGGAACTCTACAGCTGGTTCTTCGAGGAACTTGACGCTTGCGAGAAGCAGCTTGGCACAGGTACCGACCGCATTTCTGGTGATGTCACCAGCATGGGTGGTGATGTAGCTAAGTGGAAGAAGTATGCCAATGCACTCCGTATGCGCTATGCCATGCGCATTTCCGATGTTAATCCACAGAAGGCAAAGGAGGAGTTTGAGAAGGCTGTGGCTGCCGGTGCTATCGCCAGTGCTGCAGATGATGCTTATATCAAGTATGCTGATGCACCTTATACATATTATGATGGTGCCAATGATTATGATTTCCGTACCAATGCCTTGGGAGAGATTCTCTATGGTCAGGATGCCACATCGCCTACCATGGTATGCTCTACCTTGTTCTATCAGTTGCAGAATACCAACGACCCTCGTCTCTATCGCATCTGCCGTCACTACTATAATATCAAGCGTAGTCAGGTGAAGCCAGATAAGGAGCAGAACATCGACTTGACCGATGATTTCCTGGCTTACTTCAAGAGCAAGAACCTCGGTGAGGAGCCTTGCAACCCTGGTGCAGCCTGGTACACAGACTGGATGAATCCAGCTACGTTGGATGACCTTCCTACCTTGAAGAAGTATGCAGAGATAGACGAGAACACTTATGCCAACTCTGATTATATAGCCCGAGCTAGTCGTCCTTGCCTGAACATCGACTTCGAGATGCCTTCTTGTCCTGGCGACTTGATGAGCTATGCTGAGGTGGAGTTCCTCAAGGCTGAGGCTGCAACCAAGGATTGGAATGTTGGTGGTGGTGATGCTGAGAGTCACTACGAGGCTGGTGTTCGTGCCAGCATGGAGTTGCTCAACAACTACTATCTTACATCCAACAAGATTTCCAAGGAAGAGATTGATGCGTTCATTGCCAGCAATCCGTTGGGTGACAATCCTAAGGAGACCATCAACACCCAGGCTTGGATTCTCCACATGATGAACCCTTCTGAGGGTTGGGCTAACTTGCGCCGCTCTGACTATCCTGCCATCTTGAATCGTGATCTCTTGACCAAGAATGGTTTCACTTATACGGATCCCGATTGGTCAATGCCTGTCCGCTTGCAGTATCCTGTATTGGAAGCTCAGTACAACAATGCCAACTACAAGGCTGCCATCGACCGCATGGGTGGTACAGACGATTGGCACAAGCGCCTCTGGTGGGACAAGGCTGATGTAAACCTTCAGCCAGACTTCAATCCTCCATTCGGAAAGGGATATAGCAAGTAGTGTTTAATGTTAAGTGTTAAATGTTAAGTCTTATAGGACAATAGAATAGAATAATTAATTATGAATAAGACAATGAAACAATATAAGGGAAAAGTCTTGAAGGCTATGATGATGCTCTTAGCCGTGGGTTTCGCACTGGCTGGTACATTTACCTTGTCTTCTTGCTCTTCTGATGATGAACCATACTTCACAGCCAGCGAAGATGACAATCCACGTATCTTGAACACCGACTTGGCTGATTCCAAGATAGACCGCAAGACTAATTATAAGTTGGAAATCAAGGTGACTCCAGCTCACTACACCACTGTGACATGGTTGCTCGACGGCAAGCAGATTGCCGAAGGTAATACTATCGACCAGACTTTGCCTTTAGGTGATCATGAACTGAAGATTGTGGCAACCACCACCAAGGGCAAGACCACTTCTCGCACCTTGAAAGTTACCGTGATTCCTGCTGCTGATGATCCAGCCTTGGGTACCAATGCCAGCGAGCTTTGGGTAGCTCCGGGTGCTGAGACCACTATCCATAATTGCAAGAATCTCGGTACAGTTACTAAAGTAATGGTAGGTGGCAAGGAAGTAGTAGCCTTCGAGGTTCTCGAAGAGGGCACAGCCTTGAAGCTCACAACTCCTACAGGTTTGGAGAATGGTGACTATGATATCACTTTGGTAGATGGCAGTGGTGTACAGTTCCCTTGCGGTACCATCAAGGTAACCACCGAGCCACGTCCATCTATGGAGAATACCCTCTGGGAAGGTCATCACTATGTATCTTGGGACTTGGGAGATGATGACCCTAACAAGAAATTCAACCTCATCACCAAGGACCAGGTAGCTAAGTGGAAGGAGGGGCAGATCCTCCGAGTTTACTGCTCGATGAAGGATGACGATGCTTACCATCAGATCAAGCTTGCCACCGACTGGTGGACCGACTTGACTTCTCCATACGAGTTTGGTGAGGGCAATGTCATGAAGTTTGAGTTGACCCAGGATGCACTCGACAAGATGGCTGCCGAGGATGGGTTCATCTGTGTGGGACATGGCTATTATGTAGATAAAGTAACTATTGAATAATATATTAGAAAGATTTCCGCTTTTATCATAAAGCGTCAAACCTTTACTGTTTATGAAGAAAATTTTATTATCTATTTCATTGTTGGCATTGGCTTATACAGCCAGTGCCAATGTTCCGGTTATCAAGAGCGACCCTAAGATTGAGGCTCAGGTAGAACAAACTCTGAAGAAACTCACCTTGGAGGAAAAGATAGGTCAGATGATGGAATTGGTGACCGACCTCTTTGGTGCCAACGACAAGAATGGTGTGTTCTATATCGACGAGCACAAGACCGATTCTATCCTTTCCCGCTATAAGATTGGCTCTATCCTCAACGCTCCAAATACCTGCGCACCAACCGCTAAGCAGTGGGAGAAGTATATCGCACAAATCCAGAAGATCTCGATGAAGCGCATCGGCATCCCTTGTGTCTTCGGTCTCGACCAGAACCACGGTTCTACTTATACACAGGGCGGAACCCTCTTCCCTCAGAACATCAATGTGGCTGCCACCTTTAATCGTGAGATAGCTCGCCGTTCGGCTGAGGCTACCGCTTATGAGACTCGTGCGGTGAGCGTGCCTTGGACTTACAGTCCTACCGTTGATCTCGGTCGTGATGCCCGTTGGCCTCGCATCTGGGAGAACTTTGGCGAGGATTGCTACCTCAGTTCTGAGATGGGCAAGGCGATGGTCTATGGTTTCCAGGGCGATGACCCAAACAACATCGACCAGTATCACATTGCTACTTCAATGAAGCACTTCATGGGCTATGGTGTGCCTTGGACCGGTAAAGACCGTACGCCAGCCTATATCTCTCCTGCCGATTTGCGAGAGAAGCACTTTGCTCCTTTCCTGGCGGGTCTGCAGGCTGGAGCCTTAACCGTGATGGTGAATTCCGCTTCCGTCAATGGTGTGCCGATGCATGCCAACAAGGAATTCCTGACAGGATGGCTGAAGGAAGAGACTGGATGGGATGGTGTGCTCATCACCGACTGGGCAGACATCAACAATCTCTATACTCGTGAGATGGTGGCAAAGGACAAGAAGGATGCGCTCCGCATCGCCATCAATGCCGGTATCGACATGATTATGGAACCTTATTCTTGCGATGCTTGTGGCTATCTTGTAGAACTGGTTAAGGAAGGTAAGATTCCGATGAGTCGCATCGACGATGCCTGTCGCCGTGTGCTTCGCATGAAGTACCGTCTCGACCTCTTCAAGAACCCAACCCAGAAACTGAAGAATTATCCTAAGTTTGGTGGTGAGGAGTTTGCCAAGCTCGCCTTGGAGGGAGCTACCGAAAGTATGGTGCTCCTGAAGAACGAGGGTAATATCCTTCCTTTGCAGCATGGCAAGAAGATTCTCCTTACAGGTCCTAATGCCAATCAGATGCGTTGTCTGAACGGTGGATGGAGCTATACCTGGCAGGGTCATCGTGCTGATGAGTTTGCCGGCAAGTACAATACTATCTATGAGGCATTCTGTAATGAGTATGGCAAGGAGAATGTTATCTTGAACCAGGGTGTTACCTATAATGAGAAGGGAAAATACTGGGAGGAGAACGAACCTCAGATTCAGGAGGCAGTGGCTGCAGCGAAGGATGCTGACGTCATCGTGGCTTGCATTGGCGAGAACTCCTATACAGAGACTCCGGGCAACCTGACCGACCTTTGGCTCTCAGAGAACCAGCGTAATCTGGTCAAGGCTTTGGCTCAGACAGGCAAGCCTGTCATCTTGGTGCTGAATGAAGGTCGTCCTCGTCTCATTGCTGACATCGAACCATTGGCACAGGGCATCATCAACATCCTTATCCCTGGCAACATGGGCGGCGATGCCTTGGCAAACCTGGTATCGGGCAAGTCAAACTTCAGTGGCAAGATGCCTTACACCTATCCTAAGGAAATCAATTCGCTCGCCAACTATGACTTCAAGAAGAGTGAGGAGGTGGGTACGATGGAAGGTGCTTACGACTACAATGCGAAGATTACCCAGCAGTGGGGCTTCGGATATGGTTTGAGTTATACCTCTTACAAATATAGCAACCTGAAGGTTTCTCAGTCTGATTTCCGCCACGGCGACATCATCAAGGTGAGCGTGGATGTGAAGAATACGGGAAAGGTGGCAGGCAAGGAGAGTGTCCTCCTGTTCAGTAGCGATCTCATCGCTAGTGTTGTGCCTGATGGCCGTCGTCTCCGTGCCTTCGACAAGGTGGAACTTCAGCCTGGTGAGACCAAGACCGTGACATTTGAATTAAAGGCAGACGATTTGGCCTTCGTAGGTTGGAATGGCAAATGGAGATTGGAGGAAGGCGATTTCAAGTTGATGATTGCCGACCAGAGTGCTGATATCCATTGCACTGATACTTATCAGTGGCCTACTGCCAACCGATAATGTATATTTAAAAGATGATTTAAAGAAAAGAGCGTGCCAATAGCGGTGCGCTCTTTTTGTTTGCATAGTAAAATGCAGAAGAGTTAAATATCTACAAGAATCCCCCATGATGTTTGGTGTTATGTCTTGAAATGATTACTTTTGCAAATCATAATTTTTGCAGATTTACAGAATCATTCAAAACAAGGATAAATGGAAATAGTAATTGGAATCATCATAGGGCTTGCCATCGGATTCTTCGTGGGGAAACTGATGGAAGCAAAAAGTGCGGGAGAGGAGAAAACCCAGCTCGTAGCGAAAGCTCAAGTGCTGGCGGCTAACATCGAACAGATAAAACAGCATCATGCTTCTGAGGTTCAATCAATGAAATCTCAAATGGAGAACGAGCGGCTGTATGCGGCGAAACTCAGAGCGGAAAGCGACCAGCAGTGGGCACAGAAACTCGAGAGTCTGAAGCAGGAAATGCAGCGAATGACGATAGAACAGCAGAAGGTGGCGGCTGAGCAGTTGGCTGCCAAGCAGTCGGCTCTGCAGGAAACCAACCGTCTGCAGATGGATGAACTCCTGAAACCTATCAAGGAACAGTTTGCTGATTTCAAGAAATCGGTAGAGGAGAGCAAAACCCAGAACGAGGTGAACAAGAAGGAACTGCAGAACACCTTCGAGGCAACGATGAAACTCTTCCAGCAGGAACAGCAGCAGGCTGTACTGAACCTGAAGGAGCAGACCGAGAAGATTGGCTCCGATGCTGCCAACCTGACCAAGGCATTGAAGGGCGACAGCAAGATGCAGGGCGACTGGGGCGAGATGGTGCTGGAAACCATCCTGGAGAACAGCGGACTTCGTAAAGATGAGGAATTCTTCATTCAGGAGAATACGAAAGATGAAGAGGGAAAGAACTATCGTCCGGATGTCATCGTCCGATTCCCGGAAGGCAGAAGTGTGGTCATCGATTCCAAGGTTTCGCTTACCGCCTATTCCGATGCTCTGGCAGCTGAAGATGAGGCTGAACAGGAACGCCTGATGAAGGCACATGCGCTGAGCGTACGAAAGCACATCGATGAACTGGCAGCCAAAGACTATTCCAAACTGGTGGATGATGCCATCGGCTTCGTACTGATGTTCATCCCTAACGAGACCAGCTATATCGCAGCGATGAAGCAGCAGCCGGATCTCAGCCGTTATGCTTATCAGAAGAAGATTATTATCATCTCGCCAAGCAATCTGCTCATGGCACTCCAGCTTGCCTATAATCTCTGGCAGTATGACCGGCAGAACAAGAATGTAGAGAAAATCGTGAAGACGGCTGCTGATCTGTATGATAAGGTGGCTGGCTTCGAAGATACCTTTATGAGTGTGGGTGATCTGATAACCCGTCTTTCGGGTACTTTTGATAAGGCAAAGAAGCAACTCTATGACGGCACCGGCAATGTGATGAGAAGGGTAGAGAGCCTGAAGGGACTTGGAGTGACACCGAAAAAGCAGATCAAGGAACTGGATAATCTGTAAAGTGTATATAAATAGTCTACTACCGGTAAATAGGGAAACAGGGCGAAAAGTATTTTTTGTTACCGAAACATTTCTAATTGTTCAATTTAAGTTTCTTATTGTTCAATATTTTAAAATAATCTCTAAAAAGGAGCGGTATTTCAGATTAAATTCGTAATTTTGCCCTGACTCAACAGAAAAGGAATCATTGTATTGCTTATAAAAAGGTTAAAATTTACATAAAACAACATCAATAATTATTAATCATGAAACTGAACGAAATTCTTTCAGACAGCTTTAATGCTGCAGAATGGGAAGCTAAGGGTTATGAGCTTCCTAAGTATGACATCGCAGCCGTAGCCAAGAAGACTCACGACGAGCCTACTTGGGTTCACTTTGGTGCAGGTAACATCTTCCGTGCGTTCCCTGCAGCCATCCTTAACGATGCACTAAACACCGGCAAGTACGACCGTGGTGTTATTGTTGCTGAAAGCTTCGACTACGAAATTATCGACAAGGCTTATCGCCCTTACAATAATCTCTCTCTTCTCGTCAGCCTCCAGAGCAACGGAACCATCGAGAAGAAGGTCATCGCTTCTATCACAGAAAGCCTCAAGGCGGATAAGCAGTTTGGTGAGGACTGGGCACGATTGGTCCAGATTTTCCAGGCACCAAGTCTGCAGATGGTAACTTTCACCATCACCGAGAAGGGATATTCTTTCAATGATGCCGATCTGGCACGTGGTCTCGATGCAGTATTTGCTATGGGTAAGCTTACCGCTCTTCTCTATGAGCGTTATAAGGCAGGCAAGTTGCCACTTACTCTTCAGTCTACCGACAACTGTTCTCACAACGGCGACCATGTTAAGGCTGGCGTAAAGGCTTATGCTGAGCGTTGGGCACAGGATGGCATCGTAGAGGCTGGTTTCGTAGATTATATCAATGACAGCAGCAAGATTACCTATCCTTGGTCTATGATTGATAAGATTACTCCTCGTCCACACGAGAAGGTACAGGCGATGCTCGCTGAGGATGGTTTCGAGGATAACAATACGATTATCACCGAGAAGCATACCTTCACCGCTCCTTTCGTAAATGCCGAGGAAGTGCAGTATCTCGTTTGCGAGGATACTTATACCAACGGTCGTCCGCCATTGGAGTTGGGCGGTGCGCTCTATACATCCCGCAAGACTGTAGATGAGGTTGAGACCATGAAGGTAACCACCTGTTTGAACCCTCTCCATACAGCGATGTCTATCTATGGCTGCCTGCTCGACTATACCTTGATTTCTGCCGAGATGGCGGATGAGGACCTGCGTGCCTTTATCCAGAAGATTGGTTATATCGAGGCGATGCCGGTGGTTACCGACCCAGGCGTATTGAACCCATACGAGTTTATCGGCACCGTAATCAACAAGCGTCTGCCTAATCCTTTCATGCCGGATGCTCCTCAGCGTATCGCTACCGATACCAGCCAGAAACTCTCTATCCGTTTCGGTGAGACTATCAAGAAGTATATCGACCGTGGTCTCGACGTGAGCAATCTCGTGTTGATTCCTTTGGTATTAGCAGGTTATGCCCGTTATCTCAAGGCATTGGATGATAACCTGAAGCCATTCGAGCCATCTTCCGACCCATTGTTGGCAGAACTGCAGGCCATCGTAGCTCCTCTTGAAGTAGGCAAGGCTGATCAGGACTACTCTTGCCTGAAGAATCTCTATTCCCGCAAGGATGTGTTCGGTCTCGATCTCTATGAGGCTGGCTTCGGTGAGCAGATTGAGGGCATGGTGAAGGAACTCTTCGCCGGCAAGGGTGCCGTAAGAGCGACATTGCATAAATATGTTTCTGCAAGATAATTCATTTTTAAACTTATACATTATAATATATATATGGAAAGAACATGGCGCTGGTTTGGCAAGAAAGATAAGATTACGCTTGCACAGTTGAAGCAGATTGGTGTTGAGGGCATTGTTACCGCATTGCACGATGTTCCTCTGGGCGAGGTTTGGACACGCGAGAAGATTCATGAACTCAAGGAGTACATCGAGTCTTATGGTATGAAATGGAGCGTGGTAGAGTCTTTGCCTGTGGTTGAAACCCTGAAATATGGCGGTCCTGACCGTGATCATCAGATTGAGGTTTACAAGGAAAGTCTCCGCAACCTGGGCGAGGAAGGCATCAAATGCATCTGCTACAACTTCATGCCTGTTTTGGACTGGGCTCGTACCGATTTGGCACACGAGAATCCTAACGGAGCCAACAACCTCTATATGAGCTGGGGTGAGTTTGCCTACTTTGACATCTATATCCTGCAGCGTGAAGGCGCTCGTGAGGATTGGGCTGAGTTCTCTAAGGAGCACAAGTGGGGCAGAGACCTCGTGGCTGAGGCTGATGAAATCAAGAAGACTTCTACACCAGAGCAGGATCATGCCTTGGTAGAGAACATCATCATCAAGACCCAGGGCTTTGTATCCGGTAACTTCAGCGAGGGCGATTCAGCTCCTGTCCAGAAGTTCCGCGACCTGTTGAAGCTTTATGATGGTATCGACAAGAAGAAGTTGCAGGAGAACATGAAGTACTGGCTGGAGGCTATCATGCCTATCTGCGATGAGTACGATATCAATATGTGTGTTCACCCAGACGATCCTCCTTATCCTGTATTCGGTTTGCCAAGAATCATCGGTCGTGCCGAGGATATCCAGTGGATGTTGGATGCAGTGCCAAACAAGCACAATGGTTTGACTTTCTGTGCAGGTTCATTCTCTGCCGGCGAGCACAACGACTGTGTGGCGATGGCGAAGCAGTTTGCCGACCGCACTCACTTTGTTCATCTGCGCTCTTGCTACATTTTCCCTAACGGCAACTTTACAGAGGCTTCTCACTTGGGTGGTCGCGGCCATCTCATTGAACTTTGCCGCATCTTCGAGAAGGCTGAGCAGGAAGGCAAGTGCAATTCCGGCCGCAGATTGCCTATGCGAGTAGACCACGGTATGACCTTCACTGATGAGCCAGGTGGCGTATTCGATGAGAGCAATCATGGTCACAATGCCGGTTACACTCTCCTCGGCCGTATGTTTGCCATGGGTCAGATTCAGGGTGTCATCGCAACAGTAGATGATGAACTGGGCATTGAGTATAAGCAGCCGGGATTCTATGATTAGTTGATAGTTTATAGGCTATTAAGTGATTTGAAATTCACTTCCTCAACATACTTCACCAGCGAATCCTTGCCGTTATGCAGATAGAAGTCTACACGAACCACGTGGTTGATGTCGGCATTGCCCTTCACCTTTATGTGTCGGGTCTTGCTGTACATCATCGTGTCGCGGCGTGAAGGATAGGATACGAGCTCGATGAGGTCTTTGGTAGAGTTGCTGCCCACATAATAGATGCCTACACTGTCTTTTCCGTTCTTGATGGCAGCAATCTTCGCCATCTTCTTGGCATGAGCCGCAGAGGTATCTATCGGGTAAAACTCGCTGGCAGCTACCGTGTCGCCGTCATGCTGGTCGGGTGCAAACTTGCAGCTGGTACCCATCGTAGTGATAAAGGATGCAGCAGCCAGGGCTGCCACAAAGTATAATATTTTCTTCATTGTTATTTCCTTTCTTTTCTTTAAAGAATCCTGTTTTGTTCGCAAAATGCGTTATCGGCTGCAAAAGTACAAAAAATAACTCGAAAAGCCATACTTTTTTATCTTTTTCCTTTTAATACTTCGGATGGAGAGACGCGTGCTGAAGCTGGGCGGAAGGAGTTGTGGGGATGGCATGGAAGGAGCGGTATGGAAGGAATGGATAGAATTCGGTGCAAAGATACGAATTTTCTCTGATACTGCCAAGTTTGGGGGTGTGATAAGGAAATGTTTGAACTATGCTTTCAGATTGAAAGTAGTTAAACTTCCTTACTCATAGTTTTGCGGGTGACAACTCATAGTTTTACGGGTAGCAACTCATAGCTTTACTCTCTTAAAGTATAGGGTTAAGCAGTAAATCAGGTGTTTATGAGGATTATGATGTTTTTACTGCAATGACTCAGTTCCTCAATAACTCAGTTCCTCAGTTTTTCTCTGACCCTTCACTTTTGTCTTTATTTAGAAGTTTATTATATATATAAATATATATATAATAATATATAATATATAACAATTTAAAACAACTTTGAACTATAAGGGCTATATACCCCCTAGGAAAAAACTGAGGAACTGAGTTATTGAGGAACTGAGTCAATGATAGAGACTTTGAATCTTACTCTTGATACTGTTGAATATGTGCTTATATTAAAAGCTAAGTATCAGATTATCAGATAAATAAAACACTTGCTCCCTTGAAATAAAGGGGCAAGTGTTTATTGTGATACCCATACCCCCTAAAACAGGGGGCATGGGTATGAAAAGAATTTCGTTACATTGAACTTTCAAATCGTAACTTGATGAGATCTGGCTGATTTACATCTCAACCACTACTTCATGCTTGCCTTCAGAGCAAGGAATGATGGTGCCTGAGATAGGAGTGCCATCCACTGTAATCTGCTTCACGCCCTTCTGGTTTCCGCTAGGATTCTTTACTGTGATATGGTATTCGCCACCACGGAACTTGCGGGTTACCTCATACTCCTTAGCGGTGCTTGGGAGACAAGGATCGATGAGCAAACCTTCATAATCTGGCTTGATGCCGAGGATGAATTCTGATACTGTATACCACATCCATGCCGCTGTACCGGTGAGCCAGGAGTTCTTTCCTTCGCCCGGTTTGGCTGCATCCTTACCGGCTACCATCTGGCAGTTTACGTAAGGCTCTACCTTGTGAAGTGTCTGATATTTTTCCTCTACATAGCTAGGCAGAATCTTGGTATAATGGCTCCAGGCATCGTTGCCTCGACCGGCTACAGTCTCTCCGATGATGACCCAAGGATTGTTGTGGCAGAAGATACCGGCGTTCTCCTTGTAGCCTTCAGGATAAGAAGAAATCTCACCCATTTCTACATGATAGGTGGTGTAAGCTGGGTTGTTCAGCACCAGTCCGTGCTCGCATTCCAGTCGTTTCTTACTGCTGTCCAGTGCTTTATCGCAGAGTCCTTCTTCCAGACCGATACCAGCCATCGTACACCAGCCCTGGCTCTCAATGAAGATTTTGCCTTCCTCGTTCTCATCACTACCAATCTTGTTGCCGAAGAAATCGTAAGCGCGGAGGAACCATTCTCCGTCCCATCCATGCTGCTTCACAGCCTCGTTCATCTCATCTACAGCCTGCTGCATGCGCTCGGCTTCTGTCAAATAATCTTCCTCTGCAAGACCGGCTATTTCGCCCTCCTTGCTTTCCAAAGCTTCCTTGGCAAGCTGCTTGCACAGAGCCACATAATCCTTGCCGGTAACCACGAACAGACCGGCTATCATCAGACTCTCTGCCTTGCTTCCTTCGCCCTTGTTTTCGGTGGTCTGGAAACTCTCGTTAGGGTCCCAGGAGAAGCAGTTCAGGTTCAGACAGTCGTTCCAGTCGGCTCTTCCGATGAGTGGCAACTTGTGCGGACCTAGGTTGTTGATAACATGGTTCATCGAAATCTTGAGGTGCTCGAAGAGGCTTACTTCTGTGCCTGGCTGGTTGTCGAAAGGTACCTGCTCAGCGAGGATAGAGAAGTCGCCCGTCTCCTTGATATAGGCTACGGTACCGAAGATGAGCCAGCATGGATCGTCGTTGAAACCGCCACCGATATCGTTGTTGCCGCGCTTGGTGAGCGGCTGATACTGGTGGTAGCAGCCACCGTCTGGGAACTGGGTGCTGGCGATATCGATGATGCGCTGGCGGGCACGGGTAGGTATCTGATGAACGAAACCTACGAGGGCCTGGTTGGAATCGCGGAAGCCCATGCCTCGACCGATGCCGCTCTCGAAGAAACTTGCCGAACGCGACATACAGAAGGTGATCATGCACTGATACTGGTTCCAGATGTTCACCATACGGTCTAACTTGTCGTTGCCGCTCTTCACGGTGAAGATGTTCAGCAGGTTATCCCAGTACTTGTTGAGTTCTGCGAAGGCAGCATCCACCTTTTCGGTGGTATCAAACTTGGCGATAAGCTGATGAGCTTTCTCCTTGTTGATTACCTTCTTGGCGCTGAACTTCTTGTCCTGCTCGTTCTCCACATATCCCAGCAGGAAGATGAGGTCGCGGCTCTCGCCTGGCTGCAGGGTAACCTCGATATAATGAGATGCGATAGGGCTCCAGCCGTGGGCAAAGCTGTTGCGTGGCTTGCCTTCCAGCACAGCCTCAGGCTCGGCAAACTCGTTGTAGAGTCCGATGAAGCTCTCGCGGTCGGTATCGTAGCCCTGAATCTCGGTATTCACTGTGTAGAAAGCATAGTGGTTGCGGCGCTCACGATATTCGGTCTTGTGATAGATGGTAGAACCTTCTACCTCTACTTCGCCCGTAGAGAAGTTGCGCTGGAAGTTCTCCATGTCGGTAGCAGCATTCCAGAGGCACCACTCTGCAAAGGAGAACACTTTGAGGGTCTTCACCTCCTCAGTCTGGTTCTTCAGCGTCATCTTCTGCACCTCAGCCCATGTATGGAGCGGTACGAAGAAAAGCACACTCGCCTCCACGCCGTTCTTGCTGCCCGTGATGCGGGTATAGTTCATGCCGTGGCGGCACTCGTAGCTGTCGAGCGGTGTCTTGCAAGGTTTCCATCCCGGGTTCCATACGGTATCGCCATCTTTGATATAGAAATAGCGACCGCCGTTATCCATCGGCACACCATTGTAGCGATAACGGGTGATGCGACGGAACTTGGCATCCTTGTAGAAGGAATAACCACCTGCTGTGTTTGAGATGAGCGAGAAGAAATCCTCGTTACCCAAATAATTGATCCAAGGCCATGGGGTCTTTGGGTCAGTAATCACGTATTCGCGATTGGCGTCATCAAAATGACCATACTTTTTTTCTGCCATTGTTTTTTTAATGTTATTTCTTGGTAAAATATACTATTTTGGTGCAAAGATAGTAAAAAGTTTAAGTTTCGGGGTTAGAAAACAGTTTTTTTTTGTATTTTTGCAATGAAAAGTTTGATGATTATCATCATTCTATAAACATTTTATACAATTGGCTTATGAAAAGAAACATTTTATCACTTCTGATAGCCCTCTTTGCTACGATGCAGGTAGCGGCTCAGACATACGACAACTTGTGGAAGCAAGCTGAAATCAATGCTCAGAAGGACCAGCCGAAGAGCGAAATTGGGGTGATGCAGAAAATCATCTCCAAGGCTTCTGCGGCTAAAGACTACGGTCAGCTGCTGGCGGCTGAGATGAGGCAGGTGATGCTCTGGAAAGAGATTTCTGCAGACTCACTGACGCCGAATGTGAAGCGGATGGAGGCTGAAGCTTTGAAGACAAATGACCCGATGCTGAAAGCGGTGAGATATGCTGTGCTCGGCAAGGTATATCATGATAATCCGTATGGAATAGAAGTGGATGAGGCTTCTTTGGAACAAAGGGAGGATGCTTCTTATTATCAAAGTCAGCGAAAGGTAAACCTGAAGAAGAGCCAGGAGTTCTTCAAAAAAGCGATGGCGCACCCAGAGCTTCTTGCCAAGCATGCTTCTACTGAGTATGTGCCGCTGACTCTAAAAGGGGTGGACGGAAGTTCCTTCAAGAATGATTTGCTGCATCTCATCGGATTCGAGGCAGACAGCAAGGAGGCGTATCTGCAGCTGTACACCTATTATAATAAGGTGGGCAATCGGGGTGCGGCTTGTCTCTGTGCCTATAAGCTCATCGAGAAATACCGCCAGGACGACGTGAGAGAGGTGAAGAAATCGAAGTATCTGCAGACCATCGACTCGCTCATCCAGATTTATCAGGATATTCCGGAGGCAGGCGAACTTGCCGTGGAGCATTTCCGCTTCATGGAAGGTGCTACCGATGCCAAACCGCAGGATAAGCTCAACTATATCAACTATGCGCTGAGCCGCTGGGGTGAATGGTCGAGAATGAACGAACTGAGAAATGCGCAGAAGCGACTTACCGAACCGATGTTCCGGGTGAAGGATATGCCGCAGGTATTGCGACCTGGGGAGAAGGTTTGGGTGCAGCTGGATGTGCGTAATCTCCAGAACCTGAAAATCAGCATCTCCCGCCTCAATATTACGGCAGATAACGATTATAATGCGCAGGATGAGGCTACCTATAAGATGCTCCTGAAGAAGACTACGAAGCTGCATCAGAAGGATTTCAGCCGCAACTACTACGGTCGGCCGGATTATGAAACGGTGAAGGATTCCATCGAAATCGGTGGCAATCTGCCGCTGGGTGCCTATCTGATGGAGGTGACTTCGGATAATACCGGCATCGCTCCGCAGCGAGAACTCTTCTATGTCAGCAATCTGGCGGTGATGATTCAGCAGTTGCCTGATGATAAGCATCGCTATGTGGTGGTGAATGCTACCGACGGACAGCCTATCGCCGGGGCGAAGATAGAACTCTACGACCAGCGGTATGATTTCAAGACGAAGAAGGACAAGCGAATAGTTCATGCCCGCTTGACAACAGATGAGAACGGAGAGGCTTACTTCAAAAATGTGGATGGAATGGTGTTGATTTCTACCAACAATGACAAGTTTACGCCAGCCAGGGACATCTATCTTAGCCGTACCCGCTATTATGAGAAGAAGGATAATGAGACTAAATATCAGGTTTATACCGATCGTGCCATCTATCGCCCGGGGCAGAAGGTACATGCCTCAGCCATTTCCTATACTGTCAAGAAGGGCTTGGATGCCAGTGTGCCTGGCAAGAGCATGGAACTGAATTTTATCCTGCGAGATCCTAACTGGAAGCAGGTGGCTGAGCAGAAGGCTACTACCGATGAATACGGTACGGCTTCCGTAGATTTCGAATTGCCGAAGGAGGGAAAGACAGGACAGTATTCCATCTCCGTGAATGGTACAGCAAGCGAATATTTCAGAGTTGAGGAGTATAAGCGTCCTACCTTCGAGATTACCTTCCCGAAGGTGAACGAGAAATATAACTGGGGCGATACTGTAGTGGTGAAGGCTACAGCCAAGACCTATGCTGGCGTGCCGGTGCAGGGTGCCAAGGTGGAGTATCAGGTGACTCGCAGAAACCAACTCTGGTGGTGGGGCGCAGGCTCTGCCGGACAGTTGGTGAAGACTGACAGTTGCGTGACTCGTGAGGACGGAACCTTCGACGTAGAGATTCCGCTGGAGGCTTCCTTGTCAGGAAAAGACGAGGCTGATATGAGCGAGTTCATGCGCATCGCCCGTTTCTTCAACTTCGAGGTCTCTGCCATCGTTACCGACATCAGCGGCGAGAGCCACGAGGGCGTGATGAGTCTGCCTCTGGGCACCAAGCCAACCATCCTCACGGTGAATCTTCCTAAGCGTATCGAAACAGACAGTCTGAAGACGGTGACCTTCGCTTACCGCAATGCCAGTGGTATGCCGATTTCCAGTAGGTTGAAATATCGAATTGATGAGGGCGAATGGAAGGATGCCGAGGCGAATGTACCGGTTTCTATCAAGGAATATGCTTCTTCTGCATCATCTGCCTCTTCTTCCCTCGTTTGGAAATCTGGCGTTCATCAGTTGGAGGCAATCTGCGGACAGGATACTCTGCAGCAGAAATTCACCCTTTTCAGCATGAAGGATACCCATCCGGTGGAGCCAACCACCGAATGGTATTATCAGACGGCGAAGACCTTCCCTCGTGATGGCAAGCCGGTCTATATTCAGGTGGGCTCTTCGGAGAACGGAGCGCACATCGTATATTCCATCATCGCCGGCAACAAATTGCTGGAGAAGGGCGCCTGGGAGTTGGGCGATAGCATCGTGACTCTGCCTTTCACCTACAAGGAGGAATATGCGTCGGGCATCGTACTGAACTATAGTTTCGTGAAGCAAGGCAAGTGCTATACCCGAATGATGAGCATCGCCCGTCCTTTGCCTGAGAAGAAACTGAATATCGCCTGGAAGACCTTCCGCAACCGTCTGACCCCTGGACAGAAGGAGGAGTGGACGCTGAAGATTACCACCCCTGACGGCAAGCCAGCCAAGGCGCAGCTGATGAGCGTACTCTATGACAAGTCGCTCGACCAGATAGCCCCGCATTCCTGGAATCTCTCCCTGGGCTTCTATCAGAGTTTGCCAAACTGCTACTGGAAGCACAACCTCACTTTCCGTTCATCTTACTTGAATGGCGTTTATCCTACCAAGTATTATGACGAGAAGGGACTGGATGTGGATAAGTTTGATGGCAAATTCTTTAGCTATTATGCTTATATGCAAGCGGTGGAGCTGAGCAAGTTGGAACGTTCTCTTGGCGGAACCGTAGAGTCTGTTCGTATAAAGAAAGACGAGCTGGTTAAGGAAGAAGGGAGGGTCATGAAAACTCGTGGGAGTAATATGAACCGTGTTGCAGCGGCTGCTCCATCTGCCAACAAGGTTTTTGATGTAGTAGAGGAGATGCCGCAGTTTGTAGGTGGTTCTGGCTCAGACGTAGGACAGTACCTTGACAAAGTGCAAGTGCGTGAAAACCTGAACGAGACTGCCTTCTTCTATCCTGCCTTGGAGAGCGACAACGATGGCAACGTAGCCATCAGGTTTACCCTGCCGGAGAGCGTGACTACCTGGAAGTTCATGGGCTTGGCTCATGACAAGGAGATGCGTAACGGTTTGCTGGTGGATGAGGCTGTGGCTCAGAAGACCGTGATGGTGCAGCCTAACATGCCTCGCTTCCTGCGTGAGGGCGATAAGAGCACCATCGTGGTGAAACTCTTCAATACTTCCGACAAGAAGGTGAGCGGCAACACCCGTATGCAGATTCTCGACCCGGAGACCAACAAGGTGGTTTGGCAGAAGACGCAGAATTACAGCATCGATGCCGAGGGCTCTGCTACCATCTCCTTTGATGTCCAGGGACTGAAAGAAGGCGTATATATTAATAAGGTGGTGGCTGCCGGTAATGGCTACAGCGATGGTGAACAGCACTATCTGCCGGTTTTGAGCAACCGTGAACTCGTGGTGAACACCCTGCCTATCACCCTGCATCAGAAGGGTGAGCAGAGCTTCGACTTGAGCAAACTCTTTCTGAACAAGGAGGGCAAGCAGGCGAAGGGCGCTGAAGAGGCAAAGGTAACCATCGAGTACACCAATAACCCAAGTTGGCTGATGGTGAAGGCGCTGCCAGCCATCAGTAATCCGGATGAGGAGGACGCCATCTCGCTGATGTCTGCCATCTATGCCAATACTATCACAAACCATGTACAGAAGCATCTCTCGCTGGAAAATCTCACTCAGGAGAGCATCCGTCTGCAGAATCAGGTGGAGAAGCTGAAGAAGTTGCAGAACCCTAACGGTTCCTTCTCCTGGTGGAAGGGAATGAAGGGCAGCCGGTATATGACTACATCGGTAGCCGAAATGATGGTTCGATTGAATGCCATCGCAGGTGTGCAGAAATCAACCGCCCGGATGCTGACTTCCGCCATCGATTATCTCTCCTGGCAGACAGCACAGGAAGTAAGAGAAATGAAGAAGCAGGAGGAGAAAAAGCAGAAGGTGAATCCTAGCGAACAGGCGCTGCATTATCTCTACATCCTTTCGATGGATGGCAGAAAGATGAAGCAGAATCTGGAAGCTGACAAGGCTTATCTCCTGGAAAAGATGTCGAAGATGACGGGTGATTTCTCCATCTATGGCAAGGCGCGTGCTGCCGTGGTTCTCGCCAGAAACAGCCAGCAGAATGCTGCTTACCGCGAGAAGGCAGGCGAATATCTGCAGAGCGTGAACGAATATGCCGTTTACCGCGAGGAGATGGGCCGCTACTACGATACCCGCAAGGCACTCTACAGCTGGAGAAACTATAAGATTCCTACCCAGGTATCCGTGATAGAGGCGATGCAGATGCTGAAGCCGAACGACAAGCAGACCATCGAGGAACTGCAGCGCTGGCTCCTGATGTCGAAACGCACCCAGGTTTGGGATACGCCAGTGAACACCGTGGATGCCGTCTACGCCTTTATGAAGGGCAATGAGAGCAACTGGAGCAGGAAGGCTGAGAATGCCGTTCTGAAACTGGACGGCAAGCTGCTGCCGATGCCGCAGGATTCCACTACTTTGGGCTATGTGAAGACCGAAAGACCGGGCAAGGCATCTAAGCTGAGCATCGACAAAAAGAGCGATTATACCAGCTGGGGAGCTGTCTATGCAGAGTTTAAGCAGCCTATCAGCGAAATCGGTTCCATGGAGTCGGGCATCAAGGTGCGCCGTGTCATCGTTCCAGCCGAATCTGAGAGCAAGGGCAATGCGCAGGTAGGCGAGAAGGTGAAGGTAACGCTCATCATCACCGCCGACCGCGACTACGACTTTGTGCAGATTACGGATAAGCGTGCGGCATGCCTGGAGCCGGTTAACCAGTTGAGCGGTTATCAGTGGAGCATAGGCTGCTATGTTTCTCCAAGAGACCATGCAACAAATTTCTATTTCGATCGTTTATCTAAAGGTAAGCACATCGTAGAAATGGAGTATTACGTGGATAGAAAGGGCGACTATCAGAGCGGAACTTGCACCGCTGAGTGTACCTACAGTCCGGAGTTTGGTGGCCGCACAGAGACCTATGAATTGAAAGTTAATAATTGATAGTTAAAAGTTTATAGATTGATAATTTAAAATAGAATAGTATGAAACGGATGAATATATGGATGCTCTCAGCGCTGTTGGCGCTGCCTGCATCAGCACAGAAGATTACAACCCAGCACGAGGTGGTAGACTGCGGACAGGTGGTGTTCCACAAGCCTGTAACTGCCGAATTCGTGCTGAAGAATGACGGGCACAAGCCGTTGGTTATCAACAATGTATTGAAAAGCTGCGGATGTACGGAGGTAGATTATCCGAAGACGAGCATAGCTGCCGGCGAAAGTTTCGTCATCAAGGCGGTATACGATGCCAAGCAGATGGGTACTTTCACCAAGCAGGTTTGCCTCTATACCAATGCGGATGAAGAGCCGTTCATCCTCTCTATGAGGGGAAGGGTAGTGGGCAGCGTAGTAGATTTCGCTGGTTCTTACGATGAGATGCTGGGTGTCATCAAGAGTGATGTCCAGGAGGTGGAGTTTGATGACGTGAACCGTGGCGACCGTCCGGTTCAGCGCATTCATATCTTCAATCCTACCGACGAAGTGCTGGAGCCGGTAGTGATGCATCTGCCATCCTATCTTCATGCTTTCGTATCGCCTTCCAAGGTGGCTCCGCGTCATTCTGCCGAAATCAGTTTCGTGCTGGATTCCAAGAAACTGCGCGACCTGGGCTTGAACCAGACATCGGTTTATCTCGGTGAGCGTCCTGGCGATAAGATTGCGCCTGAGAAGGAAATCGTGGTATCAGCCGTTCTTCTTCCTGGTTTCGAAAACATGACTCCAGCCAAGAAGGCACTGGCTCCGAAGATAGAGATGTCTGCCACCGATCTCAATCTGGGTAGTTTCAATGGAAAGAAGAAGCTGAAGGGTGAGATTCTGATTACCAATAAGGGTAAGTCGGAACTGGATATCCGCAGCATGCAGATGTTTACGATGGGCTTGCAGGTGAAACTGAAGAAGAGTAAGATTCAGCCAGGAGAGACCGTTAAGATGAAGGTGACGGCTGTGGCTGCCGACTTGAAGAAATCGCGTGTCAGACACCCTCGTATCCTCATAATTACGAATGACCCTGACCATGCTAAGGTGGTGGTGAAGATTTATGTACAATGATTTAAAAATGAATATCGTGCAGATAGAAATAGATAACGGCAGTGGGTTCTGCTTTGGCGTAACCACTGCCATCAAGAAAGCTGAAGAGGAGTTGGCTAAGGGCGGTAAACTTTACTGCCTGGGCGATATTGTGCATAACGGTATGGAGGTGGAGCGCCTGCATGAAGCGGGACTCATCACGATAGACCATGAGCAGATGGAGGAACTGCAGGGCGTAAAGGTCTTGCTCCGTGCTCATGGTGAACCGCCTGAAACTTATGCCCTTGCTGAGCGAAATAACATTGAAATCATCGATGCTACCTGTCCTGTGGTGCTCCAGTTGCAGCGCCGCATCAAGAAGCAGTATGTCAACAATCCGGAGGCACAGATCGTGATTTTCGGCAAGAACGGGCATGCTGAGGTGCTCGGACTGGTGGGGCAGACGGAGAGTCATGCCATCGTGGTAGAGAAGTTTGAGGATGTGAAGCAGCTGAAGGAAACCGGTCAGCTGGATTTCTCTAAAGATATCTATCTCTACTCCCAGACCACCAAGAGTCTCGATGAGTTCCACCGCATCATCGAATATTGCCAGGAGCATATTGTTGAGGGCGCTGTCTTCAAGAGTTTCGATACCATCTGCCGTCAGGTGGCTAACCGCATGCCTAACATCGCTGCCTTTGCCAGCAAGCATGATGTCATCCTCTTTGTGAGTGGCAGAAAGAGTTCGAACGGCAAGGTGCTTTTCAAGGAATGCAAGAGCGTGAATGCCAACAGCTACCAGATAGAAAGTGCTGACGAAATAGATATGAACTGGTTCAAGGATGTGGAAACGGTAGGTATCTGTGGTGCTACCAGTACGCCGAAGTGGCTGATGGAAGAGTGCAAGGATAAGATTATCAAGGAAAACTCTGCTCTTTTGTAATAAGAATTAAAATATTGATTATCAGCTACTTGATATACTTGGTACGGTGTTTCACCGTATATGGGTAGAGGATAGTTTTATCGTTGGTTGAAAAACTTAATATATTGGTTATTAATCAGTTAACCCATTTGGTGTCGTGTTTCACGACGTCAAGTGGGTTTATCTTTTATAAACTGTCTGAAAATAAAACAGGTGATAAATCTTCTCCCGAAGACCTATCACCTTCAAAAAACAGTAATTAACTCAAAATTTATAATCTATATCATTACTACCTTGTTAATATGGTTGCAAAGATACTAAATTGAAGTTTTTTTTTCCAAATCTTTTCATCGAATAAAATAAATTTATCGGCAAAAGTAGCATATTTAACGTATTTTTGCATTAATAACCCGGCAGTCTCTTCTCTGTAGCTTATTCTGCTATTGCTTTTTGATATTGTTCCATCAGCCATGCCTTCTGTTCAGAAATGGTCATGTTGCTGTTGTCGAGCGTGATGGCATCATCTGCTTTTCTGAGTGGGGAAGTCTCGCGGTGGCTATCGATATAGTCGCGCTCCTCTACATTCTTCAGAATCGCATCGAAGTCGGCTGGCATTCCTTTCTCCTTCAGTTCATCGAAACGGCGCTGTGCTCTCACCTGTGAACTGGCTGTTACGAAAATCTTCAGTTCGGCATTAGGGAACACGGTGGTACCTATATCGCGACCATCCATCACGATACCCTTGTCTTCGCCCATCTTCTGCTGCAGTTCTACCAGCGCCTCTCTGACGAAAGGAACGGCGGCAATCGGACTAACGTGGTTGGAAACCTCTAACGAACGGATTTCCTTTTCTACCAGTTCGCCGTTCAGATAGCAGTCTGGGCGACCGGTTGTTGCATTAAACTTGAATGAGATGCTGATGTTCTTCATCTCCTTCTGCAGTTCTTCAGTCTTTACGGCTCCATCTGCTTCGAAGAGCTGATGACGCAGCGCATAGAGGGTTACCGAGCGGTACATGGCGCCCGTATCTACATAAACATAACCTATTTCCTTGGCAAGATCCTTTGCCATCGTACTCTTACCGCAAGAAGAGTATCCGTCTATTGCTATTGTTATTTTCTTCATAATTTCGAACTAACTTTAATGTATAATTTATAATCTGTAACTTACGTTCAGCATGAGACTGTTGCTACTGACGTGATATTTGCCGTAGGCAACGTTCAGATGGAAGCGCTCCAGGTTGATACCGCCACCCACAGAGAAACCGGCTCCATGACTGCTTTCCTCATCTTCTGAGGTGCTGATTTTCATCTCGTTGGCTCTCCGGAAGTTGTAGCCGGCACCTATCCACAGGCTCTCCGAAAGCAGAATGTCGGCACCTACTACGGCATGATCACGAAGACTGCTGTCCCAATGGTTCAGGTTGACCAGTGTGGCTGATACCCTGAACGGTGTGTTGGCGAAGCGTTTCGTCACACCCAACTGCAGGTCGATCGGCATCTTCTCATATTCATTGTCGTAAGCTTTCAGCTGTCCACCCAGATTCTTTGCCGCACATGAAACCGACCATTCCGTTTCCGGGTCGTAATAGTTGATGCCCAGATCCACTCCCACAGCGATAGAATTGTAATCGCCAATATACGAAGTGATGAATTTGGCGGCAATACCACCCGCAAACTTTTCACCGAGCATATAAGAGAAGTAACCCGCAACGGCAATGTCCTTTGCCGAGAACTCACCCATCTGGATGTTGTTCTCATCCGTCTCTTTCATCTTGCCGTAGTCAACAAGCTGAGCCGAAACAGCCCACGAAGCCTTGTCGTTGACAATACGGTTGAAACTAGCCGAGGCAGTGTTCACCCCCGACATATAGTTCATATAATTGAGATTGACCGTCTTGTCGTTTACTGATGACAGGAGAGCCGGATTATGGAATATGAGTGCCTCATCATCTTCTATCAAGGTGATGTTGTCGCCACCCAGAGCAGCTGCATGGGCACTCACCGGCAAGCGAAGGAAATTATACCCCGTTTGGCTCTCTTGAGCATCAATAATTGTCGCAAAAAGCGTCAATATTGCGGAAATTACATATTTTTTCATTTAAATTTTCTAATTCTTTGGCAAAGATACTGCTTTTTTCAATAATAAGAAGTAATTTTGCAATGTTTTCGTAGGAAATAACGATTTTAAACGGTTTTTATTGTGGAAATTAAGAAATCAAATAGCGCACAACTGGAAGATAAGCGGGTTACATTTTTTCTGCTGGGGTTGCTGCTGGCTTTTACTTTCATCTTCGTAGGACTCCAATATCAGAGAGGTCAGCAGGGAGATGATGATTTGTCGGAATCGATGGAAGATCTCTCACAGGATCTGGAAATGTCGGCTCGTCCCGACCAGAAAGATATGGTGAGTGCAGAGGCTGTTTCGGCTCCTGCTTCTAAGTCAATTACCCAGGAAGTGAAGGCTGCCGAGCAACAGACTCAGAAGGCACCGCAGAAAATCAGTTCTACAACCAGCGAACTGGTTATCGGCGACGGCTCGGGTGTAGTGGATGGATCTGAGGTGAAGGAAGCGGTTCCTGAAACTCCCATTGAGAATCCGGGAGCTGAGGCTCCTATTAAACTGACCGTCGTGCAGAAGATACCGCAGTTTCCTGGTGGCTGGTCTGCCTTCATGCAGTGGCTTACCAAGAACCTGAAGTACCCTGTAGCTGCTCAGAAGAGTAAGATTCAGGGAACCGTAGTGGTATCCTTTATCGTAAACAAGGATGGAAGTGTTGCCAATATCAAGGTAAGCACTTCGGTAGATCCATTGCTCGACAACGAGGCTTTGAGGGTGATGAAGATGATGCCGAAGTGGAAACCGGGCATCGATAAAGGCAAGGTCTGTCGCACGATGATTGCCATCCCGGTAGTGTTCCAGCTATAAATTATAAATTGTTCATTGTAAATTATACATTATAAATTATACATTATTATGAAGACAGCAGATGAAATTTTAAGCATGGTAAATGAGTTTCTGGCTAATTTGCCTTACGAAAGAAAGCCAAAGTCTCTTTATGAGCCTATCAGATATGTTCTTTCTATGGGTGGCAAGCGTATTCGTCCTACGCTCATGCTTCTGGGCTACAATCTTTTCAAGGACAATCCTGAGAAGATTCTGATGAATGCCGTTGCCCTGGAAACTTATCATAACTATACTTTGCTGCATGATGACCTGATGGACAATGCTGATTTGCGTCGCGGTCATGAAACGGTTCATAAGAAATGGGATGCCAATACGGCAATCCTTTCGGGCGACAGCATGCTCGTTCTGGCTTATGAACGTATGGCTCAATGCGATGAAAAGCATCTTGCCAAGGTGTTGAAACTCTTTACTTCCACTGCCCTGGAAATTGGTGAAGGTCAGCAGTTTGATATGGAGTTTGAAAACCGTAACGATGTGAAGGAGGAGGAATATATCGAGATGATCCGCCTCAAGACCAGCGTACTCCTGGCTTGTGCCTTGAAGATGGGTGCAATCCTTGCCGATGCTTCTGATGAGGATGCAGAGAACCTGTATAAGTTTGGCGAGCAGATCGGATTGGCGTTCCAGTTGCAGGATGATTACCTCGATGTTTACGGCGATACCAAGGTGTTCGGTAAGGAGATTGGTGGCGATATCACATCCAACAAGAAGACGTATATGCTCATCAATGCTTTCAACCATGCCAACGACGCTCAGCGTGCAGAACTGCAGAAGTGGGTGGCTGCCGAGGAGTTCGACCGCAAGGAGAAGGTGGCTGCCGTTACCCGTCTCTACAACGAGATTGGTATCGACAAAATGGCGCAGGATAAGATAGCTTATTATTTCGAGCAGAGCAAGAAGTATCTGGATGCCGTGAATGTGCCTGCTGAGCGTAAGGAGGAATTGGCAAAGTATGCTCAGAAAATGATGAAGCGACAGTACTAATTTCAAAGTTCAATGTTCAAAGTAATAGATACACATACGCATTTTGATGCGGAAGAATTTGATGAGGATAGGGCGGAGGCTTTCGCCCGAGCTAAAGAAGCGGGGGTAGGTAAGGTGTTCCTGCCTGCCATCGATGTGAAGACTACGCACGCTGTGCTGGCTCTGAGCCGGGAATATCCGGGCTACGCCTATCCTATGATTGGCTTGCATCCTGAAGAGGTGAAGGAAGACTGGAAGGAGCAGCTGGCTGAACTCCGGAAGATACTGGAGGAGCATCGCATGACGGGAAATGCTGGGCAGACGGCTGATTCTCCACTGATTTCTGACTTTATCGCTGTGGGCGAGGTAGGACTGGATTATTACTGGAGCCGTGAGTTCGAGCATGAGCAGCTGGAGGCTTTTGAGGAACAGGTGAAGTGGGCGATAGAGACCCGCTTGCCATTGATGATTCATTGCCGCAAGGCACAGAACGAGATGGTGCATCTGCTCAGACAGTATCAGAAAGACCTGCCGGGCGGCGTGTTCCATTGCTTTACCGGCAATCAGAAGGAGGCAGAGGAACTCCTCTCGTTCGATAACTTCGTGCTGGGCATCGGTGGAGTTTCTACCTTCAAGAGCAGTCATCTGCGTGAAGACCTCCCTGCCGTGGTTCCGATGAACCGCATTGTTTTGGAAACCGACTCTCCATACATGGCTCCCGTTCCATATCGCGGAAAGCGCAATGAGAGCGCCTTCGTGGTAGAAGTACTTAAAACCTTGGCAAAAGCCTACAACGTGAGCGAAGAAAAGTTTGCAGAACAGACGAATAAAAATGTAGAAAGTGTCTTTCACTTCTAGGGAAATGCCCCACACGCCCTGAAGACTCAAAGCTCTAGAAGCAGCACGCCCTGAAAGGGCAGAAGCTCCTAGCCCAGGGCAACACCCTGGGTTATAATGGCAATCAGCAAAGCGCCCTGTAAGGGCAAAAGCTTTTGTAAATATATAAAATTTAATAAAAATAAATCCTAAACCAACTATTCATTATGACTAGAAAAATGTTGATGGCAGCCCTCCTGATGGCTGCATTTGCACAGGGCACTCAGGCACAAGACCTGAGCGGCCAGCGTTCTGAAAAGCAGGACGTAAACATGATTCCGGGTAAGAAACTGGATCATCACGGACTCATCGTGAGCCCTACACCACATCTCCTGAATGTGGATGCTGCTAACCGACTCGACCTGCAGAAGGGTGTCAAGGTGATTGACAAGAAAGGTAAGTTTGCTGATGATGTGAAGTTCCTGACCGCTAACGCCAAGGGCATTCGCCTGACCATCGATTTCGGTGAGAAGCTTGCTGCCAAGGCTGGCGTGAAGCCTGTATCGGGTGCTTACAGCCTGAAGGCTGATGCCAAAGGTATCCAGATTGTGGGATACGATGAGCGTGGCGCTTTCTATGGCTTGCAGACCTTGCGCCAGATTGTAAACAGCGAGATGGCAAAGGGCCAGATGCCTTATACCACTTGCAACGACTACCCTGATCTTCCAAACCGTGGTGTGGTAGAAGGCTTCTATGGCGAGCCTTGGTCTCATCAGGTGCGTCTTTCCCTCATCGACTATTATGGAAAGAACAAGATGAACACCTATCTCTATGGCCCTAAGGACGACCCTTATCACAGCTGTCCTAACTGGCGCCTGCCTTATCCAGAGAAAGAGGCTAAGAACATCAGCGAACTCGTTCAGGCTTGCCGCCGCAACCGTGTAGATTTCGTGTGGGCTATCCATCCAGGACAGGATATCAAGTGGAACGAGGAAGACTATCAGAACCTGGTTCACAAGCTCGATCTGATGTACGACCTCGGTGTGCGCTCTTTCGCCATCTTCTTTGATGATATTTCGGGCGAGGGTGCCAACCCAGTGAAGCAGTCGGAACTCCTGAACCGCCTGGCAAAGGAATTTGTGAAGGCTAAGGGCGATGTTACACCGCTCGTGATGTGTCCTACCGATTATACCCGTCTCTGGGCGAATCCAAAACCAACCGGTTCTCTGGCTATCTTCGGTAATACCCTCGATCCATCTATCAATGTATTCTGGACGGGTGATGTGGTATGTAGTGACTTGACCCGCGAGACCCTCGACTGGGTGAACTCCCGCATCAAGCGCCCTGCTTATTACTGGTGGAACTTCCCTGTAACCGATTATGCACGCCATATCATCATGCAGGGTCCTACCTATGGTTTGCAGACCGACCTGACCAACAAGGATCTCTGCGGCTTCGTAAGCAACCCTATGGAGCACGGAGAGGCTTCTAAGCTGGCTCTCTATGGTGTGGCTGATTATGCATGGAACATCGCCAACTATAATCCGTTGGACAACTGGGAGCGTGGCCTGGTAGATCTCACTCCTGAGGCACACGAGGCATATCGCACCTTTGCCATGCACTCTTGCGATACCGAGACCGGTTATCGCCGCATCGAGTCATGGGAGACCAAGAGCTTCCGCATCGACAACTTCACCGATGCTCAGTTCAATGCTCTGCAGAATGAGTTTGTAAGAGTAAAGAATGCACCAGCCCAGATGGAGGCAAACTGCAAGAATGCCCTGCTGATGAAGGAACTCCGCCCATGGTTGACAGAGTTTGGCAAGTTGGGTGAGCGTGGCTTGAAGACCATGAGTCTTATCAAGGAATATAAGGCTGGTAACGACCAGGCATTCTGGGAGGGCTACGTAAACAACCGCATGAGCAAGGAAGACGTGGCTGCCTACGAGAAGCATAAGTCTGGAACCATGGTATTGCAGCCATTCTACGAGCAGTCTATGGACGATATGGCATCTGGCTTCTTCAAGAAGTTGACCGGTAAGGTTCCTGCCTTCTATAAGGGTATCGGTACCTATGCCACTTTGAAAACCACCCAGAGCAAGGCAATGTTCGACAACGATTCTACCACCTATTATACATCGGGTAACGGTCAGAATACAGGCGACTGGATTGGTGCTGACCTGGGCTGCGTTCGTCAGGTATCAGAGGTAAGAATCCTCCAGGGCCGTAACTCTGTGGATGATGTAGATTACTTCGACAACACCGTATTGGAATATTCTGTAGACAGAAAGGAATGGAAGGCGCTGACAGGCGAGTTGAAGAAGCAGTATATCATCAACTGGAAGACCGATTCTCCTGTTGAGGCCCGTTATATCCGTATCAAGAAGTTGAAGTCAGACAAGCGCAACTGGGCAGCTGTCCGCACCTTCGAGGTGAATCCAACCACTCCAGAGCGTTTGAACTTCCCAGTAGAGGCTGACAATCTGGAGGCAGCGATGTATGGTTTCGATGAGAATCCATGCACCTCATTCACCAACAAGGGCACCCTTACCATGGGTATTGAGAAGGATGTAAAGAGTTACACCCTGCTGTTGAAGTTGGCTCCAGGCAAATCATTGGTATGTCGCCAGCTGAACGCCAAGGGCAAGGTTCTTGCCACTACCACCATCGACAGTTCATTCTGCAAGGTGGAATTGGTGAAGAAGGCTGCCAAGCTTCAGATAGAAGGCTCTGCAGAAATCTTCGAGATTATTCCTGAGAAGTAAAGGACTGAACTTTCGCAAGCGGGGAAGTCCGCTAGGTGTCTCGCCAGATTGTAAATCTGTCGGGACGCCTAGCGAGCTTGTACTCTTGGAGACGCCATACGCCCTGAAAGGGCAGAAGCTCCTAGCCAAGGGCAACACCCTGGGTTAAATATGCAACCAACAAGGCGCCCTGAAAGGGCAAAAGCTTTAAAATAGATGCTTTTGTCCTTTCAGGGCGCTTGTTTTATGTCATCTCTAGTTAAAGAAATGTAAAAAGCAAACGAATATGTGGATTTTCGAATAAAAAGTGATAATTTTGTACTTCGAAACAGGAAAGGTGCTCGAGTGGCTGAAGAGGCACGCCTGGAAAGCGTGTATTCCCCTAAAGGGAATCGGGGGTTCGAATCCCCCTCTTTCCGCAGAAAACACTGAAAATTAGGTATTTCCAAAACATCGTATTTTATCCAACTAAGTAGAATCCTGCACATTCTTGCACATTTTTGCACATTTTTGCACAATTCTGCTTGCAAATAGCTTGCAAATGATAACAACGAAACTATACTTAGATACAAGAGCGGTCAAGGACGGAGAGCCTGCACCGCTCAAAGTTGCCATTACGAAGAAGCGACAGGCAGCTTATATTCCTCTTGGTGTCAAATTGAAAAAGGAACAATGGGATGTCAAGAAACAAAGAATAGTTGATGCACCAAACAAGCAGAGATTGGAAATATTTGTCAAGAACAAATTGGTAGAGATTGAAAATGCTATATTGGAACTGCAGATGAAGGGAGAACTTACTAAACAGACTTCAACGCAGATAAAGAATAAGGTTGTGGTCTATCTAGACCCTGATGTTAAGAAGAAAGACTTATTTATAAATAGGTATATAGAATATATGAATAGTCGTTCAGCACAAAGGACCAGGGAAATATATGCAACCACTTTGAAGAAAATGCGCGATTTCGATAGCAAGGTTGATACCTACGCTTTTGAAGATATCTCAAAGGATTGGCTGAAAAGGTTGGATGCCGAGTTGGTAAGACAAGGGTTAAAGAAGAACTCCAGGAATATACATTTCAGAAACATACGTGCCGTTTTCAACGATGCTATCGATAATGAGATAACCAGCCATTATCCGATGAGAACATTCGATATAAATCCGGAACAGACAGAAAAACGTTCTCTTTCTGTAGATGAACTACGTATCTTATTTAATTATAATGTGCAGCCATGGCAGCAGAAGTACCTGGATTATTTCAAGCTTACATTCTTCTTGATCGGGATAAACCCTGCCGATATTCTTAATTGTACGGATGAGAATGTTGTAGACGGAAGATTACTGTATAGACGAAAGAAGACCGGAAGGCTGTATAGCATCAGACTGGAACCGGAAGCCATACAGATAATAAATAGGTATAGAGGAAAGACAAAGCTAGTCAATTTCTCAGAGAACATGAGAAACTACAAGCAATTTGTGTGCAAGGCAAACAAGGGACTAAAGGCAATAGGCCCTGTCACTAAAGAAAGGAACGAGAAAAAGAAAGCTCACGATTTTCAGAAGGAATATCATATGAAGCATAATCCTCTGTTTACTCATATCTCTCTGTATTGGGCTAGGCATACGTGGGCAACAATAGCCTTCTCCATAGGAATACCCGAAGAAATCATTGCCGAAGCATTGGGACATTCCCATGGAAACAGGACAACAGCTATCTATATTGACAAGAGTGTTGCCAATATAGACGCTGCAAATAGAAAAGTATTGGATTACGTTCTATATAAGGAGCAACCAAAGGACTAACCCTTGGAAGCTCCTTTCGAACCAATTAAATAATCAGACCATTGTCTCTCATGAAGTTAACCATTGCCCTGTTCTGTGGCAAAAGGGCAGGGATATCCATTCTGTTAGCCTTATACAAGTTGGTAGCAGAATTATACATATCCCAGGCAGTTACAAACTCCTTATCGTGATAGGCCTCCAGCATATCCTCTGTGAAGAGTGTAATCTGTGACTGATTGAGAGGGTAGGTGATATTCTCACGAATAGACTTTCGTGATGTATCTGCCTTTACTCTGGTAGCAGTCATCAAACCAATGAGCAAGAACATCTGTTCTGCAGTAATGCGTGTCTCCTTCATCTTGGCAATACGCTCACGATCAGTCTCGATGATGTGCCGGGCATCGACAAGCCATGACTTTAATGTATCAAGCATTGCTGCCACTTCCATACCGGAACCCTTCTTGCCCTTTTCGGAATAGCTGGACATATACAGTTCTGGAGAGAGCATACACTGATTGTGGCAAATCATCACATTCGGACCGAATCCAATCTGAATACCTTTCTGATGGAAGGCTACGGCCACATTAGTAGTAGTCTCATCATTATCAAAATCAGTGATACGAATATTGGCATAAACTCGGCGGAGAATATGCGCCTCTACCGCATGCTGACCTTTGACCGCTTCCACTTGTGGGAGGCGAACCACTCCAGGCGACTGACGGTCTCTGTTCTGTGCTGCAAACATATCATAAACCTCCACATTGTAGCCAAGCTCTGTACACTCATCAATGACCTTGTTGAAAAGGTCAAAGTGATAGATGCCACGGAGTGGATTTCCGTAAACATCATCCTCGCGGTGTGTGCGACTCAACTGTTCGAGAGTGATAGCCTGAGTCTTGGCTTTCTCGAAATCAAAGAACTTGTCTTCATTAACTGAAGAAGGAACTGCTACCATATCCTCGGCAGCCTTACTCAAATTTGTTGCTGTTGTCATAATCTTTAATATTTTAATTGGTTACAAATTATTTCAATGGAATGCCTGCTTCTTCAAGAAGCTTGATTCTCTCTTCCTTTGTTGCTTTTGTCAAGTTTGTCTCTTTGACAAAATTCCCGGCAGAGTCTCTTGTAATAAGAAAAACATAGTCGGCATGATTGATCCAACTTCTCTGACACTCCTCACGATAAGCATTGGCCTCCTCGTAAGTCTCAAACCCGCTCTTTGTGTCATACATTTCATCGTCGCGGGTAACATATAAACTGCTAGTCTTCATTTTTAATCTCAATTATGTACATTAATTCTTTCTCCAGAACACCCTTCTCTTGATAAGGAGAATCGTACTTATATACGACTGCATCATCAAGGAATGTTCTTACTCCCTCCATAAAGCCATCTTGTAACACAGAATTATCTGTTATGTAGGCTGCAAGGAAGAAGCCGTTTCTTTCCTGCGTATCACCAAGGCCAACTGCACCGAAATGACTTCTGAAAGTAGTACCCTGCAACTCGTCGAATGAATACTGTATCATAAGTCTTTTCATCATTTCAAAAAATACTGCTACTTTAATTGCTTTCATATAAGTGACTTATCCGTGATGTCGAGGGCTTATTTTTATTAATGTTTCATTGCTAAATCTACTATCGCTACGACAAATAGAAAAATTAATCCGTTTATTAAAAGAATGGTACCCATATCTACTTAAAATTAAAGAAGTCCTTAATCTGTTTCTTCTCGTCATCGCTGGCATTCAAGATGTCCTTCACAATGAAATCTGCAAGCGGAGCTAATACTGTATTCATAGCATCAATCAGTTCACCCTGCGATCCAAGTTTAGAAAGGACACCTGCATATTCACAAAGAAATTCTTGTGATGAAATGAATCCCATTTCATAATTCTTTTTGATTTCCTTAATTTCTTTCATCTTTATAAATTTTAATTGGTTCAACATAATCTGTGGTTAGTCAAAATAACCACTCTTTCTATATGCAAAGGTACAAAAAAAGTGTGATATATGCAAATATACCACACTTTATTTTAGTTAAAAATACTAAATTCAACTCACTGAGTATCAGAGCTTTATGCGTTCTTGTAGATACTGCTTAATGTAATGATTTTTGTAGCTTCGCCGACTTTGTCAATCAGATTGGTTACGGCTTCATCCACTTCGCACAAAGCATTATACACATCGTTTGGGATATTTCCTGTCTCCAAATCATTACTACTCATTTTCCAAGTTTGGTTTAGCTGCCTTGCAGCATCCACCATTAATTTAATGTCCGTCATATTTCTAAATTTTAAATGAATATCCTACTAACTGCCTGGCAGAGCCATCCCATCATATAGCAAGGCTCTTCGTCTTTCAAGTCAATACCTAGTGATTCGCAGATATGAGTGACAACATGAAACATTTCGTGTGTGGCAGTATTCACGAACTCATATTCTGATGTGGTCCTGCTAATAGCAACCACGCTCTTCCTACCTGCAAGATTGGAGTAGGTAAGACCTGTGTTCGGTATTCCTCGTAAGCAATGCTCCCTTGCGCTTTCGACTGCCTTTTCTGTGCAGCCTATCTGCACAAGGGAGTTGCATACCTCATCGGTATCTGATGATTCCAAACCGTAAAACACAAGAACTTTCCAATCGTACTTTTCTAGATATATCTCTTGACTTATCATAAAATATCATCCCATGGAATGCCGATGCCATTATGGTTGCAATCGGCATAAAATCTATTAAAGATGAAGCCATCCTTCTGATCGGTATCATCAACCATATCTTTCACGAACAAAGCCATGTGAGCTTCGTCCTCGATGGAAGACTTATAGAAATCAGCCTTAACCATGTTTGCCACATAGACATGATCATAGCCTACATTATTTTCAAGTGTCACTCCCTGCTTGGTAAGGATGGATTCAACCTTATCCTTATCCATATAGTCAACCTCCTCGTCCTTTTTGGTGACTGGGTTGTATTTTCTCATCTGACTGACTGCCCATTCGCAAGCCTTCTTGTTGAAGTGCCAGCCATTATATCTCAGATATGCTATCATTCCTTCTGGCTTCATATCGTAAGCATCCAAAGGCATTCTACATTTTCCCATAGCTCTTTCTTTTAAGGGTGGCAGGGAAAAATCCCCACCACCGAATTAAACATTAATAACGTCCACCGCCACGGCGACCATAGTAGCGTCGCTCTCCATAGCGGTCTTCGTCACGCCAATCTTCATCGTCCCACTTGTCACGATAGTCTGGCATTGGCATACGATTACCCATACGCTCCCGCTTCAAACTATCCAAGCACTTCATAACCTTGCCACCTGCTCGAACCATTTCTTCGCAGTTGTCAACAAGCTCATCGAACTTGTTTTCCGTAATTTCTACCATATATCCCATAGCAATTACTTTTTAAAATTGTTACCGCTCAAAGCCTTAGACAGCATGGATTCAATATTGGATAGCGTTCCCTTCATGCCGCTGACCTCTGATTTGAGGTTATTGATGTCTTTTTCCTGCTGCTTTTCCTTAGCAATCTGTGGGTTGATTCTAGTGAGCATTTCCTCGCAGGAGCTTATAACTCCATTGTGGTAATCTACACTTTCCACGACTCCCTTTGAATGTCGCAACATAGCATCAATCTCTGCGCACATAGCTTCTCTGCTGTCACTGACAACAACACCTTCATTGCCGAAGTTCACTATCTGTGCCGTAGATGGCAGCTTTTCGAAATTGACCTGCTGGTCTTCTACTTGTACCTTAACATCAACGGTCGTCTCCAATGTCGGAGTCTGTCCTGGCACGTAGCTAGGATATTTCTGCTGAGGATTGCTGACCGATATTACTTGACCGATTCTTAGAGTCGGCTTTTCTCCTCCCTTGTCTAAGATGTAGAAGAGAGAAGACTGTCTTAGTCCTTGAAACATTTTCTTTCTCTTTTATTGAAGGGGCAGACTTTTCAGTCTGTCCCATAGTTAATACTCTGTTAGCCGCCTGTAGGCTGCTGAAACCCAAGCAGTCGGATAATACCGCTCTTCTTATTGATGTATGCCAAAGCCTCCGTAGTTTCAGAAACGCTAGCTCCCGTCACTGCCTTACCTACATGATCAACAACTGGCACCTTTGTTGTGCCGGAAGTAGTTCCGCTAGTGTTGGCGGTTCCGTTAATAGTGGTCGACCCACTATTTGGAGTTACGATTGTGACAGGAAGTGCTGCACTTGCTGCGGCAACTCCTTGATGTATCTTCAAGAGTACAATGCACTCGCAAGGCAAAGCATTGTAGTAGCAAGGATTGATACCATAATCAACACTCGCATCTGTGACCTGCTGAGCATTTGTCTTCAGCTCATAGATACCTCCTACATCAATACGTTTGATTTGGTTTCTCTGACCGATTGGAATAAATGGATTGAATGGATATAAAGGGAACATAGTTACCTCCTTTCCTAACAACCGCATCCTACAGTTGAACGAGAAGCCGCTACATCACCTGCATAAGCTCCCATGGCGGCAGCAGTATAAACGTCCTTGTTGAATACTCCGTACTGAGGGTACTGAACACTGATGGTATTAGGCAACTTGCACTTGATACCAGCCACCTCCGCCTGCAGTGCAGCCAAAGCTGCATTTACTGGTGTGATGACCTGTGCCTGATAAGCCTGCAAAGCCTGTGTCTGATGCTCGTTGGAAATCTGAGCAAGCAGGGCACTGTTCTTCTCTCTCAAAGCATCGAGCTTATCCTGCATTGCCTGTGTCTGCATCTGATCCAACTTAGCCAAGACAGACTGATTGTTAGCATCTGCCTTGTCACGGAGCATCAAAGCGTTGGCATTTGCCGTATCATTGATGGCGTGTGTCTGCTGACAGATAGACAACTTGATGTTGCCGTCCATTGCAGTTATGGCATTGTTGGTCTTGCAGCAGCATTCTGCCAACTGAGTAGCGATGGCATTATTACCCTGCATGATAGCAGTCAAAATCTGATTAGCATTCATGCCCATCTGATTGCCGAGGTTGCAAATCTGATGACCTAAGCCATTGATTGCAGCCATGACTGCGTCACTTGATGTGTTGAGGGCTGTAGCCAAGCTCTGAACGTCGAAACCATTGCGCTGAACAGCCTGCATGATAACGGCTGTATTGGCATCATTGTTAAGCATTGGCACAACACCGCCCTGTCCGTTAGAACCCATGCAGCGATTACCTCCGAAGAACCCCATACCATTATTGCCCATAAGGATGAACAAGAGGAGGATTGCAAAGATGTCTTCACCCCAACCATTTCCGTTTCCACGGTTGTTCAAGAGTGCAATAAGACCTGGGTCAACACCCTGTCTCTGCATGAGTGCAGGAAGCATAGCCAAGATTCCATTAGAGCCTGTGCCGCTTGTGCCGCTCTCTGGATTGAACACGTAAGTTTTACTTTCCATATCCCGAATTTTTAATTTAACCTTAATATTTAACTAACACTATTTGTAACGTTACGTGTGCAAAGTTAGAAAATTGTTTTGAAATAAGCTATAAGGCTATCATAGTTTTCGTTAGTGGCTCTAAATCAGTGGTTTATGGTGATGGTAGGTAGACTCATTTTTAATCCTCTTAGAACGGAAGAATTTACTTTGCAAACAAAAAGGGCGACCGCTCATCACGAGTAGTCGCCCTAGTTATCCAAAAATAAATCTTAAAACCTTAATTAAACAACTTTTCTAAGAACATTTCTTTTTCTTCCTTGATATATATAATAAGTACATAACTATGAGTATAAAGCAGAACCAAAACATCTGCCCCGTTTTTAAGAATATCTTCTGCATACTTGACAGAGATTTCTCTTTTATAGAAGGAGCGTTAATCTTATAGAACTGAGAGGTACCAATCTTTGATAATGAGTCACATCTTTCTCTGTAATATATAAAGCTATCTTTGTATGCTTTATATATACTGATGGTATCGAGTAGCTTTCTTCGTTCCTTTTCAAATAAATAGTGACTCTCGTAATGAAAACGATCTTCACCAATCTTATTCCCTTGCGCATCATATCGGGTTGCTGTGCTATCTTTTACATAGCTGCTATCTTTTGTAGCCTTTTCTGTTTCTCGCTTTTGGATATGTTGCCATTGCTCGAAGGCATAAGACAATCGGGTAGTGAAGAGGGAATCGAATTTCTTTTCACTCTGCTTGTCTGTGATGAAGGTTTGTGTAGTTACTGCTCTAGGAGTACTGCACCCTAAGACAGAAACAAGCGCAAGACCTACCACTAGGGTAATGGTTGCACATTTCCAAAATCTTATATCATACCATTTCATCATTTATTCAATTTTAGATTACCATACGTAATGTAGCTAAGTCTGCGAAGCCATCCTTTAAGAAAACCTTTCTGGTCACCGACTGCAATTCTCTTTAGATAAGCTTTTCTATCTTTCTTGAAGGCTTCGAATAATCTTTCTCCATTGGATTTATTAATGGCATACAGCGTCTTATTACCGATAATACCATCTGCTGTGATACCTAATACAAGTTGCAGATGTTTTACCGCTTTGCTGACTCCGCTATTATAAGCGAAGTCTACTAGCATATTGGCTACGCTCTGATCCTGTATTTGGTCTGCCTTGCAAGCATTCCAATAGTTCTGCTTGAAAACTCGATGAAAGTCTTCCTCAGTAAGGCGTTTTACATCTTCCTCGTTAAGGACACCATCACCATTCTTATCATACCCGACTCTCCTCCAGGTCGCAAGGGTGATGCCGTATTTTGTTGGACCGCCCTTATCTTTCTTGTTATTTGTGTATTTGTCCGTTTCCCAACTGAGGATAAACGGAACGAGTTTACTAGAATCAGCCATGTTTACTTCTCCTCCTCGTTATAATCATTTCTTTGAATAATGCAGCCAAATACAATAATGCTTACTATAATAGCTGCCACCATAATAATCGCTAACATCATATCTTTTCCTCCTTTTCCGTGTAATTTAGATAGTCTGACAAATATGGAATCTTCTCGATAAATTTGAAGCGCATGAGATAATAGAGGAAACTCACTACATACCAAGGAGGGGTACCCTTCTTGAATATCTGTTTCAAGTTCTTCAGAATATTGCATCCGTAGAACCACAATACTAGATACGAGATAAAGGAAACACATTGAACGGAACCTTCCATTTGTCCTTTGAATCGCCCGATTGCATATACTGCTGCACAAAGAACGAAGAACACGGTAGCGTGACCGATGCACACAACTGCTTTCTTCAACTCGAAGTTCTCTCCTTTTGCAATCATGCCACTAAGATAACCGAAAATAAAGTTGAGGGTGAAGACGATCATAAGCGAAGACAACTCGCCTTCAATCGGTTTAAGATAGGCGAGGAGTGCAAGAACTACGCCTACAACAATATCTTTAATTCTATCTGCCATACTATAACTATTTGATGATTAAACAATAATGCTGCAAATATACAACAAAATATTTAATCATCAAATAGATTTCACGAAAAAGTGCAAAACTTTATTCTAACATATAAAAGAGAGGCAATCACTTACCTCTCTTACTCAACTTGTAAGGAATACTTACATGTTCAACTATTATTTTCTCTTACTCTTAATGAAGTGCAGTATATCCCACTTCTTAAAATATCGGGTGTGCCCTCGCTTTTTGCATTCTCCGTTCGGAATGTCACCTCTAGCAACCATTCTATTCAATGTTGCATCAGAAACATGCAGTTTCTCCTTGACTTCCTCGGTAGATAGCATCGGGTTAAGCATATCGGGGATGATGTCGCACAATCTATCTAGGTCATCATCGCTCATTCCGCAAGCGGTGATGACCTCACCATTTCGCTGTTGCTCGTCAGCTTTAAAGCAAGCGTCACTTAGCAACTTAAAAGCCGTTCCGAGCATCTTATAATTCAATATCTTTCCCATTATGCACAGATTTTACGTCCTAACTTTGACCTGCTGATAAACAAATCAGTAAAAGAGTACAGATAGAATATTGCCGTTACTACCATGACTGTAAAACAAGAATCTACCATATCTTTGGTGGTATACCAGCTCCATTCCACAATGTGAGCCGCATTGATGCTTGCAAAGTAGAAGAAGGGAATGCGGTATCTCCAACACAAGAAGAAAAATCGGCTTGCTAATATCAAAACCATTGGCAGGACGTACATCATAAAATATATGTAGAGATAGCAAGTTGCATTCTCCGCATAAGGGATGAACATTTCACGAGGATGCTGAGAGAATTCATAAATGCCGTATGCGTGAAAGCACATAAGTGTAATAGGAACGTACTTACAAAACCATCTGAAAAATTTCAGAATCCTTCTGCTATACCGATTACCGTGTCGCATCAGTAAGTCTATAACCTCACTGACATCTTTGTCTTTCAACCACTTTAACAGGTTGTCTTCGTCTTCTTTATTCATAAGCGTTGATTTTAATTAAATGATGTTGCAAAGTTACACTCTTTTGCACAAAACCAGCGGAAATGAGAATATTTCTGTGTTAAACTTTATAAAAAGTAACAATCTGAAAGTAGATGGCTGCAAAAATAGCGTTAGAACGGCTTCCTTACCAAATTCTAACGCTATTAGTGTTTATCCTATCACAACCTCAAGGCTCTCCATATCAGCGAACTTCAAGCCGCAATCTTTCGCTGCCTTGAACAACTCCTTCTCGTCAACGTCCTCGATGGCTACCTCTACCTCGGCATTGGCAAGGTCTGAGAAGTACTTCTCTGTCTTCTGCTTCTGATTGAAGAAGTACTCATTGACCTCAGCGAACTTGGCTGAATCGTCCTTGGTGTATTCGTAGCCCTCATCGGCGTGCTTCTGCTCTAGCTGCTGGCACTCCTGGAGCTTGCGCTGCATCTCCTCGAACTTATCGTCCTTCAAGCTCTCCTGCGCTTCTTCCACGTCCTTGTCGTAGGTATCGGCTACGTGGCGCAGAGCCTTCATATTCTTCCAAACTCGCATAGCGGCATCATCACTCATTGATGATGTCTTCAATGCCTTCAATGTTCTGTAGGCTGCAACAGCCTCGATTGTCTTAATCTTTTTCATAATTGTTTCTTTATTTTTATGTTATACAATATTCTTCGCCAGATTGCCATAGCAGAATACCTTTCCTATTAACAGTGCAAAGTTAAGAAAATAATTCCGAATAGCAATGCAGGAGGAGCAAAAATTACGAATTTAATCAACTTCCCCACGTTGGGTAATCACTAGGTCGCAACGTGTCTGCTTTCTCGGTGAGAACGTAAACCACAAATACATTTCTAGCATATTTATTATATTAAGAACATCTACGTTTTAATACATAATATAACTACCTCCTGGAGGAACTTGTTTCCATCCACCATCTATATTAATTTCAAAAGATAATTGACACATTTGTCCGTAATAACCTCCATCATAAATATTATCAAATCTTATATATGTTTCAACATAATCTGTTCTATCACCTTTAGGAATAGTTACAGAGCCTGTATCTTGACCAGAGCTATTAGATACATAACCTCTTCCGTATGTTGTCTTATTATTACCATACTTACAAACGCTTCTAAATATACCATCATTAACTGTAAATGTAGCATCAGGAAGTTTATATATTCTAGCTTTACAAATACAAGTAGCACCAACTAATTGTCTCAACGATGAGAAATCAACAAAACCACTAGAACCACTTTTAATACTTTCCATATTAATTTGTCTAGGATAATATTTAAAACTAATATCACCCGGAGGAGATATAAAAATTATTTTTGTATTATCATATAAAGTTGCATTACGAGTATATGCTAAAAAAGGTACAATAGTAACATTTTTAGCATTACCTACATCAAAAGTTATTTCTCTACTTGCATATATAAAATCTGTTGTTTTTTCGCAATTACCAACATAATAATTTTTATAAATCTTATCAGTATTATTATATGGTGAATCATAACAAATTTGAATCCAAAAAGACCAAGCTAAATACAAATCGGTAATTATATCTTCCATAGTAACATTTGTATTATCATCAACACCTGCCTTCTTATATAGAACACAATTAAATTTAGGAGTTGAAGAATAATAAATTTCAACATTAAATAACCGAGGAATAGAAGATTGAAACATATTACTTATTGCTTTACTATTATAGTTTCTAAAATCACCTAATCTATAAGGAGAATTAGCACCACCTTTTGGAAAATGTTTTCCTGAAGCATATACAGTATGCGAATTAGTACTTGCATCTTTATCGATACCTCTAACTCCATATACATTATCAATATAAAGTTCTTTACATGCTTCAATAGCAAAACCTTCTCCACCATAATTATAACGTAAGTTCTTATAAGTATCCATAGGTATATTCATACCACAACGAACAACACAAGTATATTTATTATATGAAGATGTTACTATTTCCTCAGAGTCTTCTCTAATAGGATATTCTTTAAATTCACCTTTACAACTAATAGGTTTATACTTACTCCATATATTTATATTTTCACTCTTACAAAGAGTAGCAAGGTCATTGCTACTCTCTCCAAGAGCTTGTTTAACATCATCAATGCTAACAGGAGCACTAATAATTCCGTTTTCACTATTGTAAGACATAATCTTTATTTTTTAAATATTCAACTTCAGTTCCTTATTCTGTTACAACTTCTTTAGTAACAACTCGCTCTACTGTTACATTGAACACTAGGCAAGGCAGCTCTATAAGAGCCACCCTGCGTTAATGCTCACGATACTTACTCTGCTGCCTCGCTTGCCATATTAGCAGCGATAGCGGAATTGACCTCCTTAATCAATGCTGATACCTCACTGAGCTTGCTCTGCGGAACACCGCTGATGTTGTAGGTCAGCTCGCTGCCGTTGGAGCTAGCGTTGGCATTGCCGAGATAATTACCATTTGGGTCACCATAGATACTCATATTGATGCTCTCAATGTTGCCACCCGTCTTGTCAACATTGTAGGTGATTTCTACTCGATAGCCGCCCTTGGTGTAAGTGGCAGCTGTCTGTTCACTTTTCTTGTTAATCTTTAAATTCTCCATTTTCTAATCTAATTTAATGAATTAATATTCTTGTTATCTAATCTCTTCTTGTTATTGCCGTCCTTATCTCCACTCAATCGCTGAACCTCTGATTCGAGGAAGACCACCCGAGCCTTCAACCTGCTGACCTCATCGCCCACCTGCTCGATAGCACCGAATGCCGTTGCAATCAGCTTCGGAGACCAGTAGTTAATCTTGTAGTAGCCTTTCTCGTCCGTCTCCACGATGTCCTTTAAGTGAGGGTTACACAAGACGTGCTGGGCAATCCAACCGATAGACCTTGTGTTGTCCTTCTTCCAAGCAAAGCCGAACGTGCCACCCATTGCCTTGATGATACCCAAGTAGTCCAGCTTCCGCAAATCCTGCTTCAAGCGGATGTCAGAAGATTGATAAGCTGTAACTCCACCTTTAGCAAGAATGCTATTAGGGAAGTAAGTATTCATATTATAATCATAATTATATATATGACCAGTAGTACTAATATTATATCTTCCAGACCCATTATTATATTTTGTTAAAGCCAAAGCTCTAATTCTAGAAACAATACCATTACGTAATGATGTATGACTACTAAGATGACTAAATACTAATCTTACATAACGATAAGTATCGTTACCTACATTTACATTTAAAGGACCAACACAAATGTCACATCTATGAGACCAACCAAGAAGTACTTTAGAAACATATTCTGTGTAAACACCGCTACTATTTCCAAAATATACTTGGCAGTTAATGTTAACTCCATTATTTACATCAACACTTATCCAACTAAGTTCTTGATAAACTTCAGGAGGTATTTTAATAGTAACTCTAAGTTGATTTCTCTTTATTTGAGCTAGTTTATCAGCATCGCTACTACCACTCATAACATTATTACCTAAATAGAAATTTTCCGTATCAGAATTATCATTTATAAGATTAAATAAATAATTAGGATTAGCAGTATATGTAAGCCAAGAACTTCCTCCGTTTGTTGAATATTCCATACTTATATTATTACTGTCTATACCATTAAACATATTAGTAACATGAGCCCCAATACTACCATCCCAATTTTGTAATGACGTACCATATGCATTTGAATCAGCAGTTGTAAACATTATACCTCTAGCAGTAAGCATATTGTTAACTTTAACTGAACCATTAAAAGTACTGCCAGAATTAATTGCAAGATTGTTAAATACAGCACCACCAGCTTGATATATACGCCAATTGTCACTATTTTGTTGACTACATATATCTTGAACTTTCACCCAAGCACTATTATTAGCATTACCTAAAAATAAATCAGCACCACTACCTCCAATTCTAGCTCCACTATCAGGAGTTATAGTTGTAATACCTGGAAATTTCAGTGTACCATTACTTCTTTTATTAGAATAATAATTAAATACAGTTCCATCGGCTATACCTAAATATATAGCATTAGCAACAGTATCATATTTAAGACCAGCCCAATCACTATACTCCCAGTTGGTTGCTCCAAAACGAATAGCAGCACCAGTATTAAATACTACTTGGTCTTTTATAGCTGATATACGAGCATGAGTATTTACATTATTATTTAATATTATAGCTCCGTTTTCAGAATCACTATTATTTATGTATATAGTTCCATCAACATTACCAGTACCATCAAAACTTTGACCCCAAATAGTTCTAGGAGTTTGAAGTTTAGTTGCAGAATTAGCATGACTTACAGTACAAGTATCTGTACCGCTAACCGTACCTTGGTACGCAACATTATACAAAGCGGTGGCGGCAGCAGACAAACTAGTATAAGCCTCCGTGTTATAAGTTGAATTAATCAAACCGAAGCTATTATTTATGCTACCACGTGAATCTTGTATAACACGAATCACAGTTCCTTGATATGCACCTGTAGTTTTGAGGAACACATCAACATAGGCATTTTTCAGATGTATGTAATATCCTGCTTGAATGCTATCGGTAGCATACCCTTGGCGTATTAACCAACGTAGGGAAACACCACCTCCTGCGGTATCGCTATTTGCTATATCATTAGTTCTAAATTCCACTCTACACAAACCGAAGTTTCCACCATAATATCCTTGGCTGATATAAAGTAAAAGAGCGTTATCGTTCCAGCTGTGTGCAACTTTGATATGAGCAATACGCTTGAATGGATTAGGGTCGGTATTACCAATATTGATAGTACAATAGTTGATAGCTCCATTAAGAGACACATTTCCTGTACCATCAAAATTGACATTTCCAACAAAATCTCTTCCAGCTATAGATATATTGCGAGCAGTGACAAGTTTCGTCGCCGAATACACTTGCATGTTCGCCAACGATTTTGCTACCGTTCCGATTGTCATGCTCACACCATTGTTCGTGTTGCTAAGAGCGGTGAATATGCCATTGAGGTGGACGTTATCCAACTTGTCCGCATTGGAGATAGTCTTGCTGTTGATGTAGCCCCATATTGCAGACGCTGGTCTCCTATGTATTTTGTTCTTGGCGTTGCTGTCATTGAATCCATTATCGCTAGCATAGGAGGTAAGAATCTCCGTCTTGTCGGTCACATTTGATGTGCCTGTCGATATGGAAGCAATCAAGTCCGTGTCCGCAACGGTCACGTCAGCAGAGCCATTGAATGACTTGCCGAAGACCAAGAGGGAATGGTTCACCTTGGTTGCTGTAGCAGCATTACCACTAATGCTAGCACTAGAAGTTATAAAACCAGCTCCGTTAGTTAACTGATTAGTATTACTAGGTATAACAAAACTTTTAGGACTAGAACCATCATAAGAACCTGTATTATATCCACTCCAAGATAATGAATTTGGAGATTTAAGAGAAGTAGGTATATCAGTCTTCTTAGCATAATCCGCAAGACTTTGATGACTAGTAAGATAAGTACCTAAATTAACAGCTGTACCTCCACTAGCTGCAATAATTTTAGTAGTACCGTTGATTATTACACTATGTGTATGACTAGTTGCCGACTTACCACTAAGAAGTGAATCTACACTACTTTTGGTATAATAGTTAGCAAGACTTTGGTGAGAAGTTAAAAATGTAGCACCTTTAGTAAATGTAATACCCTTTCCGCTTTTAGATACAGACGTGATAGCATTCCCACTTCCACTTACAGATATTGCATTAACGTAACCATCAAGTGACTGATGACTAGTTAAGAACGTACTACCTTTAACTACGCTGATAGTAGTACCATTCTTGGTGACAGACGTAACCGCATTACCGCTACCGCTGACAGAAATAGCAGTAGCACTACCACCTTCCAAGCTGGAGATACGAGAATCAAGAGCCTTGATGGAGTAGGCAGAGGCAATCTCAGACAGCGATTCTGATGTAAGCTTCAAGGCATTTGAATAACTCTTCACACTGCCGTTCAAGCCGCCACCACCGCCCGTGGTAGATGCTCCTGCTCCGTATGCCGTGATACCGCCTGTAGCATAGAGATTACCATCAATCTTGATAGCCTTGTTTGTGGAATCATACGTGAGCTTAATGCCATGGAAGGAGATTGCGCCCTCGAAGGTAGCATCGCCCGATACGCCAAGTTTAGAGAATGGAGCGTTTGGCTTCAAAGACACAAGGTCGGCAACGCTCGTTCCTGCACTTCCTTCCTTCCAAGTCGGCTCGAAGAAGATGAGGTATGCGCCAAGATTCTTTTCGCTGATGATAAACGATGTAGGGTCTGCGTGAACCTTTCCGCTCACATCCCACCAGATAGCACCATTGGCAAGGTAGCCAGAGCCGTCGAAGCGGATGAGGGAGGTTGCAGGGGTAAGATTTCCGCTATTATAGTCCTTATCCACCATCTGACCGCCCCACCACGTTGCGATACTCTTCTTTCCTCTGTTCGGGTCTATTGCTCCGTTGATACCGCTCTGAACGTTTCCGTCTCCGTCTCTCAGCGCAAGGAGCGTTGTCATTACAAGACCACCGTCAATATCTGTAGTCTGACCGAGCGCATCCTTGAGATACTTGTAACCTGCGAGGTCTGTGATATTCTGCTTCAAGTCGCCATATATCTTCCTAGTGATATATGCGTTTGCCAAACCCAGCTTGTCATAGAAGGCAGAATATGCGTTTTGGAAGTTGGTGAACTTCGTTCCCACGGCTGAGACGATAGCAGCCTTGCCGTTGGTATCAGTCTCATTGTATCTTTTAGATATATCTGAAAGATACTTGATGAGTTCTTTCTTGGCATCAGAGAGGTCAGTGAAAGCGGAAGTGAGGTCAGTGAGTTCCTTGGTGTCCTTCAGTACCTCTGCATCCTTCACCTCATTATACGACTTCTGTGCAGCCGCAAAATCATCTTCAAGTCGCTTAGAATCCTGCGCCATTGCCGCAATCTCGGAAGGCTCTAGGTAGCCATCGGTAACATAATTATCGAATTCCTTCTTATTATCAGTGACCGTATTTCCGAGGTTTTTAATGTCCGTCTGTGCGGTCTGTGCCGCCTTCTGAGCATCTTCTGCTGCCTTTTTGGCTGCGTTGGCAACTGTATCATCAGTGTATTTAGATGCTTTAATCCAATCACCGATGGCGAACTGAGAACCAGCCGCTTTGTTGGTCTGACAGCGCAATACCTCATTCTTGTAGGTACTGCCATCGCTAGGATAGGTAGCATTAACCCATATATCGCCAACCTGATAAGGTGTCGTAGGCTGAACGCTGAACACCTTCATTTTCCCGTTTGCGGTCTCCTGTGCCATTCTTGCATCGGAAAGGGCTTTGGCGATGTCGGTATCTGTAATGATAGTCCACTTATAGGTGTTGCTATCCTTGGCAAAGCGGTATGCCTTGCCCGTCTTGTTGTCGTAGTAAAGGTCGCCAAGATGGATTTCTTTATCCTTATCGGTCTTCCAACTGATGGCTGGGGCATTCGCCAAGGTAGGCACACCCTCATAGAACCACGTTTCGATAGCACCATCCACCTGATTCTGCAATTCGGCAATCTTCTTGAAATACTGAGACAATTCCTTGCCATCCACAGTGGATTTAGCGGAAATCTTAGCCTTAACAGACATTTGCTTAGTGCTGCTATCATATCTGATATAAGAGCTGCCCTCATAGCCATTCTCCTTTGTAGGTCTATCGCCTACATACATATCACCATAGACGTTGAAGAATGCCTTGTTATTCTGCTTATTCACACCATATTCCACGTACTCCCTATTGGCAAAGGAATAGCTGTTGATGCCGTGATAGAGGCTAATGGATGGCGAATAGGTATCTACCGCCGAGAAGATAAGGCAGTTCTGACGTTCTATATCGGTTCTGTTACCACACTGGTTGAGCACATCACCTTTCGCAGGAACATCGCTTGCCGTAGCGCAATCGGTATCGGAGAGGTCGATATAATGATACTTCTTTCCTTCCAGCTCTACAGGGTCTTCATCACGACCGATTACCAATCGCCAATAGAAGTGATTGCCAGCCTTGTGATAAGTGCCCTTGCGAACATTGAATGATTCCGAGCGCACCTGGTCGCCAACAGCGAAATCATTATCCACGGCATCGCCTTCCTGCTCTGCTAAGAAATAGCAACGATAAGCCTTCTGTGACACATTATTATATGTCACAGTAACCTCTTCTACCTTATGAGCCACCACACCGCCAGCAGGAGAGATTATCTCCTTACCACCGATGGTGGATGTTTTATTGATGACCAGCTCCTCGAAGATAGCCTTCATTCTTACCTCCAAGTAATCTGTGATGAGGTGCGAACGACCTTCTGCGTCTGGAGTCCACGAGCCTCCGTTCTCATTGTTGGAGTTACCGATAAGCAATCCACTAAAGAACTTCTGCACCTTTTCCCAAGTGATTGTGCCCTTTGCGGTGTTATCCTGCAGCCTAGATACAAACTCCATCCTAGAACGTCTAGCAGAATAAACGTTGCTATCGGATGCAGGAGTGGTATCGTTCATGCCAATTACATAGACACCTCCACCATTACCGCTCCCCGTGCCGCCTATCTGCATTCCATTCACCTTGATGGAATCAACCTTGTCTTCCAACTTACCCAACCGGCTAGTAGCTGCCTTTTCGCCTACGGTGTACTGAGGATGGTCGTAAGGAATATCCAAAGGTATCTCCATTCCGATGATACGAGAGTTTCGGTAGTGCTTGCCATCCGCATCCACCTGCGCAAACATATCATTAATCAGCTTTACCTGTTCACCGAGAGGATGATAATCGTATGTTCCATCATTGTAGAACTTGTTGCCATCCATCGTGCAGGTGAAGTTTGAATTGCTGATCATGGTCTTCTGATAGTACTGCTTCGCTCTATCGAACAGAGATAACTGAGCAGTAGGGATGAGGTCCGTATCTGTAATCTTGGTTGCATCCCAATTGAACAGGAAGTACTTATCACCTACCTTCGGGCACATAACGCCATCGGGAAGAGTTCTTCCGTAAGTGTCATTAGCAACAATCTCAAAGTAGTTAACCTTGTCAATGACTTTGAAACTAACATCGAACTCCATACCCATGAGAGCACCGCTAGTGAACTTGATGCCTAAAGTGAGGTTACTCTTTATCCAACTCTCCTTGAAGCTATTAGTGAAAGAGTCTGTAGAAGTGACCTGCCAAAACGTCTGTGTAGTCTTCGTCCCGTCTTCGTTATCAACGGTGCTATCATACGTCTTGATACTGCTGACAACACTCTCAACCTTTGGGTATTCTTCCTCGAACATCACAACACCCTCGATAGCCTGCTTGTCGTTCTTCACGACATTCACGTTCTCCAGGTAGCCATCCTTGGCGTAGAAACCATCACTATCCACTTCCTTGTTAGGGAGCATGAGGTAATCAGTAGCAACACCATCGGTGGTGACGTCCGCATCGGCACCAGTGAAATATCCCTTCGGAATATTTCTGTCTGAGCCGAATGCGTACAGTCTCGTAATATAAGTTGACTTAGATTCCGAATAGGACATAGACAGAACATTAACATCCTGTTCGAATGTTGCCTGTCCTTCCATTTCGCAATATCCAAGGTATATGATAGAACCATCTATCCACCACTCGCAGTTGAGCGCATCTTCGGAACAGATGGCGTTGAGAGCGTCAAGAATACTGATGGAGCCGTACTCGATCAAGAATCTCTTCTGAACATCGAAAGCCTTGTTGTTGTACGTAGTGTAGTCAACAGAGAACTCCTTGCCATTGTACGTAAGCCCTAGCGCCTTTAGGTTGCCGAGTATAACGTTCATGTGTACACCTACAGTTGTTGTGAGGTTGAAGGAGGTCTCGTTGGCTCCGTGCTGAGGGCGATACTTGCAAAGCTTATTCTTCCAAGACATATAGTAGGCATCCATCTGCATTTCGTAGTCGTAGCCATCACTATCATTGTGCTTAGGGAAGTATGATGATGTAAGCTCGAAGTAGCCGAAGTCGGGAATCTCCACGGAGTCCCCAATCTCGAAATAGACTGGCGTTGCCGTAGTGAACTTCAATATGACGTAGTGGTGGTCCATAAGCTGATATGACAGCTTAGAACCCTCGCCGAAGTCCTCTAATGTGAAGAATACTTTGTTATTTCTCTTAATCTGAATCATTAGCTTATATATTTACTTGTTTCACCTCTGTCACTAGGGTCTGGCTCGTTGAGCTTTAGGCTGAACTTTGCCATTTCCCGAATGCACTGACTAAACTGAGTGCAGGAGAGATAGATGCACCGATACCACACATTAGGCTGGAATCGGGTGCGGATAACCAATTCTCCCTTGGCAAGAACCTCCTCGCAGAACCTAGCATAGTTCATCAAGAACGTATCTGAGTCCTTGGCGGTCATATTGAACGGCAGCGTTATCTCCCTCTCATCCAATCTAGGATTGTGCTTGATAACCGACTTTCCGTCCTTTGAGCGATACTTGTTGCTGATGAACTCCTTGTTTGGTGCAGGGGTCATGAGCGCACTGAGGGCGGTTTCGTCTAGAAAGATGCCCCACGTAAGGTAGGCATCCTTGCCATTTATGTAAAGTTGTCCTTTAAGCATAACTATTTAATCATTAAATAACCTCATAGGCTTCGCTGTGAGCCGCTTTTTCTATTGTTGAGTATAGTTGTAAGGGCTGACAAGCGAAAAGCCTATAGAGGTCAAATATCCTTTAATCTTCTGTTCATATCATCCAGCTTGGCTCCGAAGTCATTGTAGGTAAGCTTTGAATACTTCACGATGTCTTCGAGGTAGCTGTTTGTCATAATCATCATGTTTCTAATCTCCAATACTGCGCCATTGGTTGAGATTCCGAGTGTAACGATGCTCTCCATCTGTGATATGGTGGTAGTCATGTTCTGAGCGATAGACTCACCTGCAATCTGCAGGGCGGTGAAGCGACCATTAAGCTCGTCTGCGGTATCTTGCCCCATAGATGCCCATCCTCCGCTTGTTGCGGTCTGTGATGAGGATGAGGAACCAGTGTAGCCTGTCACCTTCGCCCAATCATCACGTCTCTTCAAGCCTTCCTGGACTATATCATCGTAACGCTTGTTGAATGCATCTATGTCGATTTTCGATGAATCTCCATTTGCAGCATCTATTGCATCTGCCCAATCCTCATAGAGTTTTTTCAATTCCCCATTCATGAGGTCTTCCATCGAGTAGGAGAGAAGAGCTTTCTGCATCATTTCTGCGAAATCATCAGAGAAGTCCTGCGCAGACTTATTCATATCCATGAGGTTACTGATGAAGTTATCCTTCATGCTATCAAAGGAAATCTGAGTAATAGACTCGCGCCATTGCTCGGTCAGCTCATCAAGATTACCTGCAAGGTCCGCATAGTCTTCGAGTTTGTCAAGAACCGACTCTCCGTAAGCAGAACGTCCTTTGTAATGCTTACCTGTTCCTCTGATCTTGTCAACCAAATCTTGGTATGAAAGCAACTTCTTCATTTCCTCTGGTGTGAGGGTGGTAATATCACCATTGAAGTCACTCTTCACATTCTGTCTGATTTTAGCCAACTGCTCATTACTGAACCCGCTCCAATAATAGCTCCAAGAATGGTGAGAGCCATGATAACTCATCTGCTGCTTGGCAATCTCCATGACGTTGTGGTTATAGGTCTCCTGCTGCCGCTTGGCTTCCTTGTAAGCATTGGTGGACTCTTTACCATACGTACCTGTCATGGTGTCTTTCAGCTTGTCGATGGACTTCTGTAATCTCTCGTTGGAAGAAGTGAGGTTGTTAATAGCTTCCTGTACTTTCTTTGCATTTCCATCTCCACCGAACAGACTATTAAAGCCACCGAATGAAAGCGTGTTGAGGATATGAGAAACGTTGTTCCCGATACTCCTCAATGGTTTCATAACGATGTCACCCGATAGAGCATCATCGAGGATGCCCGTTACTGCGCCAAAGACCGTGTCCATGAGGTTGCTGATGAGTGTTCCGAAGCCATCTTTCAGAATATCGAGGATGCCGAGTATTGCGGAGATTATTTCACCTGCCATACCGCTATCCCCTAAAGCTTTCGTCAGAGATTTGGCTGCGTCACTATCTTTACCGAGCAACCCTTGGATGCCCTTTGCTAGAGTGTTAGCGACGTCCTTCTGCATAGTGCCACCGAAAAGCTTGTCAAGCCCTAGAATAGAGTTTCCTATGCCTTTGAGTGACCCAGATGTGAGACCCTGCAAACCATTTTCAAGCTGTTGGAACTGAGAAACTGCCTTCTGTGCAGATGTCTGCAAGTCTGATGATGCCTTCTGAACTGATGAACCGAACTCCAAAACGTTGTTAGATGCGGTAGCAAGTACGCCCTGCGCTCTAGAGAGGTTGACTTCAGCCTTGCTGATACTTGTCTTGTCACCGCTCTTCTTAGCCTTGGCGAGGTCTTCCTGCGCCTTGGTGACAGCTTTTGTGGCTTCAATCTCTCGCTCCTGTGCATCAATATAGCCCTGCATGGCTGACTGATAGGAATTGATATCGTCAGAGACTTTCTTGAAGATGTCACTATTCCAGATGGTGGCAGAGCCTTGTAACTTGGAGATAAGTTCCTGTATGGTCTTCTGCTCATTGACATCTGTTGTGCTCTTGGAGAGCTCTTGCAGCTTCTCAATGGTAGGCTCCAGTTGGTCCTTGAACATAGCACCGAAGTCTCCGAAGACGCTTCCCCAATCGATGTTCTGTCTGATGGCATTTATCTCGATGGTTTGGAGGTCCTTCTTCTTCTGCTGCTGAAGAGAGAGCTTTTCGCCCTGCGTCTGAGCCTTGGCTATCTTCTCCTCATACTCCTCGGCAATGGCTTGTTTCTGCTGATAGAGTGAACCATACTCCTTCAAGTAGTCACGCATAGAGGTGAGGGCTTCCCTGTTGACCTCATCAAGCTTCTTATTATACTCTTGGGTAGCGAGGTCTCTAGCCTTGGAGAGGGCATTGGACTGAGCAGAGGTAAGGGTTACTTTCTTGCCAGCTTCCTTGTTTTTCTTCTTGAACTCTGCTTCCTGCTTGTCAATCTCGGCTTTGCGCTTGGCATAGTCGTTCTTGATTTGAGCAAGCTTCTTCTCCGTGCCTTCCTGCATCTGAGATATATCAGTATCGATATTTTCCTGCTGCAGCTGCTTCAAGTCCTCATTCAGTTCCTCCTGGGCCTTCTTGCGGTCTTCTGCCTGCTTCTTGGCATCGGCGGCTGCTTTCTTGGCTTTGGAAGCGTTCTTCTTGGCATTGGCTTCTGCCTCTTCCTTCTCACGCCGCTTCTTCTTAGCATCGTCTTCTGCCTTGGTCTGCTTGTTGTTCGCCGCATTGGTGTAATCCCATCCTCGCTGGGCAATATCGTTTGTTGACATCCATTTACCATTGACTAGCGCACCAGACTTCTTGTTGTTTGCAAGGTCGCGTGCCAAAGCAGAGAAGTATTTACCTAAGCGTCCCAGTTCCGGAATATTCATATTCTGCATCCACGATGGTATCTTAGCATCGAAGTTGACGTGGAAGTTGATGTTGTTCTCAGAATAGTTCTGCATGAACTCCTTGACACGGTTGTAGAGAACGTGTACATCCTCGCCGGCACCCTGGAGCTGCTTCTGCAAAGCATTTATCCTGTTCTTGGTAGATGTGGCCTTGTTTCCGAAATCCTCGGTAGCATCTGCAGCCTTGTTGATTATTGATACCTGGCTATTATATTCGTCTCTTGCACGTTCCATAGTATCAACGTACTTCGTCATTTCCAAACGGGCTTCATCTGACTGCTTACCAAAGCCAACCGCAGCCTTAGCTGCTTCATCCGCTAACTTCTTTCTTAGGGCTAAATAACCTTGTAAGGAAGCATTGTACTCTGCGGTATCTTTATTGAGCGTACGCATATCGTTACGATATTGAGCTAACTTTTTAAGCTCCTCTTCTGATACTAAGTCCTGTATCTTCAAACTAATGCCACGACCTTCATTCCCGTATGCGTCTTTGAGATTTTTCAATAAGTCTTCCTGCGCCTCCGTGATTTTTTTGTTGTAGTCATCATTCACTTGACTTATTGCATTAGCTCTATTACGCTCTGCAGATTCCAACTTAATTTGCTCAATGAGCTCATTAGATTTATCTATCTCTTGTTGCTTAACGTCAACAAGATTGCTCTCGTCCTCTTTGATCTTGTCAATAGTTATACCATATTCGGCATAAATTGTCGAAAGTTCATTTACTGCATCCTTATAGGCTTTTGACTTTTTAGCCTGCTCGTTCGTCTTGTCTCCTAAAGCTTTGATAACGTCCAAAAGGGACTCTACGCGAGAAGATGCTTTGGTGGCATCATCGCCAAACTTGTTTGTCGTTGTGCTAGCATCTTCCGCAGAGCCTCCAAATACGCTAAACAAAGTTATCCCTGCAGCAACCGTTCCAAGCAAAAGGCCAAGCGGGTTGGCACTTGTTGCCATATTGAAAAGAAGCATAGCATCCTTTGCTGAAGAAATACTCCTAGCGAGAGACAAGAAAGCTTGTGCGCTTCCTATGGCTATCCTTGCCTTCTCTAATGCTATCATTGTTATCACCGCAGCCTTGTATGCTCCATACGCTGCAACGACAGGCATAAGCACCTTGCCTACCGTCTCCCAATTCTCAACGAGGGTGGAAACGACTCCCAATCCGGTATTGATAACACCCTCCTGGGATTTGCCAAGGTCATTGAACATCTGCTCGATGGCATCCTCAATGTTGCTTATCTGACCTGTAATAGTCTTGGACTGAGCCTCCATCAAGCCACCGAACTTGCTACCCTCGGCGGTCATACTCTGCATTGCCTGGATGAAGATGTCGCTGGTTACCTTGCCTGCCTTGATTTGCTTCTGAACCTCCTTGATGGCATTGGTAACGTCAAGACCCATAACCTTGGCTATCTCGTCTGCGATAGGAATACCTCGGTTGAGGAACTGGTACAAGTCCATCGTGTCCATCTTGCCCTTGGCGATGGTGGTGCCGTAAAGCATCACGAGGTCTTTAAGGTTTAGACCCATACCTGCTGCAACGTCTCCCAATCCTATAAGCGTCTTGTTGACATCCTCGGCTGCTACGTTGAACGCAAGGAGCTGCTTGGCTCCCTCTGTAACGTCTTCGACCCCGAAAGGTGTGACGGCTGCCGTGCGGATCAACTGCTTCATGAGAGCATCAGCTTTCTCCTCAGACTGCAACATCGTCTTGAATGCCATTTCTGTCTGCTGGAACTGACCGCGGACCTGCATCATCTGATTGACGAACTTACCAATGCTCCAACCGCCAATGGCAATGTTCATACTGTTCTGTATATTCGAGATTACATCGTCAATAGACTTTCCGTCCTTCTCAACCCTCTCAGCAGTCTGATGAACTGCGTTCTGAATGTCTCGAAAACCGGAAACGACCTTGGCTGTCTCGACTATTGTATCGAATTTAATGCTTGGCATAATGTTCTATTTTTCCTTGAATTTATACTCTGTTATAAAGAATCGCCGGGGAAACACCAAATGTGAGTGTCCGATATGGGAACTTTACGTGCGTGCGCAGGAAGACTTCGGTTAAATCTCGGTCTCGGACTCTATCACCGCCTTCATGACCGCCTCCTTGTTGTTGCCATCGATGACCTCTTCCCCTGCTGCCGGTATATGGGCTTTCTTCCTCTCCTCGTCAGACAGATAGATTGAAGTAATCTTGTCTTTGAGCATGAGAGTCAGGTTGTTATACGATATTCCCCATACCACGTAATCGAAAGTCCATCCGTATCTTTCGCAAGCAGCGTCTATTAGAGTTCCCCATATTGTCTTGCCTCCGAAGATAAAGCTATTCTCCGACTTCTTTGCTGCGTTGACTTTTGCCATACGCTTCGCTTCTTCTTCCATTCCTGTCTCTTTGGCTATTGTCTGGTATGAGTTAGCCTTAAGGATGATGATGAGAAGAGTGGCTATATCCTCGTTGGAACATTCTTTGAAGATTAACTCCGTCTGCCTGCTTACGCATTTGGAGTCTAGTATTTCGTTCTTTGTATTGAGTGAGTGATATGCAATCAATCTGCAGCATGTCTCCCTTTTGGTGTTTGCAACTCGAAATGCTTCCAAGAATGGATCTGCTTGAAGTAACTCTTTGTCTAGCTCCAAGCTATCTACCAACTGCGACGTTAGGTACATCATGCCCAGTGTAGTAGGGTAGATGTTAACGTGAGCGTGCTCAGTATCAAAGCCTATCGGCATATCTGTGAGCGTATTCGATATAATGATTCCTAACTCTTCCATATCACTCGAATTTAAATTGTTGGCACCCAAGGCAGGACTCGAACCTGCGTCTTTCAACCAGCTTTTGAAGACCCTGGATTTTTTGCATGCGACGGACTATTTGGTCTCGCTCTCCCAACTGAGCTACTTGGGTAGGTTGCCGGCTGATAACCCTCAGTCGGCGGAAGGGATATTAGGATATGCCTATTCCTCTGTGTAGTTTTCCGTGATTTCAGCAGGAGCGGTATTGCCATCCTGCGGCTTCTTGAAAGTCAAGGCATATTTTTCACCTGCTCCATTTGTGGCAGTGATAACACGCCAGCGGTAAGCACAATAGACGTCCTCACCCTTCGAGTTGACAGTCTTAGCCACCACGTCACCCTCTGGGATGAGAGCTGCGTGCATGTACGTGATAAGAGCACCGTCCTGAGTCGTATAGGCCTCTTCTGCGCCGATAGTAGTGTTACCCATGTAAACGCCAGGGAGCTCGGCGTCTTCCGGTTGGATAGCCAAACGGTAGTTACCCTCTACGATACCGTCGATGGTCTTGAATGGCTGCGACTGGTTCTTCTTGATGAAGAGCTGATATACAGCCTCGTAGGTGGACTTCTTTGTCTTGCGGTCAACAATTCCGCCACCTTCCTCAACCTGGGTCATTGTATCGCCCTTCGTTGGAGTAACAGTAGTAGTGCCATCCTTTGGAGTTGGGAGCTTAGTCCACTCGTTCTTTTTGCTACCTACCTCTTGAACGTAGATAGTGCATTTGCCCCATGATGTTACTGACATAATTTAATCGTTTATGAGTTTATATTCAACTTGATTATTTATTACATGTTCTCCCGTGCTTGTTGCATATACCCTCTGCTCAACAGCGTGGGCTGCATACTCGCTCGTTCTGAACGTTTCCAAGAGATTCCAAGACAGTTTGCAGATTTCGTCAACTCTGATAGTGTTCTCCTCGAACTGCCCATCTACGTCCTGGTCTTGTATATATATATTTACATTTATAATCGCCGTTTGAAGCTGCGTTCCCTCATTAGCCAAGATGGAGATAACGACATCTTCCTTATGAGAATTATGCGGTCTCATCGTCTTTGACAGCTTGCCATTGACGTTGTTCATAAAACCGCTTTCATTGATGTACCGGTAAACATCTGTCTTAATTGCTCCGTCTGATTTCATATCTTCCACTTGTTTATTTCATTAACTGCTGAGTCTATTGCTGTCTTCACACGCTGCTCTACAATGGATGTGGCCCATATCTTCGTTGATGCGAGAACATCCTTGCTTTCCAAGGCTTCCACCTCTCCTGCGTATTCCATTCCGGCAACGACAACCAAAGCATAAACCCTGGAATATTCCTTAGCAAGGTCATTGATCATCTTCTTGCCCTTTGCAGAGCCGTCTGTTCCACTGAGAACCTGCGAAAAGGCTGATTCCATATATTTACTTCCCTGCTCGTACACGGCGAAGCCTATAGAACTTCTTAGGTTGCCCGTATGGTCTATCCAGCTTTCCTTGGCAGACCTGTTACGGATTCTAACCACAGATTCGTCTCCTAGCTTGCTCAATGCCTTAAGCACATTCTCCTGTATCTTCCTTGCGGCTCTTTGTAGGAAGACATCGAGAGCGGAAGCGCTGGTTGTCATTCTTATGCCCATATCTTACACTGGAGTTGATAACGATGAAATCCCTTGACCTTGATAATTACCTCCTCAGCCCCTAAAATTTCCAGCTTGATAAAATCCCCATAAGAGAACTTTTCAATCCCTACGGGCAAGTTATGCACTTCGTAGGAGTAGTAATCAATAGAACCGTCAGATGTAACTAACTTGTTGGCCTCGCCAGCAGGAACTACATCACAAGTGCAGCAGAACTTCCACTCGGTCTTGCCCTGGTGATAATTTCCATCATCATCTGTATAGCCAGCTACCTTCTGCTGCCGGTATAGCTTTGAGGCATGAAAACTCAATAGACTCATCAGCAATTAATGTAAACTGTCGGCTTTGGAGTAAGTGAAACCTCCTCCTCGCCAATAGAGTTATATAAACGATTGACTTGAACTAATATAGCCTTTCGCTGGTCTTCCGAGAGGGAACCTATTGATTTGTCCGCTTCGGAGAAGCTAACGGCTTGTATGAGAGAAAGCAGACAGTCGGCAAGCGTTCCTTTGTAGGCGTCACTTCTGGCAACGTCACCAGTGAACTCTGATTCGATATCGAGGTCACGCTTTATGCAGGCGTTTTCCACGAAACCATAGGGGATAGGGATGTGTACCTCATCCACCAAAGCTTGTCCGACCGTCTTCATGATTACTCATCAGCTTTAGCTGCGTTATTCTTGAACTCCTTCTTCTTTGTAGGAGGCAGCTCATTGTAGGCATCAATAACCTCCTTGTCGCTGGCGTCACTAGGAAGTGTAGCACCAAGAGCATTAAGGGTTGTGATAGCCTCCGGCTTCTTGTAGGTCACATCAGAGATTGTTACCTTAGCGTCCTCTGCATCTGCTTTCTCCTTTTCGGTATCAACCGAAACGTCTGGGTCTGCCAGCTTAGTATTAATCTGATAGATTGTATCAACGTCCTCGATGACAGGCAAGCAGTATGCCTGCACCGCAGTTGTCTCACGCAATGGATCAGTTGTTGAATACTGAGAGATAAGCTTGTAATCAATCTGCTGATAGGTTACACCTGGCACTCTGTTGGTTGACTCTGCTACCTGACCGTAAACGAGGGCACCAATCATCTGTGAGCAGACACCGATAATCATATCGTTGTTCCAAGGCTTAACGCTCTTCTTTACACCATCATGCTCCAAGCGGACAGTACGGTTGATGATGCGGAATGATACACCGGTCTCGTCCAAGAATGCCTCCTGGAATACGCTGGCAGTAGGAACCGGCAGCTTTGTGTTGGAGTCATAAGTCTGACCCTTGTAGTTGGCAACAAGCTCGCGAGCGTCTTGTGCCTTCTTCAGTTCGTCAAACTTAGCCTTACCAATCCAGAAGATCAAGATTGTGTTGCCATCATTCGATGCTCGATCGATACATTCTTTCAAGTCTGCAACGGTAATACCAGTATCAACATTGTTGATGCCGAGCTGATTTTCTGGCAAGTACTGATACTTGATACGGAGCAACTCCTTTGGATTATCGTCGTCACGAACAGCTACGTAGCCGTTAGAAAGACCATACAGAAGGGCATACTCATTACGCTCGTCAACACCGACATTACAAGCTACCGGGTCCTGAGCCAACTTACGGCGAATCTCTGCTGTCTGACCGCCCTGTGCTTCCATGAGTCTGAGAGCGAGGATATCTGACTCCTTCAAGAACTTCTTCATACCGACCTTTGGCAGTTTGCCGTTGGCGGTTGAAATCTTGTCACGAGACTTCAAAGGAACCGGAGAATCCACTGCCACGTAGTCAGCAGCTACATAAGAGGTATCAACCGTGTCGGCTTCCCATTTGTTGTCGGTAGAATAAACGCGGCGAAGAATGGATGTATCCTTGTGGAGATACGTCATCTCGTTCTTGCGCTTACCGTTAATCTTCTCAATCAATGTCTTCAGGATTGGGAAGAAACTCAAGATATACTTAAGAAATAAAGAACTCTGTTGCATAAATCACCTCCTTAACCGATTGCATCGTGTCCCCACTGAAGAGTAGGAACGGCTATTTTCAAAGCTGCCTTGATCGTATCGACAGGATAAGGGACAGCCTTATCATTAGCCTCACCTGCCGTCATAACACCTACATGAGGGGTATCTACAGGAGCAGTTGTCATGCAGACACCTACATACTCGTGATTTCCCGGCAATGAAGCATAAGCCTCACCTGTTACCGGCATGGGCTTGTACTCGCCAGAATTGGTATCACGAATGATAATGTGTCCACACTGGATGAACTCTCCAGAGAAACCTGTCATGTCAAGAATGACACCTCCCATGATGCCATTCACGTAATTTCTGATGATTACAGACTCCTTGCCTGAATCAAACGTTTTTGTCTTGCTTACGCCATACATAACTTTTAAAATTTAAAGATTACATTGTTTCGGCAAGCTCATCAATCTCATCGCCCTTGATAACCTCAACCTCTTCCTTCTTAGGCTTTCTCTGAACCGCAGGAGCTCCAAGTTTTCCGAGACCTTCGTTAGCACGCTCTTGATCGATAGCTGCCAAGTCCTCCACAACACCATCATAGAAATCGTCGAACTCAGATTCGTTCTCGAACTTCATCTTGTCAAAATTCTTCAAGACAGTCTTTCCGAACGTACCTTTGTCCTTAAGGAGTGCCTTCAGCTTAGAACGGCGGCCATCATTCTCACGCTCTGACTTCAAACCGAGGATTTCGGTCTGCAAGGCTTTGTTCTGAGTAATGAGTGCCTGCGCCCATTCTGGGACCTGCTCATCTTTCTCTTTCTTCTGTTTGCGGATTGGTTTCTTGTTGCCGGCAGGGTCATCATCATCGTCATCGACCTCGTCGTCATCCAAGTCTTGACTATCCTTAAAACTCTGGATAGTACGCTGCGCAGTCTTTTGCGCAATCTTAAGATAAGGAAGAACCGCATTGACCTGCTTTTCAATCTCTGCGTTTACATCCTCGTCTGAGGCTTCTTCATCGAGTTCTAAGTTATTGGCAACATCGGCAGCAATACCCTCTAACTCCTCTCTACTGAACCCCAACGCCTTTGATTTGGGTTTCAGAATAACTAAAACTTGCTTCGTTCTTTTTTTCATTCTAACTAAATATTTAATTGAACAATAAAATTCAAGAAATATCCCAGTACGAAGCGATAGCAATAAGTAATGCTGCAAAATTATAAAAAAAGTATTTAATCACCAAATATATTGCAAGGAAATATACTTAATGACTAAATACTTTATGGTTACATATAAATATTAATCTGGATAATTGAGCTTATCCGGTCCAACTGTGGATAGATATACGGAGAACATATCACATAGCTCTTTTGCTCCTTTTAAGTCGTTGAGCTTGTAATTACCGCATTCCACTTCTGATGCACCTGGAATCGTCTTTGATAGCGAACAAGCCTTGAAGGCTTCTACTATCATTTCCTTTATGAGCTTTGAAGTCCACGTACCTTTAAGGATAAGATAGAAACCTGTAAGACAACCCATCGGTCCAAAATACAGAACGGAATTGCTAAGAGGGCTATCATTTCGTAGGTAGTCCGCCATCAAATGCTCTATTGTGTGCGCGACAGCAGGTGACATCATATCTTTGTTTGGCTTGCACACGCGAATATCGAATGTGGTAGCAGTCTCCATGCCCCATTTATCTACTCTCGAAACATAAAGACCTGGCTCCAGTTTCGTATGATCAACTTTAAAACTTGGTATCATTCTCTAATAATTTACAAACAACACTAAATGCCTTTTCGGCAAGACTATCCCAAAAACCTGCATACTGTTCGGTCTGGTTCGGTTCCAGAGGGTTGTCACTAATAACTCGGATAGACGTAAATCCAATCCCTTTCTTGTAGCATACCTGTGCAAGGGCGGCAGACTCCATATCGATGGCGCATACGTTATACGAATTAGGAAGGAAATCCTTAATCGCCAATACCTGCTCTCTCGTAGTGACAAACTTATCTCCCGTAGCTATGGTTCCTAATCGGAATCTTTCATCCATATCAATCCAGGAGAAATCAGAAGGAAAGACTGCCGGCATACCTTGAACTTGCCCGTTGGCATTTGGCTCGCCGCAATATACATCGTGGTAGCAGTACGAATTGCCAATCACGACATTACCAGGTTTCAATCCTGCAACAGCAGCACCGGCACATCCTACCGAGATAACTCTTGTAACTTTGCTGGACGTATTCGACGAAAGAAATTCTGTCAAGCAAGATGCCGCATTAACCTTGCCAATACCAGACTTGATTAAAGCTATGTTTTGAACATTTTTGTAGTCAAGCCAATTCTTTGCAATCCATTCGCTGATAAGGTCGTATTCCTTATCCATAGCGGTAACTATGACAATCATTGCGCACCTCCTTTCGTTAGCTTAAGCTTCTTGCAACGGTTGTAAATAGCGTTCTCGTCCACGCCAATCTTGGTAGCGATGGCTTTTACCGGGTACTTGCCATACATTCTGCGAATGATGAAATCCTCGTCAGCAGTAAACACGTGGCTCTTGCTGATACCCATTTCCTTCATCTTACGATGGATGGCCCAATAATTACGATTGAGCTGTTTTGCAATCTCCGTTGTCGTCATCACCAAAGCGTTAACCTTGATGAACTCAATCTCTTCTGCACTAAAATGTTTTCCTCTACTCATTATTTAATATTTGGGTTCGTTAAGCCGCCCAAGGCTTTCTTTCTCTTTCTGTTATATCTTCTGTTTGCAGCAATCCTTTCAGCGTTCTCTTTACGATAGACTTCCATTCTTGCCAATAAATGTTCCTTATGCTCCTGGTAGTACCTTCTATGATATTCCCGGATTTCCTCCTCACTTCTCGACATATACCTTGTCTTTTATTAGCTCGTACAACGATGGACTAAGTGTACTCCAACGACCATTCACATCTTTTACGAGATAGAATCCGTCGGGAACATAGAACTCTCGATTTCTCAACCTAACTATCAACGTCTGCTTTGTGCAGTCTCCACTGACAGTTTTAACTAACTCTGAAACGTCCGGGCATTTCCATAATTCTTGGATGTTCTCGGAAGATACTTTAATTGCAATCATATCACTTGAACTTAATAATGAAAAACTCATGGTCCAACCACTTGCCTGGGCAAAGACCTTCCTTCGGCTTGCCGATGGTTATACTCTCAATCTCCTTTTCTACCTTTGGGCTATCGTCATAGTAGCCGTTCTTGAAGAGAACGTGAGTGAATGGTACGAACTTCATTGTACCATTATTCAGTTTCTCCTTGATAGCATTGATGTCTATAAGCATTTCAAATGTCTTACCGATATGAAGCTTATCATACTTATCGAAATCTTTGAATTTCTCATCCTTGATAAGGAGAAGGCGACTCATCCAAAAATCTTTAATTACCCGATACTCTTCATTCTTTTCGCCCGACACTATCATATCGAACCATTCCTTGCTGACTGCGAGGGTAAGAACCTTCTTCTTTGCTTCTGATAAATACTTATCCATTACTTTAGTTAATCTTTCCATAAGCTAACTTATTTTCCCTCTGTTGCTACTACAAAGAAATCGTCACCAATGTCTTTTCTTCTATTCAACTCTTTGCAAAGTACAGATGTATCAGCAAGGTTGATATGCTGGTTTACATACTCCTCCTTATCTGTGAAGGTAAGGAGTGTTTCATCTAGGTTATTTACTTCCTCTATATTCTCCACACTTTCCGAAAGAGATTTGATTTCTCCATGGACAAAATCATACACATTTTTATCGATAACTTTCTGTCTTGTCAGAGTTTCAACTGCTGTTTGAATCTTGAAGATTGATTTTTGCATTTCTTGTTTCATAATCATATTTTGTTTATTTTAGATGAACAACAAAGTTTTTTGGCTTAAACTTGACAAAGCCATTATCATTTTTCGTTTGAGTAGTCTCAATACTGAAACCTGCGCAATCCTTAACGAGAACTCTTATTTGAGAACCAACCTTACAGGAAAGCTGAACATAATCAACTTTCTTAAAGTAATGTTCGATAGTGTACCCATACTGAATATGAGGTTTTCCATTACTATCTAATCTAGCCGTTAATTGGTCTAATCTTTCCTCCCTCTTTACACCATCGACTAATGTATGACACCAACGTGGAGTGCAAGGTAAACATACTAGTCCTACCTTGCCTTCTTTGATTTCATCAAACTCCTTCTCACCTACAGTAATATTCAAAAAAGTCATGTGCTAACCCTCCTTCTTATTTATCTTAGCTATGCGTTCGTTATAGGCTTCATAGTCCTCTTTACTAATCTCAGTAACGCCATGTATGATAGTTGTACCACAAACCATATCATCCTTGAATCGCTCTTCGACGTCAGTGATGAGGTTCATTAGAGGATAGAACTTAATATCCTCCTCTTCCCCTTTAACGGAGCTCGTAACTGAGGTATAGGCTAATTTGCCATCCTTACGTAGGAAGGCGGCTACTGCGTAATAATATCTTTCTTTTATCATAAGTCATATCTTTTTAGTTTATTTGCACTGCTTAGTATATCTCTAATTTCGAAATTGGTTTTGCCAGCCCACCTGGTAAGGTGATTCATTAGCTTGCGAGAATATCTTGCAGTAATCTTTTCAGCCTTTACGATACGATGGTCAACTCTGCCATAACAACCACCTTTAGTGGCATAATACAAAGCCCATCTAGGCTCCCAGTATTGCTTAATCTTAGGCAGTTTTTTCGATACATTCAAACCATCCAATATCATCCTTATATAGCGAGGACTTCCGTAGCAACGCTTCATTATCTTCTTGGCTTGTCTAATCTTCATAGGCTACTTCTTTTTATTACAAGGGCAGCTCTCTGCGTGAATAACACAAACTCCGTGTTTCGTGTCCACTACCAGATAATCGTGCTCTTCTTCTGTGATTACAGATATACCAACTCTCTTTGCTGGTTTATTGATATTAGCCAATGAGCAAATGCCCTCACATATCAATGCACCAACAATCAGACACAAGACCAACCAAACGGCTGACTTGGTTAAGTCTAAAATCTTATTCTTCATACGCTACTTCTCCTTATCGAATTTATTGCCAACAACATAAGCTTCTAATAAATTAACAAATGGCTCGTAATTGTCAACTTTATCTAAACTCTTGAATGCAAACGCTCCTTCTTCTTCAATATAAACTACCTCATAGAGATTGTCTATACACAAAAGGTCATAACTGTCATGCACTATATCACCTTCCCAAATCTCCTTTCCCTCACTATCTTTCAACCCTGTGAACTGGCAGACGGTAGAAGGGTCAACCTGATAAGTGGGATTTCTGTTTAACTTGCTTTCTTTCTGACGATTCTCAATGATGTATGTATTACCATTCTCTTCGTAGAAATATCCGCAAACCCATCCTTTTCCGTCAAGACGTTTAGCCTTGAATTTGATACTTCCTATCTTCATATCTATTTTGCTTTAACATTATACACTCCATCAATGACCTCCACCTCGTAGCAATCGGGACAATAATGCTTACCATCTATCATTTCCCAATCAGAGTAGTCACCAATATCAACTTCTTTGTTACTGAATAGTGCAGAGCAAGTATCTGTACCACCAAATACTTCTCCGCATCTATCGCAAACGATCTGATACATTGTAATCGGTCTATACATAAGCTATTCTTATTTAAGTTCTACAGGATCATCACTCCAAGACAATTCTCTTCCGATGAGCATTTCAATACTACCTTTAGGAAGGTAACAGCAACCGGTATTTGCGTACCTCGGCCCATATAAATATACGACAGAGCAAATCCATAATGTATTACTTTCATTTCTGCAAGGTTTTTCTGCAAAAATATGTTCACAGCCACCTTTATCTACTGCTAACCAAGACATAACTATTCCTCCAATTTTTTAATTAATAAATTACTTTTCTTATCAAATAGTTTATAACCACTGCGGAGATACCAATCTAGAACAAAGCTATCAGATTCATCTTTATCAAATTCCAATCCGATTTTCTTCACCCCATTTAACTTAGCCTGTTGTTCTGCGAGTTGTAACAGGCGTTGTGCAACACCATTTCTTCTATAAACAACATCAACCCAAAGAGCGTATATTAGAGCATCAGCCTTGCCGAAAATATCACTAACATATAATGGAATAGATATTTGAACAGAGCCATGATTTTCTTCATCAGTTATTAAAATTCTGATTTCATCCTTCCATGTCTGTTTTTGTATCATAATCAATCCTCCAACTCTATATTGTGTTCTTCTGCGAAACTATCTTCTGCCTCTTCGCAAAACTGACCTTCGCGAAGTGATTCTGGGAGTGCTCTGCTAGTATAATACTCTCGGCAGCATAACTCACAGATTTCTTTTTCGTAATTATTTCTTAACTCTTCTCTAGTCATTATTCACCCTCCTTTCTGACTAAATAGTCGTACATAGGTTTGCAGTTTCTACGATATTCATTACATATCTTTTCTGCCTCTTCTTCTGTATCGCAAGTTGCAACAGTTCCATCGGGATATGTATCCCAATATCTAACTACATTAAATTTTGTCATATCACCCTCCAACTCTTTAAGTGCCTCCACTAACAATAATTTAGCCTTTGTCGTACATGGATATGGCGCTTCATCAATAGCGGTTTGGGCTGCTTTAATATATTTGATAGCTTTTTCTTTGTTCATTTCTTATCCTCCTTTGCCTTTAAGTATCTTCGCTTGAAACTTTTGAACTGTCTGTTTATAGCATAAGCCTCTTCATCAAAGCCTTCATCTAAAGTACCAGACATAGCCATAAGGGATTCTGTTGCTTGAAAGAAAGCTTCAAAGTCCTTTTCTGTTACATTCATTTTTGCCATAACTATATTATTTTAGATTAAACTGCTTTGATAAGAATGAATCATTCTTTATCAAGTTGATAATTTCTTCTTCTGTATGAATGCCTTTCCAAAACAGTTCGGTATGACAACCACCTCTGTCGTCATCTACAGAGAACGGAACACCATAATTAGTATAAATCTCTCCGTGATGCTTGATGAGATGGCGACCAGGATTCTTTCGGATATTATTTATCCAAATTTCATTATCGCACTCACACCACATATTATATTCTGCCCCTGTCAGCGTTTGGTCAATGCCAATATGATAGTGACCGGAACACCCATTTGTTCCAAAGTAAATAATCTCTGCCATATTCTATTCTTTTTACCCTCTCCATGATGTTATCAAAATAATAACGGATTGGAGTCTTTATGAGCCTTTCACTCATTAATGTTCTTCGATGTGTACTAAATGCTTGATGCCTTTTCCACATAAGAGTGCTCTGCGGTGAATTGTCAAGCGGTAATTGATATTTTACGGCTACACATAATGCCAACCAATCTAATTCGAGCACGGCTTTTTCGTTATTATCTTAATTTCACCAAGGAGAGGGTGGTTAGTTACAAATCATCAAACTCTTTCTGAAATCTCTGTTTTGTTTCATTCAGAAGCTGCTTGAATTTTGTTTTAAACTCTTCATCACACTCTGAAAGCCCATAAATAGCATCAGCAAGACTACTACGCATTGATTTTGTAGACATATTTAAGAGTTCATTTACTTTAGGAATTAAACTCTTTGCTAAGATATTTGCTCTTTCTAATTTTTCTGTATTCATATTACTATCTATTTATATCCTTGCGGATGGTTAATCAATCTTTATTATTGTATCAGGAGCAACATCTCTAATGTTTCCATAACATGTATATACTGCCTCCACAAAGTCTTCCTTCGTAAGGAACTCTTTATCAGGAGACAATGTTATATCTATTGTAAACTTAATATGTTTCATATTCTAACTATTTGTGCTCGAAAGAAGTTCACTAATCAGAATCACGTTATCATTTGTTACGTTGATCCCCTTAACTATCTCTACTTTGTCTCCATGCTGAAAGCAGACCTTTCGTTTACCTAGAGAACTCAATACTTTTGCTACTTGTTCTGATGTCATATTACTACTATTTATGCCCGAAGGCGGAATCAATTCATTAAATATTCAACCACATTTGACAGCTTCCTTGCTTTGTCTTGCAAGAACTTAGGAAGATTATCAAAATCAGAAGGCTTTAATCTTACGATACACAATATACCTTTTGCTGTCAGTATTGATAGAATAAACAATAATACGACCATTGCGTATATAGGAAACTTTATAATTGCTATTATTCTTTTCATACATACACCTCCATTTCTGAGTTAAGTCCTAGACCGAAGATAAGGTGCTGTAAGTTTGAAACGCTTTTTACGTCTCTTAACCACACAATAGTATCATTTACTACTTTATAGGCTGAGTAACCATCAATCTTCTCACATAGTTTTATATGATAGTTATCATTAATATAATCACCTTTTTCTTCTCTCCATCCATTCTTCTCTAGAATCTCTGGAGTAAGACGTACTGACTTTATCTCTTCAATATCTACAAAACAATACACCAATCCTTCTTTAGGGCAAGACAAGTCAAAATGGCTTCCGTCTCTTGGCTCTTTGACAACCATGATTTTGTTGTCATACATAACAACATCACCAACAATATATTTCTGTGCCATACGCTTTACTTTTTACGATGATTAAACTTCTTTATAGCATCCTTCTTAGAAGCTGCCATGATCTTAACTCCCTTGATGGTGAACTCATGCTGTTCCTTTGGCTGGCACCTCTGTTTGTCGGATGGAATGTTGCCTTTCGGAACATTAAATCTAATACGTGGAGAACCAAAAGGAAAATCACTCATTTGGTATTCCAATTCAGTTTGCATACTAATCATTGATAATAATCCATTCATAGCTTTACTCCTCAACTTCTTTAAAGATTATATTTTTATGGTCTGAGCGTTGTTTACTTTCGCATGGATATTTTCTCCAAACTTCACAAGCACCCTTACTTTCAAAGAAGCAACCCGCACAAGTTATAGTCTCAGTAACAACGATACCCAAGACAACTCTTTCGCCAACTTTAAGCTCTTTCATACCTAGCCCTCCACGTCTTTAGTTGTGCCTAACAAATGCTCATTACCAGCATAAGGAATGCAATATACCCAATTAGCATAAACGCAATGATAATATTCATCTTTGTCTATATAACCAAACAAATTTGCACGCCACTTATCTGATTCACTATCTCTAACCAACACCTTATCAAATGGTTTCAGTTCAACCTTTGGTTTCAAATCCACAATCTGTTTCTTCTCAGCATCCCAAGCCTTGCCTTCCTTTTCGAGAGCATCAAAGAGCTGCTGTTTATCTTCATCTGTAGCAAATCTATACTCTTCAGATGATTCCACCTCATCGGCAAACAATAATCCAACCATTTCATTTAGAGAAACATAGAAACTAAGGGTATGCTTATAAATCCTTCGGCATATTGCTACTGATTTTCCATATACCACTATATCCCCATCCTTGAACTCAAGCTGCTTTTCAATCTCCAAAGTTTCAAGATTGAGCTTGCCACCCAAACGTTCCTCAATGGTTTTGATGTAAGTCTGAGCAACATCATCGGCTGCTTTCTTAAATACAGAAGTTAACATTTTGGTTTCTTCTTTATTATAATCTTCTACGTTAAATTCTTTCCAAAGATAATGTCTACCTATAAAGGTTGTATATGTATCATCTGTAAACTTTTCGAAGATAATATGCGCATTATTCTCATTAACCAAGATATCGCCCTTCTGCCAAGCAAATTTGTTCCAATCACGCATTTCTTTTGATGGGAACAATAGAGGTTCTGCTTCTGCATGATCAAAGTACTTGCCATTATTATAGAAAGAAGATGATTCAGCATGGTGATTTACTACTATTATAGTATCTTCGCTGCATATGCTTGAAGTATATACATCTCCAAATAAGGGAGACCACAACTTCGTATTTACTGGCTTACCATTTAAGATTTTCGCTAAATTAATATTCTTTTCCATATCATTAATTTCTCATTATGTGACACTTAATAACCTTATGAACCATATCTGGCTGCGATTCATTAAAACTCTTAATAAACTGACGCTCCATTTCCTTTGGGAAAATGGGCTTTGTCGGCTTCGGCATCGTGAGAACGGCTTGAATCTTTGCCCCCCCACTCAGCGTAAGCAGACATCTGCGAGTTATCATTTTACCAAACATCATAACCTTACCCTTTCACATAGTTGATTACGTGCTCCTGGGCTTGCTCATGCAAGTTGTCAAAAGCGTCTTCTATAACTTTGGCTGTCTGATCGCCATTAAGGTTCTCCAGCATTTCGCCAACTACCTCTACCATCTTATCTATAGGTAAGGAACAGAACTTATCAACTAAGAAGTTCTTCTGCTCGTTGATGGTCATATCATCAAACAACTCCGATAAATCTACTTCAACTTTATAATCTGCCATAATCTTAATCGAAAATATGATGGTTCAACTTTCTCTTTCTGAGGTTTCTCTTAATCACTTCCATATCCTTGTGGTCGTTAGTGTGGTCCGCAAGAAGCTTGATGATTTCATAGATGTCATTTGCGTTATCCTCCAGGTTGGCGCAAATATTCTCATCACCGAAGAAACTCTTATTAAAGGGTTTCAAATGGAAGTAGTACTTTTTGGCTGCATCCTGCATTTGAGTGTAGTGCATCTTCTGCTCTTGCTTGTAGCGAACGCTTAACAGCCTAAACATGCCCTGCTCATCCTTGATGAGCTGATCTAATACATCTGTTACCATTGCAATCAAACAGCCATTGACCTGCAGGCGTTGAATAATCTTTTCCTGCTTCAAGCCAGATGTTACACCAAGCTCTGAGAGTGTAACCTTCAAATCGTTTACTGTAACTTTCTCTTTTCCCATTGTCTTACTTTTTAATTATCAAACCATAAACCTGCATATCTCCATTCCCAATGAAGGCAAGTGTCATTAGGCTTCTTGCCTTCACTATAGCATATCTCGGAAGCTATGCAATTACTACATATATGCTTCATAATCATGGAAGTTTAGATACCAAATAATCTATCTCCTTATCCGTAAGCTCCAAATCGTTCTTACGCTTGAACTTGATGATGGCATCTACTCCGACCTCGCCTTTAACCAACTGATAGATGGCATCCTCATCAAATCCCTTATCTAGGTCCTTGATAAGTTCCATTCCTAAATCATAGATTTTCTGTTGAATCTCCTTTTTGAGGTCTGCGTTAATTCGCTCTAAAGCTTCTGCTTTTTGACTGAATCCGCATCCGCCCTCAATGGCGAAGTCGTTACTGATGTTCTGACACATCTGATCAATGTCCTTGCTACCGAAGAACTGAGCGAAATAGGTATCGCCCTTCAAGGACTGTAGAATATCGATTTCTTCTTGCTTTGTCATAACTAATCCTCCTTTCTTTATTTATCAAATTCTTCACGCAACTCAATAAGTTTGTTTGTGAAATAAACCATAGTTTCTTTCAAAAGTGAAACCATGTCTTTGTGATTGAGTATGTCTCCAACCGCTGTGTAGTACTTAAGATTATCGTTCGCCTCAATAAGGTCAAATTCTCCACAGCTTGCCACATTGGTGTTGAAAGACTCTTCCTGGAAATTACCAACTTTAGCTTGATAGCGAATCACCAGGTCTCTGTCTCTTTCGACTCCTTTCAAGTTCAAGTGGACGATAAGTGACTTATAGCCTAAGTCTATACCCTCTACCTCCCAATCAGGGCAAACTGAAATGATGTCCTTTATCTTCTTTGTGGCTGACTCAAACATATTCTCGATGTTCTTTCTAACCTCTGCCTTCTTTGTTTCAACTGAATTGTTCATAATCTTTATAATTTTAATTGGTTCAACTTATAAGGTAGGCTCTGGATAGTCAAAAGTACTACCTTTTATCTATATGCAAAGGTACGAAAATTTTCTGATATATGCAAATTTACCAACGATTATTTTAGTTAAAAATACTAAAACTATTAAATATATGCGAATATATCCGTAATTTTGCCAAATCAAAACTTCGAAGATTATGATAGATTTTAATGAACTTTTTAAAAGAAATGACGTTGGCAGCATCATAGGAGAGCTGAAACAACGCGTGTTGGATATTCCACTTTGGAGTACTCTGTTATCTGAGTATGAGCCTATGCTCCATGAAATCGTAGAAGACCACGTAGGCAGACAGGACAGAACGCTTGATGACGGAGTGGTAGAAAAGGCAGCTAGATTACCTATCGGATTGGAGAAACTTCTTACAAGAAGAATCTCTGAGTTCACAATGGCTATACCGGTCAAGCGTGTATATACGTATGATCAGGCTGACGAGGAACTGAAGACGATTGTGCGTGCAATCGAGAAAATCTACACCTGTGCACACATTGATGCCGTGAACATGCACAGAGCAAAGTGCTATTACGCCTCTTGCCAGATGTTCACACTTTGGTACACGCAGAAGAAGCCTAACAAGCTCTACGGCTTCGACAGTCAGTACAAACTGAAATGTAAGACATTCTCTCCAATGGACGGAGTTGACATCTATCCTTACTTTGATGAGTATGATGACTTGCTTGCTCTGTCATTCGAGTATAAGCGTAAGGTTACTGACACAGAGCACCCCTTCTTCGAGACCTATACCGCAGACCATCATTACAAGTGGGCCCTGTCTTCAGACGATGAAGAGTCCGGATGGATTTTGGTGGATGATAATGAGATTTCTATCGAAAAGATTCCAGCCGTTTTCTGGTACCGGCACAAGCCATGCTGGGAAGGATTGAAACCTATCCGTGAGAATATCGAGTACACCATTTCCCGAAACAGCGATGTTGTGGCATACAATTCCGCTCCTGTCTTGAAGATTGCCGGTGCCATCGTTGGAATGGAGCGAAAGGGAGAGAGCAAGAGGGTGTATAGAGTCAGCGAAGACGGCGATGTTAGCTACGTGTCTTGGCAGCAGGCTATCGAGGCTCTTAAGTATCACGTTGACACTCTCGTCAAGCTTTTCTTCATGCAGTCTCAGATGCCGGACATCAGTTTCGAGAATATGAAGAGCCTTGGCAATATCGGCTATGATTCAAGAAAGACACTCCTCATGGATGCTCATCTTAAGATAGGAGAGGAGACTGGTGCCTGGATTGAAGGCTTTGAGAGAGAGGCCAACGTCATAAAGGCGTTCCTTTCCAAGATGAACACGAAGTGGGCAGCTAGAATGGATGAGATTACTGTAGAGCACATCATCACTCCATTCATCCAGGAGGATGAGAATACCCAGATTGACAAATGGCTTAAGGCTAACGGCAACAAGCCTCTCGTCAGCCAGAAGGAATCTATTCAGCGTGCCGGTCTTTCCGATGATCCTGACAAGACTTTCAACGAGATTCAAGGAGAAGAGGAAGTAGAGGCCACAAGAACAGCAGCTTCTATGCCTAACTTATTCTCGGAGGAATAGCCATGAGAAAGAAGAAGGAAGAAGAGAAACTGCACTTTTGCCGTGAATGTGCTCATGCTACTGACTTTCATAGTATGAGCCTTAAAGGTCAGCCTATCCTAGCCAAATGCCCATATCAAGAATGGAGCGTTCTTCTCAACTGGGATTGCTGCAAACACTTTAAAATGAAATTGTATGAAAAAGCCAAAACTGCCTAATCAGAAAAAGGCATATAAAGACCTTGGCAAGAGACTGAACGCTTATACCAGGAAAATCATTTCCATCTATGAGACTCTTGCCAAGGAGTCCGCTAAAATCGCCACCTCCACCGACTTCGATGGGGATGGCGAGTTCTCTTTTGATGATTACCCTAGAACAGAAAGAAAGGTGAATGCCTTGCTGGATTACTATTCAAACAATATGCAGGCATTGGTCTATGATGGAATATCGGACGAATGGAAGAACAGTAACACGCTGCAGGACCTACTTGCCAAAAGGGTAATCGGTACCTTTACTAGGAAGATAGCGGACGCAAAGCAGAAAGCTTACTTTGAGCACAACAACGCGGCAAAGAAGGCTTTCATAGAGAGAAAGATTAAAGGTCTCGGTCTTTCAGAAAGAATATGGAACCAGAGAGCTGATGTAAAGGAGGCTCTGGAGAAATCTCTGTCTGTCGGCATAGAGAAGGGTATGAGTGCTGTTAAACTCAGCAAGAAGGTCAGCAAGTACCTTAATGATTATCCGTCACTTGCCAAAGCCTATAAGAAGAAATACGGCAAAGCCATAACCATTCAGAACTGCGAGTACAGAAGCGTTCGCCTGGCACGTAACGAGATAAACATGGCCTACCGTTCTGCCGAGCAGGAAAGATGGGCAAGGATGGACTACATTAAAGGCAAGGAGATAAAGACAACCAACAACCCAAGTCATAAGCACGATATGTGTGATTTGCTTGCAGGTGTCTATCCGAGTTATTTTCCTTGGGTTGGTTGGCACGTGAATTGTATGTGCTATGCCATCCCGGTAATAATGAGTGAAAAGGAGTATTGGAGCGGTAAACAGCCAAGCAATGCTATGCCTAAGAACTTCACAAATTGGGTAAATGATAATAAAGATAAGGTGAAGCAATCATCCTATATCACCCAATACGCTCGCTCTGAAAGGTCACAAAGGCAAGTTCGAATAGCTGCACAGAACTCACCAGAGGTGAGGGCAAGACTTCGAGAATTCATTAATGAGACAATGCAAACAAAATTTAGAGAGGTAGAGCTACCAGACGGTCAAACGGCTAGAAGGCTTTATCTCAATAATAATAATGAGGAATTTGTGGTAGGACGAAATTTCTTTTCTGAAACGATGGCAAAGAATATTAGAAATAGAAGACTTAGCGAAACAATACAAATTGCAGCCGATGTAAACGAATGGTTTCCTACAGCAACATTTGACAGGATTGAGGAAGGTAACCATCATGATTTTCAGTTCAAAGTATTCCATGCTACTTATCAAGGAAAACGAATAGAATGTAAGGCTAAACTTACAAGTGAAAATATCCTTTATACTATGAGATTACTAAACTAAAAAACAAGGGATTGGAAACCCTCCCGAAGTCTGCATCCGAAGACCGACGTGTGAGAGGTCTATCCAATCCCTATTTATCTTTCTCCTTTACCGCTGCAAAGGTAATATTTTATTTTGGAAAATCCAAATCTTTTCTTGGAAATTTAATTGGTTCAAGCCCTCGCTGGCGCATTTAATGTCTTGTAAGCCTCGAAAGCCAATGTGCTCACGTGCTCACTGATGGTGGTGGAGATTGTCATAATGTCTCCCATAAGGAGCATCGTCTCTCCCTTTCCGACCTCTGTGATGAGACTCAAAAGGCAGTTGATTTCATCCTTAAGCGTCTCGGCTTTCTTCATCAGCGGTGTTGGCGTCTCAACCTTGACCTCTTTCTTCTTCTCGCCGGACTGAGAAGCAATACACTTCTCAACAGCCTTCGGCACTCTCGGCTTCGGCAGGTTGCAGATGATGTTCTTCTCCTTTAATGCGAGAAGCCAGCGTCTGCCTCGCTCCGTCCAAAGAGGTCTTCTTGTATACTTGCCCTTGATGACGTGGGTAGTCACCTCAGTTAGCTGATAGGTGGAGTAGGGACTTGTCAGCATCCACTCATAGCCCCGGTTGAATGCAAGGCCAACCTCCTTCAGCTCTTCGTACAACTTCTGTGCGCTGCTCATGCCCAACTCCTTCGCCATCTGCGTAGTGGAGTAAACACCCTTTGTCATGTCGCACTTCTGCACTCTCTTGAAGCACTCATCGATTCTCTCCTGGAGATCACCCATGATTTCCTTCTGTCTTGTTAAACACTCCTGATCCTTTTTAACTTCGACCAGCATTTCCTTTGCGAACTCTTTCAAGCTCATGTCTGCGTTTGTTGCCATAAGATTCTGTTTAAGCAACCATCGAGCTCATTTAATAAAGAAGGGCAGCCGCTCATTACGCCCTCAGAATCACCTCGGCTAGCGTCCCAGCTTCGGCAGGTCGTAACATTGCAGTTGCCCTATTTAGTAGGCTCTTAGACAAAATTACTACCTTTATCCTATATGCAAAGGTACGAAAATTTTGTCAAATTTCCAAATATTTTAACCAAAATTACGAATTTAATTTATTGGAAATCAGAGAGTTAGATTTGAGATAAGCGATAAACTTATCAAGCATTCTTGACGTGCGCTCTCTGATATCCGTTTCTGTAAAATCTGTCAACGTCTGTGACAGCATTCGTAATTCGTGTATCTTAGTTCCAATCCTCTCGCCTGTGGATTTGAACTCACCATTATAATACTTAATCTTGTCAGCAAATCTGTAATCGGATGCCCGAATATTAACTCTTCGCTCCAATACCGATTTGTTTCCCAACATTTCAAGAACCTCGTCACTCGACAATCCACCTTCCTTGACTTGTCTGTTCCTTGGGAAGATGTGTTCAATATCATATGTTGCGTCAAGAGGAAGCAATTCCTGGCTATCAAAAGAGAATGCCCACCACACAATCATCGACTTCGTAATCGCACGAGTGTTTGAAAAACTGAAGTTGGTGAATTGCGAACGAAACAATTCCTCTTGGAATAGATAGTTCTCGAAAGCAATCTCTTTGTTCTCTATGATATTCACCATCTCATTGAATACCGGTGCTCGCAAGGCCGTTATTCCTGGGTTACTGATAGCGTATGCCCAGATAAAGCCTATCAAACGATTCAAGAACAGATAGAACTTCTCGTTGTCTAGCATATTCTCAGCATTCTTATAGTGCATGAAATATACCGATACAATATAAGTCCATAAGCTGTTAGGCGCATAATTCAATACAAACAAGCGCTTTAGTACATCCACGGAAAAACGGTCTTCGTTCTGAGAATATACATCTTTCCAGAAGTCCGCAAGCAAGACTAGATTTTCTAAAGTCTGCTCTCGTCGAAGTAGAACATATCCGTCTTTCTCATAGAACTTGCGAAGTCCTTCTGTCATAGAACTACGATTAGTCAGTAAAGCTCTCTCGTAGTACATATAGCGTGTAAACAACTCATCCAAAGGTGTTCCACGATATGGGTGGAATATTTTAGTAACGAGTTCGTCAAGCTCTTTCCATGTAGTGATAAACTCTTCCTTCTTTCCGATGGATGAGTAGAACTTATAGAGTTGTGCCTTGAAGATGTCTGAGTCAGACAATGGCTTACCTCTATCATTAAGCGTCGAGAATATCCTAAGAGCAGTATCTTGCGATTCTGCCTCTATTGGAAGTAGCACACAGTTATTGAGAATGCGAGCTGGATATAATGCAAAGAAAGAAGGGTATTCTTCAATGAATTTTCCTATCTTGTCTTGAAAGTATCTGAAGTTGGTCGCATACCGACTTTTTCCTTCTGATGTTCCTTTCCGGAGTATATCCATAAACTCTTCCTTGTCGTTATCAGTTGCAACCTCAGAATTTATCTTCAAGTCGTTTGGATCATACTCTCCGAACTCATTTGCTCTCCAAATGCACTTTTCTATGTCCTCTCGCATCTTGATTGAACGATTGTCTTTCATGTGCTCCAGGCGATTGTAGAAAGCTCGCAGTAAGAGAAGCAAGGTCGTAAGACGCTGCTGACCGTCAATGATTTCAAGTTTCCCTTCGTCATTGCGGAATGTTACTATAGGACCGAGAAAGTAACTCTCTGAAGAATCGAAGCTGTCGCAGTTGTTATTTGGGAATGAAAAGGAAAATAAGTCTTCCCATAAGACCTTACATTCGTCTTCTCCCCAAGCATACGGACGCTGATAATCAGGAATCAAGAACGTCGCTTTTTTATCTTGAAAAAGATACTTTACGTTCTTTTGATCTACTATAAGCTTTGATGACATAACAATTACATTCTACTTTTCATCAAACTCACCTTTCTCATCAAGATAGCGTACAGCTGCTTTCACTATAAACGAGAATCCTCTTAGAACAAAAGAACCTACCAAGCAAAGCAATGAGTCAATAACGTAGCCAAATGCCTGTACGTCACTAATACTTGAACTTTCATATCCATAACCGCCAGAAGTATTCAAGGCGTTTATCCAAGTTATAATTGAAACTATTATGGCTATAAATGAAACAACAGCTAAAATGTTCGAGATAGTTCCAAGATGGTTTCCTACCTGTGGAACAAATTTTCTATTTCCCATATGATGCGCCCGTCATGCCGGTAGCTAAGCTTTAGTTAATAATCCGTCTATCAGATTAATAACGCATCATATGGTACTTTATTGTGTTGAACCAAAAAAAATCAGATTATTTTTTTGAGTGACTTTTCTCGCCCTGCATTCAGCTGGCGGTACTCATTGAAGTCTTTGTAGTGCTCGACCTTACCGTAAAGCTTCGGGTGGTCCATCATATCGTTCAGCATTTCTTTACTAAACTCGGTGAATCCAAAATTATAGCCACTCTCACCACCTTGTATAGCACCACTTCCATGTGTTCGAGATGGCACGTATTTATATGTGAGACTTATTCCTCCCTCTGATGTATATTTTGCAAGCTGATAGGATAGAAACTTTCCATCCTTTCTTACTATGTAGCCATGTAACTGATTTATAGCAATAACACGATAGCCTAGTTTCTTAATTTCCTCCAGTCTGTTTTTCATAAGCAAAGAACTCCATTCCGACACATATAAAGGCTTTCTAACGTTCACGTCGTGAAAGTTCTGAATGAACACATCAAGCTTTTCACAATCCCAATCTCTTGGATAAGTTATGTTGACACATCTTCGCAAGTCTCTTTTGTAATTAATCAGGACGAAAGTTTCTGTCTTAGACTCATACTTTCTTTTTAGCTTAACCTCTAACTCCATAGTTATTTCTTCTTGAATTTATAGTTTGGGCAGCTTCTCTTGTTTCCCATCACAAGCAGTACCGGGAACAGCAGACCGTGCCTGCAACCATTTCCGTGCTCGTCAGCAGCCTCGCAAGAGAAGCAGCCGTAATACTCGTTAATATTTAATGCTGCCATTATTCGTAACCCCTAATGTTCAACAATACTGGGAATCTCGGCACTCCAGCGTCAGAATACCCTTGATGCTGAACAGTCGCCGCCATACCTATCAACTCGTCCTTATCGGCTAAATATTGGGCTCTGAGTGACCTTGAACCTATCGGACGGGCACAGAACTCGTACTCTCCACACTTCAGTTTGAATATCGCGGTACCTGCATCATTGCCCTCCGCTTCCAAAACATCGACCACCTTGAACTCCGTCGTGTCGAACGATTTCAGCTTCATAAGGTCATTGCTTCTGCCCTCGGTATAGGTTCCATCTGCATTTCTGATAATGGCACCCTCGTAACCGGTGGAAACGAATATCTTGTGCCATCGCTTGATGTCCTTCTCTGAATGGGCAACGAAAGTCTGCGTAAGGTACACCGGTCCATTTGGATCAATGGAAGCAAACTCCTCCTGCAGAACTTTCCATCTGGCAGAAAAGCTTCCCGGAATCTGTGCATCGTAGATAACCATACGTAGCTTGTCAGTCATAGCAGAACGGCACTTGACGGCAGAACATATCTGCTGGAAGGTCAATTCCTGGTGGTTGTATATCTCCCCATCCAAAGGAAGCATACCGCGGTGCTTCTCTCCCCACGCCTTAATCTGAGGAACATCATATTCCTTTCCACCTCTCGATGTGAGGTGAACCTCGCCACCTTCTCCTTCGTGAAGGATGCAGCGAACTCCGTCATACTTAGGCTGAGCGAAGCAAGGAAACTTCGTCTGTGACGGATAATATCTTGTTGCTAACATTGGTTTCATACGCTACTTAATATCTGAGGTTATTTTAATTTTCAATGGAGTACCATTCACTCTGTGCGTGACAAAAGACTCCAGGTCCGTATAGAAGCTACTGTAGCACTCTACACTAGAGCTTTCTACTTCAATGGTGATAATCTTTTTCATAGCCATTTCCCGTATCTTCTATGAATCTCATCGTAAATGTAGGCTCCGCTCGTATGCGAAGCACTGAACATTAAGATGATGTCGTTATCTACCTTAATCTGACTTGTCCTGACAACTTTATCGTTCTTGACGTGGTCGCAATAGACCGTGTTGCAGGAGTGATATAGGTGCATCGTGCGCCCATATCTGTCAGTTCCTATATTCTCTTTGTACATGGCTAGTCCTCCAAATCTACATCAAAAGCAGCCTCAATAACTTCTTTGATGTCCTCTGTGTAACCGCAAATTCCGTTGTACTCCAGCCAATGATCCAGCAACTCCGTGTTAGTCATTTCAGCTACTTCACTCTCACTATACTCTGCCTCTTCTACGAGGTATTTCATCAAATCATTCTTATCCATATTACTTTATTTTATTAATGTCACAAACTAATACATTACCTACTATTACGTCTCTAATACCTGCAATATTCACAAGCATCGTGGCGTTCTCGTTCTGAGGAAGGTCGTAAACCTTGCCTTCCTCATTAACTACCATTACCTGCGACTTGCTGAGTCGGACCAACTCGATGTGTCCACCAACAAATCCTCTCAACTCCTCCAATGAGAAATCCGTTCCGTTGGATGGCTCCACATTCTTCTGGGCGCCATCCGTGAATATTACTGTTGACAACATAGGCTAATCATTCTCTTTGCATTGTTAATAGAATAAGTCTGCGTCTTGCCGTCTATATAGACGTATCTCTGACCGAACATATCCTCAAAAACCTGGATGATGTGCTTCTTGTATTTAAGAAGCTTTGTTTCAAAAAGACCACTCATAGCAGTTCCTCCTATATTAAGCGATGGTGGTCTCGTACAACTTCTTGGTTGCCTCAAACTCCTCTTCTCCCTGGAACAATCCGCAATCTGCACTCTCGAAGCCCCAGTCCTCTGCATCTCCATCAAAGATGCCATATGCTGAAACTCGGAACAATGTAGGAGCAACTGAAGCTATCTTGATTGCCATCTTTCCAGATGCTATTCTCATAAGCTCTGAAACTTCATTAACTGTCATTCTCTCGAAGCGAGCATAAACTAAATTCTTCATAATCTTTATAATTTTAATTGGTTCAACTTGTAAGGTAGCGACCTGGTAAACCAAAAGTACTACCTTTTATCTATATGCAAAGGTACGAAAATTTTCTGATATATGCAAATATACTAACGATTATTTTAGTTAAAAATACCAAATTATAAAAGGTTGATATTCAACCAGTTAAGGCGCCTACTCTCACGAGCAAACGCCTAGCTAACATGGTTTAAAAAGAAATTACAAGAAACCGCCACGTCTGAGCTGTGCGTCGGTAGCATTGTTAAGCCACTCCTCGCACTTCTCTATGATGCCCGTACAAGCGTCCGGTGCATCATCGTGAGCGTTATATCCTTCCTTTCTGTAGGATTTCATATCATGGGCGAACTCCGGCCACAACTGTTCCCAATTAGAAGGGAAGACTAGTTTATTGTTTACCTCGCTTGAGCGAGTGAAGATTCTAATCTGTTTGTTCTTCGATTGTGTGAACGTTACGAACTGGGTGATTCTGTTTCCGTGTTCCCTTGTTATGCGCTCGACATTGCGGGCATAAGAGCGGCCACCATTGTTACTTTCAACGAAACACACGTCTGTCTGATTGCGCTTAACCATATTGGCTTGCGCTGGTTCCGTGTATTCCATCGGTCGCTTGGTGTATAGAACATCGGTAACATAGTAGCCGTCATCGTGCGCATCGAAGCATATAGAGCAAAGGAAGTCGAAACCGGTATCTGCCGAGTCGGTGTAGTTTCCAATCATTCTTGCATACCTTCTGTCCGGCAGCTCATCGTATGTTCTGAAGGCATGGTACATAAGACCTTCCATAGGGGTAGGGTTCTGCATGTACTGTGTCTCGAATACGAACTCGCTGGCGTGCTTGATTTTGTATAGTTCCTCCAGCGTATGCTTCCACGGCCACAAGGCTCGCTCCTTTCCGTCCTCGTCTGTCTGTATTACCGGGAGGGATACAACTTTCCACTCATTCGGCTCAATCTCTTGAAGGTAACCGCACAAGTCGTGCTCGTGCAACCTCTGCATGACGATGATAATTGGCGTATGACGTGAGTTTACACGGTTACGGATGGTTGTCTCGAAACGTCTGTTGATAGACTCTCTGACGTTATCGGACAAAGCATCGTCCGGTCGTAAAGGGTCATCGATAACTATGGCTCCCGAAAAGTGACCGGGGTTGAACGTAGCCATAAACTTATCCATGTTCTTTATGTCTTCTTCGGTCCAGTCTGGCTGACCTGCACCAAAACCTGTGATCTGACCCAAGGTAGATGTAGCATACTCACCACCACCTGCCGTTGTGCTCCATTTTGATCTGGTATTATCGTTCTTTCTGATTTTGACATTCGGGAATAATGTTTGAAAATATGTGGAAGTTATCGTGTCCTTGACTGCCATTGAGTTGTCCTGGACGAGACTTCCGGAATAAGATATATGAAGAAACTTTGAAGCAGGGTTCAACGCAAGACCATATGCGATAAACATCTGTGAACACAAGAGGGTCTTTCCGTAACGAGGGCTGATGTTGATAATCAGCTTGTTAGTCTTTCCCCTTATCACATCCATGAGCGCATCACATATAATCCTGTGATGTTCGCCTATTACATACTCACGTCGAGCAGTATAGGCGAACATCTTAGTAGTGAATTGCAGCAGGGACGATGCCACTAACTGCTTATGAAGAAAACGTTGTTTCTCAAAGTCCATTTATCTTCTGTAATTCTTTAATATCATCCAAGGACAGCTTAGGGAATTTGAAGTCCTCGCCATCCTTGCCGGTTACTTCTTGAATATGCTTATCTGCCAATCCGTTGAGCCTTGCAACAATGCTGGAATCAAACTGATGAAGCATGGCACCATCAATCTGCTGGGCCATCACGACATTCTCAATCTGTGTTATCACCTGCTCAAAGCCTGGTCTCTTAAGATTACCTCTCTTGAAATCCGCCCATTTCTGAACGATGCCACAGAAAGCACAAAATCCGACAAGGGTATAGGCTCTTCTGAAAACCCTTACCTCTTGTCTCATGGAATTTGTGGATTTGCCGCTGCCGCCTGCAATGGAGTTGCTACCAGTCTTTTGCTGCCAAGGGTCATTTTCAACATCATCACAGTAAGCTACAAACTTATCCCATAATTCCTGAGAAGACTTAATCTTGTATGGTCTTCCAACAGGATTGGGGATTCTATGTACGAAAGACTTTACTTTCGGCTGTGATGATTCATCTGTCATGGCTTCTTAACTTTTACTAGTTTACCGCAAGCGGAACAATTATACTCATAATACTCTGAAGGCTTGACCTGGATATTCTCCTCAACGCCCTTCATTTCCTCCTTGAACTTCTGGTCCTTCTGGGCTTCCGTTACGACCTTCTTAGCCGTATGGTTAGTCTCAGCCTTTGAAGGTGCGGCCGCAGGCTTCTGTTCCTTTGGCTTAGCGTTGAGTCCAAGCATACCGGCAATGCTCTCATCGAAAGCAAACTGAATGCTGTTAGGATCACCGAGATAGGAGAGCTCCTTGCGAAGCTTCTTCTCGTTCCAAGTGGCAAACTCGGACGTCTTGTCATCAGCGATTCTATACTGCTTAATCTGCTCATCAGTCAGATAGTCAAGACGAATGCAGGGAACCTTATCCATTCCCAATGCCTTAGCTGCCTTATACACACCGTTACCTGTTACAATTACATTGTTCTTGTCAACGGAAATAGGCTGAGTGATGCCGAAATCCTTGATGGACTGCATGATTGCCTGTACTGCCGTCTCGTCGGTCTTGTGCGAACCGTCATGAGGCACGATACTGTCAATAGGTAACTCAATTACCTTGTCATTAATCTTAATCTCTTCCATACCTGTTAATCCTCAATTTCTATTGTTTCCATATTTCCGCAATATGGGCAAACGACCTTCATATAATGTGAACCGTCCTCGCGCTCTTTGAGAACGAACAAATCTTTGGCAGGGTCTTCCTCCTCCTCATCCGAAGAAGCTTCCTCGCTTTCGCCAGCCTCTTCATTTGATGGAGCCTCGAAGTTCTCATCATCAACCTGAGAATAGTCATCCTGGAAGCCACCATACTCTTCTGCCTGCTGGTTGATGCTGTCGAGGGAGAAGTTGAGCATCTGGTTAATATCCTCAAAGAAGAATGCCTGCATATCGGTAGGAACCTCCATGTTGCGCAATTCCTCCAAAAGCTGGTCTTCATCAAAAGAAGACTTCTCTGCCAGCTTGTTATCGAGGATGCGGTACTTCTTTGCCTTTTCGTCGTCCATATCCGAGTAAACGACAGGAACGAACTCCATACCCAACTGGTAAGCGGCCACGTATCTTGTATGACCAGCAATGATTACACCTTCCTTATCAACGAGGATAGGCTTAACGTATCCAAAACGCTTGATACTCTCCTTAGTAGGTTCAACCGCATTCGTGTTGTCACGAGGGTTGTCATAGTAAGGAAAGATTTCACTGAGTTTAACTACCTTTACTTTCATTTCTTATCCTCCTTCTTCTTGGCTGTCTCTCTTGCTACGCGTCTCTCGTCGACAACCTTTTCGATAGCCGCATTATACTTATAGTTCTTGAAAATCTTGGCAAAACCGGTAACAAATTTAAGCTTTACAAGCTCTTTCTGCTCCAGACCTACCTTTTCGCAAATCTCACGCTCAGACACACCATCTCTGAGCATATTGAAGACGATGTTTACCATTCCATCTACAGAGTGACTTCCACGGGCACGATTATGTCTTACGGTTGATGCCATACGCTGGTCGATGTCCTTGTCTAGAACTACGATAGGCAGCTTTCCGCCACATCGCTCATTGATGTCCGCAAACTTGCGAATAACGAGGTTTCTGTGGAAACCGTCGATGATTACATACTTCTGCAGCTTCTCGTCCCAAATGGTAACGATAGGCATTGTGTAACCGTCTTCCCTCACGGATGTATAGAGAAGACGCATTTCCTTATCTGCCACATGGTTAGGGTTGTAGTTGTTGGCTACAACCATATCCTTGTCAACCCAAAGCACGCAATCTACAGGGTTGACTTTCTCCGGAGATAAGGAACTGATATACTTTCTGAGGTCGTTCAAAAACTGCACCTTATCCTTGGCAGCATCAAACTCCTTCTTGATGTTCTCTTGAAGATTCATATTCCTTATTAGCTTTTTCTATTTTAACATAATTGTCGCTCAAATACTGACGCAAAGAACGCTCTACGCTCTGAATGCGCTTCATTCCGAAATCTTCCGCAATGACGCAGACAGCGCTGGTATAACCAATCTGATGTATTACGTAATCAATGCACTCCTGGCAATGACCGGCTTTAGCTACATTTCTCTTCTTGGCGGAACGGTAGCCTTTCTTGATAGTCTCCGCATTCTTCTTGTCTTCACAAAGATTGTCTGCGAGATAATCAACGTATTCATCCCAATCCTTGAAATAAGGTGGCAAGTTGTAGCAGTATGTTGCCACTTCGTTAAAGACGTGTACAGATGTATTGACGTTTGCTACTCTTCGCACCAGCTTGTCGTAGAACCATGGATCAACTTCCTTAATGAAACCTAAGTCGTGGATAGCCTGCTCATGAATGAGGGAACTTACTCGGCACGCTCTGAGTGGCTTCTGCGTGAACTGATAGTTATAGAGCTTACAGTACGGAAGCTTGTTGCTGAAGATGTAATACCATACATCATGAACCTTCCAATCCCAAATAGGGTAGAGCACCAGACTTCTTGGTGTGCCGTCTTTATAATATCCGCCACCACCTCCCCATGTAATACCTGGAAGGCACTCGCCTCTAGTAAGACCCGACAATCGTGCCGGCGACTCCTCGATACGGACACCACCTAAAGTTAGGTAGTCTTTGCCGAAGAGCATTCTGTGTACCTGATCAAGGGTCTTGGAGAAATACTGATTGTGCGGAATCTCCAAATCACCATAAGAATCTGGTTCCTTCTCACGAATCCATTTTTCTCCAGGCCCCCATACATTGAACCATTCTCCCTTTGAGGCATTCCATTCCTGGAAGTATGACTGAATCCAATATGGCTCAACCCACGGCAAGTGCATGATGTATCGTATGTACTCGATAGTCATTGGAGTCTCTGCCTCTTGGTCTAGGAAGAGGACGGGAATCTTTTCAATTCCCATCTCCTTCATAACCTCGTGCGCAAGGTTGAGAACCACGGTAGAGTCCTTTCCTCCCGACATCGTCACGACAATCTTACGCTTACCATAAAACTCCCGAAAGATGTATCTGAATCTTTCAAGAGCTGCCTCATAAACGTTTTTGTCACTGTAAAATATCATTTCTTTCTATTGTTTAATAATACCTTGTCGCTGGAATTACTGAAATGGGTGTCAAGGTAATTCTTAAGCCTACCCATCATTTCATTATTGTTGTGGCCGCGAGCGGCATTGTGCATGATTGTTGCATATCTCAACTTCTCTTCGTCGAAATCAACAAAGCATACAGGAACCATCTCATATCCGATGACGCAGGCGGCGCGGTATCTGTTCTCTCCGTCCACAATCTGCATCGTCGAGCGGTTGACAACGATAGGCTGAGTAAATCCGAAATAGAGCAACGATTTGATGAGAAGGTCGAAGCTGTCTGCATCATGCGTGTTAGGGTTATAGTCATTCGGATAAATGTCATCAACCTTAACATATTCAATATGCAGCGGCTTCACCTGCTCAACCTCGATATTGTCCTTCGCCAATTTCAAGGCTAGATTTTCCTTAGAGTTTTTTGTATTCATCGAGAAATTCCTTGTTTACGATTTCCTTAACCCAATCCTTGCTTGACTTAGCCAAATAAGGATTCTTGAACTCACTCTCCCAATCTACAGACTCTACATCAAACTGGTTGTCGTAGGTCTTGCTGTTTCGAGGAATGCCACCTACGGCGCCTGGATTGTTGAACGTGCTTCTGTATGCACCGAAATGCTGAACCAGACCGGGAACGATAGCGTAAAGGTCGATACCCTTTGCCTGAAGGTATGCCTTAAGGCGCGAATCATCATAACGTGTCTGATCATCCGTCATCTTGTTTGAAGTTTCAACAAAGTCCTTGGCTAGGTCATTTGGATATACGCTAGCCTGCAGCCAGAAGTTAGTCTTTGTAGAAATAACGTGCTTGCCCTTTTCGTAACAATTAGTATAGTCACCATTTGTTGGATTGTAGAAACTGATAACGTTGTTTTCGGGAGCAAAAGAGAGAATATGTAAAATCTTGGCAAGAATGTTGCGGTCAAAGGTAATGTCATCGTGGATAATCATGCGATGGGTTCCTTCCGCTACCTCTTGCGTCAACGCTTGGGAATAATTGTCCCAAAGACCCTTACCTCGGTCCATAGAGATACTGACAGGAATACCATAAGGCTTCGTGCTGGTCTCTATCAACTTCTTAAGGTATTTGCCCTCACGTTCTCGCTTCGGAACGTTGAGGATGATAATCTGAGAGAGTTTAATCATATGCGTAATTATTTAGTAACTGTCCATTCTCCACCTCGCTTGGCTACCTTGCTTATGGCTACAGCCAAACGGTTTCTGTTCATATCGCTACCATAGAAAACCTTACCTGCGGCATAGGCTGCTTGGGCAACAAGTCCTTGACCCATGAAGAAGTCTGTGATAGAGCTGAACGGAACATCCTTACAAATCTTGAACACCGCATCCCATTCATCCATTCCCTGGAGTCCCCAGTCTTCTGCCTGCTTGGTGCCTTGGATAATCCAGCACTTGCAATCTGGCTTATGATAATAGGTGTTCTCGTAGATTTTTACATGAGGGAACAGAGATTCTACCATAGGAACCAACTGTTTCTTATTTCTGTAGAAGCACTCGACGAATAGTCTGTCCGGATTAATCTGCTCGATGCACCTCTTGATGTGGGCAACGAACTCGTCAAAATTATCAACCGGGCATTGCTTCTCCGCCTTGGTATAATACGCTTTGAGGACACCTTTACTTCCTGCTGGGTCGATGAATACGCAATCGGCATTCTTTGAAAACTCCGGAAGCCCCAAAGTAATATCGGCAATGGTAATCTTGCTACCATTGCCTAAACTGTAAATCTCGCCTTCTGTGATGGGGTATTTGTCAATACTGCCATCATAACGCAAACCTTTCTGTGATGTCATACGCAATTTACTATTAAATAATTGTGATACTCTGATACGTTTTCTTCACCAAAAAGACTGCACAAGACCTTCTTTGAATAGAAAAAATGTCTGAACTCCACATCACACTTCTCATAAGTGACCGGATGATATTTTTCCTTGTAGAACATCAAGAACTTGCGAGCCTTGCACTGCGATATTGCCAGAACGGCATAACGGGAAAGATAAGATGGGGAACCGAACAATGCTACGATATTGTCGAAATTCCTGCAATCTAAACTCTTTCCGTCGAAAGGCTCACATACAACCCTATCCTTATAGGCTGGATATTTGTTAGTGAACTGCTCCAACATTCCTTTACTAGGATCAATTCCTAGATATTCCTGTGGGTCGATTTTTGCAATCTCTGTCAGCAAGCCGGTACCACATCCGATGTCTAGGATTGAACCGCTGAGAGGTGGGAGCATTTGCCCCACCTCACGGTTCTCAACGAGACTCATTTCATCACGAAACAAAGTGTCGTACTTACTTGCTATTTTATCATACTGGGAATAATTCATTTTCTACTGTTGCCTGTTGCCAGGTGATTTTTTTACTTGAAATGGTTACGAAATTCTTGTGATTGTATATGTTACAATTCGGGAACATCGATTTCAACTGCATTCTGTCATAGGTGAAATGGTGCATTTCCTCGAACTCTGCAGGGGTGTAGTCATCCTTGTAGAACATAAGGCAATAATCCAAACCACTCTCGCCCAGTTTGCGGAGATACTGAGGCATGAAGTAGGAAGCGGTACCGAAAAGAGCAACCACAACGCTGTCTGCCGACATCCATTTCTTTATCGCCTCCTCAAAAGAAATAGTAGAACATCTTCGGAAAAAGCCAGAGGTCTTCTCCCTGAACTGCTTGATTGCTTTCTTGCTAGGATCAACTCCATAATACATTTCCGGCTTTATCTTGGTGAAAGCGACGAAGTCTCCGTTTCCGATGCCTGCCTCGAAAAATCTTCTGTCCTTGAACGTGAACATGATAGATTTTGCCATCACGTCCATTTCCTGATTCGAATAGATTCTCGGTACCGGCCACTCCAGGAAGTCGAACTCGTTGAAAACCTTCTGTCTGTTCAAAATCCAAGTAGTCTCGAATGGGTCACCCATCGTCCAATACTTGTAACCGTCAATGTAAAGGTAAGGGAAATTATACTTTCCCCATCTTTCATGGACTCCATTGTCTCGCTGTGCGCTGACGAAGTAATAGAACTCGTCGTTTGTCAATGCGCACTTGTCTCTGTGAATGTACTCATGAGGAACGTCTATCATTGAAGTGGCCCATTGCCACTTACAACGCTTGATGAACTCTCTGAGCTTACTGTAATCGTATTCCATCGCTGCAAATTTAATAAAATATTTAATGATTAAATACTTGAAATCTAAAATTAACTATATTTTAACATAAAATTGTGCATATATGCGGCTTGGATAGTCAAAAACACCGCAAAATAGGCTCTTCTCATACGCAAAGGTACGAAAAAATCTCGATATATGCAAATATATCAAACGAAAATTTTAGCCAAAAATACTAAAAATTACGCTGTTCTACTAGCCCTGTTCGGGAGCCTGGATTCTATCTGCCACAAATTGTCTTTGATAAGCTTTAGAATGGCATCATGAAAAGCGGAATTGATGTTTCCGTGGCCCTGGCATTGAACAACGGTAACATCGGCTAAGTTTACCTCGATTGTCTCCATACGCTGCCCGTTTACCTTGGCAGAAAGTATGAGGCAGTTCGGCTTTCTGTTCACATCGTAATAACCGTTCCTAAATACACAGTGCCCCATTTCCTTGCCCTCTTCAAAGAACTCCTGGACGGACTTAAGAACCTGTATGTCTATGGCGCCATCCTTTATGTCAATGTCAAAGAACTGCTTTCTTCTGTCAACATATACATTAGCCATTGCTTCTGCCTTTTTCTTATCCTCCTCTTCGGCTTTAGCAGCTTGCTCCAGATATCTGAGTTGCATTTTCTCTTCCGCAATCAAACGCAGCTTAGTCATTCTGTCCTCCATTTTCTTTTTCTTGTTGTCTGCTGCCTTTAGCCACTTGTCGTGCGCCTCACGAAGATTCTCCGGGCAAACTATAGAAGGGTTACGTACATCTTTCTTAAGATACATAATACTGTCGAGCATATCCCACCACAAGCTATCGTAAATATAAGAAGCCTTTCCGTGTCTGACAACAATCTTGACGGCAGACATTTTTTCTCTGTCGAAGACAGCTTCATGGTACTTACACACCTTCCACATATCAATATCACGTCTCATGAGAGTTTCATTGTATGGGTTAGCATTGACGGAACGGAAGATTTCGTCACACAGAATCTTTTCCCCGAAGTCTCTGAGAGCATATTTATACTTGCCTTGGACTGAAGCGTAATATACTCCATCGAATCCAATATCACGAGGATCACCCAAGAAACTCCATACAGTATGCGTTCTTACTTCCAACTTTCCGAAAGCAGAAAAAGCATCTTCTATATATCCGCTGGTTCGCTGCTTGGCAAGAAAAACATATTCCCCGTCTTTCAACCATTGCTGCATACACTCCTTGAAGTAAATCTTCTCCTTAACCATCTTGTGGAACCGGAACTTCACTCTTACCTGGAAGTACCTGAGAACCTGCCATCCCTTGAATGTGCATACAAGGTAGAAGCATCCTCTAGAAAATCTGTCACCATACTTGTAGGCATCATCTTCAGAGATGCAAGTCTTGATGGCCCACTCACGTTGCTTGTCTGATAACTCCGGAATTCTGTCCGAGAGTTTTACAACTTCACGTTCTGTCTTATTTCTTGGCTTCATAACTCACATATTTAAAAATCAAACAAACTCAACTGCCCAATCTCAGCATCTTTCTTTCTCTGAGCCTCGGCTTTCTTCTTCAAGCGCTCCTTCTCAGCGGACTCCTTCTTCTGGAGTTCGATGATTTTGGCTTGCTTGAATTCCTCCTCAGCCTTCTTCTCCAGATTCTCCTTGGTCTGGTCTGAGAGATTTGTAACAATGGTGCAATTCTGATTCTTAGTGAATGAGACTTCTTCTTCATTATAATAATGAACTGCCATTCCGTAAACCTCATCATCGTCAAAGCCCTGTCTTCCGGATTTCTTGACCTCTGAGATAATAAAGTCGCAGCAATCATCGATGTTCTTGCCCGGCTTGGCATAATCCTTCGCAAAAAGCTCGTCCTCTGCTGCACGCTTGTCAAGATATGCCTTGATTACCTTCTTGAATGTTTCTGTTCCTTTCATAACCTTTCCATTTTTTGAAACCGATAGGCTTGTTTCTGAATCCCTTACGGAATGCTTCTCTCATAGAGATGCAAATGAAATCTACGCTGCATTGTGCCAAGCCCGTACAAAACGCACAATCCTCGCAATCATCCATTGGTTCCGCTACGTACACGATGCCGTTAATGACTATCGCCGCTTTCTCCTTGAAGACTGCCATTCCTTTTCGCTAGCAAAGCCTTTGACCTTATTAATCTTCTAGCCAAATCAAAGTCTTTTGGCCTTGTGGATTTTTCATTAATAAAAGCTGCTGCTTTTTCTAGAACGTTAAGCAATTCTCTGAACTCAGTCTTCGTTGTCTTCACTTCCATAAGCTTCCTGTGCCGTTATAATTCTACAACCAGTGAAATCGTCAGCAGAAAGGACAATCTCACCATTATTAACCTTTTCTCTAATCATAGAGCAAGCATCCGTGTTTGTATCTGCCTCTACGGTTATTGTCTTACTCAAAGTTTCTTGAATGCAAACATCATATTTCATATTATGTTACCTCCCATGTTTCAATATTAAACTCATAGTTGTTACCACTACATTGGCTCTGCCCAATATTGCGCAAATCTCTAAGTTGTTCTTCCGAAGCTCCGTTTGCCTCGGCTGTTGCGTAGCATTTCTGAGGACTATCGGCTACTCTGAGCAATTCGCCGCTTCCCTTTGTATGCCAGGCATCATCTTTATAAATCAGATATACCTTCATAATTAAATCTCTTTAAAATGAACACTAGTTTTATCTTCTCTGTCGCCAGCAATACAAGCTAGGTTTGCACAAGTAACTTCTTTATCGTGAAGTGGAACGTTAGGTACGCAAACGACGCAATTAACACAATCTCCACGTTCCGCTACCACGCAGGTTTTCCCGTTTATACTAAGCTTCTGTCCGATAGGATAGTATGTTTGTACGCCAAAACTGCTGACCGCGATAATATCTTTCCCTTTCATAATCAATCCTCCTTTTCTTTTAAGTAACGAAGGTATAACTGACAGTTGTCACAATCGGAATTGCATCTATAACTGTACTCGTTGGCACAAGCCATAAATAATTCACTTCTTTTCATAAGCGTCTCGATAACAAATAAATAAGTCGTAAATCATCTTCTTGCAAGCCTCCATATCTTCCAGTACATCCCTCATGTGGTATGGTGCTCCATTCTTTCCATGTCCCTCGTTGTCCAACCACAAATATGCTTCACTGTCAGCATCATATTCTACGTAACGCTGGTGAATGCTGTTGATCAATTCTTCCGCACTTTCAAATGGTCCGATTGATATTGAAAAGTCTTGACCTGCAGGTGAATATTTTGAAAAGAGTAATCCTTTCCAATTAGTGTATTCCTCTTCTGTGACAGTCCAGGAATCAGACTCTGCTATTTTTATTAATTCTTCTATTTCCATATTATTTTTAAAATTAAAGGTCGGGTGCCGTCTTTCCGAGCTGTCGCAAAATAAGAATATCAAACATTGTTTGTTATTTAATCCCGACCATTGATTAACGATGATTTTACTTAATTCTACATGTTTCACCTCCAATCTTATTAAGTTTAACTTCCATATCCTGTAAATCTGCCAACGGCAGAACTTACGCTTTCATTTGTTACAGACCCAGGCTTCAAGAAGTACTTGTAATGCGTGCTTCTCTCCAACCTCTCACTCCAACAGAAACCGAAAGCATCGAACTCCTTACCGCACCATTCATGACCGTAGTAGTATTCGCTGGCATGCACCTTCTGTTCCTTGCTGAGCTGCAAGAATAGTGCGCGACTCTTGCTAAGTTCCGTTGGGTTCTCCTTGAACTCCTTCTCGATTTGCTTACGCTTCTCGGTATATTCTGCCAGCTTCTGCTGGTACTCTTCCTCGCTATCGCAAAGATAATAGTCTGTGTCAGTCCAACGGCTATCCCAATAGGAATTGGAAGACTGATGTATATGATAAATATTCTTCATAATTGTATATTTTTATTGGAAGGTAGGCTGCCGTCTTTCCGGCTGCCAGATAAGAATAAGGTATCTAACTTGTGGGTATCCTTAATACCCGTTATGTTAAACCTTACTTTTGCCTACCTTTATAATAAGTATATAAATCCATCATGCTATTGTAGAACCACTGCCATGCGACAATCTCCTTCTGCTCTTTGGTAATATCCAGGGCATCAGTAATCATCTTTCTGCGCCAGTTTATCAGTCTGTCACATGACTGGATGATTCTTGCAATCATCACATGGGCGACATTCTCCATCATTACCGCCTCGCCGTTTACCATCTTCAGGGCGTACTTTTCTGCAGCATCGTGCCAAAGGTCGTAGGCTACAGAATCATTATTGAGCATCAGATAGAGTTCTTCCATATCAGCAGTTCTCTTGTACTGAACCATTTCCTTTACAACCATAGCTATCTCCTTTCCAATGTTAAGTCTATCACGTATGGAAGAGTATGCTGTGGCATTTCTCCTAAATTGATGCAGTTGAATTGGCAGATACGTTTAATAGAAGCTTCTTCCTTTTCAACAACCTTGTAGATCAACTTAGGTTTAATTTGTTCTGTCAGCTCAACATTGAAGTAAGAGCAGTTCTCATCCATTGATATTCTCGTTGCAATAGCAACCAATCCGAAATCTGGGCTGAAGAACAGATACTTGCTGCCCGTAAAGATGGCATCTATTCTGTTCTTTGTATTTCCTGTCACTCTTATAACGTTCATAATTGTTGTTCCATTAAATGTTTGACAAGTTCTTCTTTTGAAGAGAATATATCTCCAAGCCTTTTACTTACATAGTTTCTGTCTATCTCTAGGATAACATAATTATTATTTAGTGCTGCTTTGAGACATCTTTCTATACGGTCGCGCTCACTGAAAGAATAATAATTTCGATAGCTTGTAGGGCACAAATTTGTACTCACTATATTGTATATTCTTTCACCTATATCTCTAGAATGATAATCAACATAAAGCTTTTTGTCATCTTCATAGTCTGAAAGAGATATAAGGACAATTCTACCCGAAACAATTTTGTTGTCCCTCATAATGAAGACCTGCTGTCCGATAGCATACTTGCTCTGATATGTAGTAGCTAAATCGGAAAAGACTCGTCCACAATCCAGCTGGAAAACTGCATATAAAACGGTTCCATTATTGAAAGCTTCCAGGTAACGCTCTATCTTCTCGTTTTCTGTCGGCTCTCGTTCAGTGACGTTTCCATCGTCATCCGTAACCTCGACATCATCATCAAAAGTGCCTTCATACTCGTTCCAAATAGAAAATTGCTCTTTTAGAGCATTGTATTTCATTATTTCTGAAATACTGTTGATCTTGATACCTACATATCCGTTTCCAAAATTCTTTGTATTCATATTAACCCTCCAGACTATTAATGTATTCCTTACGTGCCTTTACAAAAAGCTTCTTCTTTCTGTCATCTGAAAGAAACTCCTTAACGGTATATCCCAAAGCGATGATACCATTTTCAAACTCAAAGGTAAGGCCACACTCATGATTGTCAAATTCATATTTCAAGGCATCCACCAAATTCTCATCGCTGCTCAGAAACTCCTCTGATTCCTTAACGGAACGCTCACCGAATACCAGAAATAAGTGGTAATCCTTTTTGAGGCAATAAGCACCGGCACCGATGGAACATATCTTTTCCAGGTCTTCCTTACTTGTGGTAAGCCCCCATTCAGCCATCATTTCCTTAAACTGCTTGTCTCCAAATGCAGCCTTCATTGGCAGCTTGCCAAACTCATCCTGCTGCTTTTTCTTGAACTCTTGGTATTTCATGCTTCTTTCTTTACTTTATAGTTATTAAATAGATCTACCATGTCTAGTAGCTCTGCGTTTCTGTTAGCTTCCTTTTCATCGGAGTAGTCTCCAAACTCTTCGGAAACATCACCTGTGGGGAAAATTCTTTCGATACAATATTTCATACAGCACCTTCCATCATTAAAAGTTTGTGTTCTTCTTCACTGTCACCAACATGACCATACAGAAGTCCGTCTTCTGTGTTTTGCCAATATTCGTGCGGTACAGAGTGCGAAGCCATACTTACCAACACTACAACATAGCCCAAAGACTTGATAAGATTGAAATTTGAATTTCTCATAATTATTCCCTTTCTATTTTTTAAGATTGAAATTGTATAATAGTGCCAAATGGCTATCATCTAACTCTCTCCAATCATCAACCGTGTCAAGATAAGCCTTGACTTTTGAAAGCGTAATTGGAACCGTTGGATAAGCAGAACAAAATCTGCGAAGCATGTACTCTGATAAAGATTCTTCCATAGCCTTCGAATTATTAATGATTACTATGCGTTAATGAGGTCTATCACATCAGAAGCATCAAAGTCATCCATACTATTGTATGTAACATAGAAATCTTCCTCATCGTCAGCAAGCAGACCTTCAGCCTCTTCCTTAAATTCATTAAAGTCCTCATCCGTGTCTTCATAATTCAATGCCTCTCGAATTATTGCCCACAACTTTCTCTGCTTTTCGTTAAGCGAGTTTAATTTTGTATTCATAATCTTTATAATTTTAATTGGTTCAACTTATAAGGTAGGCTCTGGATAGTCAAAAGTACTACCTTTTATCTATATGCAAAGGTACGAAAATTTTCTGATATATGCAAATTTACCAACGATTATTTTAGTTAAAAATACTAAATTATAGTGCTTTGCAACTATCTGATTATCAGAATGGTGCATCTGCTTCTTCTGGCTTTTCGAAAGGCACCTGTACATCTTCGTTGATTAAATTCGTCTTGAAAAAATTTGTCGTATTTTTGTTGAATCCCATAAAGAATTTGAACGTTCCGATATTACGTCCCTTGGCAACGTCTATCATAGCCGTTCCGTCAGTAGGATAATCGTCCTTGTTATCAAATGGGGCAGGGTACGCTCTGTTGTAATACTCTGCTCGATAGACTAGGATGACAACATCGGCAGCTTCTCCTATCTGTCCACTATCACGCAGTCGGTTCAGATTCGGCTCCGGACAGTTACTATCTCTAGACAACTGACTTAGGGCGATGATCCATATGTTCAGTTCCTTTGCGAGGTTCTTGAATCTTCGTGCGGCATCACCCATAGCCTGCTCCCTGCTGAAACTCGTACTCCTGGAGTTTACGTTAAGAATCTGCAAGTAATCAACTACGGCTCCGTCTATGTCCTTCTGCATCTTAAGCATTCGGATGGAAAGAAGAATAGAATCTATATTTGACGTGCTCTTGTCATCAAAGAATAAATTCTCTCCGGGCAACTTTCCTCTAGCATCATCAATCATCCTTATCTCGCTTGGCGCCAGACTGCCCGAATAGAGGATATTGTTGGCCGGGATGTTCGTCTTGGCAGAAAGCAGACGTGCCGTAAGCTGCTCCTTCGTCATTTCCATAGAGTAGAAAGCAACCTTTGCTCCGTTCTCAATGGCGTGTCTTGTCATGCAAAGTGCGAGGCTCGTCTTTCCCTGAGAAGTTTCGCCGGCAACGATAATCAAATCAGACTTCTGCAGACCTCCCTTTTCATCGAATCTCTCCATACCGGTCTTGGTTCCTGTCGTGACACCTCCAACGGTGGCATTCTTAACCATTATCTCGTTTAGACTATTCATTGCATCATTGAGCGTGAACACTCCATCTGCTTTCTCAAATACTCCTCCGATACTCTCAATAGCCTCTTGGTGGGCATCTGCGGTCAGAATCTCTTCCGATAATCCAACCTTGGAAAGCTGCTGCCCGACAACCCAGAGTTTTCTTCTTCTACCAAGGTCCTGCAATCTGATGGCATGATATTCTACATGTGCAGATGATGCAATCTGTGCCGAAATGTTCATCAAGTCCAATGCTGTTACATTCGACTTCTGCTTACTGAGCTCGGCAGAAACAGATATGACATCTATCGGCATACCTTGCTTTCCCATATTATCAACAGCCTTCCATATATCCCTACACATGGGGTCGTAAAAACAGTCTTCATCTAGATACTGGCTTACTAGAGTGTATGCCGTAGGATCAACAAGAAGACTTCCGATAACATACTGCTCAGCCTTTGGGTCATTCACTAATGGCTGATTCTGATATGGTGATTGTTCTAAACTCATCTGAACGATACCTCCTCAAAACTTAAAATATCAAACATTTCGTGCATTCTATCTACAATTCTTGGGTCATCGTACTTCTGTCCGATGTCAATGGCCGTTAGGTTTGAACTGATAATCGTGGGCAGCATCTGCTCATAGCGATAGTCCAACAACTCGTCAAACGGCTTGTAGTGCATTCCGTAAGTGACTATCTCCGTTGGCTCAGCACCCAAATCGTCAATCAAGAGAAACTTAGTGTTCATGATTGCTCTGAACTCGTTTATGTCTTCGTGAATCATGTAAGCCATATCTCTAGCCTTGACGAATCGCGGATATTTGTCACCCTCGCAATAGCTAATCTTGTTTGAGTCCACAAGATGAACTAGCAAATCTCGAATAGCCTTTAGCATTGTAGTCTTGCCGTTTCCAATACTGCCGGGCATAAACAGCCCGTAAAAGTTTGTCTCTATAGTAAGAAAATCCCCGACTTTCGATATTGCTTCCTTTAGCTCGTCAGTGAAGACGAACGTTCTTTTTCTTTTCTCTACCTCTCGTTTGTAGGCATAGTAAAGAAAGTTCTTGGCCTCTCTATTTTCCAACGGCAACTCCAAACCCCGACCGATACGCTGATGTGTCTTTGTGGTCTGGAGCTTTCCATCCTGTCTTTGTATTGTTTCCATTGTCTGTTACGTTTTGTCTATGATTTTTCATTTCTGATACTATCTCGTTGTATTGAGAATCAATTTTGTTAACCGAAAAATTGTTCATTATCCAAGTCTTGTCGATACGACGCAGAAACTCTTCCAATGCCTTAAGCAAGCTCTCGTCATCTATCGGAAGCGGCACTGTTTTGTGACTTCTAGCAAAAGAAATCTTCTTTAGGATAGAGTTCATAGCCTTTGCATCCTTGGGTTGCCAATAATAGGCGGAGTCATAGAGTTCTTGGTAATACTTCTCGAATATTTGCCGTCCCTTGTGGCAGATGGTAAACTCTTTCGGTTTCGATTTCCTCGTGCGCGCGCTAGAAGGAGAAGATAATTTTATATTATCTTCCCGTTCCGTAGGAACGGAATATATATTCTTTGAAGGGTTTGGGGAACTTTCTTTGGACTCTGGCATTTGCTTAGCATTTGCTAGAGATTCGCTAGCATTTGCTAGAATATCTGTAGCATTTGCCAGAGAATTTGTAGCATTTGCTAGAGATTCGCTAGCATTTGCTTGGCATTTGCTAGAAGATTCCTTAGCATTTGCTACGAAATTTCTAGCCTTTGCTGCACCACCTGCACGACCGGCTCTAGCTCTAGCTTCGCTGACTTTTCTTGCCTGCTCGATGGTGTCTGAAAGTTCCTTAGAATAGAAATATTCTTCCTCAACCTCGAATAAATCAAAATCCTCAACTACAGATTGCACCACGGAAACATCAACACGCATCTCATAAGCTATCATAGAATAATCCTTTGACAGCTTATGATCCTCGTCTTCCTCCAATAGTTGCATAAGAGCAACGTAGATGCCGTAGGCAGCTATGCCGTGCTTCACCCTTGCTCTCATTACTTCTGGAGAATCACTATTTCTGATGCAATTATATTTCATAATCTTATTGGTTCAAGTCCTCGTTCTTAATGAAGCATATCTTACCTCGCTTTATACTATTTGCCAGGGAGTCAACTTCTGTCTGTAACTTACTGTAAACAGCACTTTGCTGCTTAGAGATAAAATTGTGGATAGAAGGGCTAATCTTTAAAGCGATAAAAGCCATCCCCTCCAAAATCTTAAACTCACGATACAACACACCTGCCGACTTGAACTGTTTGTCCAAGCCTACCAAGAACGTTCTGTAGTCCTTGATTCCTTCAAAATCTCTTAGAAATTCTGTCTCTTCCATATTGTATAATATTTTATTTATAACTATATTGTTTCTCCTTAATGCAAAATTACGAATTTTGTCTGATATATGCAAAAGAATTAACTTAAATATTCAAAAATACCGAAATATATTTAGATATATATATGGCTATCTCAATTTTTTTTAGTACTTTTGCAGTAAGTTTTTTCCATTATATTCTGTAAAAGAATATTGTATGGGTTTCTCTTTAGCCTGCTGGCGAGCAGGCTTTTTTTGTTGGGATTTATTTGGCAATTTGAAAATAATTCATTACCTTTGCAAACAAATCCCTTTAAAGTATAATCTTTATAGGATTTTAATTGGTTCAAGTCCTCGGTGTTGTGAAACACTGGGGACTTATATTTTTTACAGATTAACGGTGATACCTTTCTCATAACTCAGTCTCTTTACTTCATTAGTATAATACTTAATCATTTTCTCCAACTCATCGTCATCCCATTTCTTGATGGAGTGAGCACGCTCTCGCAGGGTGGAAAATCGGGAAACACCAATCTTCTTTATCAGATTCTCCTGGTAGTATATAAGATGGTCTGACTTCACTCTGTTGCACCCGATACATTCTGCATTGCAGTTATCTTCATCAAATCGGGTGGCCATGTTGGAACGTCCGAAGAAATGACCGCAATCAAGCTCTCTGTACGGCTTTATCTTTCCGCAGCTGATACATTGTCCCATGCCGCTTGGCATGCAGTCTCTCAGACGTATATACAACGCAAACACCTTGTCTAGTCTCTTGACCAAATCAGGCTTACTCTTCTTTCTCTTTTTGGGAGCAGAAGGAGATTTCTTCTTTTTATTATAAAATGGAAACATATCTTTTTTTATTTCAATACTACATTAGTTAATTGTGTTCCTCTGGAATACACCGCCCATTTCGTGGTTCCTGGAGGTCTGCTAATAAAGAGGTCTGCGACATTTCCGAACCGGCTATAGTTTCCCGACAAGTCAACTATCCACCCGTCCTTTCCTTCAAAAGGTCTGATAGCGCGGCCTACCATCTGATAGTAGAGCCCGAGAGATTTCGTCGGGCGTGCCAAAACAACGGTGTCTAGGGCAGGGTAGTCGAATCCCGTAGTCAGTACACCTACATTGGCAACAACCTTTATCTCTCTCCTCTTGAATCCTTCAAGAATGGCTTCACGCTCCTTTTTGGGTGTTTCTCCTGTCACGATGGCAGCATTGACTCCGAGTGATTGAAGCTTATCAACCAGCTGCCTGGCCTCCCTTGTGAAAGCGGTAAATACAAGTACTCCCTTTCTAGGAATGCCGCTTTTAGGCTGCAGAACCTTGACTACTGTGTTTGATAACTTATCGTAGAATCCACTACGCTCATACTCTGCGAGGAGACTTCTTTCATCATAATCTGCACCGGTGGAGTTGCTTCTGACTCTTCTTAAATCCAATGTCGTCAAATCGTAATAATGCAAGTCTGCGAGATAACCTTTAGAAAGCAGTTCTCCAATCTGACAACAATAGATGACCTTTGAAAATATTCTAGGTCTTACTCTCGTGAGGAACTTCAAGATGGAACCTCCTTCGGCACGATCAAGACGGTATGGCGTGGCTGTTAATCCAACAACCTGTCTGTTCTTCGCTTCTATGAACTCCTTGTACTGCCCAGCTTTAGAGTTTACGTAATGACATTCGTCAATTATGATGTTCTTGAAACAATCGAAGTCTGACATATGGTTCATTACGCTTCCGATGGTGACAAAGGTTATTCTGTTTATATCCTTACACCCTACAGAGGCACTATAGCAACCGCAATCGAAGATACCATAGCTTTGCAGCTTGGCAAAGTTCTGCTGAAGAATTTCCTTACTAGGTTGAAATACTAACAGCGGCCCTTCCAGACGAGAGGCGATATCTGCTATCACCAAGCTCTTTCCTGCACCCGTAGGCAGGATAACCAATCCGTTCTTGTCAGCCTTGCTAGTGAACAGCCTTACGGCTGCATCACTAGCTTGCTTTTGATAATTTCTAAGAGTGTACTTCATTACTCGCCGAATGGTAATTCATCATCGTCATCATCTGAAGACTGCTCTGGCTGAGCTTCTTCTTTTGGCTGCTCCTCTTCTGGGAACTCCAATCCGAAGACCTCTTTCATGCTCTCACGATTCTTGACCTCATTTGCCCAAATCTCAGAACGGTCCGGGATAGCATAAGCCTTTGCAAGTAAGAACTTCTCGGTATTTGCATCCCAATTATATACGAGATAGTAACCTGCCAATGCAATACAGAACACGTTCTTCGACTTAAGACGCATATCAACAGTTCCCTGGCGCACCTCAGCGGCGTACTTGGCTACTTCCATAAGGACAGAAGCATAAGCCTCTTCTGCATCCTTCTTCATCTTCTTGGCTTTTTCCAAAGCCTCCTCCAACTCCAGCTTGCGAGCTGGCACCACGTTCTCTTCGAGTGTGCAATACTCCTCTCTGATGTTCTTCTTCTCGAACTCATCGAGGAAACGTGTAACCAACTCATTGTCAGGGAAGGTCGCCGTGAAGTGCTTTCCGACAAACTTAAGGATGTCTGCCTTATTCTTCAAAGGCTTCTCTCCGCAAAGGTTCTCCTCGGTCAAAGCAAGGAAGTCCAACTCCATTGGGAACATGTCTTTTACACCTTCCTCCAATACAAACTCAATGTTCTCAGGAACATAATTTTTCAAATCTGATTTCATAATTATAAATACTTTTCATATAATGCTATCTGTTTCTGAGCTTCAAGCAAGGCTGCTTCTTCATTAGGCTCGGGTATATACAACCCTGCAACCATACTTGAATAGTTCCGAAACTTCTCAATAGCGTCTGTTAATTCTTTTGTGTCAAGGTCAGCCGTGCTTCTCCAATAAGTTACAGGCTGTCCTCTTCTGTTTGTTCTCTGCTTCGCAAAGATTTCTCTGTTCACTATCTGCTTGAAAATGTTATACTTCACATATTCTTCATCGTAGCCGAACTCTGATGCGAAATACTGAAGGCACACATGCAGATAGCTGTTTTGGGCGAGGGAACGTGGACGGTGCTTTTTCTTCACCTCCACGATAAAACCCTTTCCGCTTTTCAAGGCATCCATGTAAAGGCCATTGCAATAGTCCTTGTAGTCTGCCCTGTCCTTGTCATTGTTGAGATTGAAAATCATAACTAGAATGGCAAATCATCATCTTTGCCCGGCTGCGGTGCCGGTGACTGAACTCCTTGCGGCTGCGGTGGTGGAGGTGCTTGCTGCTGCGTCTGGCCACCTCTCTGATACTTTTCTATCTTGTAACCCGAAATGGTATTGAAATACTTTACCGGGTCATTTGCACTCTTCTGATACTTGGTACCTTGAAGAGCAAAAGATATAGTAACAATCTCGCCAACTGCAAAATCAGCAGGATCATCTACATGCTTTCCGCTGAACTCAAAACTTGGATAGTTCTCGTACACCTCTCCGAAGTTCGAGTGCGTACAGTTAAGAACCACGATTCTCTTTTTAAACGGCTCTCCACCGCTCTTACTTGGTATTTCCTCGACATTGCCGATAAGTAATACCCTTCCTGTCATTGTATTAGCCATCTGATTCTGTTAATGGTAAATATGGTAATAATTCTCTCATTTCTACCCATTTGAGGAAGTCACGCAATAATGCATGGTTTTTGTCTTCCATCCCTGGATATCTGTAACAAGTGATTGCTGGCTCATAAGGGGTAAGTTTGAGACCTCTCACGTCTCCCTTGTGCTTATCCTTATTGTAGCCCTCAAAGACAAACAAGTCAAAATGGAACACATCAGCTTCAAACAACTCTAGGTAAAGCTGCCATTGGCAACTATCTATATAGTCTTTGTCTGATACCGGTCCGTACTTAGTCTTGATGTCTCTTATCTCTAGTCCGTCAATCATATCGGCACATCCCGTGATAACGGCATTGCCGAAATCCTTGTATTCACGAACCTCATGAAAGGCGCCAGGATGCTCATTTCTGTATTTCAAAGCAACCTTGCATTGTGGAATGTCGAGAATTGCTTCACCTTCATCAAAGACGAACCTTCTTCCTTTTGGAACGGGTTCTGTCTTATCTTTCTTATAATAGGTGAAATGACGAACACCTTCCGGCTCCTTGAAGCAATGGGGACTGCCAGTCTCCACGATGGAGTGAAAGGCAGTTCCTATTCTTGTGTAATCGTTGCCCTCAAACTTCTTAGTGATATTGTCTATAACGTCCTGCTCTGTAACATAAGCATATTCGCCAGACATATACCGTCTGAAGCTCTCTAGCTGGGTAACTCTAATCAAAGGCTTCATCATGCTGCATCCTCATGCTTGACGAACTTCTTGCCCTTCTTGTCAAAGTCAATGCCTTTGACAGCAAGTTCCTTGATCATCTGATTCATGAATGCCTTCTGATGAATCTTGTTCAATCCGTGGGCAACCTCGATGAGAGCATTTGCATCATCTACAGTCTCCACGGCTGCAAGCTTCTTTCGAGCATCATCAACGGCTTCCTGCGCCTTAGCCTGAGCATCTGACTTATTCACGATGGCTTTCTTCACCTTCTTGATGATGTCTGCCATGCAAGTGTCAAACTCCTCTGTTCCGTAAGCTGGAATCCAAGTGTCCTGCAGGTCTGCAACATTCTTACCAACACGATTGTCTTGTGGCTCGAACTTGATGACGCGATTGCCGTTCTCCTTGCAGATGTAACCTACCTGGTCCGCAATACGGATGAGCAAGTCCTTGCTCTGTCCTGTACAGTCTGGAGAATGCTTGATGTAGTCTCCTTCCTGTGTCTCCTTGTCGTGACAGATGAAGATGATGTCTGAATTGTTTGAACGGAGAATTCCGACAAACTGCTTGAACAATTCTCCCATCACACCATATCGCTTCAATGAGTTGGTTCCCAGCTTAGGGTCTTGCTGAATAGCAAAAGCGTTGAGATAGTCATCGAGCATAGCCTTGGCTGTGTCTACTACGATGGTCTTACACTCACTGATCAATCCTGGCTTCCAAACCTGCTTGCCATCCTCAACAACATAGGAACCGATAACCTCAGCATTGTAGATGTCTTCCCAGCGTGAAGCCGTGACAACAATGTCTGGACGCTGAACGGCACGGTCAAATCCTCGGTCGGTGTCGATGAGTAAAGGACTGTTGGCTGTAGTAGCCAAAGATGTCTTACCGGTACCTGGAGTACCATAAAGTACAATAATCACTGGACGCTCTGTAACAACGTCATTCTTTCTAATAATTGGCATACACTAATATTTAATTGTTAAACAAATTGTTCTTATTTGCATAGGTGATAAACTCAGAGAGCTTATGTATTCCTAGTTTCACATACACAGACTTGACGTGCTGATGTATCGTGTTCGGGGAGTTGAATAGCTCGGCTGCCGCCTCCTGCTCGCTTCGTCCCTCATAAAGCAGTTTCATCACGCGCAACTCCGCAGTAGAAAGATTAGCATTAAACCTTGGCATACAGACGATGCTATCATAAGGGCATTCACCACGCATTGGGCATTCGACCTTCTCGAAGTTGAACCTTCCATCCTTGTCAACATTAACGACATCAAAAGCCGTAGTGTCGAGTCGACAAAAGTTGCATTTGCAAAATCGACGCATCATGAGATACTGATAATAACTCTCATTAGGTGCACTCTTGGAGTAAATCTTCTCCAGCGCCTTGTATGCTTCCGGATAGCAAGCGCGAACCTTTTCCAGAATGTATTTCACCAGCTCTGTATGTGTCTCATCGACCATGAAGTTCTTTCCGTCTGACGTCTTACACCATAGCTCATCCTCGAACATGTAGAACTCTAATCCTTCCATAAGTCCTCCTCGCTAATGCCTGTTAGCTCACACAATACTTCTACATGGATGTGCTGCTGTGGCTTCATACCATATAGAACCCAATTCCTAACTGTCTGCTCGGTAACCTTGCAGCGTCTAGCGACTTCCGTGATGAAGTCGTATCGCGGGGCACTTCTCATCGGTAACCCCTGATAATAACCTTTTAAGGTCATTTTTTGAGATTTTTCCTCAAAAGTGTTTGATGTTTGAATATTTTCCATTATCTTTGCACTATGTTTTATATCTTTATGCAAAGATACAAATATATTCTGATATATGCAAATATATCGAAAAGATTTAGTCAAAATTAATAAATTTATACAGATATGTTCAAATATAAAGAATTTAGAAGAGCTCACGGACTATTTCAGTCTAAGCTTGCAGAAATTATGGGAATTTCCCAATCTAACATTTCGAGATACGAAACAGAGGGTATAGATCCTACACCTGCGCAGTTTCAGAAACTATACGATGAGTATGGAGAAGAAAATGTCAAGGCTTTCGAGGTAGAACCTTCTCAACTCGTTAATGCAGAGAATAATGTAAACAGTGGCTCTGGAAATCAGAACAACGGAATCCAAGGTAATGCTGATTTAGTAGAAATTATAAAGAGGCAGACTGAGATGATAGCAAAGCATATCGAAAAACAAGATGATATAAATGTACGTCTCATGAATCTTCTTGAAAAATTAACTTTGAAATGAAACTGAATATTCCCGATTGTGCCCTGGATATTAGCGACAGGTTCTTCAAAGCACTTGATGTTCTCAAAGAACAGAGAAAAATTAAAGGCTTACAGACTTTTACAAAAGAGTTTGGTTTGAACTATGGTAACATGAATACTCTAAAGCATAACAGAGATAAGCGTACTTTTCGTATAGAGTATCTTGCTTACCTCGCTGAAGGGTATGGTGTATCATGCGAGTGGCTACTGCTTGGAACCGGTCCAATGTTTACACAAACGTGTTCCAAAAGCGAAGAATCTCAGAACCTTTGAAACGCTGTCCGTGAACTTTTTGCATAGACTTTATATACCCTGCGTTCACATAGGAGCGCAGTGTGTTGCGATGTATACCCAACAGTTTGCAGGTTTCTGATATGGTATATCGCGAAGTTGGACTTATGTTTGGCTGAACTGATGTTACCATGTTAAATAGTTTAAATGCGTGCTAGAATAAAGGATTTCTTTATATCTTTGCACTAAGTTATAAATTCAAATGCAAAGATAAATGAAAAAAAATGATATATCAAAATATATGTGGATATATTTAAATATAATTAATATTTCTGCATATTGTGTAACTCGAAAAAATAGCATGCTTGCAAATAGCTTGCAAATTAAAAATTGGGTCTCTGTAATTAATTGAAGCTAAGATAGTTATGTCGAAAAGCTTCACATCTGGAAAGCGTGTATTCCCCTAAAGGGAATCGGGGGTTCGAATCCCCCTCTTTCCGCTTTTATATATATAATAAAGTATATGAAGAAAAATACAGCTATTGCACGTTTTGCAATATTGGTTTTCACATGGATGTGTTCTCTGCCTATGATGGCTCAAGAAGAGAACATGGGATTTCATCAAGCTCTTAAGACAAAGTTTATAGAGGGTAATGCGGGATTTATGTCTCTCGTTGCCATCGCCCTCATCGTGGGTATGGCTTTCTGTATCGAGCGCATCATCTATCTGAGTCTCTCTGAAATCAACGCCAAGAAGTTGATGCAGGATATCGACCAGAAGGTGGCGGCGGGAGATGTGGAAGGGGCTAAGACGCTCTGCCGGAATACCCGCGGACCGGTGGCTTCTATCTGCTATCAGGGTTTGATGCATATCAGCGAGAGTCTTGATGACATCGAGCGCTCGGTAAGCGGATATGGTACCGTTCAGGCGGCTAACCTGGAGAAGGGCTGCTCTTGGATCAAACTCTTTATCGCTATGGCGCCATCGCTCGGATTCCTCGGAACCGTGATCGGTATGGTCATGTCGTTCGACCAGATTCAGCAGGCGGGCGATATCAGTCCTACTATCGTTGCTTCGGGTATGAAAGTGGCGCTCATCACTACCATCTTCGGTATCATCGTAGCCCTCATCCTTCAGGTTTTCTATAACTACATTCTTTCTAAGGTGGAGCACCTGACAAGCCAGATGGAGGAGTCGGCGGTTACTTTAATGGATATTATTGCCAAGAATAAATAAACGAAGAGAGAAATGGTTAAATTTCAATTTTCAAAGCAGAAGACGAAGTCGGCCGAAAAGATATCGCAGCAGGTGTTCTATATCATGATAGGACTGGCGGTGCTGGTTTTCGGTCTGTTCTTTTTGGTAGGCTACGATTTGCCTTTCGAAGAGAACCCCGACTTTAATGCGCCTCTCTTTACCGATGTGCTCATCCTGCTGATGTGGCTCTTCCTGATAGGAGGTACAGGTCTGGCAGTCTTTTCGATGATCAGAGATTATCGCAGCAGCAAGTCGGAGGCTGTAGTGAATGGCATTCCCGTGCGTCGCATCTTCCGCATCACATGGATCGGAACTTTGGCAGTTTTGCTGCTTACCTTCTTTTTGGGCGGTTCTGCTCCGATGCTCATCAATGGCGAGAATTATGCCGACTGGCTCTGGCTCAAGCTTTCAGATATGTTTGTCATCACATCGCTCCTGATGCTGGTGGCAGGAATCGGTGCCGTCTGTTTCGGTGCCACACGTTATATTCGGAAGAAAAACTAAAGTGAGTGCTTTGGGCTCTCTATTCTATAAATAAGGATTAAATATGCTGATTAGAAGGAAGCAACACGAAACCCCGGGACTGAATACCACATCTACAGCCGACATCTCGTTCATGCTGTTGATATTCTTCCTTGTCACCACATCGATGGATGTGGATAAGGGACTGTTGCGCCAACTCCCTTCACCTGAACCGCAGAAGAAGGAACAGCAGCAGTCGGTGGTAGACAAGGCTAACCTCATGGCGCTGCGCCTGACGGCTGGCGATACGCTTTTGGTCAACGGTAAGCAGATGCAGGTGAGCCAGCTCAAGGAAGAAACCATCCGCTTTGTACACCGCCTGGGCAAGAAACATCTCATCTCTATTGAGAGTGACCGCGATGCCGACTATAATCTCTATTTCCAGATGCAGAATCAGCTGATGGAAGCATATAGCCAGCTGCGCAACGAAACAGCCCAGAAGAAATATCACAGGGATTATGCCCTCTTGAACAATGACCAGAAAGAACAGGTGCGCAACATCTGTCCGCAGCGCATCACAGAGTCGTATGCCAACGCAATGACTCAAACCGACCAGCGTGTTGATGCCAATGCTGAAGAAAAGCAAGGGGAAGAAAATTCGGCAGAAACAGCTACTGAACAGCAGAAAGGAGGTAAACAATGATGAATTTTCATAAGAAATCGCATGAAGTGCCAGGGTTGAATACATCTTCTCTGCCAGACCTCATTTTCTCCGTACTGTTCTTCTTTATGATTGTTACCCACATGCGCCAGGTTACCTTGAAGGTAGACTGCCGTTTGCCACAAGGCAAGGAACTCACCCGCCTGACCAAGAAATCGGCGGTGAGCCATATTTATATAGGTAAGCCAACCAAAGAGATGCAGGCAAAGTATGGTACCGGTACCCAGATTCAGTTGAATGATAAGTTTGCTTCGGCTCCCGAAGTGATGGATTACATTTCGGCAGAAAAGAAGCGTATGTCGCCGGAAGACCAGAAGCTGATGACCGTATCAATCAAAGCAGACCAAGAGACAAAGATGGGTGTGATAACCGACGTAAAGCAGGCTTTGCGCCAGGCAAAAGCACTAAAAATCAGTTATTCTGCCACAGAAAAAGGAAAATAATATTAATTTATCATGTTTTTCTCTTAAAAAATTGCTTTTATTAATTTTTTGTATTATCTTTGCAAGCAAATTATTAGTATTATGTCAAAACAAATTTTAGATTCATTAGATAGGCAGATTCTGAAGCTGATTTCTCAGGATGCCCGTATTCCATTTTTGGAAGTGGCACGCGCTTGCAACGTGAGCGGTGCTGCCATTCATCAGCGTGTTGCTAAACTTACAAATCTTGGTATCATTAAGGGTTCACAATTCATCATTGACCCAGAAAAGATAGGTTACGAAACTTGTGCTTATATGGGACTCTATCTGAAGGAGCCTGAGAAGTTTGACCAGGTTGTAGAGGAGTTGAAGAAGATTCCTGAGGTTGTAGAGTGCCACTATACTACAGGCGGCTTTGATATGTTTATCAAGATTTACGCGCTGAACAACCACCATCTCCTGGAAATCATCCATGATAAATTGCAGCCACTGGGATTGTCTCGCAGCGAGACCATCATCTCTTTCAATGCATCTATCAACCGCCAGCTTTCTATGCAGGATCTCAAGAGTTTCAACGATGATGAAGAGGAAACTGATGAGGAGGCTGCAGCAGAGAAATAAGATATAAAAAGAAAAAAAGCAGTAGCTCCCTGCGGGATTACTGCCTTCTATAAAGGGTGAGGAATGTGAACGGTAAGCCGTTTTCATTCCTCATTTCTTTTTCTGTCACTTCCCATTCTGCCGGATTGATTTCCGGAAAGAAGGTATCGGCATGTTCAGGTTCCTTTTCTACGATTGTGAGATAAAGCTTGTCTGCAAAAGGCAAAGCCTGTTCATATATGCTGGCTCCTCCGATGATGAAACATTCATCTGAAGCTTCTTTGCTTCCAACCTCTTCTTTTCTTGCTGCCAGCGCTTCTTCCAGAGAGGTGTATACTTCGCACCCTGTTATCTGCTCTCTTGTCTTCGAGATAACAATATTACGGCGGTTGGGCAAGGCTCCGTTAGGCAGCGACTCAAATGTCTTCCTGCCCATGATGATCGTATGTCCGGTTGTGAGCATACGAAATCGGGTCATGTCCGATGGGATGGCGTAGAGCAACCGGTTCTTGTACCCGATAGCTCTATGCACTTTTGATATACAGGCGATGATGCTAAGCATAAACTATAAACTGTTAACTGTAAACTGTTCTTCCGGAACATGGCTACTCTTGATCTTCCACTCCTGCGGATAGAGGTTGTTGGCACGGTTGCCAATGTTCTTTTCCCAGCCTATCGGAACCTGTCTGTAGGTTACCAGTACATAACCCTTAGGCGTATCGGCAGGCAGATTCACAGCCTCCTTGCGAAGGTAGCGGATGGCATCATCGTAGGATAACTCCACCTGTGGGAAGTGATCTTTGTTGAGCATCGTAGAGAGAGCAAGAGCCTGGTCGGGAATGAGACCCTTTCCCTTGTCTGTTCCCAGTTTCACACCTGCATGCAGCACCTTCAGGTTCTTCTCAGCCTGGTTGTAGATGTCTTTCCATCTGCCCGGAATGGCGTAAACCGTCTCGTTGCTTTCTGCAGGCATCCATTCCGTATCAGCCTTCAGCCAGCCGTCAGGAATCTCCGGTCCCTTTCCTTTAGCCACCTTCTTGTCTTTCTTCTTCTTATCCTTCCTGTTCTCCTTGGCTGGTGAGCCGGCTTCCCATTCGCCCTCTTTCTTCAGAATCGCCATAAACAGACCTTCGCCTCGCGAAACGCCAGGAATGAACCGGTAAACCGGGAAGTCGGTGCCCGTGAGGTTGCGGGTGATGTTCCATGTATCTTCTACACCCTCCAGTGCCATCACTTCAGCGCCAAGTTCTTCGCATATCCAGTCCACGTTCTCCTCATCTTCGTGCGCATTGAAGGTGCAGGTAGAGTAAATCAGGATACCGCCTGGCTTCAGACTGTTCCATATATCCGATACGATTTCGCGCTGCAGCTGCCAGCAGTTGTTCACATTCTGGGTACTCCATTCGCCGATAGCCCCTTCATCTTTGCGGAACATTCCTTCGCCGGAGCAGGGAACATCGGTAAGAATCACATCAAACTGCAACTTAGATTTCTTGTAATCGCGGGGATAGTTGTTGGTAACAATCATATCCGGATGACCGAACTTCTGTACGTTTTCGGCAAGAATCTGCGAGCGGGTGCGCATCGGTTCGTTGCTGAAGAGCAGACTCCCTTCCGGCAAGGCAGCCCTTACGGCTGTCGACTTTCCGCCAGGGGCAGCACAGAGATCCAGCATCATCACCGGTTCTTTTACGTACTGTCGGATAGCCATATCTACAAACATAGATGAGGCTTCCTGTACATAATATAAGCCGGCATGCAGCAGCGGATCGAAGGTGAATCCGGGACGGGTAGAGAGATAACGTCCGGTTTCCGGACACCAGGGAATCGGTTCGCCATCAGCATCCTTGCATTTAAAAGGATTGATGCGGATACTGGTTGGTGCCTCCTCTTCAAGGATAGCATGCTCCAGACGCTGATACAGCTTTTCGCCCATCAGTGCCTGCGTATATGTTCTGAAATCTTCAGGTAATGTCTTCATTCTGTTTCTTTTTCTTTAATTTGTTTGCAAAAATAAGAAATTTTTCGTTTCTTTGCAACTAAATCGCGAAGAGATGCGTCTAAGAAGCAGAAATTTTTCAAATAACAAGGTAAAACAGTAAAAAATAATGATATGAAGAAAGCAATATTGGCATTAGCGCTCGTTATGAGCATCGGAGCCACCCAAGTGTCTTTGGCGTCTTCTGCTCCAAAACATCGTTATCATCCAACTACCCAACAGGTAGATTCAAAGGCTGCTCCTGCATCTGCCGCACAGCCATCTGCTTCGAAGGATAAAGGCGACGAGGCGTTGGAGGCTTATTCTGATACAACCAGTACAGATTCGGCCAACTATGATGATTATGATGAGAATGATAATAAGTCTGTTCATTCTAGATACAGTTTAGACAACTATGATGATCCGTTCGATTTCATCGGTTCGGTATTTGGTGGCGGAGCGCTGGCTGTTATGATCATCTTCTGTATCATCTTCGGTCTGCTGTTTGTCTTTGCTCCGCTGATCATCGTATTTCTGGTTATCAGATATCTGATTCGCCGCCACAACGACCGGATGAAACTGGCGGAGATGGCGATGGAGAAGGGCATCAATGTTCCGGAAAGCGACCGGCCGATAGACAAGCAGAGCGATGAGTATCTGGTAAAGCGTGGATTGAGAAATGCCTTCCTGGGAGCCGGTTTGTGCGCCATGTTTGCCTGGTGGGATGCTGATTTCCTGGCTGGCATCGGAGCCCTGGTCTTCTTCTATGGCATCGGTCAGACTGTTATCGGCTCGCTTCCTGCCATCAAGGATTGGTGGAGAAACCGCCATGGCGATCAGGGCACAGGTTATAATGGAACTCCGGGATAAAAATCAAACAACAATTATTAGTTAATATATAGTGGAAAAGTTATCCGATATTTCTCTCGTCACGAAGGTGGTGATGCTTCATGACCGCAAGTCGTTCGACTTGCTGGTCAGGAAGTATCAGTCACCCATTCGTGGGTTCTTCCTACGGCAGACGCTGGGGGATGCGCAGCTGAGTGACGACTTGGCGCAGGATACCTTTGTGAAGGCTTATACCCATCTGTCGGGTTTCAGGGGTACAGCCAGCTTTTCCACTTGGCTTTATCGTATCGCCTATAATGTGTGGTATGATTATACCCGCAGTTATAAGGAAACGCAGGATATCGATACGCCGGCGGTTGCCCGACAGAATGCGCAGGGAGTGAATACCGGACTGAAGATGGATTTACTCAATGCCCTGCGGATATTGAGCGAGAACGAACGTACATGCATCACGCTGCAGCTGATGGATGGTCTCTCTATAGATAAGATTGCAGAGGTGACGGGAATGGCGCAAGGCACCATTAAGTCGCATCTCTCTCGTGGAAAACAGAAACTTGCAAGTTACTTAAAGCATAATGGTTATGACCGATAAGATAAATGATAAGAAGTTGGAGAGCATGAAAGGGGAACCGTTGGACCCTCAGGATGAAGAACTCTTACAGATGTTCTTTTCCGATTGCCAGATGTCAGAGATTCCTGATGACGGATTCTCCGACAGGGTGATGCAGGCCTTGCCGGCTTTACCCGAAACTGGTACAGCGATGTCGCTGGTTAAGCGCCAGCGTCTGGAACATTTATGGACGGCAGCCTGTGTGGCAGCAGGCATCATCATAGCAGTAGTCTGTCAGGGATGGGAACAGATTCAGGGGTGGCTTTTCTCTATGAAGATAGATTTCCTCCTTTCCGGTTCGCGTGTTCTTACGCATGTGGCAGATTCCATCGCCCACTCTCAGAATCTCCTGATGGTGCTGGCTGGCTTCGTTGTCCTCATCATGGTTTGGGGATATAATGAACTGGCTGATGCACGTCAGTAGGCTTCTTCCCTGATATCAATTGTATGAATGATCAACTCTTTCTATTAGCAGAATAGTTTTTAGTGCTAATAGAAAGAGTTTTTTATTACTATAAATATCATCTTTATGCTCTTGAAATCTCCGTTCATCGACGCTGAACGGACATTCAACGTCGCTGAACGGGCATTCAACGTCGCTGAACGGACATTCAGCGTCGATGAACGAAGATTTAATATTGCTGAATATAGAAAAACAAATAGGTGCTGCTACTTTTTCAGTAGAGCACCTATGCTTATGATATCGGTTTCTAAAACAATTTATAGGTAGTGCGTAGCACTTTGAACTCGGTTCGGCGGTTCAGCTGGTTGCAGATTTCCTGATGCTCCTTGCTCTGCTTCAGGATAAATTCTTCGTTGAGCACATCGCCTTCCTTGAGCCAAGGATACTTCACGGTAAGTTTCTTGCGCACATTCTTCGGCTTCTCCTTGCCGTAGCCCACAGGGGTGAGGCGCTCTTTCTCTATGCCGTGTTTTATCAGATAGTCTACTACCGATTGGGCGCGGCGCAGAGACAGATGCTTGTTATATTCGCTGTTTCCCTTGTAGTCGCAATGGGCGCTGAGTTCGATGGTAACGTGCGGGTTCTCTTGCAGCAGCGTTACCAGCTGGTCGAGGGCTGTTGTACTGACTTTGGTAAGGGTTGCCTTGTCGAAATCGTAGAAGATGTTGTCGATGAGTACAGGGGCTGTGATGGAAGCCAGCGGGAACTGGAGCACGTATTCCTTACTCTCTTTAGCTGAATCAACCCGAAGTTCTTCCTTGTGGTTGAGGTAGCCTTTGCAGGATGCCATCACCAGGTAGTCGACATGCGGATTGATAGGGAGGACAAACGAACCGTCGCCCTTGACGGATAGTTTCCTGTTCGTTCCGTCGTTGCCTACGATTCTCACCTCGGCGGCAGGCAGTTCATAACCGTCTTTCTCGTAAACCCACCCCTTCATCGTGGTAACAATCTCCGGATTCTCGAAGGAGTAGATATGATCGTAGCCTCTTCCGTCTTTTCTGTTAGAGCAGAAGAAACCCTGATTGTGGAGACCCTCGAAAGTCATTCCGAAGTCATCGGCTTCTGTATTCAGCGGATAGCCGGGGTGGGTGAGTTCATATTTCCGGGTGATGGAATTCACTTTGGCGATATAGATGTCGAGTCCGCCCATTCCCACATGACCGTTGCTGCTGAAGTAAAAGTCGCCGTTAGGACGGAAGGTAGGGAACATCTCATCGCCTGGTGTGTTGATAGGTTCGCCCAGGTTCTCTACGCCGCCCAGTCCGGCAGGAGTGATGCGGACTCGCCAGATGTCGAGTCCGCCTTTTCCGCCCGGCATGTCTGATACGAAATAGAGCCATTCGCCATCAGGGGAGATGGCTGGATGGGCAAAACAGCTGAGTGTATCTTTGCTGATTTCCAGATTCGTAGGCTTGCTCCAGGCTGCATCCGAGCGGTTGGAAGTTACTATCTGGGCTAAGCGGGGCGAAGTGGGATCGGTGGCACACTGGGTGAGGTACATCTGCTTGCCGTCTGGGGTAAAGCAGCATGCGCCCTCTTCGTAGTCGGTGTTGAGACCGGTTCCGATGGCTTCCGGCTTGCTCCATTTGCCTTTGTCGTTCTTTTCAGAGAAGAAAATGTCGGCAGATTTCGTTCCTGTCACTCCGTTCAGGTCGCTGCCCTGGGCTTCGTTGCGGGTTGAGGTGAAATAGAGCTGACTGTTGTCATCGCTGAGGAACATCGGCGAATAGTCGTCTCTTCGGGAGTTGAAAACATCCATCCGCTTTACCTTGTACCGGCTTCCTTCCTTCTTCCAGACTGGGGCTTTTCGTGCCGATTCGAGTCCGTTCTTTACCAGCATGTTGTCGGGCATGGAATCGAGCAGGAATTCGAATTCCTTGGCAGCCTGTCTGTAACTTCCGTTCTTCAGGAGAAGCCGGGCGTAAGCCAGGCGGTCGTTGAGGTCTGCCTGCTTGTATCGGATGGCATTGCTGTAGGCAGCCAATGCCTTCGGCGTACTGTTGATTTTATCATAGCAGCGTGCCATCTTCAGAGCCACCTTGCCTCGGGCAGCCCGCTCTTTGGTAGGTGTCTTGGTGTACACCTTTTTATATTGGGTTGCCGCATCGTAGTATTCGCCTAAAGAAAGATGCTTGTCTGCTTTCTTCAGGTTCTGTTCAATGCCGCAACTTATCAGAAAGAGGCAGCTGATTGCTGTTATGATTTGATAAAATCTTATTTGTTTCATATTGATTTACATCTGCGAGAATGGCTGACGATATTGGCAGCCTGCCTTCCAGTTGCTGCAGCCATAGGCGGTCTTGCCCTTGATGATGACGCCCTTGCCGCAGAGCGGACATGGTTTGCCAACCATTGGGTCGGCAGCTGGAGCCGGCTGAGCAGGAGCATTCTGAGAATCTGCATTCTGTGCTGCTGCCTTATCGGCTTTCTTGGCTGGAGCCTTTCGGACAGCCGGTTTCTTGGCAGCCGGTTTCTTCTTGAGGTCTTCCTCTGTCATGATGGTCACTCTCCGGTTGCTGTTGTCTGACAACACATCGATGACTATCTTGTTGATCTGTTCTTTCAGTCCGTTGATGAAGTCGGCAGGATCGTAGGTCTTGTGCTCGATGTCGCGGAGTTTCTTCTCCCAGATACCGGTCAGTTCGCAACTCTTCAGCAGTTCCTCATGGATGGTGTCAATGAGTTCGATGCCTGTCGGGGTTGCCATCAGATTCTTGCGCTGGCGACGGATGTAGTGGCGCTTGAAGAGGGTCTCGATGATGCCGGCACGGGAGGATGGTCGGCCGATTCCGTTCTCCTTCAATGCTGCACGAAGTTCTTCGTCTTCTACGAATTTACCGGCTGTCTCCATCGCACGCAGCAGGGTTGCCTCGGTATAATACTTAGGTGGCGTGGTCCATTTCTCCGTCAGGGTAGGCTGATGTTCTCCCGATTCGCCTTTTGTGAAGGATGGGAGGGTTCTTTCTTCTACCACTTCCTTCTTGGCGCCGTTTCCTGAGTCTGCGTTTCCGTTGGCGTTATCTGCATCGTCGTCATTGGCATTCTTCGTATCCTTGGCATAGACTACTCGCCAGCCCGGTTCGAGAATCTCCTTACCGCTTACCTTGAACTCTATCTTCTCCGGTTTCGATCCGTCTTCGTTGATGACTTCGCCCAAAACGGTGGTGGTGGAGAATTTACAGTCCGGATAGAACACGCTGATAAAGCGCTTGGCGATGAGATCATAGACATTCGCCTCCATATCGGTGAGTCCGGTTGGCGGAACTCCGGTTGGGATGATGGCGTGGTGATCGGTTACCTTGCTGTTATCGAATACCTTCTTGCTCTTCGGCAACTTCTTGCCGGTGGCTGCGAGTTGCTGGATGAGTGGGAGGTATTTCTGCTGACTGGCTATCTTTGCCTGGCTCACACCGTTCAGAATCTGCGGACATTTCGGATAGATATCGTCGGTCAGGAACTGGGTATCTACACGAGGATAAGTGGTGTACTTCTTCTCGTAGAGACTCTGGATGAGCTTCAGCGTAATATCGGCAGAGTAGGCAAACTTCTTGTTGCAATCCACCTGTAGCGAGGTGAGGTCGTAGAGATGAGGTGGCGCCTCGTTTCCCTTCTTCTTGCTTACATCGGTAACGGTGAAGGGTTTGCCGGCGATGGTGCTGAAAGCCTTCTCGCCTTCCTCCTTGCTGGTAAACTTGCCGCTGGTTGCCGTAAACTGGGTGTCGCGATAGATGGTGGCGAGTACCCAGTAAGGTTCGGAAACGAAGTTGTCGATTTCCTTCTGGCGGTTTACGATGAGGGCAAGGGTAGGGGTCTGCACCCGGCCGATGCTGAGCACCTGTCGGTTCTGACCGTATTTCAATGTATAAAGTCGGGTAGCGTTCATGCCGAGAATCCAGTCGCCGATGGCACGGGAAAGTCCGGCAAGATAGAGTGACTGGTATTCGGTCTGGTCTTTCAGTTCCTGGAAGCCCTGCTTGATGGCTTCATCGGTCATGGACGAAATCCACAATCTCTTGACGGGGCATTTCGCCTGCGCTTTCTGCATCACCCATCTCTGGATAAGCTCTCCTTCCTGTCCGGCGTCACCGCAGTTGATGATGCTGTCGGCAGCCTGCATCAGTTTCTCGATGGTAGCAAACTGCTTCTTGATGCCTTCATCGTTGATGAGCTTGATACCGAATCGCTGTGGAATCATCGGCAACGCCGAAAGGCTCCAATGTTTCCACATCGGAGTATAATCATCCGGTTCCTTCAGCTCACAAAGGTGGCCGAAGGTCCATGTTACTTGGTAACCATTACCTTCCATATAACCGTCGCGTGCCGTGGTAGCCCCGATGATTCGGGCGATATCCTTAGCCACACTCGGTTTCTCTGCTATACAAACTATCATGTTTTATTCTTATTTCTGTTTGCAAAGGTACAATAAAATAATGAGATAGCCATCATTTCGCCTCCTTTTTCTCATTGCCGGGAATAAAAAAAGCCCTGTAAGGCTTGGGCACAATCTAGAACTTGTGCCTTGCCTTACAGGGCGTATTTTATAAATATCTGCGTAATCTTCGCAATCTGCGTGAGATAAAAATTATTCCCGCGTGCGATTACTCGTACTCCTGCCAGCTCTTAATCTGCAACTGGTCCTGGCTCATTGTGCAGAATGCCTCGATGAAGGCTGAAGCCAGACGGGCATTGGTGAACAGAGGAATGTTGTGGTCGATGGCGCCACGACGGATTCTGTAACCATTGGTCAACTCACGCTTGGTGTGATTCTTAGGGATGTTGACGATGAGGTCGAACTTGTGGTCGGCAATCATCTGCATCACGTTAGGAAGATCCTTTTGGTCCTCATCAGGCCATCCTACGGCTGTAGCCTTCACGTTGTTCTCGTTGAGGAACTTCGCTGTACCGGCTGTAGCATAGATGGTGTAACCGTTCTTCACCAGCGCCTGTGCAGCATCGAGCAGAGAAGCCTTCTCCTTGGCACCACCGCTTGAAAGCATGATGCCCTTGTCCTTAGAAGGAATCTTGTAGCCGGTAGCAATCAATGAGTTGAGCAATGCCTCTTCGAAAGTATCACCCATACAGCCTACCTCACCGGTAGAGCTCATATCCACACCCAAAACTGGGTCGGCGTTCTGCAAGCGGGCGAATGAGAACTGGGATGCCTTCACACCCATACGGTCGATATCGAAAGCAGACTTATCCGGTTTCTGATATGGAGCATCGAGCATGATGCGGGTAGCCGTTTCGATGAAGTTGCGCTTCAATACCTTGCTTACGAATGGGAACGAACGGGATGCACGGAGGTTACACTCGATTACCTTTACATCACGACCCTTAGCCAGGTACTGGATATTGAAAGGACCAGAGATGTTGAGCTCCTTGGCGATGGCACGTGAAATCTTCTTGATCTGACGGGCTGTAGCGAAGGAAATCTGCTGGGCAGGGAAGGTCATGGTGGCATCACCAGAGTGAACGCCTGCATACTCTACGTGCTCTGAAATACCATACTCTACAATCTCACCGTTCTGGGCAACACCATCGAACTCAATCTCGTTGGTCTCTGTCATAAACTGAGAGATAACTACTGGGTATTCCTTAGAAACCTCAGAAGCTGCCTCCAGGAAGCGACGCAACTCATCATCATCGTGGCAAACGTTCATGGCTGCACCGGAAAGAACGTAAGATGGACGAACGAGAACAGGATAGCCTACCTCGTCGATGAACTTCTGGACATCCTCCATTGATGTGAGGGCGCTCCACTTAGGCTGGTCGATACCCAACTTATCGAGCATGGCAGAGAACTTACCGCGGTTCTCGGCACGGTCGATGTTGACTGGAGATGTACCCAGAATTGGCACAGACTGGCGATGAAGCTTCATAGCCAGGTTGTTTGGAATCTGACCACCCACAGAAACAATCACGCCACGTGGTGACTCCAGGTCGATGACATCGAGTACACGCTCGAATGAAAGCTCATCGAAGTAGAGACGGTCGCACATATCGTAGTCGGTAGATACGGTCTCCGGGTTGTAGTTGATCATGATTGACTTGTAACCCAACTTGCGGGCTGTATTGATGGCGTTTACTGAACACCAGTCGAACTCTACGGAAGAACCGATGCGGTAAGCACCCGAACCGAGAACGATGACAGACTTCTCGTTCTTGTAGTAGTTGATGTCGTACCCCTCTACAGCGTATGTCATGTAGAGATAGTTGGTGAGGTCAGGATGCTCGCTTGCCACAGTAGGGATGCGCTTTACGGCAGGAAGAATGTTCAGCTTCTTGCGCAGGGCACGAACAGCCAGCACCTCCTTCTCCATGTTGGTATCTTTGGTCTTCAATACGAAGCGGCCAATCTGGAAGTCAGAGAAGCCCAATACCTTAGCCTCGCGCAATACCTCGGCAGGAATCTCCTCCAGAGTATTATATTCAGAAAGCTTGTGCTTGTAATCTACGATATTCTTCATGCGCTCGATGAACCAAGGATCAATCTTGGTCAACTCCTCGATGCGCTCGATGGTGTAACCTTCCTCCAAAGCCTGGGCGATGGCGAAGATACGGAGGTCGGTAGGGTTAGAAAGTTCCTCATCCAAGTTATTAAACTTGGTGTGGTCGTTGCCTACGAAACCGTGCATTCCCTGACCAATCATACGGAGACCCTTCTGGAGCATCTCCTCGAATGAACGGCCGATAGACATGATTTCGCCTACAGACTTCATGGAAGAACCAATCTTGCGGCTTACACCGGCAAATTTGGTAAGGTCCCAACGAGGAATCTTACAGATCATATAGTCGAGTGATGGAGCCACATAAGCTGAGTTAGGAGTACCCATCTCACCAATCTGGTCGAGCGTATAACCGAGGGCAATCTTGGCAGCAACGAAGGCGAGCGGATAACCGGTAGCCTTAGATGCGAGGGCAGAAGAACGGCTCAAGCGAGCATTGATCTCGATGATACGGTAGTCGTTGGTCTCAGCATTGAAAGCATACTGGATGTTGCACTCACCCACGATGTTGAGGTGACGGACGCACTTCACGGCGATGTCCTGCAACATCTTCACCTGCTCGTCGGTAAGAGAACAGGTTGGAGCCACCACGATAGACTCACCTGTGTGAATACCCAGTGGGTCGAAGTTTTCCATAGAGGCAACGGTGAAGCAACGGTCGTTAGCATCACGGATGCACTCGAACTCAATCTCCTTCCATCCCTTCAGGCTCTCCTCAACAAGCACCTGAGGTGCGAAAGTGAAGGCAGATTCAGCAATCTCCTTAAACTCCTCTTCGGTCTTGCAGACACCAGAACCGAGACCACCCAGCGCGTAGGCAGAACGGATCATGATAGGGTAGCCGATGTTGCGTGCCGCAGCCACAGCCTCCTCCATGTTCTCGCAAGCGTGGCTTACTGGAACCTTGAGGTCAACCTTGTTAAGCTCCTTTACGAAGAGGTCGCGGTCTTCCGTGTTCATGATAGCCTCTACCGAAGTACCCAACACATCCACACCATACTCCTTGAGCACACCGTTGAGGTAAAGTTCTGTACCAACGTTCAAACCCGTCTGTCCACCCCAAGCCAGCATGATGCCGTCTGGGCGCTCCTTCTTGATAATTTCAGTTACAAAAAAAGGTGTCACCGGCAAGAAATAAACCTTGTCAGCAATACCTTCACTTGTCTGAATTGTAGCAACGTTTGGATTAATGAGGACGGAACTAATACCCTCCTCGCGCAAAGCCTTGAGAGCCTGCGAACCGGAATAGTCAAACTCACCTGCCTGGCCGATCTTCAAAGCACCGGAACCCAGAACGAGGACTTTCTTAAGCTGTTTCTTCATCATTAAATATAACTATAAGTTTGTTCTTTATATGTCTTGGTATTTATGTTTTTAGCAACTAAACTGCATTTGCGTTAGTTCACAAATGGTAGACACACTATTTCTAGATGCAAAGTTACGCTATTTATTTGATTATTCCAAATTTTCTGCAATTCTTTACAGTTAAATAACATCAAATCTCATAATTTCTTCCCTAAAATCTTTTATTATTACTATTTTTTTGTTACTTTTGCAGCGGCTTTTAGTCATGTATAAAAAGAATAAACAAATAGCAAACAAGATAAATATAACAACAATGAAAGTCGGATTATTCGTCCCTTGTTATGTGGATGCCCTTTACCCTGAAGCGGGTGTGGCTACATACAAGTTGCTTAAGCATTACGGACTAGACGTGGGTTATCCCGAAAAACAGACTTGCTGCGGCCAGCCAATGGCTAATGCCGGTTTTCAGGACAAGTCGGAGAAGGTCATAGAGACATTTGATGAGCTGTTCAAGGATTACGATTATATCGTAGCTCCTTCTGCCTCATGTGCTGCTTACGTAAAGGTGTATTATCCTAAAATCCTTGAGGGTAAGCACGAGTGTATTTCCTCAAAGAAAATCATGGATGTTGTGGAGTTCCTTCACGATGTGCTGAAGGTGGATCATGTGCCGGGCAAGTTCCCGCATGTGGTGAGTGTACACAACAGTTGCCACGGTGTGCGCGAACTGGGATTGTCATCTCCTTCTGAGCGCCACATCAAGCCTTTCAACAAAATCATTGACTTATTAAATATGGTGGAAGGTATTACCATCCACGAACCGGAGCGTAAGGATGAGTGCTGCGGATTCGGCGGTATGTTCTCTATTGAGGAACCTGCCGTTTCTACCCGTATGGGCGAGGACAAGATCAAGCGCCACATGGCTACAGGTGCTGAGTATGTAACGGGTCCGGATTCTTCCTGCCTGATGCACATGGCGGGAATCGCCAAGAAGGAGAAGATGCCGATCAAGTTTATTCATGTTGTTCAAATATTAGCTGCAGGACTATGAGTACAGAACATTCCAAGAGAGCTGCGAAGTTTACGCAGAATGTAGAGAAGACCACCTGGCACGATGCTACCTTCTGGTCTGTTCGTCAGAAAAGAGATAGAATGGCGCAGGGACTTCCTGAGTGGGAAGATCTCCGCGAGCATGCGTCTGAAATCAAGATGCACACGATTACCCATCTTGCCGATTATCTCGATATGTTTTCCAAGAATCTGGAGAGCCGCGGGGTAAAGGTTCACTGGGCAAAGGATGCGCAGGAATTCAATGAGATTGTGCTCGGTATTCTGAAAGACCATAACGTGAAGAAGATGGTGAAGTCGAAGTCGATGCTCACCGAGGAGTGCGAGATGAATCCTTATCTGGAGCAGCACGGCATTGACGTGGTAGAGACAGACCTGGGTGAGCGCATCATCCAGCTTCTGGGTCAGAAGCCTAGCCATATCGTGATGCCTGCCATCCACCTGAAGCGTGAGGAGGTAGGTAAGATGTTCGAGGAGAAGGGTATCTCCAAGGAAATCGGCAACTACGATCCTACTTACCTGACCCGCTGTGCCCGTCATCATCTCCGCGACCAGTTTATGGAAGCTGGAGCAGGTATGACCGGATGTAACTTCGGTGTGGCTGCTACCGGCGATTGCGTGGTTTGCACCAACGAGGGTAATGCGGATATGACTACTTCCATGCCTAAGCTCCATATCGTAGCGATGGGTATTGAGAAACTGGTTCCTGATTATAAGTCATTGGCTGTATTCCAGCGTCTGCTTTGCCGCTGCGGAACCGGTCAGCCTACCACCGCCTTCACTTCTCATTTCCGCCAGGCTCGTCCGGGTGCCGAGATGCATGTAGTATTGGTGGATAATGGCAGAAGCGATATTCTCGCCGATAAGGACCACTGGCAGACTTTGAAATGTATGCGTTGCGGAGCCTGCATGAATACCTGTCCGGTTTATCGTCGTTCAGGCGGTTACAGTTACACCTATTTTATACCGGGTCCTATTGGTGTGAACCTGGGTATGCTGAAGAATCCTCAGAAGTACAGCGACAATGTTTCTGCCTGCACCTTGTGCTTGTCTTGCGACAATGTCTGTCCTTCCAAGGTAGGACCAGGTTCGCAGATTTACGTATGGCGCCAGAGTCTGGAGAAGTTGGGCAAGGCAGATCCTGTGAAGAAGGCGATGTCGAATGGTATGAAGTATCTCTTCGACCGTCCTGCGCTCTACACCACAGCCCTGAAGTTTGCTCCGCTTGTCAATCTGGTTCCTGAATGCTGTACGCACTTCAGCAATTGGAATGCCTGGGGCATCGGTCACGCCATGCCTGAGTTTGCCAAGAAGAGTTTTCATCAATTATGGAAGGAGGGAAAAGTAAAATGAAGAAAGAAGATTTCCTGAACAAGTTGCGCAAGAATACGCATGTTCAATTCGATATGCCTGCCGTAGATGTGAAGGGTATCCAGTATGAGGATACGCTGAAACAGTTTATTGAGATGACGGAATCGGTAGGTGGCCATGTGATAGAAGCGAAGGAGGGTGAGAGTCTGGATGAGCTGGTGAAGAAGGCTTATCCGGAAGCCAAGGTCTTTGCCTCTCATCTGCCAGAAATCACGATTGCCCAGAAGAATCCTGATACGGTGACTGAGGCTAATGACCTGAATGGTACTGATGTGGGTATTGTTCGTGGTGAAGTGGGTGTTGCCGAGAATGGCTGCGTCTGGATTCCTCAGACCATGAAGGAGAAAGCGGTGCTTTTCATCTCGGAATACCTTGTGATATTCCTCGAAAAAGAGAAGATTGTGAACAATATGCATGAGGCTTATGCCCGTATTGAGATGGATCCGAAGTACAATTTCGGTACTTTCATCAGTGGTCCTTCCAAGACTGCCGATATCGAGCAGGCTCTGGTTATGGGTGCGCAAGCTGCTCGTGGTGTGACAGTTATACTCTTGTAAAAGGCAGAAATCCCGAAACTCACTATCGTGTGAACTTCGGGATTTCTCTTTATACTGTCCATTCATAGGTGTCGTAAACCACGCCTCTTCCTCCGAAACCTTCTTTCTGGTAGATGAGGCTGGTGTTGAGCACCTTTCCTCCTTCTTCATTAGATGTTCCGAAATCGAAATAATCAAAATCCTTATACCTTATATTAATGAGATTCAGAAACAAAGCATCGAGTGCATGCGCCTTTTTTCCCTCTTCTGATGCGGAAATATACTGCGTGTGAACCACTTTTCTGCTGATGTACAGAACGGTTCCGCCTAGCATCTTGCCAGATTCTTCTCGGGCAACATACAGTTTGATATTGTCAGGGAAAGATGTTTTCAGTCTGCTCATCTCTTGCAAGGTATGAACAGGATGAGCCTGATAGGTATTCATCAGGTTTTCGGTTAAAATGCTCCAAAACGTTTCGTAATCCTCACTTTCTTCAATGAAGATTCCTTTTCCCAGAGCTTTCCTTGCGCCCGATTTTCTGATATTATACCATTTCAGCGGATGCTTCAGGTTGATGACAGCCGCAATGTTTCTGGCGCAGATTTGCGCCCGGCATTCCTTGAAGAGGGCATAGAGGTCTTCTTCGGCTGGCAGTTGCTGGTAAATCCAGGGTATCGGTTTGTAGATGCACTTGCGGAAACCTGCCTGCTTCAGGTATGTGTTGATGGCAACGAAAACCTGACAGATATTTTCTGCTGAGGCGTGTCCGGTAGTGAGCAGTCCGGCATAGGTGAGTCCCTGATGAGAATAGAAAACATCTCCGTCCTCATTGGCAGGGAGTAAGGCATAGAGCTTGTTGTTGTGGAAAATCATGAGCGAATGGTCATGGAAACGGTCGCTGTGATAATCCATGTAGGAGCGGTTGAGAAGGAAGGTGGCGTTGCGTGCATGTTCTACATAGGCATTCCAGACTTCCTTGTCTGCATCGTTGTATTTTCTGATCTCAAACATGATTTTTAGCGTTATTGATTCTCGGTCTTTGAGAGATTAGGACTTTGGGATGAACTGATGAATCTAAGATATTCGTCATATTCGCGTATGTAGTCTTCTTCCTCAAACTTGTGGGAAGCCAGAACCAGACACAATGAGCCGGAAGAGAAATCATCCAGTGTTCGCCAGATATTGACATCTACGAACAGTCCCTCCCAAGGGTGGTTGAGATGATAGGTCTTCTTCTGTTCTCCATTATCCAGTGTTACCGAAAAGGAACCGCTGGCTGCTATGATGAATTCCTGGCATTCCTTGTGAGCATGGCCACCGCGACTTTCTCCGCCCGGAACATCATAGGTCCAGTAGGTACGGGCAATGGCAAAGGGAATATGCGTCTCTCCCTCTGCCACTGTCAGGTTGCCTCTAGGGTCGAATATCTTGGGTAATGTGATAATTCTTCCTAATTCTTTCATGTCTATTTCTTCATGTATGGGTCGGTTCCCAATACAGTCTTTGCCAGACGCTTTGCCTTGTCGCGGAGCTGGTTGAGGTCATCGCCCTTCTCGCCGTAGCAGAGTACGACGCCCATGCGGCGGCCTACGTGAGCCTCTGGCTTGCCGAAGATACGGATGCGGGTATGGTCTTCCTTCAGCGCATCGAGCATATTGTAGTTTAATGGCTCGGTGCTTTCCTCTGGCGAGAGGATGACGGCAGAACAGCCGATGTGCTCCAGATGGATTCCGGCGATAGGCAAGCCCATCACGGCACGGAAGTGGAGCTCAAACTCGCTCAGGTTGGTGGTGTGACCAAGGGTTACCATACCTGTATCGTGTGGACGAGGACTCAACTCTGAGAAGATAACCTCGCCCTGCTTGCTCAGGAAGAACTCTACGCCCCAGAGACCGGCACCTGTCAATGCCTTGGTTACTTCGCCGGCAATGTGCTCAGCCTTCTTCAAAGCCTCTTCAGGAATCTGGAATGGCTGCCAACTCTCGCGGTAGTCGCCGCCCTTCTGTACGTGGCCTATAGGTGGACAGAAGAGGGTAGGACCGTCTTTCTGGGTGACGGTGAGCAGGGTGAACTCAGAATCGAAGTCGATAAATTCCTCGATGATTACTTCCTTCACGTCGCCACGACCTTCTTCCATTGCCTCCTTGTAAGCCTCCTTCAGTTCATCATCGTTGTGAACATAGCTCTGACCATGGCCGCTTGAACTCATCAGAGGTTTCACTACGCATGGGAAACCGATTTCATCGGCAGCGTTCTTAAACTCCTCGAAGGTCTTGGCATAGAAATACTTGGCGGTGCGCAGACCCAGTTCCTTGGCGGCAAGGTCGCGGATGGCACGGCGGTTCATGGTGTAGTTTACGGCACGGGCAGAAGGCACAACCTGGATGCCCTCCTTCTCGAAGTCGAAGAGTCGCTCGGTGCGGATAGCTTCAATCTCAGGCACGATGATGTCTGGGTGATGTTTCTCTACCACTGCGGTCAATGCGTCGCCATCGAGCATCGAGAACACTTCTCGCTCGTCGGCTACCTGCATGGCTGGTGCATTGTCATACTTGTCGCAAGCGATGACGTACTGTCCTGCTCGCTTTGCGGCGATGGTAAATTCTTTGCCCAGTTCGCCTGAGCCCAAAAGCATAATCTTCTTCATTTATATGATGTTTAATATTTTATGTCCCTAAAATAAATCACTAATCACTACTAATTAATCACTAAGTCCGAACTTCTTTCTGATAAATTCTGCGATAAACTTCTCTGTTTCTTCGATTCCCAGATGGCTGCTGTTGATGCAGAGGTCGTAGCTCTCGCTGTGTCCCCACTTCTTGCCTGTATAGTAATCGTAGTAAGAGGCGCGCTGCTCCTCGTGGCTTTCGATGAACTTGCGGGCGGAGGCTCTGTCGATGTCCTTTCGCTTGCACACTGCCTTAATGCGGTCGTCGATATTGGCGGTGATGAAGATATTAATCACATTCTTGTAATCACGCAGCACATAGTCGGCGGTTCTGCCCACGAACACGCAGTTGCCCTCATCGGCAGCCTTTCTGATAGCGTCGCTCTGGAACTTGTACAGACCTTCCTGCGAGAAGTCGTTGTGATAGAAATTGTTATCGCTCAGGAAGGGCAGATGGGTATGGAAGAGAGACTTGAAGAATCCCTTCTGCTCATCGTTCTGCTCGAAGAATTTCTCAGAGAATCCACTCTCCTTGGCGGCAAGATTCAGCAGCTCACGGTCGTAACATTTGCAACCGAAATCCTCCGCCAGCTTCTCGGCGATGATATGCCCGCCGCTACCTATCTGGCGACCTACGTTTATGATAATCTTATTCATAATCTTTAGTTTGTAGTTTATAATTTATAGCATGAACCGCCTATGGCAATCTTGCTAAACGGCTAAGCCCTATTAACTTTTAACTTTTAGCTGTTCTTGGTGTTGTCTTTTCAGCTTGTTCATGTACCACATCATTACGACTCCGGCGATGACTGCGGCAGCGAAGTCGGAGATAGGCATACTGTACCATACTCCATCAATGTCCCATATCATCGGCAGGAAAGCCAGGAGCGGCAGAAGGATGAGCAACTGTCTCGACAAGGAGAGGAAGATACTGATCTTCACCTTTCCGATGCACTGGAAGAAGTTGGTGATAACCATCTGGAACCCGATGACCGGGAAGCAGAACATCACTACTCTGATCGCCTTAATGCCCAAGTCTATCAGTTGCTTATCGGTTGTAAACAGTCGTGCGCAGTAGTAAGGCAGGAACATCGCTATCAGCCAGCCCGTTACCATGATGGCGGTGGCGGCAATGATGCTCAGGTTCAGTACGCGAATCAGCCGGTCCAGTTTCTGGGCTCCATAGTTGTATCCGGCTATAGGCTGCATTCCCTGGTTTACGCCAAACACGAACATCACGAACACCATCGCAATACCATTGGCTATTCCGTAGGCTCCCACGGAGAGGTCGCCTCCGAACCGCACCAGCTGGTTGTTGATGAAGATGACGATGATGCAGGCGCACACGTTCATCAGGAAAGGCGAAATGCCGATGGCAAGGATATTATCCACGAGTTTCCTCTTCAGTTTGTAGATGCCTTTCTTGAAGTGGAGCAACTCATTCTTGTTGCTGAAGAGCTTGATTTGCCACATCAGCGCCATCAACTGCGAAAGGATGGTGGCGATGGCGGCTCCCTGTATTCCCCATTTGAAGACGAGGATGAAGAGCGCATCGAGTATCACGTTCATCATCACCGTAAAGATGGTGGCAAACATCGCCTGCTTGGGCTTGCTCGCTGCTCGGAGCAGGGCATTCATACCGAAATACATGTGGCTCACCACGTTGCCCAGCAGGATGATGACCATATACTCATGAGCATAGATGAGCGTCTGGTCGCTGGCTCCGAAGAATCTCAGGATAGGGTCGAGGAAGAGCAGACAGATGATGCTCAATCCGATACCGATGATGAGATTCAGAGAAATTGTGTTACCCAGAATGTTTTGCGCTGTGGCATAGTCTTTTTGTCCCAGCTTCACGCTGATGGCAGTAGATGCTCCTACGCCCACACCGGCTCCGAAAGCGGCGGTGAGGTTCATGAAGGGGAAGGTGATGGCGAGACCTGAAATGGCCATGGCTCCCACACCCTGACCGATGAATACTCGGTCAACGATGTTGTAGAGTGAGGCGGCGGTCATCGCAATCATCGCTGGCAAGGCATACTGAACGAGCAGCTTGCCCACCGGCTTCGTACCTAATTCTAATGTCGCTTGTTTATTTTCCATTTATATCTGTTTTTTCCTCATAGCCGCTCGCCCTGCTTTTTTCAGAATGCAATTGCAGCGGCTACTTGTCTGCAAAAGTACAAAAAATATCTGATACCTTATTATATATATGAGAAAAACTTGCATTTCATGATAAAAACTTCCCTTTTCCTTTGGTGTTTTCGTACAATTTCTGTACTTTTGCACTTCAGAATAAACAATTCAACTCATTAACAAATGCAATACAAAAATATTGCAGCAACGACAATAACAAACCGGACTACCGATATAATGATGAAAAAATTTTTGATGCTTTATGCATTTTTAATGACCGCTCTTTCTTTGTTTGCTCGCGAAGACAGGGTTAGCAATTTTGAGCAACTGATGCGGTTGCCCCGCATCGCCGAAACCGATATGGTGTCGTATCCGGGAGGCAAGTGTATGATGTATCGTCTTTATCTCAGAGACAAAGACCTCAGTCACACTCCCTTCTCGGTAAGTCGCCCTGCAGATTTTCTCTCTCCCCGTTCCATAGAGCGCAGAAAGAGGCAGAATCTGCCCATCGATGTTACCGATCTGCCTGTGGCTCCTGCTTATGAGCAGGCTGTAAGCGAGGCAGGCATCGAGATTGTGGGCAAAAGCAAGTGGAACAATACCCTGCTGGTCCGCATTCATAAGGAGAAGGAACTACGGAAACTGGATGAACTCGATTTCATCACCCGGAAGATGAAGGTCTTCTCTGCTCCCGATTCTGTCAGTCAGCGCGTCAGAAGTAGCGTTCGCAGGGGATTGAACGATTGGACTGGTGGAGTAGGCGAATATGGTGCTGCCGATGCGCAGATCCAGTCGCTCAACGGCAAGCGGCTGCATAGAACCGGACATTTGGGCAAAGAAATGATGATTGCTGTCTTCGACGGCGGATTCATGAATGTGGATAAGATTCCGGCGCTGCATAATATCAGATTGGCGGGCATTAGGGACTTTGTGGTTCCTCAATCCAAGAATATTTTCGCCGAGATGGAGCATGGAACGATGGTGCTTTCTACGATGGCTGCCAACGAACCCGAAAGATTCGTGGGGGTGGCACCTGAGGCTCAATATCTGCTGGTGCGCTGTGAAGATGAGCGCACAGAGAGTCTGGCAGAAGAGGATTACTGGGCTTTTGCGGCTGAATATGCTGATAGTTGCGGCGTGGATGTCATCAACTCTTCGTTAGGCTATCATGGCTTCGATGATGCGTCTACCAACCATCATTATTATGAGCAGGACGGTAATTCTACCCTCATCTCCCGCACCGCTTCGATGTGTGCTGACAAGGGAATCATCTGTGTCAATTCTGCAGGAAACGACGGAATGGGAAGCTGGAAGAAAATCAATTTCCCTGCCGATGCACGCAATATCCTTACTGTGGGCAGCGTAAACGAAATGGGCGAGAATGCGGCTTTCAGTGCCGTGGGACCTACTGCTGACGGCAGAATCAAGCCTGATGTGATGGCTTACGGAAGTCCTACCTGTGTGATTACGGGCCGTGGAAATATCATCAATGATAACGGAACGTCTTTCTCTTCTCCGCTCATTGCCGGAATGGTAGCGTGTCTCTGGCAGGCTTTGCCTCAGAAGACGGCTAAGCAGATTATGAAACTCGTGAGATTGGCTGGTAATAATCAGCATCATCCCGATAATGTATTCGGATATGGTGTGCCTGATTTCTGGAAGGCTTATCAGACGGGAAAAGCGATCAAGTAGTTAATAGTTGATAGTTTATAGTTAATAGGGCAAACTTGCTCTGCTAGCTATAAACTTTCAACTATAAACTGTAAACTTTAAACAGTAAACAGCATGGAACGACTTCGATTATCACTTTTTGAATTAAACTCCATGGTCCGTGAGGTCATTTCGATGTCCTTGCCCGACAGCTATTGGGTGGAAGCGGAACTCTCCGAGGCTCGCGAGGGCTACGGCGGGCACTGCTATCTGGAACTCATCGAGAAGGATGAGCGGTCTAATACGCCCATTGCCAAGGCGCATGCCTCCTGCTGGCGAAACCGATGGATGTTCATCAAACCGAATTTCGAGCGCATCACCGGACAGCGCATTCATGCCGGAATGAAAGTACTGCTCAAGGTGCACGCGCAGTTTCATGAGAACTATGGCTTCTCCTGGATAGTAGATGATATTGACCCTAACTATACGATGGGCGATATGGCGCGTAAGCGGCTGGAAATCATCAATACGCTGAAAGCAGAGGGCGTATTCGAACTGCAGAAGGAGTTGGTGCTCCCGATGTTCTGCCAGCGCATCGCCGTCATTTCCAGCGCTACGGCAGCAGGTTATGGTGATTTCTGCAACCAGCTTGCCGATAACGATTATGGTCTGCAGTTTCAAACCCGCCTCTTTCCGGCTACGATGCAGGGCGAGGGGGTAGAGCAGAGTGTGATAGCTGCTCTCGACAGTATCAATGCCGAATGGGAACAGTTTGACTGCGTAGTCATTATCCGAGGCGGTGGCGCTACGAGCGATCTCTCTGGTTTCGACACCCTGGCGCTTGCCGAGAATGTGGCAAACTTCCCGCTGCCTATCATCACGGGAATAGGACATGAAAGGGACGAGAGTGTGCTGGATATGATTTCTTTCCAGCGTGTAAAGACACCGACAGCCGCTGCCGCCTTCCTCGTTAATCATCTTACTGAGGTTTATGCCCGTGTGGTGAATGCGCAAGAGGCTATCGTGCAGAATGTGAAGCACCGTCTGCAGGTGGAGAAGATGAGGCTCGACAGATTGAGCAACACGATTCCTGTCCAGTTTTCGCTGGTGAAGACGAAGCAGGGAGCCTATCTCGACCGCTTGATGAGCCGTTTAAGCACAAATGTCCAGTCGAAACTATCGGAAGCCCAGCGCCATTTCGAGATTCTTTCTCAGAATATTCTGCCGATATTGGAAAGGAAGATGCTCAACGAGAGTCATCGTCTGCAGCTTCTTTCCCAGCGCATCCAGGCACAAGACCCCGAATTGTTGCTGAAACGTGGCTACAGCATCACGCTGAAAGATGGCAAAAGCATCCGTTCTGCCTCGCAACTGAAGTCTGGCGACATCATTGAAACGAGGTTTGCCGAGGGCAGCGTGAAGGCAAAAGTTGAATAATAGTTTATAATTTATAGTTAATAGTTTATACCTATCTGGCTAAACGGCGAAGCCGCTATAAACTATTAACTCTTAACTAAAATAGGATTATGGAAAAAGAAGACATGAAATACGAACAAGCCGTAAGAGAGCTTGAAGAAATCGTAGAAAGAATGGAGAATGATGAACTCGATATTGATCAGCTCTCCGAGCAGTTGAAACGTGCCAAAACTTTGGTGAAACTCTGTAAAGACAAACTCACCAAGACTGATGAGGAAATCAAGAAACTCCTCAGCGAGGATTGATTTACGATAAGCAGAAACTTGTTGGAAATTGTAGAAGAAAGTTGAATTTTCGCACACGGATCTCACGGATTTTGGCTCCTTCGGAGTTTTGGCTGTGAGGCTTAGTGAGTACCGTTGCTTGCAACGAAGAAGATCCGTGTGCGACTTAAATACCATCCGTAAATATGATACTTAGGCATCGTAACCATGATACTTAGGCATCGTAACTATCTTGTTTACTGCCGGGGGGTAACTAGGGTGAGTAGGAAATCGCTTTTTCTGGGAGTCTATATATATACTATATCTTTCCTATAGTAAACGAACCTTTACATAAGGAAACTCTTAGAAAGTACTCTCCCCTTACTTACCCTACCCACCCGTAGAAGGGCAGGTCGGGGGCGGTATCCTGCTGCGAATAGTCATCCTCTGCTCTTGGCGATGAAGTCGGTGAAGGGTGAACCCCGATGCCAACCTTTGGCGTTAATAATGTGTTAAAAACACCCCATAACCCATTATAATAGAGATTCTTATATTTCTAGCATGCGCTGTATATACAAAGTTCTTTTTACTAGGGTTCACCCCAGAGCCGAAAAGGTGAATGCTTGGGGCAAGTGTTCACCCCGCTGTTCACCATTTGGTAACTATCGGCAAAGATACGACAAAAGGCTTCCTGTTTTATTTCAAGCAATGTTCGTTCATTGGCATTGGGGGTGTTGCATTATCCACTTCCTGTAAGAGGGTGTGTCATAAGTCTGGATAATAGTTGGTGTATAACAGTTGACTACCGCATGCACAACAGGTGTTGTGCATGCGTATATCAGCTGTTATGCAAGCGCACAACAGCTGTTGTGCGACCGAAGATACTGACTGTCTCAACAACATATCCTATCTCTTCCAACAACTTATTCTGTCTCTTCCAACAACATATCCTATCTCTTCAAGCAACATATTCTATCTCTTTCAACAAATAGAAGAGGGTGAATCATAAACTTATGACACATCCTTCAATTTGACTTGAATAGAACGCAAATCAGCGTTTTACATGGTAAAGGTCTTGAAAATCCCTCACTCTGAGGAATTTCCGAACGCATATCAAGGCTAAGCCTATCTACAACCTTTGCACCCCACTTGTATTGTTTCTGCTTCTCGCAAATGTCCTCGCCCAAACTCCAGTAGAATTTGAGCATTTCCGTATTCACTTTGACAGCAGCTTTTAGTTGTGCCATGCGGAAATGTTTCTTCAGGTCAGACAATCACTTCACATAGTTCTTGTCTGCCATGAAGGAGTCGCTATTCACGAACTGCGGTATATTATCTTTATTTTTCATATCATTACCTTTTTTGAAATCCTTAGTTTCCTTTATATCAGAAAGTGTTGCTTCAATGTCTTCTATTGTAGGCAACTGGCTCTGTATGTTTTCAGGCATGAGCTTAGACATCCTTCTTGTAATTGTGCAACAAGTTATTGCACATTTACTTCGTCTAATTTGGCAACAGCTTGTTGTCAAATTGTAAGTTGCTCATTATAAAACTGATACCATTGTCTGATATACTTCAAGTTTCTGTATGAAAGCCCTTTCATATCTGGGAACTCTGCCACAACTTGTGGAAAGTTTACTCTAACAATCCCAACTCTTTCAGATAGCCCTCAATCTCCTTGTCAAGGTCAGCACGTTTGGCCTCCAGGTCCTTGATTGCCACGTAGTTTGTTTGCAACTTCTCAAAGTTTGTCAAGAAATTTCTGTTGTAATTCTTCGCTCATATCGTTATTTCTTTTTTATATTCAATGATTCACTGACATTGATATATTTTTCGTCTTTATCTGTTATATACTGATGGCTGTACTTTCCTTTTCCCTCATTTAGGATTATTACACCATTCCAAAAGGATGTCGGACTTATGGCATAGCTTGGGTCTAAACAGAATATTTTCTTGACACCGTCTTTTTGTTTTCTTCATACCCAATAGCAAGTACAGCATGAGCGCCACCTTTAAAAGACAGAGCGGTAATCAAAGGCGTGTCGCTATCTATTGCAGTCCTAAGTTCTTCTACAAAAGAAGTTTGGTCTGATAAAGATGCTGTATATTGAAGAGGCGAAGATGTAACCTCTTTAGCAAAAGAATGGGATAGCTTTTCTTTTATTTCGGAAAAATAAAATCCATCACGGCACAGTCCTTCTGTCACAAAGAACTCTTTGAAAAGTCTCCCTTTTGCGGTATTTCCCTTAAATGTTGTTTTCAAGTTGACAACTTGATTACGAGTAAGAACCTTTAGTATGAGCAGGTTCATCATCATGGAATATACGGCACAAGCCCCATCCATTTCTCCTTGTTGTAAATGGATAGGTTGCCACTTGCGGTTAAATACGCTAACACCCGAAGCCGTTATATCTAAATCTTTAATAGTCTTGATCATTGTCACTTTGTTATTCCCAACTGCCAAGACTCTCGGTAGATATAGACCTTGACTTTACTGTGGATTGCGACCGAGAATCCATGCTCTCCATTTGCCAAGAAGTGAATAATGAGATTCTACGCTATATGGAGTCGGATGGTTCTCGAATCTGGTGCTGTGCTCGTCATCAATGATGCTTTTCTCTTATTCTTCTGCCAGTTCTTTCATCGCATCGTTTAATGTGTTGAAAAGAACGTTGATGTTTTCTTCTTCATTCTTGCAGGCCTCCTTGAAGAGGGCAACAGGATCTTCGGTGCTGCTCTTGAGTGGAGTCTCGTTGAGCAGGATGTTGACATTGTTCAGCAACATGCCGTGAAGGGTAGGCATGTGGAGCTGGTGTTGTTCGCCCTCCTTGCTGCCACACTTCAAGCCTGCGGCGTATGCCTTCACGATGATGCGGACCAGGAGATGGATTGCCATCGGCTCGTCGGCGAGACTGATGAGAATGCCGTGGGTATAATCGCGTACATGCTCTTCAAGAGTGGTAAACTTGCCTTGCAGAAGCCAGGTGAAGTTGCGCTTGTATTCTGATTCCATCGCTTTGTACAACTGGTTCGATTTGCAGGCTATGCGCAGGTAGTCGAGCATGGTTGGCTCAAAGGTCGGGTCAGCCTGTTTCATGCTGTCGAAGTTCTTCTTCATGCGCTCGTTGGCTTCCTCGGCAGTCTTGTAGTTGAGGCGTACGAGGGTAGAGAACATGATGTCGAAGAAGTATTGGTTTACCTCGCCATAGTGCTCCAGCATCATCTGCTTGATCTGTTTCGGGTCGTTCTTCTTGCTGAAGTCATTGCCTTCGATGGTAGCATCGATGATGCCACGTGCGTAAGCTTCGAAGAAACCTCTTACAAATGCAGCTACTGCCTGATAACTGTTGATTCTTTTGCTCATTTCTTGTCTGTGTTTATTGGTCTGTTCCTGTTTGGGAATAACAGCTTCTTATTCAAAAGTCTTAAATTCATACCCCTGTTCCATGAGCCATTCTATGGCCTGAGGGAGTGCTGTCTTCAGCTTTTCAATGCTCTTCAGCGAGTCGTGGAAGGTGATGATGCTGCCATTGCGGGCATATCGCTTCACATTGTTCACCACATCTTCTGCCGTCATCCATTTGGAATAGTCGCGCGTCACCACGTCCCACATGATGACCTTGTAAGTGCGGTGCAGCCACCAATACTCACTTGGTCGCATCCAGCCGTGAGGTGGACGGAAAAGATGGGCATGGATGATATCGTTCGCCTTATTGGTGTTGAGCACGTAGGAGATGACGCGGTGCTTGAAGGCACCGATATGATTGAATGTATGGTTGCCAACCTGATGACCCTCTGCCACAATCTGGTTGTAGAGGTCATGATGGCGCAATACATTCTCGCCTACCATAAAGAAAGTAGCCTTGATATTGTACTTTCTCAGGGTCTCTAAGATGAATGGAGTTGACTCTGGAATTGGACCGTCATCAAATGTAAGATAGACAGAATGGTCTTTCTTGTCCATTCTCCAGATGGCCTTTGGATATAACCATCTGAGCCATTTGGCTGGTTGCTCTATGAACATGGATAAAACAGGTTTATATGAATAATGAAAAGTTTGGTGTCGTGTTTCGCGACACCAAACTTTTTTCTATTTTTTACTGATTGCCTTCCGGCATTCTGCCACCTCTGCCATGATAGAGACGGTAGAGGTTGTTGAGCTGCTTCTCATACTTCTGCTCCAACTGTGGACTCACCATTCCGGCAGCCTCGCAGATGCTCTGCATAATCATAATCTGACGGATGCAGTCGTGCTCTGCCTGGAGGAAACGGTCGTTTGGCAGCGAGAGATAGTAGTTGAGGTATTGTGAAGCATTCTTCCATACCGCTTCTATATATTCCTTGCCCTTGGCTTTCTGACCGGTCATCAGCCAGCCGCGAGCCATATCCAAGCCACCGCTCATGTAGTCGAGCGTAACATTGTAGGCAGGAATCTCGGTATCAGCCTTCTTCAGGATGTTGATAGCCTTCTGCTTCTTGCCTTCGGCGATGAGCTGGAGGGCTGTCTGGGCGAGCAGGCGACGGTGGGTATAACACATACGCATGGTTGTCTCGTCGATGTAGAGTCCCTTCTGCTTCAGGTTGCCGAACTTGAATCGGGTCATGATGTTGTGATAAGCCTTCTCTGTATCGAAGTTCTTGGCACCTGGCTTGTTGGTGGTGAACGGAGTGATACGGTTCACAAGTCCCTCCTGTACGAAGTTGTCACCGAGGTTCATATAGTTCTCTTCGCCTACGGTGAGTGCTACGTAGAGCGGACGGGTCCAGTTGCACTGTGCCAGCATTTCGAGCATCATGAGGTCGTTCTTGTAGAGTGCGCTCTTGCCGGCAAGAGAGATGACCATCTTGTCTGGAATAGAATCTGATGCCATCATCATGCCGCTCTTCTTTACAGCCTCCTTGTCGATGGTGACATAGAGGGTATCCGTAGGGATGAAGTGCATGTCAGGGTTCTTGCTGCGTACCCAGTTCTTCAGGATGTTCTTGAGCTCGAACGGTTCGTCACCAAACTGCTTCTTGGCATTCTCTGGATCCTGCTTGTAGAAGTCGAGAATCTGCTTCTTTGCTTCAGGCTCAACAGATACATATTCGTTGGTACCTGAACAGAAGTCGAGACGTGGCCAGGTGATTGGCACGGATGGTGAGTTGTATGCAGGACGCATCATCTGATCGATATACCAGTCGGTCTGCAGGTAGCTCAGGTTACATACGCGGGCATCTGTTCCAACGCCTTCTACCTCCTGGTTGTACCAGAGTGGGAAGGTATCGTTATCACCATTGGTAAAGATGATAGGGTTTCCCTTCTCCTGGAGTGACATCAGGTAGTTCTGACCGAAGTCACGGCAGGTGTAACGGTTTGAGCGGTCGTGATCATCCCAGGTCTGTGATGCCATCTGGATAGGTACGAGAAGTGTGATGACTGCTACGATGGCTGTTACAGCAGTACCGCTGAGCTTCATCTTGCGCTTCAGGATGTCGATGATGGCGAGTACGCCGAGACCGCACCAGATAGCGTATGCATAGAATGAACCGGCGTAAGCATAGTCACGCTCACGTGGCTGCATAGGTGTCTGATTCAGGTAGATGACGATGGCAAGACCTGTCATGAAGAACAGGAAGAATACAATCCAGAACTGCTGGATTCCGATAGGGAGGAGTACTTCCTCTTCCTTGCCGTTCTTCATTACCTTCTTCTTGCGGGTATACCAAGCCTGCCAGAAAAGTCCGATGAGACCGAGAATCAGCGGCATGCAATAGAATACATTGTGCCCCTTGTTCTCCTTCAGGTCGTCTGGCAATTTGCTCTGGTCGCCATAGAGTGAATCATCAATGAATGAGAAACCGGTAATCCAGTTGCCGTGCTCTGGCTCACCATTGCCCTGGATGTCGTTCTGACGGCCGGCAAAGTTCCACATGAAGTAGCGCCAGTACATGAAGTTGCACTGGTAAGAGAGGAAGAAGCGGATGTTGTCAAACTGTGACGGCATCTTCACCATGATACTTTCTCCGCAGCGGTCGTAAGGAATCTCTGTGCCTTCTACACCGCCCATCCAGTCTTCGTATGCCTGGGCATGATCCGAACTGTACATACGAGGGAAGAGCATGTTCTGGGCATAGATATACTTATTCTTGTGACTTACTACGAAGTAAGAGTCCTTCTCATCAGCCGAAGCTTTCTCCTTGCGCTGGTAAACCGGTGCGCCTTCTTTCATGACAGGCTTGCACATGTTGCCGTCTACTTCGAGGGCTACCTGTGATGTATAAGCCTGGCCATAGAACAGAGGGCGGTCGCCATACTGGTCGCGGCTCAGATAACTTCCCAGGGTAAAGATGTCCTCAGGAGAGTTCTGGTCCATAGGAGGGTTGGCAGAAGAACGGATCACGATGAGTGCGTAGCTGGAATAACCAATCATCAGCATCAGCATGCAGAGCAAGGCTGTATTCTTGACGCGTGCTGAGATGAGCGGCAGGAGCTGCATCTTCTTCTTGGCGATGCCTGTAGATTCGTCAACGCCTGTTACTACCTCCTGCTTGCGCTTGTAGCCGAGTACGAACCAGAGAATAACCAGCACGATGATGCCGGTAATGGCAGCAGTCCAGCCATATCCGTAGAATGGGATGCCGAGCATGCCGAAGCCGAGAACAAAGGCGATATTCTGTTTCTTCTCGTTCTTCTCAGAAGCATGGCAGGTTTCGTAGATACCCCAGATAACTGAGGCTACGAGACAGATGATGTATACGATTTCACCGGTATTGAACGAACAGCCGAGAGTGTTGACAAAGAACAGTTCGAACCAGCCGCCTACGGTGATGATACCTGGAACCACACCATACAGTACGGCTACCACTACGAGGAATGAAAGGAACAGCGCCAGGAGCGAGCCCTTGAGGTTGGCATGTGGCACCTTCTTGTAGTAATAAACCAATACGATGGCTGGGATACAGAGCAGGTTGAGCAGGTGGACACCGATACTCAAACCGGTCATATAGGCGATGAGCACAAGCCAACGATCGCTATGAGGCTCGTCAGCATGGTCTTCCCACTTCAGGATGAGCCAGAATACCACAGCGGTAAAGGCAGAAGAGAACGCATAAACCTCACCCTCGACAGCTGAGAACCAGAAGGTATCGCTGAAGGTGTAGATGAGTGCGCCCACCATACCGGATGCCTCGATGGCAATCAGCTTGCTGGTAGTCAGTTCTTTCCAGTCGCTGATGACGAGTCGGCGAGCCAGGTGGGTGATGGTCCAGAAGAGGAACATGATACAGACGGCGCTCAGTAGGGCGCTCATCGTATTTACCATCTTGGCTACCTGGGTAGTGTCGCTGGCGAAATGTGTGAAGAAATTGCCTAAAAGCATGAAGAATGGTGCCCCAGGTGGGTGACCGATCTCCTGCTTGTAAGCAGTCGTAATAAACTCAGGACAGTCCCAGAAGCTGGCTGTCGGTTCAATTGTGGAACAATAAGTGAACGCCGCAATGATGAATGCGACCCATCCGAAGATATTGTCCACTAATCTGTACTGTTTCATTATTGTTTAAACTTTAATGTATTATATTTCTTTCTGAATGCTTTCTCTGTTTCTGAATGCTTTCTCTGTGCCTTTCAAAAAGGCACATTCCAATTGCAAAGATAATAAAAAGATGAGATAATATGGATTTTTGCACCTGTTTTTTAGGCATTATTATATAATAAGCCTATACATTTAAGAAATGCTCTTCCAGTTTCTCTCTCGGCATATCTGCCGTATCGTGGTAGTGGAGATGATGATTTACGCAGGCGATGTGCTTTACGTTATTGAGCACTTCGGCTACATCATGGCTTACGATGATAATGGCGCACTCCCGGTTGATCTGTTCCAGCATCTCGTACATCTGCTTCTGGAAACGGCGGTCGATGTAGGTGTTGGGCTCATCCAGTATCACTACATCGGGTTTCGAAACAATGGCGCGGGCGAGGAGTACTCGCTGCAGTTGTCCGCCGCTCAAGGCTGCGATATGGCGGTCTTTCAACTCCGTGAGCTGCATCTGTTCCAGACAGTCGAGTACCTGCTGGTGCTGTGCCTGGGTGTATCTGGAAAAGAGGCTCTTGGTCTTGCTGAGGCCGGAGAGTACCACTTCATAGACGGAGATAGGAAACTGTTTGTCGAGATGATTGTATTGGGGCAGATATCCCATGCTGATTTCCCTTACTTCCTCTCCGTCTTTATAAAAGCGGATGCTGCCGTCTGTGGGTTTCATCAGTCCCAGAATAAGGCGCATGAGGGTTGTCTTGCCACCACCGTTGGGACCGATGATGCCAAGATAATCGTCTTTGTAGACGGTGAGGTTGATATCGTGGAGCACCTCCTTGCCTTCATAGCCAGCAGAAAGATGCTCGATTTTTATGATTGGAGTCATATTATTGTAGTTTTTACTTCCCAACAACGATTTTCTTGCCTTGTACCGCTGCTGCCGCTTCCTGCATCGCCCAGTTCCAGTCGCCCTGCAATGGATTGATATCCATTGGCTTGGTGTGGCTCTCGTTGATGAAGGTTGTGGTGTTGCGGTTGGCAAATTCTGCTTGAATCAGGCAGAACTTGATCTTTTCTTTTCTGGCTCTCTCGATGAGGCTCTTCAGCTGGGCGGCACTCGGCTCCCTGCCTTCTTCCTCTATGGCAAGCTGCTCCAGCTGGTAATCACGGGCAAAGTAGGTGAGGATAGGGTGATAGATCACAAACTTGCGTGCCATCTCCGGATTATCCTTGAAACTCTTTCTGATGATGCTGTCCTGCCTGTCGATGCTGCAGAGCAACTGCTGATAGTTTTTCTGGAAGAAAGTCTTGTTTTCCGGTTCCAGTTGGCAGAGTGCCTTGAAGATGTTGCTGGAGATGATGCGGGCGTTTTTGCAACTCATCCATACATGCGGGTCGGTATTGCCGCCTGGTGTCTTGGCAGGCGTGATGCCTGTGGAGGTATCTATCACCTTCATGTCAGGAGCGTTGTCCTGCAGCTTCTTCATCCAGGTCTGTTCGAAACCGATGCTTCCCACTTTCAGATAGAGGGCACTCCTGGAGAGTTCCATCATCTGCTGGGCATAAGGCTCGTAAGTTTCTGGATTGTTGCCGTTGGATACCATCACGTTGACATCCACCTTATCTCCGGCAATCTTATCAACGAAAAACTTGTAGGGAGGGATAGTTACGGTAACAGCAGGTTTGCCATCGCTGTTGGCGACAGATTCCTTTCCGTTACTTTCTGCGGTGTGGCCTTTCTGCTGGCTGCCTTTACAGCCCGCGAAAGCCACGCATAATATAATAAGGTATAAATACTTTCTCATAAGCAGTCAATCTATATGAATCAATTCTTTGTTTTCTTTGCAGCTTGTTTAAAAGATGAAACTGAGTCCGTAAACCAGCAGTACATATCTCAACACCTTTCCGATGGTGATGCTGATGACAGAAATCACGATGTTGGCTCTCGTCAGTCCCAAAACGATGGTGATGGCACTTCCCAACAGGGGCAGGAAGGCAAAGAATCCCATCCAGGCTCCTCTGTCGGCCATGAAATGCTGAGCCTTGTCAAGACTCTCTTTCTTTACATGCAGATATTTCTCTATCCATTCCAGCTTGCCCATCCGTCCTACGCCATAGTTGAACATAGAACCGAGCACATTGCCGATGCTTCCATACAGTACGAGCTGGATAGGTTCCAGTCCGGCAGCCTGTAAGCCCGACATGACCACCTCGCTGCTGAAGGGAAAGAAACTGCCGGCAAGGAAGGCTGATACCAGCATGCCCCAGTAGCCCCAGCTCATTAAGAAATCTATAATCCAACTCATAGTAATATGCTCTCTGGTACGAGTATGTTGTAAGCCATGATAAGTACCAGCATGATGAGCAGCAGGATGAAGGATATGTTGGTAAACTTACCTCTGGTGAATGTGATGAAATGGGCGATAAGCGGTGCTGTATTCACAATCAGGATGCCGCCCAGTTCCTGTATATATTGAGGCTGGAGGACGATGAAGATGATGCAGGCAACCGATATCATGATAAACGTTTCGTAGATCATGCGGGTTCGTATCTTATCGCCGTAGCTGGTGCGTATGAAGTGGATGGAACCGATGATGGTGAGCAGGATAACGAAACTCAGGTCCAATACCTGATGGTCGGTAACCTGCGAATAATCAAAGAGTTCGCTGTAGTTGATGAATTCGCAGAAATGGTCAGCCAGCCCCTGTATGTTGTCGGTATAGAAGAAATAACCGGCTGCAAACCAATAGGGCACGATGAGACCTACTAGTGTTGCAAAGAATGTCTTTACGCTAAACGAGAGGGTAAACACCATCATCATAATCCACAGGATAGGCATGAAATAGCCTATCTGCACGAAAACCATCGATGCCAGACCGATGCAGGCAAAGGCGTAGAAAGTCCAGCCTGTTGAGCGTTTATCCTGATAGCAATTCCAGATAATGAGATAAAAGGCGATGAAACACATCGTCACAATACTGCTTTTTAAAGAGAGGTGGGGGAGTCCTGTCATCGTCAGTAATGCCAGAAAACTGCAAGATACCATTCGGCTGTAGGTACGCATGAGGGCATTACGGTTGTTCAGTTCCACCATCAGCAGGGTAGACATGGCTGTAAAAGCAAATTCTACCCAGATATTGGATACCAATAAACCTACTGCAACCCAAACCAGCGTGGCAAGGGTTGCAGTAATAGGTAAAGAGTAGCGGCTAGCCGCTACTTTATTTTGAAAAGTTTTCTTTCTTAACATCTAATTCAACATTAAAAAACTAAAGGTCCTGTCCGATATCAGAACGGAAGTACTTGTCGGTGAACTGGATCTTCTGTGCCTCAGCAAAGCTCTTCTTCAAGGCTTCTTCCTTGTCCTTGCCGTAGCTGCTTACGCAGATGACACGACCACCGTTGGTTACTACCTGACCATCCTTCATGGCTGTACCGGAGTGGAATACTACCGAACCTTCTACATCGTCGATGCCCTGGATAGGATAACCCTTCTTGTAAGCCTCAGGATAACCGCCGCTTACGAGCATCACGCAGACTGCAGCACGCTCGTCAAACTCGATGCTGCGCTTGTCCAAATCGCCTGCTGCTACACCTTCGAAGAGATCCACGATGTCACTCTTCAGACGGAGCATCACGCTCTCAGTCTCTGGATCACCCATACGGCAGTTGTACTCGATAACCATAGGCTCGCCTTCAACGTTGATCAGACCGAAGAAGATGAATCCCTTATAGTCGATGTTCTCCTCAGCAAGTCCCTCTACAGTAGGACGGATGATGCGCTCGTCAACCTTCTGCATCCACTCCTTGGTAGCGAATGGTACAGGGGTAACGCTACCCATACCGCCGGTGTTCAGACCGGTATCGTGCTCGCCGATGCGCTTGTAATCCTTAGCCTCAGGCAGAATCTTGTAGTTCTTGCCGTCGGTCAATACGAATACAGAGCACTCGATGCCGCTGAGGAATTCCTCGATGACTACGCGTGCAGAAGCGTTGCCGAACATACCGCCGAGCATCTCCTTGAACTCTTTCTTAGCCTCTTCCAGGGTAGGGAGGATGAGAACGCCCTTACCGGCGCACAAACCGTCAGCCTTCAATACATAAGGAGCCTTCAGTGTCTCCAGGAATTTCAAGCCTTCCTCTACGTGCTCGCCGTCGAAAGTCTCATACTGGGCAGTAGGGATGTTGTGGCGCTTCATGAACTTCTTGGCGAAGTCCTTGCTGCCTTCCAATACGGCGCCAGCCTTTGATGGACCGATGACAGGGATGTTCTGGGTGCGAGGATCGTTCTTGAAGTCATCGTAAACACCCTTTACCAATGGGTCTTCCGGACCAACTACCACCATATCAACGCCATTTTCTACTGTGAAGTTCTTGAGCGCCTCAAAGTCGTCTGCCTTGATATCTACGTTCTCGCCGACATTCTGAGTACCGGCATTACCAGGAGCGATGAAGAGTTTCTCACACTTCTCGCTCTGAGCGATTTTCCATGCTAAGGCGTGCTCGCGGCCACCGCCTCCTAACAATAAAATTTTCATTTGCTGTAAGTTATTGTTTGTTATTTGATGTAGAAGTAAACTCCCCTTTTTCGGGGGATGTTTACTCCTAGATATTTACTTGAGATAATCGAAGAAATAATTGCTGATGCGCTCATGCAGATGAGTGCTCTGATGACCTCTCATGTTGTGAGGCTCGCCAGGATAGACGAAGAAGTCTGGCTGGGTGCCTGCTGCGATGCAAGCCTTGAGGAAGGTGAGGCAGTGCTGTGGCACTACGGTCACATCGTTCAAGCCCTGGATAATCTGCAGCTTGCCCTTCAGGTTCTTTGCCTGATAGAGCAGAGAGGTCTTCTTGTAACCTTCTGGGTTGGTCTGTGGGGTGTCCATATAGCGCTCGCCATACATCACCTCGTACCAGTGCCAGTCGATTACCGGACCGCCTGCTACGCCTACCTTGAACACATCAGGGTGGTTGGTCATCAGTGAGATGGTCATGAATCCGCCGAAGCTCCAGCCGTGAACGCCAATCTTGTCAGCATCTACGTAAGGAAGCGTCTTCAGATATTCCACACCCTTCATCTGGTCTTGCATCTCAATCTGTCCGAGCTGGCGGAAGGTAGCCTGCTCGAAAGCCTTGCCACGGTTCTCGCTTCCACGGTTGTCGAGGATGAAGAGCAGATAGCCCTTTTCTGCCATGTAGGTTTCCCAACCACGGCTAGAGTAGTTCCAGCGGGCATCTACGTTGTGGGCATGAGGTCCACCATATACATATATAATGGTAGGATACTTCTTGTTTGGATCGAAGTTTACCGGCTTCACCATTCTCCAGTAGAGGTCAGTTTCGCCATCGGCAGCCTTGATGGAACCGCAGCTGTACTCAGGCACATTGTAGCCCTTCCAAGGGTTCTCGGCAGTGAAGTAAGCGGTGCGCTTGCCGGTCTCGGTATTCACGAGGGCAATCTTGCGAGGCACGGTAGGAGTAGAGTAGTTGTCGAAGACATACTGTCCGTTCTCGCTCAAAGTAGCGCTGTGCCATCCCTTGCCGCAATCATCTACCAGCGTACGCTTGCCGGTTTTTGTATCTACGGCAAAGATGTTTCTCTGGATAGGCGACTTCTCGTTGGATGCGATGATGATACTCTTGCGCTTGCTGTTGAAACCGAGCACTTCCATTACTTCCCATTTGCCGGAAGTCAACTGCTTGATTTCGAGCGATTCTGTGTTGCTGGCCATGCGGCTTCCGTGCTTGCCCAGGGTGCAGAGGTAGAGGTGGTTGTAGCCATCCTTGCGGCTCTGCATGATAAAGCTGTTGCTGTCCCAAGGCAGGAACTGGATAGGATGACATGGTTCTACATATTTCTCATCGGTCTCGCGATAGAGTTCGCCTGTCTTCTCGCCGGTTTCTGCATTGTAGGCAGTCAGACGGCAGTCGTTCTGGTCGCGGTTCAGTTCGAACATATAGATGGTCTTGCTGTCCGGACTCCATGCGATGTTGGTGAAGTAGCGGTCGGTTGGATCGCCAGCCTTCAGATAGACGGTCTTGCCGGTCATGCAGTCGAACACGCCTACGGTTACCTTGTGTGATGTCTCGCCTGTCATCGGATACTTGTCTGGTGCAGGAGTAGCAATGCAACTCTGTGTTTCAGGATGATTGAAACCGATTTCCGGGATGTCGACCTGCGGATAGTCGGTTACCATACTCTGGTCCATACGATAGAAGGCGAGCAGTTCGCCGTTCGGACTCCAGAAGGTTCCCTTGCTGATACCGAACTCATCGCGGTGAACACTCTGTCCATAAACAATTTCGCGGCTTCCGTCCTTTGAGAGCTGGAAATCGTGAGATTTCTTCTCTTTTGTCAAGGCGTTGCTGGTTACATCGAAGGTACGCACATAGAGGTTGCTGCCCTTCAGATAGGCGAAGGCGTTCTGCTGGGCATTAGCCTCCAGGAGGTTCTCGCCGTCAGCAAAATCCATCTCGCTCAGCAGCTTATGCTTCTTGAAGTCTATGGTATAAGTCTTGCTGCCGTTGCTCACCATCACGATGTTCTTGCCTGCAAACGGGAACAGAGCATTGTAGAGGGCTCTTACCTTGATGTCTTTGGTAGGAGCAATCCACTGGTTGATGTCATTGATGCCGAAGAGTTTGGTCTCCTTGCCTGTCGTCTTGTTGACGAGATAGCAAGCATCCACATCCTGGCGAACGAGTTCATTGCCCCACCAGGTGCACCAGCGATTCTTAGCTACCATGTTACGATAGTTGTTGCCGCCGAAGTTCAGGTCTTCCAATGTAAAGGTTTTCTCGCCTTTCTGAGCAGGAACCACGCCCTGAGCCTGTAAGTCGGTTGCATTCATAGCCATCATAATCATAGCAGCAAAAGATAATTTATAAATTGAATTCTTCAGATTCATTATATTCTTTACTTTATCGGGTTTAACACCCATGCGTCGTGAAACACGACGTATGGGTCGATATGTCTTTAATCCTCGTCGTCGAAGTCAACGCTGAAGTTCTTCTTGCCTCCGCGCTTGCCTCCGAAATCACGGCCACCACGTTTGTCGCCCTTGAAGCCACCACGCTTGTCGCCTTTCTCGAAACGCTTTCCGTCGCGCTTGCTACCGAAGTCACGGCCACCCTTGCGGTCGCTCTTGAAGCTGCGGCTGCCACGCTTCTCATCGTCGTCATCATTGCGTCGACCGCCACCGATACGTGAACGGCCGCCCTTATGGAACTCAGCACGCTTCTTCTCGAAGTCTTCCAGACGGTGAGTATGGAACTTGAAAGAACGGATATCGTCCTCCTCGTTTTCAGTCTCCTCGCTTACACGCTTCTTGAATTCACGCTCCTTCTTGAAACGGTGCTTCTGAGCCATCTCGCTCTTCTCGCGCTCTGTCTTCACAATACCGCCTTCAGAACGGAAGTCCTTCATCTTGCCGTCGAACATCACATACTTGCGGAATTCGCACTCCAAGCTTCCGTTGAATACAGGAATCTTGATAGATGGTTTCAGACCAATCTGCTCGAAGCACTCCTCGCGGTAGCTCAATACCCAAGCCTCGTTGCCGGCAAAAGCCTTCTTGAAGCGCTCACCTATCATCTTGTAGGTGTTCAGGAGGTTAGGAGTAGAGATGCGCTCACCGTATGGAGGGTTCATCACGATGATGCTCTTCTCTGCTGGCTGGGTGAAGTCCTTGAAATCAGCCTGTGAGATGGTGATGTCCTTGCTAAGACCGGCAGCACGCACGTTGAGGTTAGCTGTGTTTACAGCCTTCATGTCAACATCGTAACCATAGATATGGTGCTCGAATTCACGCTCCTGAGAGTCGTCGTTATAGATCATGTCGAAGAGATCCTGATCAAAATCGTTCCACTTCTCGAAGGCAAACTCCTTGCGGAATACACCTGGAGAGATGTTGCGGGCGATGAGGGCAGCTTCGATGGCGATGGTACCTGAACCACACATCGGGTCGATGAAATCGCATTCGCCCTTCCAGCCGGTCATCAGAATCATACCTGCAGCGAGAACCTCGTTCAGAGGAGCCTCTACCTGCTCCTGGCGGTAGCCACGGCGGTGCAGACTCTCACCACTCGAATCGAGACTCAAGGTGGCATTGTCTTCTGCAATGTGGATGTTGAGGCGGATATCCGGGTTAGATACGCTGATATTTGGACGTGTACCCTGCTTCTCGCGGAACCAGTCAACAATCGCATCCTTTACCTTGTAGGTTACGAAGCGTGAGTTGCGGAACTCCTCTGAGTAGACTACTGAGTCAACAGAGAAAGTCTTCTTCACGTCTAAGATGTCATCCCACTTGATCTTCTGAATCTGATCATACACCTCTTCAGCGCTTCTAGCCTTGAAGTGCTTGATAGGCTTTAAGATACGGATGGCTGTGTGCAACTGGAAGTTAGCACGATACATCATTTCCTTGTCGCCTGTGAAAGACACCATGCGGCGACCGATCTGTACATTATTGGCACCCAACTGGGTGAGCTCTTCAGCCAAGACAGGCTCGAGGCCCATGAAGGTCTTGGCAATGAGTTCAAATTCCTGTTCCATTATTGAATTCTATATCTAATAAACTTTGTTTTTCTTTTTTATATTTCTTTGTTTTCGGTTTCATATCCTTGGTAACCCATACGTTGGCTCCCACTACGCAGCCTTCTCCGATGGTGATGCGACCGAGGATGGTGGCATTGGCGTAGACGATGACATCATTTTCGAGGATAGGGTGGCGAGGGATTCCCTTGATAGGGTTGCCGTCCTTATCGAGTGGGAAACTCTTGGCTCCGAGGGTTACACCCTGGTAGAGTTTCACATTGTCGCCGATGATGCAGGTAGCTCCAATCACCACACCCGTACCGTGGTCGATGGTGAAGTGCTTGCCGATGGTAGCCTCCGGGTTGATGTCAATACCGGTTTCCGAATGAGCCAGCTCAGTCATCATTCTCGGAATGAGCGGCACTCCCAGTTCGTGCAGCACGTGAGCGATGCGGTAGTTGGTAATCGCCTTGATGACCGGGTAGCAGGAGATGATTTCTCCGTGGCTCATGGCAGCCGGGTCGCCCTCGTAGGCAGCCTCTACATCGGTTGCCAGAATCTTGCGCAGTCTCGGAAATTCCATGATTACCTTGGCTGCAATCACGCCTGCCTTGGCACGCTGGTGCTGCAGTTCAGCCTGGGTTTCCGTTTCGCAGTCGTTGGCGAAGCAGAGACCGGCGAGAATCTGCTCTGACAGCATCTCATAGAGTTTCTCTACTCTTACTCCAATATGATATTTGATGGTTGAGATATTTACCGAAGAATTGCCGAAATATCCCGGAAAGAGGATAGAACGGGACAAACTGATGATTTCTTCGAGCGCCTTGCCCGAAGGAAGTGGATTCCCGTCTCGATGCTGATGGAAGAGACCCTTCAAAGATTCGGCGCTCGAAAGCTCCTCGATGGTCTCTGTCAGCTGATGAGTTAATGTATCTTTACTCATTTTCTTAATGTCTCAATAAAATTTGAGTGCAAAGATACGATTATTTTCTTGAATGACAAAGAAATAGCTACGGTTTTTTGTATTTTTTAGAGTGATTTTTTGAGGGATGAAAGACGGAAAGACCCATATACGGTGTTTTGCCGTACATGGGTCTGGCTTGTCTTATTTTGCGATGCTGTCTAGGAAGAGGAGCAGTCGGTTGGTGACGTTTACCTCTGAAACACCGGAATCGAAGTCGAGCGATACGAGGTTGAGCATTGGGAAACGGTCGTGGAGACGTTTCTCGATGCCCTTGGAAATCACGTGGTTAGCGATGCAACCGAAAGGCTGGAGCGAGATGATGTTGTTTACACCATCACGGATGTAACCTACGATGTCGGCAGGCAGAAGCCAGCCTTCGCCAAACTGGGCTGCGAGCGAAACCAGTCCCTGTACGTCCTTCGCATCATCATAGATATTGGTGAACGGACGGAAGTAGCGGAACTTGCCGGCTGCCTTGTTTACCTGGCGCAATCTTCTGCCTATCAGCGCCTGATAAGCGCCCTTGATGATGAAATCGGGCACTTTGGTGCAACTCAGCCGCATGTGTTTCTGTATCTCCACGTTCACAAATTCCTGCAGGAAGAATGGGGCAAGCAGAGGCGGAACCACCTCAATGCCGCGCGAGATGATGTTCTGCTCCAGGAACTGGTGGGCGAAAGGATTGAACTTCAGGAAGATTTCGCCTACGATTCCTACCTTCGGCAGTTCTCTGTCGAGGGTCATCTGGTTGAATTCTTCGGCTGCCTGTTCCAGGAGTCGGATGAGTCCTTTGGCTGAATTCTGGGCGATAGGTCCGTCTATCAGCTGCATGTATTTATCGCGCAACTCTCTGGCAATGCCCGGTTTACGCTCTCTTACGATGCAGGCATTGTACATCTCGTTGATTGCATCGCCATAGAAAATGGCGGTAACGATAATCTGACTGTATTTCAGCCAAGGCACATTGAAACCGTCCTGCTCGTTATAGTCTTGCTTGTCGTCTGTTGAGCCTGATGCTTCGCCTGTTGAGGCTGTTACACCGAGTGTGAGCAGCGGAATGTCCTGGAATCCATTGGAAATCATCGCACGCTTGATGAGACCAGCGTAGTTGGTTGCGCGACACTGGCCGCCCGTTTGACTCATCACTACTGCTGTATTGTTCAGGTCGTATCTGCCTGATTTCAAGGCTTTGATGATGTCGCCGACGATGAGTGTAGCCGGATAGCAGACTTCGTTGTTGGCAAACTTCAAGCCGAGTTCGGCGCTTACCTCATTGCTCATCGGAAGAACCTCAACATCATAGCCTATCAGTTTCAGGATAGGCGGAATGATAGGGGTGAGGTATTCGGTCATGAAAGGAGCGAGAATCTTGCGATGAATGTCCTGCTTGGTGAATACCTTGGTCTGTTGTAAATGTTGAGTGTTGAGTGTTGAATTGGCTTTCCCTTCGGCCGCCGAACATTGTTTCTTCACTCTTCGTTCTTCACTCTTCACTTCCTTTACTCCCTTCAGGCTTTCTATGAGCGAGCGGACACGGAGTTTCAGTGAGCCGATATTGCTCACATCATCTATCTTCAACAGCGTGAAAGGCTTGTTGTGGCGCTTCATGATGTCGCGAATCTCGTCCTGGATAAAACTGTCAGGACCGCAGCCGAAGCTGGTCATCTGGACGAAATGAACCTCATCGCCCTGTTCTGCAGCCCATTGCGCTGCCTTCAGAATGCGGTTCATATACGCCCATTGCTTCACGAGATAAGTCTCTGGCTGACAGTTGTATGCTTCGTTGTTGTCCTGGCTGGCTAATGCTGCCTCATTTCTTTCTGCCGCCAGATCCTCCAAATTGAAGTCTTTGAAATCTGCAAAGAGATTACCCCGGGCGATGTCTTCGCTGATGACGTTGACTCCCAGATTGGCTATCATCTCGCTCAGCTTGTGCTGAATCAGCGGGTCTGTATGATAAGGACGGCCCGCCAGCAGAATCGTAAGTCCCTTGTTTGACTTCAGAATCTCCCAGCCCTGTTTCTTAATCTCAGCTGCATATACTGCCTGAGCATAGAGGGCCTCTCTCAGCGCTTTACGGGCAGTCTTCTTGCTTACTCCCAGTTGCTTGAGATAATCGGTAATCTGTTTTTCCAGCGCCTTAGGCTGGGCAAAGTTGATGACGGGCGTATCGATCGGTTTCTTCAGATTGATGACCGACTTGATGACATCGCTGTAGCCCGAAACGACCGGACAGTTGAAACTGTTCAGCGTATTCTTCGGGTCGTCATTATGTTCATAAACCACGTATGGCATGAGGATGCGGTCTACTTTCGGGTTCTCGTTGAGTTCCTTCAGATGACTGTGAGCCAGTTTAGCCGGGAAGCAGATATTGTCGCTCATCACCGTATTCAAGGCTCCTTCATACTGGCTGAAAGTGGAATCGGAAGAGAGAATCACGCCCAATCCTGCTGCCCGGAGCAGCGCATTCCAGAACGGATATTCCTCGTACATGTTGAGGATGCGAGGAATGCCTACTTTGACGTTGTGTTTTGCAACTTCAAGTGGGTTAACTTCTTCTCTATCAAATAGTAAACTATATTTGTATTCGTAGATGTTTTTGCCTTTTATCCCGTTTGCTCCCTTGTTGTTAAACACACGCTCACACTTGTTTCCGGAGTAGAATCGGTTGCCGCCGGCAAAGGTGTAGCGGGAAACATAACAATGGTTTTCGCAGCCTTTGCATTGCAGTTGTTTGGTTTCATAATGAGCCAGATTCTGGAGATCATCGATGGATCTTGATGAGGCAGGGTTCGTATCTTCTGCAGAAGTGCGATGCTTATAATCTGCCGCCGCATGAAGGGCACAGCCGTAGGCACCCATCAGTTCCGGCATGTTGCTTCGTGCCACTTCGGTATGGGTGAGCAACTCAAATGCTCTTACCACCGCATCGTTTCTCATCGTACCACCCTGCACAACGATTTTGCCTCCAAGGTTCTCATTACCATGGAGTTTCAATACCTTATACAGACAGTTCTTGATGACCGAATAAGAGATTCCGGCAGAAATATCAGCTACAGATGCGCCCTCTCTGAGCACCTGCTTCACCTTCGAGTTCATGAAAACGGTGCAGCGGGTTCCCAGGTCGCAGGGAGCCTTCGACTGGCAGGCGAGTTGGGCAAAATCGCCTACAGAATAACCCATGTTGTTGGCAAAGGTCTGGATGAATGTTCCGCAGCCCGAACTGCACGCCTCGTTGAGTTCCATGCGCACCACAGCCCCTTTCTCCACGAAGATAGCCTTCATGTCCTGTCCGCCGATGTCCAGGATAAAACTCACGTCAGGCATGAGTGAGGCAGCAGCTCTTTCGTGCGCCATTGTTTCGATAATGCCGCTGTCGAGCCCGAAAGCCGCCTTGATAAGTTCTTCGCCGTAACCTGTAGAGCAGGAGCCTACGATTTCCAGTTCAGCGCCTCGCAATGCAGCTTCCTGCTTCAGGGCGTTCAGTCCATCCGCTACTGCCTTGATCGGATTTCCCAGATTCAGGCGGTAATTTGTAAAGACAATATCTCCCGTAGGCGTCTCCGCATTCACCCTTACCGCAACAATCTTCGTCGTAGTAGAGCCCGAGTCAATACCAATCACAACCTGCTGTTTTCCTTTATTCAGCGGTTGGGTTTCGGTAGCGAATTTCGCCTTTGATTTGAGCCATTCCTGGTGCTCTTTCTCGTTTTTGAACAGAGGCAGCAGACTGCTGGTCCATTCCGTTTGTATTTCTTTTTTCATCCGGCTTCTGAGAACAGATACTGAGGCTGCAGAATCTGCCGATTTAGCCCGGTAAGCACAGCCCAGAGCCGGAATGAGATTGCTGTTTTCTGATACGATGAAGTCGTTTGGAGAGAGATGGAGATAATCGCAGAAAGCCTTGCGGAGAGCCGGAAGAAAGGTCAGCGGACCGCCGCAGAGCAGGATAGGAGCCTCGAAGCTGATGCCGTGAGAAAGCGTTACCACCGTCTGTACGGCGATGGAATGGAAGATGCTGGCTGCAATATCTGCTTCGGGCAGATTGCGCGCCATCAGGTTCTGGATGTCGGTCTTGGCGAACACGCCGCAGCGGGCAGCCATCGGATAAACGTGCTCTGCCTTCATTGCCAACTCGCTCATCTTCTGGTTCTCTACGCCCATCAGCACACTCATCTGGTCGATGAAAGCGCCCGTTCCGCCGGCACAGTTGCCGTTCATGCGCAGTTCCATATTTCCTTTTTTCTTGAAGAAGATAACCTTCGCGTCCTCGCCACCAATATCGATGAGCGCCTTCGCCTCAGGATGGGCAGTACGGGCATAGACTGATGCAGCCACCACCTCCTGTACAAACTCCGCCTGGAGCTGTTCGGCAGTAGCCATTCCTACGCTTCCCGTTACGCAGATTCTTGCCTCTGCATCGCCCGTGAGGGCTAAAATTTCATCGAAATATTGCGACACAAGTTCGTTTACACGAGCGTTGTGGCGTTCGTATTTTGAGTAAATTACCCGGTTATCGCTGTCGATAACGGCTATTTTGGCTGTCGTAGAGCCAACGTCCAATCCAATGTAATATGTCTTCTCCATTTCTCTTATCTCAAGTATTTTCTCTTATCTTCTAGTATCTTCTTATCTTCTAGTGGCTTTTCCCAAGTTCCATCTTCTCTCTTCTCATATCCCTGAACGCGCTCCAGGCTATCGGAACCGCAACGGCAAACGAACAGCAATCTGCCCACATCTGACACATCTCCACGCCCAGCAGTCCGAAGAAATAGGGGAGGATGAAGATGAGCGGAATGAAGAAAAGTCCGCTTCGTGCTGCCGCTACGATGTTGGCTCTCACCGGTTTACGGATGGTCTGCATCAGCATGTTGGTGAGCACGATGCTGGCTACGAGCGGAAAACTGAGCACCTGCCATCGCAAAGCCACCGAACCTACGGCTACAACCGCTGCATCATCGCGGAAGATGCTGATGATGGAAGTTGAGAAGATGAAGCCGAGAAGGGCACAGACGCTGAGGAAAACCGTGCCGCATTTAATGCAGAAAAAGAAGGCTTCCTTTACGCGCCCATAGAGTTTGGCGCCGTAGCAGAATCCGCAGAGCGGCTGGAATCCCTGACCCAGACCGATGACCATCGCATAGGTAAAGAAGGAGATGCGGGTAACGATGCTCATGCCCGCAATGGCTGCATCGCCAAACGCACCTGCTGCCACATTGAGCATCAGCGTAGCGATACTTCCCAGTCCCTGTCTTGACAGCGAAGGGGTTCCGCCGAAGATAATCTCCTTGGCAAAGGCGCGGGTAGGGGTGAAATTGCTGAGATGGATGCGGATGTTCTCGCCTTTATGCGTCATCCAAAAGAGCATGGCGCAGCCGAAACACTGGCTGATGAGGGTGGCTACGGCGGCTCCGGTAATACCCAGCTGGAAGTAGAGGATGAGCAGAGGAGCTAGAATCAGATTGAGCAGCACACCCGACATGATGCCCTTCATCGCATACATCGTATTGCCCTGAAAGCGCATCAGATTATTCAGCGTAAGCGATGTGGTCATAAAGGGAGCACCCAGCAGGATAATGCCCAGATAACGCTCTGTATAAGGAAGAATGGTGGGCGTAGAACCCATCAGAAGACAGATCGGTGTGAGGAACACATGACCCAGGATGGCGATGAGGAGACCGGTAAGAAAACTCAGCACAAAGCCCGTGGTTGCCATCTTCTGTGCCTCTTCCGTATGCTTGGCGCCCAACTGTCGCGAAACATAATTGCCCGCTCCGTGACCGAAGAAGAAACCTATCGCCTGAATCACAGCCATTGCTGCAAAGGAAACGCCTACCGCTGCCACACTCTGCGTGTTGATGCTGCCCACGAAATAGGTGTCGGCGAGGTTGTACATGCTCGTCGACAGCATACTGATAATCGTTGGTATGGCCATCGTGAAAATCACATGATGCACAGGGGCATGTGTGAGGAACGTATAGTTGTCTCTTTTCTCTTTCTTCATAACTTTATGATGCTCTTTTGGGGCATTTCAACCTGCAAAGGTACATAAATATCCACAAAGTTGGACAATTATGAACCAACTTTTATAAATTTATAAGAAAAGAGTTGTATTATTCATAAATTTATTGTATTTTTGCACCGTAATTGAATATATATACATAAAACAATATACTAATGAATGATGAGATAAGAATCATACCGATAACGACTAAAAAAGGGCTGAAAACCTTCATTCAGTTTCATTATGATCTCTACAGAGACCATAAGTTTGCCATTCCTTTTTTGCGTTTTGACGAGATGAATACGCTGGACCCAAAGAAGAATTCTGCCTTTGAATTCTGTGAAGCTCAATACTTCCTGGCGGTTGACAGCGAGGCTCGTATCGTAGGTAGAATTGCTGCCATTATCAACCATCGTGCCAACGAAGAGTGGAACAAGAAGCAGGTTCGCTTCGGCTGGTTCGATTTCGTGGATAATGTAGCGGTTTCCTGTGCCTTGTTGCGCGCGGTAGAAAACTGGGGCAAGAGCAGGGGAATGAACGAATGCGTAGGTCCGCTCGGATTTACGGATATGGACCGTGAGGGCTTGCTCATCGAGGGCTTCGACCGGAAGTCTACGATGTATATCAATTACAATTATCCTTATTATAAGACGCATCTGGAGAGTTATTCGCTCTATGAGAAGGATAACGACTGGCTGGAGTACCGCATCAGGATTCCGGAAGTGACGCCGGCTAAGTTTGCCAAGACTGCCCAGATGATAGAGAGCCGATATAATCTGCAGGTTCATAAGTTTACCCGCCGGGAACTGACCTCGGGAGGAATGGGCAGGAAAGTGTTCGAAATAGTGAACGAAACTTATAAGAATCTCTATGATTTCCAGCAGCTTACGGAGAAGCAGATAGATGAATATGTAAATACTTATATCAAGAAGGCTGACTTGAACCTGGTAACGGGTGTGGTAGATGGCAACGCTGGCAACAAGCTGGTAGCCTTTGGTGTTTCCTTCCCTTCGTTTACCGATGCGCTGCGCGAGATAGGCGATGGCAAGCTTTTCCCTACGGGTTGGCTGAAGGTGCTGAAGGTTCTGAAGTGGCACAAGACGGATACGGTAGATTTGCTTTTGATTGGTGTTCTTCCGGAATATCGCAAGAAGGGAGCCAACGCGCTTATTTTTGCCGATCTGATAGAGCAGTATCACCGTTATGGCTTTAAATGGGCTGAGGCAATGCCGCAGATGGAGACCAATACCGGTGTTCAGAGCCAGTGGCAGTATCTGGAGAGCGAACAGCATCGCCGTCATCGCTGCTATAAGAAGAAGATTTAAAAGTCTCTGTTTTGAGCCGTTTAGGCGCAAAAAAGCCTATAAAGAAATAAAATATGGAAAAATTTAAAATTGATTTATTTGAAAAAGAAACGGGGGAGTTATTTCCCTCATTTCAAAAATTGAATCAAACAGACTGTAATATATGCTACCAATATTTTCGAAAGAATATTAAAGTATATGATTTACATGAGTCTGTTTTTGATAATTTTCAATCAAATGGTTCTTTTATAGAAAAGTATAATGCACTTGATGACCACTTTTCATTATTAGAATTATTTGCAGATTTGAATTTATGTTGTGATGTTATCTGTATTAATTGGGATGAGTTTAAAACAATAGATGTATTCCGTACAATAGATTTATATAATTATTTTAGTGATATATGGTTTCCTTCCGCCGATAATATAATAGTATTTCCCAGGAATATGACTATATTTATTATGATTAGGCATGATGGTGTAATCTATTATGTCAAATGTGATTAAATAATTGTAGAACTACCATATATAGAGAAACTTTTAATGAGTGAAAACGCTGTTTCCAAAAATCATCTTTCTACAAAGGAATCAGCGAGCTGTTGGACAACAAAGAATAATTCGTCAACAACCAGTCATACAGACACATACAGCACTCTCCATATAAGGAAACCCCGACAAGGCTTCCTTATTTTTTCCATACCACAGTCCATACTTTCCATATCAAAAATCTTGTCCATATTATGCCTACCTTTGCTGTGCAATCCTGAGATAAAAAGTCGCTGCAAAGGCAAAGAGTCCGAGGAGAGCAAAGAGTTCTTACACATTATTAATTATTAAAAATTTAAGATTATGATTAAAGTTAATAAAACTACAATCTTCGCAATAATACTATTGATTTTACGTTCTTTTCAAAGAAAGGGGTTGTGTGATAGTGGCTTAAAGGCTCAAAGCACTACCTTTGCATACAATAATAAAAAATAACGCAATGAAATGATCAAAATATTTAAAGACAATGAAAAGAATTATCGATAGTACATTAGTAATACTTTCTTTGATGTTGATCTTCGGTTGTAAGGAAAGTAAGGTGGGGCAGGGAAACCCTACCAAAGACAGCATGTCTATTGACACCGATAGTGTGATTTCGGGCAAGGTCTTTACCAAGCAAGATATTGCATCGGAAGATACGCTTAACGCTGTTATAAGAACACAATCTCCCAAGTCCAAGGATTTCGATTTTGAAGTATTTATTATGCGAGGGGAGAAAACTGTACAAATTATACCTTTCTCTTATCCAAAGGACGATACCTTTGACCCAAATGGTGGCCGGAAGGATAGCTGTCTGATGGCTGATGTGACGTTTGATGGCAATAAAGATCTGTTGGTATATTTGGGACAATTCGGAAATCAAGGTGTGGAATATTGGGATGCTTATGTCTGGAATGAAGTCAAGCAGAAGTTCTTGTTTGTTCCATCATTCCATGATATTCCCAATCCTACGCTTAACGAAAAAGAAAAGATTATTGAATCTTTCAGCCGTGGTTCTGCCGTTGATTATGAGTTTGGAAAATGGAAGTTCGAGAAAGGAGTGTTTGTACAAAAAGAACTTCTGTCACACCCTCCGAGAGAGAGTGAATAGTGTTATTCTCCGTTCATCACCACTTCATGGCCTCCTTGGGAAGCAACAACTTCGTGCTTTCGTTTTATATTGGAATCTGATTTTCTTCAATTTTGCGATAGAAGAAAAAGATTTGTATGAAACCCTGTTATAGACACCTCAAATTGGGCGGTTTCACAATTGGTGAATACCGCCCAATATAAAAAATGTCTTAACAAACAAGTTTAACAAGAATGGTCAAGATTTGGCTATTCACAATAGATTTTTGAGAATGAAATATATAATAGAAATTTTCATGTGTTTATTTTTGATTTGTTCATGTGACAATCATGATGTAGAATTCAATGAAAAGGAACAGACTTTTTATATTTACAATCTGTTGCATTTTTCTATTGAGCCATTAGATAGCTTTAGCAAATCTTATACATATGACTTCTTTTTGCGGACAAAGGGAACATGTAGAGAGGTGGATACTATTTGTTAAAAAAAAAGAATATCAAAGAAATTTAAAGCGATAGAATCGTCTTCTTATAAGCAAGAATTTCGGTATAATCCTTCCTATATAAGGCTATTACCAAACACTCAATATGTAATAAGACATAACGGGATGGGAGCTAAAGTAAATATAATAAAGTATTTTTATACAGATTCTTCTGGAAATTTACATTATAAGTGTGATGAAAAGTCTAGTAGGAAATTACAAGAGCCTTAATTATAAAGATTTTTGCTATAAAAAGAATATATAATTAGTTAGGAGAAAATATCAATAAAATCCGTGAGTGAGACACAACAACCCACGGGTTTTATTTTTATTATTTTTTCTTCAGTACACCGGTCTTTGCGCTTCTTGGCTCATTCCCAAATGAATCTATTAGATAATGCAACTATCATTCTTTATCTTGTAAAATATATTATAACCACTTGACAAATGTTCTAACATCAGAATACTGCCGTCAAGCACTTTGAAGATACCGTTCAACACTTCACTACTATCCGAATCGTTTGTAGATTCCTGCTTCAAGCAATACGTTCCATCTTCATTTAGTGTGAGTGTTGTTTCAACATTAGGTGGCAACACACCGCAATATGTTCCTGCAATGGAATCCAAGTCAATACTGTTTTCATAGACTGCCGTATATTCTTCGGCTTTAACGGAATCAATATCGGCATCATTTTGTTTCGTATCACATAAGATATAAGATGCAACAAGTGAGATAACCAAAACTGCTATAATTATCTATTTCTTCTTCATAGCCATCATAAAAATAAAAAGTGTCCGCAATGTCAAACGAGTGGCATCACGGACACGAATGAACAGTTGAGAGTTAATGAAAAGTCAGGATTCTGCTATGTTGCTGATGCATTGGACAAGTTCTTGCACTATCAAACACGATACGGAGACCGTTCGTCTTTACTTTATCGAAGCAAAGGATGCGCTTGTAGCCGATGGTCGTTGTCTATTATTTCTTATTAATTTTCTTTTTAATTTCATTCGCCTCTTTAAATAGGCTATTAGCAATGCTATCTTTAATTGCTGCCATCTGTATCATTTCGATATGGTAGCGAATTGAGTCCTCGTAAGTATTTACATGAGCTCTCACATTCTCTATAACTCCTTTATTAGGGCATACAGAGAAGTTCTTTTCGATGTATCGAACATTGGGGTCGTCAGATGGAAGAACCATCTTCAATGCCCGATACTTCAAGTCTGCCTCCTCCCAATCTTGGTGCTCTCGCCATTGGGTGAGATTGCCCCAAATAGAAAAGATAAGGGATAGAGCCAAGCCCCCGATGAAAAGAAGAACATACTTTGAAGTTGGTTCTAAGCGGTGGGTGACAACCTTCTTTTGAGGTGTGTAACCTATTGCGTGAAGTTTGTCCTGCACAACTTTTGATGTGTCATTCAGTTCTTGTTTCACCTGATTAATGGTATCAAACAAGAGTTTACTTCGCTGTTCCTCTTTGCTTACTTCTTTCTTGGTAAGGTCGATATAGACGCATATCGCCTCTCTTAATTTTGCTAATTTGCCAATAGTTTCCTCTTCTTTTGCAGATACAGAAAGGATGGCTTTTTCAAGTTTACTTGTGTCAATACTTGCAGAGCTGAGAACTGTTTCCGCTCCTGCGTTCTTTGGTGAGGCAGAAAGTTCATCGACTTTCTGCTCCAATCTCTCAACTGTGCCGTAGATGGCTTCCAATAGTTCTTCTTTCATATTTCTTTTGTTGTTTGAATGGTTTGTAACTTGCATCAAAGGCTAAAGCCTCTTCTGCGTTTCTTCTTTTTCTTCTTGACTGATTCATCCTCTGGGAATGTCTCAAAGGTCTGAGCATTGGCTGGAGCAAAAAGTCCAATGGAAGAAATACCGTCCCAAGGGTCCTGGCTGCTCTCCGATATGGCTGGCTCCTGCTCATTCTTGCAACAGCCCTGCTCATATTGCTGAGCAGAGTTGGCACTTGCTGATAAAAGGTTCTCCGTTCCCTCTAATCTCGCATTCAGTTTGCCAAAGCTATAGTCTCGGCTAATCTGCGTACCCTTGAAGCTATATCCATCCTTGCAGAAACGGATGCCTTTAACCTTGGTTTGCTCCTTGTCCTTATATACAAGTTCCAAATGAACACCTTGTTTTGCGAGTTCATTCTTGAACTTCTGCCAACTACCTGCGGCTTTCAAGACATCCTTGACAACATTGTGAATCTCGTATTTGGCTCGCTCAGCATTGCGCAATTTGCGAGTGTTAGTCTTGCTCTTGTCAGTTCCATAAGTCAATCCATACCTGGATTTTAGAGCTTTGGTCACTTGCTCATTACGTCTGTAATCATTCCTGTCTGATATGAGTTTGCCCTCGTTATTGATGCGGTTGTACACGACATGACAATGTGGATTGTCTGTGTTGTGATGCCTTACGATGATGAATTGGGTATCGGTGATGCCCATCATCTGCATGTATTCAATGGCTATTTTAGCCATGAACTCATCCGTCAAACGTGGTTTGTACTCTAGTTTGAAGCTCAATGCAATGTGTCCCACAGGCTTCTTTATCCTTGGATTTAGCTGCCTTTGCAGCTCGAAACTTTGTACTATCTCGGCATTCGTGCCGAGTAACACTCCATCGGATGCAAGGATTTTCGCCTCGTCCTTGCCTGTCACGTAGCGGACGCAACCAACAAATGAGCTGCCTTTCTTTAGCTTGCCTATCATGTGGTATCCTCCTTTCTGCCCATACTGCTTGGCTTCGGTTTATAACTTGCTTGGCGATACTCGCCAAGGATTGCTTTCAATCTTCTCAACAAGTCCACTACATACGCATGGGTTTCGTGGAAGCCTCTCTGATGCGACAGCTTGGTAAGTTGGTTGAGGTTGTTCGCCATGCCTATGAGACTCTTAGCGATGGCTACCGTCTCTGCGTTGTGTCCGCTGACCACCTCGCCGTTCAAGGCGGACTCACGGATGTACTCCGCCAACTTGCGGTTGGCTTTTCTCGCCCTCAGTCTCAAAGCCTCGTAGCTTGGCTTTGAGAACTTCACCGTGACAGACTTCGACAGCTTGCGAACCCTGCCCGTGGGCGGTCTTCCGCCCTTCTTGCTCTGTTCCTGTATGTTTGTCATTCGATATACTGTTTACAGTTGGTACACTCACTTTCTGCGACCGTCGGGAGCAAAATTCCTCCGCCCTCATGGTGGAGTGAGGCGTTTTGGGATTCCCAAAACATAACCTCGCTCCCTCTCAGAACACGTTAGTTGGAACTACAGCCTTTCAGCTATCCACGTCCAAGGTCGCAGACCTTAATTCTCACAATTTGCGCCAAGCCTCGAAGTCCTCTTCATAAAGGCTTAGGTGGTGGCGCACGATGTTCTCGATGATGCCCGATACGCTCATGCGTCTCCCTCCGAGGATGCGGACGACACGGTCAAGACGATCCTACATCTTTTGTTTTTGCCATAACTTACATTGTTTAAATTGTTGGTATAGTGGTCACGGTTTGCACCATTGACCGATTGTCGGGTGCAAAGTAAGTGTACTGAGTGCAGCCATGCAACTGATTGGGTGTAACGTGGCAATTTAGTTGTGGCTTACTTATTTGCATACCGAGATAGTTGTGAGAACTTCAACGTATTTCTCAACTCATCATTGTTCATGTATTCGTTGCAGTCGTGCAAGTTTTTCTTGTTGTTTTTGGCGTTGAAGTCGGCAAACCCCGGCAACATACTGCCACAGAAATTGAAAACGCTTGTTTTTAAAATGTACTTCTGCTCATAGTTGTTGTCCTTATAATATAATAATGTAGTTGAAACTGTAAAAAGAAAAGTTGAAAGCCTTGTTCATAATGCGAGAACGAAGTCCTTCTCGGTTGCAGCGATGAACTTGTCCATGTCCTCAAACAGCTTCTTTTGGGTTACTCTCGCATACCGCTGCGTCATCTTCACATCCTTGTGACCGAGCATCTTGCAGATGGTCTCCATCGGCACACCAGCCTCCAGCGTAATGAGGCTGGCGAACGTGTGTCGTCCCGAATGGTAGGAATAGGTCTTGCTCGTTTCCGCCAACTTGCAGATGGTGATGAGATCGATACGAACACGATTCGTGCTCAGCAATGGGAAAAGGGTATCTCTTGCCCCGTCCTCGTATTTCGCCATCAACTCCAACGCTTCGGGCAGGAGTTTCACCCAGGCAAGTGTTCCGGTCTTCTTGCGGTTATAGATGAGCCATTTGTCGCCATCCTCCAACACCTTGACATTAGCTTTCGTGATGGAAACGGTGTCTATGAAGGCTGTTCCTGCATAGCAGGCGAAAAGAAACATGTCACGGCTAACGGATAGTCTCGGCTTGTCTTCGGGCAGTTCCACATCACGGATTTTTATGAAATTAGACATGCTGAGTACCTTGGGTGTCGTAACCTTTGGAGTGCCAACCCGATAATGGGCGAACAGCAGATTCTTGCACAAGCCTCGCTCAAAGGCGATGCGGCACATCTTCTTGAAGAGCGACACATAGATGGTGATGGTTCCTGATGAAAAGCCTTTCTCATCAAGCAAGTAATGGTGAAAGTCGCTGATGAAAGGCTCGGTCAGCTGTCCGAAAGCCAAATCAGTCAACCTATACTTCTCCCCGATGAACTCAGCGAGATTCTTGCGAATCTTTCTGTAAGTCCAGACACTGCTCTTCGACATATCGATGCCCTCATGGGTGCTGAGTTCACTGATATGCTCGTCCACGAAGGAGAGAAGGGTGGTCTGTGTCTTGACGCTGCCCTGCAAGGCCTCCTTGACATCCTTAGCCTCGAAGTCCGTTCTCTTTTCCACAAGCACATCGAAAGCCTTTTGGATGGAAAGCAACAACTGCTCGATGTCCTTGTTGGTCTCCACGGCTTCCTTGCTCTTGCCCTCCAATCGGCTGGCACGAGGATTCCAAAGCGATGGAGTGCAAGACAACTTGCAGGAGAACTGCGCCATAGTCCTGTTCACCGTGATGCGTCCCATGATGGGAGCTTTTCCATTCTTGTCCATTC